>Ga0066710_100001766_pt1 | contig 16615 bp, 18 predicted proteins | sample GraSoiAngelo_159_FD_79666 | JGI IMG/M metagenome (GOLD analysis project Ga0066710, IMG submission 79666) | Grasslands soil microbial communities from the Angelo Coastal Reserve, California, USA - 14_1009_16_40cm | ecosystem: Environmental > Terrestrial > Soil > Grasslands | place: USA... | reverse complement strand
GAGGCCCGGACGCTCGACGGCGAGACGGTGACGCTCGACGCGCGGGGGCTCCGCGCTCGCGTGCTCCAGCACGAGATCGATCACCTGGACGGCGTGTTGTTCATCGACCGGCTCGATCCCGTCACGCGCGATCGCATCAAGCGACGGATCAAGAAGGAAGGGTTCGGCGAAGCGACGCACCGCGCGTTCGCGCTCTGACGGTGGCGGGCGAGACCCGCGCCCCCGCTCGATGAAAATTCTGTTCTACGGGACGCCGGCGTTCGCCGTGCCCACACTCGACGCGCTCTTCGCTCGCCACCAGGTCGTCACCGTCGTCACGCAGCCCGATCGTCCCGCCCATCGCGGCCAGCGCGTCACCGCGTCCGCCGTCAAGGCGCGGGCCCTCGACGCCGGGATCCCCGTCATCCAGCCGCCGAGGCTCCGCGATCCCGAGTGGCACGCCCGACTTCGCGAGATCGGAACCGATCTCGCCGTCGTCGTGGCGTTCGGCCAGATCCTGCCGAAGGCCGTGCTCGATGCGCCGGCCCGAGGCTCCATCAACGTGCACGCGTCGCGGCTTCCGCGCTATCGCGGCGCCGCGCCGATCGCGTGGTCGATCATTCGCGGCGAGACCGTCACCGGCATCACGACCTTCCAGATGGACGAAGGCATGGACACGGGCCCGGTGCTGCTCACCCGCGCGATCGAGATCGGCGCCGAGGAAACGGCCGGCGAGCTCGCGGGACGTCTCTCGGTCCTCGGCGCGGACGTCCTGATCGAGACGCTCGACCGGCTCGACACGCTGACGCCGACGCCGCAGCGCCACGAAGATGCGACCACGGCCCCGCGTTTGAAAAAGACGGACGGTCACATCGACTGGACGCGTCATGCGGGGGAGCTCGTGAGCCTCGTTCGAGGCGTGAACCCCTGGCCCGGGGCGTCGACGCAAACGCCGCGTGGAGAGCTCACGATCTGGCGCGCCCACGCGATCGCCGTCAGCGCGAACGCGGGGCCAGGAACGCTGGTGCGCCACGACGCGACGCTCGCCGTCGCCACCGGCGAGGGCGTGCTGCTGCCCCGCGAGGTCCAGCCGGAGAACCGCAAGGCCATGAGCTGGGACGACTTCCTGCGCGGAGCCAGGCTGGCGCCCGGCGACCGGCTCCTCGCGCTGTGAGCCAGCCGTCGCCCGCGCGCGCGCTGGCCGCGCGCGTGCTCGAGCGCGTCGCCCGCGACGGGGCGTTCGCCGACATCGCGCTCGAGCACGAGCTCATGCGCGAGGAGCTCCCCGCGCGCGACGCCGCGCTCGCGACCGAGCTCGTGTACGGCACGCTCCGGTGGCAGCGGTATCTCGACTGGATCCTGGCCCCGCACGCGAGCCGTCCGCTCGAGAGCCTCGACGTCCGGGTGCTGGTCCTGCTCCGGATGACCGCGTACCAGTCGCGATTCCTCCAGCGCGTGCCGGTGTTCGCGGCGGTGAACGACGCCGTCACGCTCGCTCGCGCGCGTGACAAGCCCGGCCGCGAGGCGTTCGTCAACGCGGTGCTGCGAGCGTTCGCGCGCACCCCCGTGCGCGAGCCGACCCCACCGCACGATCCGGTCGATGCGCTGGCGATCCGGTGGTCCCACCCCACGTGGCTCTGCGCGCGATGGATCGCGCGGTACGGGCGCGACGACGCGATCGCGCTGATGCGGGCGATGAACGAGCGACCGTCCTTGACGATCCGGACCAACACGCTCGCGCAGAGCCGCAGCGCGCTCGCCACGAGGCTCCAGATCGAGGAAGGCCTCGACGCGGCGCCGACGCTCTATGCGCCGGAAGCCTTGCGTCTCGATCACGCGGGCGCGCCCGGACGATGGCGCGCCTTCCAGGATGGGGCGCTCGCGATCCAGGACGAAGCGTCGATGCTGGTGGCGCGTCTCCTGGAGCCACGCCCCGGCGACACCATCGCCGATGCGTGCGCCGCGCCTGGCACGAAGACGACGCATCTGGCGGAGCTGATGGAAAACCGCGGGACCGTGCTGGCGATGGATGCGCACCCCGCCCGGCTGGAACGCGTCGCGGAAGCGTGCACGCGCCTGGGCGTGCGGATCGTCGAGACACTGGACGGTCCCGTCGAAGAGGTCGCGCCGCGCGTCGGGGCGCGGTGCGACGGCGTGCTGGTCGACGCGCCGTGCTCGAATCTCGGAGTGCTGCGGCGCAATCCCGACGTGAAGTGGCGCCGTCGCGAGGACGATCTGCCCGTGCAGGCGGAGCGACAACGGAGCGTGCTCGGGGCCGCCACGACGATGGTGCGACCGGGCGGTCGCCTCGTCTACGCGACCTGCTCGCTCGAGCCGGAAGAAAACGACGCGGTGATGCAGTGGTTCCTCGGACAGTGTCCGGAGTTCCGCGTCGACGCTCCGCCCACGTTCCCGATTCCGCTCGACGCCGACGGCGTGCTCCGGTGCCTGCCGCATCGCCACGGAATCGACGGCTTCACGGCGATCCGCTTCCGCCGGGAGCGGTGATATAACGCTCCTGATGAAGATCGCGCCGTCGATTCTCTCGGCCGACTTCGCCGCGCTCGCCGACGACATCGCGCGCGTCGAGGCCGGTCTCCCGGATCAGCTGCACGTCGACGTGATGGACGGCCGCTTCGTCCCCAACCTCACGATCGGCCCGGTCGTGGTCGAAGCGATCCGCAAGCGCACGCGGCTGCCGCTCGACGTGCACCTGATGATCGTCGAGCCGGAACGGTACCTGGCGGACTTCGTCTCCGCGGGCGCCGATCTCGTGACCGTACATGCCGAGGCGTGCGTGCACCTCCAGCGAGCGCTGGCGCAGATCCGGGAGCTCGGCGCCAGAGCGGGCGTGGCGCTCAATCCGTCGACGCCGCCGGACACGCTCGAGTACGTGCTCGACGATCTGGATCTCGTGCTCGTGATGTCGGTGAACCCGGGCTTCGGCGGTCAGAAGTTCATTCCGAGCGCGTACGCCAAGCTCGCGCGGGTCCGCGCGATGCTCGGAGCGCGCCCGATCGACGTTTCGGTCGACGGTGGCGTGAAAGTCGAGCACGTTCGCCGACTTGCGGCTGAAGGCGCGTCGATTGCGGTTGCAGGCTCGGCGATCTTCGGCGCCCCGGACCCGGCCGAGGCCGTCCGCCAGATGCGCGCCGCAGCGGAGAAATAGGCGCAGCGGCTCGCCATCTGTTAGGCATTCCCTTGAATTCCTGAACGTCTTTGCGTAGAGTGAGGAATTCATGTTCGATTCACTGAGCGCACGACTCCAGGGCATCTTCGACCGGTTGGGCGGTCGCGGCCGGCTCACGCCGGAGAACATCCAGGAAGCCATGCGCGAAGTGCGCGTGGCGTTGCTCGAAGCGGACGTCAACTTCAAGGTCGTCCGCACGTTCATCGACCGGGTGCGGGAGAGGGCCGTCGGCCAGGACGTCCTCACCTCGCTGACCCCGGGCCAGCAGGTCGTGAAAATCGTACACGACGAGCTCGTGGAACTCCTCGGCGGGAGCGGCCACCGCCTCGCGATGGCGTCGCACCCTCCGACCATCGTCATGCTGATGGGCCTCCAGGGCTCGGGCAAGACGACCACCGCCGCAAAGCTGGCCCGGATGTACGCGAAACAAGGACTCCACCCGATCCTCGCTGCCGCCGACATCTATCGTCCGGCGGCAATCGACCAGCTGCGGACCCTGGGGGCCCAGATCAACGTTCCTGTCGTAGGAGATGCCGGGCAGAAGCCCCTCGCGATCTGCCGGGCCGCGCGCGACGAAGCCGCGGCCCGCGGCCTGACCCCGCTGATCCTCGACACGGCGGGCCGGCTGCACATCGACGAGGTCATGATGGAGGAAGTCCGCGCAATTCGCGCCGACGTGAAGCCCCACCACGTCCTGCTCGTCGTCGATGCGATGACCGGTCAGGACGCGCTCACGGTCGCCGAGAAATTCAACACGGCGGTCGGCATCGACGCCGTGGTGATGACGAAGATGGACGGCGACGCGCGCGGCGGCGCCGCGCTGTCCGTCCGCCACGTGACCGGACGGCCGATCGCCTTCGTCGGGATCGGCGAGAAGATCGAGGCGCTGGAGCCGTTCCATCCCGACCGTCTGGCATCGCGCATCCTGGGGATGGGCGACGTGCTGTCGCTCGTCGAGAAGGCCCAGCAGGCCGTCGACCAGAAGACGGCCGAAGAGATGGTGCGGAAGCTCCGCGAGGACACCTTCACGCTGGAGGACTTCCGGAGCCAGCTGAAGCAGGTCCGCCAGCTGGGCCCGCTGGACCAGATCCTCGGGATGCTGCCGTTCGGCAAGCAGCTCCGCGGCGCGCCGAAGGAGCTCGAGGCGGAGCAGGCCGATCTTGGACGGTTCGACGCGATCATCTCGTCGATGACCCCGGCGGAGCGGACGCACCCGGAGGTCATCAACGGGAGCCGGCGGCAGCGCGTCGCGCGCGGCAGCGGCACCAGCGTGCAGGACGTGAACCGCTTGCTGAAGCAATACGCACAGCTTCGCAAGCTGATGAAGCAGCTGCGGGGCAAGCGAGCGTTTCCGGGACTTCCCACACTGAGGGGGTGAGGTGTGCCAGTCGCGATCCGATTGAGACGAATGGGATCGAACCGCCGACCCGCGTACCGCGTCGTCGTCGCCGACTCGCGGTCCCCGCGTGACGGACGGTTCATCGAGATCATCGGTCATTACAATCCGCTGACCGAGCCACCGACCGTGAAGATCGACAAGACGAAAGCGGAAGAGTGGATTCGGAAAGGCGCGCAGCCGTCGAACACCGTGAAGCGGCTGCTCAAGGTCGGCAGCACCAGTACCAAGGAGTAACGCCCGAGAAGTCGTTCCGCAGCAGGGAGTAGGAGTTGCAGGAAATGCGGGAGCTAGTCGAGCACATCGCCAAGGCGCTCGTGGACGATTCAGAGCACGTGAACGTGACGGAGGTCGAAGGCAACGCGGTGACGGTGATCGAGCTTCGGGTCGCGCAACCGGATCTCGGCAAGGTGATCGGCAAGCAGGGCCGGACCGCGCGCGCGATTCGCACGATCCTGAACGCGAACGCCACGAAGCTCCGCAAGCGCGCCGTCCTCGAGATCATCGAGTAGCGCCGCCACCCGGCGGCGGGCGCCGGCCCCGACGAATCCCGGCGCACGGAGCGCCACGGCAGAGTTCGTGAAACGATCGATCGCTGCGCGCTCGATGGTTTCCACGAACCGAGGAGATCAGCGGTGAGCGAATCGACGAATGGCGGCGCTCCGCGGCTCGTGGTGATCGGTGAGATCGCCCGGCCCCACGGCCTCCGCGGGGAGCTGCGGGTGAATCCGCTCACCGACCATCCGGAGCGATTCGGCGCGCTCGAGGAATGCGTCGTCTGGGACCGGCCGCGTGACGAGCGGCAGGTGCGGCGCATCCGCGCCGCGCGAGTTCACGGCACGCAGGTGCTGGTGTCGCTGGCCGGCATCGATTCGATCGAGGCCGCCCAGCCGCTCGTGGGACGGCTGATGGCGGTGCCGGAGTCGGAGGCTTTGCCGCTCGCGCCAGGGTGGTTCTATCCGTGGCAGATCACGGGAGCGAGGGTGGTCACCGAGGACGGTCGCGAGGTGGGAGCGGTCGTCCGGATCGATCCGTCGCCGGGACACGATCTCTGGGTCGTGAAGGACGGCGCACGCGAGCACCTGATCCCGGCCGTTCCCGAGATCGTGGTGGACGTCGACATCGCGAGTGGCCGCGTCGTCATCCGTCCGCCGGACGGGCTGCTGGACCTGGCGCAATGAGAATCGACATCGTCACGCTCTTCCCGTCGATGGTCGAATCGGTCCTGGCCGAGTCGGTGATCGGCCGCGCGCGGACGCGGGCAATCGTCGACATCCGCGTCGTGAACCTGCGCGATCACGCGCCGGGCAAGCATCGCGTGACCGACGATTATCAGTTCGGGGGCGGTGGCGGAATGGTGTTGAAGCCGGAGCCGCTGTTCGCGGCGGTCGAGACTCACCGCACTCCCGGCGCGCGTGTGATCCTGATGGATCCGCGAGGCCGGCGGTTCACGCAGGACGTCGCGCAAGGTCTTTCTCACGAATCGCACTTGATCCTGATCGCCGGCCGCTACGAAGGCGTGGACGAGCGCGTGAGCGAAAGTCTGGCCGACGACGCCATCTCGATCGGTGACTACGTATTGACGGGCGGCGAGCTGCCGGCGCTGGTCGTGGCCGACGCGGTCGTGCGGCTCGTTCCCGGCGTGCTGGGCGACGACTCCGGGGCGGCGCGCGATTCGTTCGCGTGCGGACTGCTCGAGTCACCGCAGTACACACGCCCGGAGGACTTCCGCGGCGCGCGCGTGCCGGACGTGTTGCTCTCCGGCGATCACGCGCGAATCGCTCGATGGCGCCGCGTGCAGTCACTCTGGCGCACGTGGCAGAAGCGTCCGGATTTGCTGGAGACGGCTCATCTCGACGCAGAGGATCGAGCGATTCTGGAAAAATTCAGGCTCGGTGAGATCCCTGACGCTATCGTGTCGTCCGGTCTTGCGGGTCGAGCGAGCGGTCATCTGACCGATCGCCGTCGCTGAAGCGTAGCGGGCGAAGCCCGCAGAGCGTCGGAAGGGAGCGAATCCCTTCCGAGAAAATATGGGGGGAGGCAGGGCGACCGCGGGCCGAAGCCCGCGGAGCCCGTCGGAAGGGGGCGCAGGCCCCTCCGGGGAAAGAGATATGGATGCCATTCGACTGGTGGAAGCCGCGCAGCTCAAGAGCGACCGAAACGGGTTCGCGCCGGGTGATACGGTCCGCGTGCACGTGCGCGTCATCGAGGGTGAGAAGGAGCGCACGCAGGTGTTCGAGGGTGTGGTGATCCGCAAGCGCGGCGAGGGCATCAAGGCGTCGTTCACCGTGCGCCGGATCTCGTACGGCGTCGGCGTCGAGCGGACGTTCCCGCTGCACTCGCCGCGCATCGACAAGGTCGACGTCGTGCGGTCGAGCCGTGTCCGACGGTCCAAGCTCTATTACCTGCGCGGGCTGGCAGGCAAGGCGGCGCGACTCAAGGAGCGCCGCGTCACCGTGCCTGCCACCGCCGCCGAGCCGACCACCACGGAATAGCCGGCGCGCCGTCTCTCGTGACGCCGCCGCCGTCGGCGCCGTACCGGTTCGAAGGACAGGCCTGGCGATCCGGCGTGTCCCGGATCGCCGGTGTGGATGAAGCGGGACGAGGTCCGCTGGCCGGGCCCGTCGTCGCCGCGGCGGTGATCGTCGATCCCGCTCGACGCATCCGCGGCGTCGCGGATTCGAAGCTGCTCACGCCGGAGCGCCGGGCGGAGCTCTACGACGTCATCTACGCTCGCGCGCTGGCCGTCGGCGTGGCGATCGTCGATCACGAGACGATCGACCGCATCAACATCCTCGAGGCGACGCGCGTGGCGATGCGCCAGGCGCTCGCCGCGCTGTCGATCCCACCCGAGCTGGTCATCACGGATTACATCCCAGGCTTGGCGCTTGCGTGTCCGCAACGCAACCTGGTAGACGGTGACGCACGCTGCGCGAGCGTCGCCGCCGCGTCGATCGTCGCGAAGGTCACCCGCGATCGCCTGATGCTGGAGGCCGACACGAAGTTCCCCGAGTACGGGTTCGCGCGGCACAAGGGTTACGCGACGCCGGAGCATCTCGCCGCGCTCGATCGCCTGGGCCCCTGCCCGCTCCATCGCCGGACATTTTCCGGCGTCTGGCGTCAGGGCGAGCTGTTCGTGCTGGAGGACGACGAGTGACGCTGGTGGCGATCATGACGGTGCGGCGCGCCGCTCTCGAATTGTTCCGCACGTTCGAGCGGCACGCCGCGGCAGTGATGGCGGACGTTCCCCGACGAACAGGCGTTCGCGGCGTATCGAACTGATGATCGGCTCCGCGCATTCGCACATCTTCGCAACGAAGCCGTCGTGCGCACTGAGGTCCATGTCGGGAAAGACGGCCCGACGTACTGACGCGCTGGAGGGTTTCAGCGAGACGGCAGGGCTCGAGCCACCGCGCGGATTGCCTCCACGATGAAGTGATAGCCCGTGCAGCGGCAGAGGTTGCCCGAGATCGCCTCGCGGATCTCGTCGTCGGTCGGGTTCGGATGCTCCTCCAGAAATGCCTTCGCCGTCAGCAGCATTCCCGGCGTGCAGAAGCCGCACTGGAGACCGTGGTGGTCCCAGAACGCCTGCTGGATCGGATGGAGCGTGTCGCCATCGGCGAGCCCCTCGACCGTCGCCAGGCGCTCGCCATCCATCTGCACCGCGAGCAGGAGACACGCGCGCACGGGTTGACCATCGTGCAGCACGGTGCACGCGCCGCACACACCGTGCTCGCACCCCACGTGCGTCCCGGTGAGATCACAGTCCTCGCGCAAGAAGTCGACCAGCGTCGTCCGCACCTCGACGGTGCGCTCGTACATCTCGCCGTTCACGATCACGCGAATGGTGCGCGTCACCCGCGATCCTCCTTCACCCGCGCGAAGGCGTCGGTCAGCGCGCGCTCGGTCAACGTGCGGGCGACGCTCTTGCGATACGCGGCCGAGGCATGCAGATCGGCGTCTGGCGTCAGGCCCTCGCCAGCCAGCGCCGCGGCATCGCGGGCGAGCGCCGCGCCCGGCGCCGCACCCGCCAGTCGTTGCTCGGCGGCGCGGGCTCGCGCCGGCGTTGGTCCCGCGCCGAAGATGGAAATGCGCACGTCATGGATGCGTCCGGCCGCCAGCGTGACGAGCGCCAAGACGCCGACCAGCGCGAAGTCACCGTGGCGCCGCGCGACCTCGTGAAATCCCCAGCCGGCGCCGGCCCGAGGGAGCGGCCAGCGCGTCTCGATCATCAGCTCGTCGCTCCCGAGTGACGTCGTGAGCGGCCCGACAAAGAGGTCGGCCGCGCGAACGTCCCGCACGCCGGCAGAACCGCGCACGCGCGCGACTCCGTCGAGACACACAAACAGGGCGGGCAGCTCCGCGGCTGGATCGGCGTGAGTGAGGCTGCCCACCACGGTCCCACGATTTCGGATTGCGACGTGTCCGACGAGCCGCAGCGCAGCGGCAATCAACGGCACACGGCCGGCGGCCCAGCGTTCGAGCGCGCGCTGGCGCGCGAGCGCACCGACGCGCAGGACGCCGTTCTCCTCTTCGAGGTGATCGAGCTCCGTCACTCGGTTGATGTCGATCACGACCGCCGGTCTCGCGAGACGCATGTTCAGCATCGGCATGAGGCTCTGACCGCCGGCCAGGACCTTGGCGTCGTCGCCGTGCTGGTGCAGCGCTGCGACGACGTCGTCGACGGTCCGCGGGTCGACGTACTCGAACGGCGGCGGCTTCATGGGCTGGAGCGAGCCGAATCGATCAACGCGAGCAAGCGCGACGGGCTCACCGGCGTCTCGCGGATGCGGACGCCGAACGGTGACAGCGCATCCTCGATCGCGTTCGCGATGGCGGCCGGCGGCGAGATCGCACCGCCTTCCCCCAGGCCTTTCACGCCCAGTGGATTCCGCGGCGACGGATACTCGAGATGCACGGTCTCGATCGGCGGCAGCTCCGCGGCGGTCGGGACCAGATAGTCCATGAGCGTGCCGGTCAGGAGCTGCCCCTGATCGTCGTACACCATCTCTTCGAAGAGCGCGCCGCCGACGCCCTGCGCGACGCCGCCGTGCACCTGCCCTTCGACGATCGTTGGATTGATCACCTTTCCGCAGTCGTGCGCGACCACATAACGAAGCAGTCGAACGTGCCCGGTGCCGACATCGACCTCGACGTGGGCCAGGTGCACGGCGCTGGCGTAGGTGACGGTCGGCACGTGATGGTAGGCGCTCGCTTCGAAATCCGGTGATGCGACACCGGGCTTTGCGAACGTCGGAATCGACGCCTGGACGACCTTCGCGAGCGGGATCGCCGAGCCCGGCGCCCCCCGCACGAGCGCCTGCCCGTCGTCGATGTCGACGTCGGCCGGCGCCGCTTCGAGCAGGCTGGCGGCTGCGCGCACCAGCTTCTCCTTCACCTGCGCCGCCGCATCGACGATCGAGCTGCCCGCCGTGACCGCGCTGCGGCTCGCGAACGTGCCGACGCCGAACGGCACCGCCGCGGTGTCGCCGCCGATCACGGTCACCCAGTCGATCGGCACGCCGAGCGCGTCGGCCGCGACCTGCGCGAAGCTGGTCTCGTGTCCCTGGCCGGAGTTGACGGCGCCGGTCGCCACGGTCACGTGCCCGGCGAGATCGACCTTCACGGTCACGCCCTCGAACGGTCCGATCGCCGTGCCTTCGACATAACCGGAGAGCCCGATGCCGCGATACACGCCGGCGTCGCGCAGTCGCTTCTGGTCACGGCGCAGCTCGGCGTAGCCGGCAGCGTTCAGCGCGGCTTCCAGCGCAGCCGGGAAGTCACCGGTGTCGTACACCAGCGGATTACCATCGCGGTACGGCATGCCGAAGTCGAACGGCATCTCGTCGGCGCGGATGTAGTTCTTGCGACGAATGTCCGCTGCATCGAGACCGAGCTGGCGCGCCAGACAGTCGACCGCCCGGTCCATCGCGAACACGGTCTCGGGCCGCCCGGCTCCGCGATACGGCGCGTTCGGCGTCTTGTGCGTGACCACGGCCTGCACGTCGACGCGCATGTTGCGGATGCGATGCGGGCCGATCAGGTGTGCGACGGTGTTGTACGGCAGCACCACGCCCCAGACGTTATAGGCGCCGAGGTCGAGCCAGATCCGATCGCGCAAACCGACGATCGTGCCGTCGCGCCGTGCCGCCAGCTCGATCTCGTGGATCTGATGCCGCGCGTGCGCCGCGCCCATCATGTGCTCGCGCCGGTCCTCGACCCACTTCACCGGGCGGCCGAGCACGACCGACGCGATCGGCACGAGCGTGTCCTCCGGGTACCCGGACGCTTTCGTGCCGAAGCCGCCGCCGAGGTCCGGCGCGATCACGCGGATCTTGTGCGGCGGCAGATCGAGCGCCAGCGTGAGGCCTTGCTGGACGAAGTGCGAGACCTGGGTCGAGTTCCACGTGGTCAACGAGCCGTCGCGCCGATCCCAGGCGGCGACGACACCGCGCCCTTCGAGCGGCATGCCCACGTAGCGCTGGATCAGGAACGTCTCGCGCATCACGACGTCCGCCGCGGCGAACGCCCGGTCGACGTCGCCGATGCCGTGGGTGAAGCCGATCGCGAGGTTGCTGCCCCAGTCCTCGTGCACGAGCGGAGAAGCCGGTTGCGCCGCCGCGCGCATGTCCACGACCGGCGTGAGCGGTTCCCACTCGACGTCGATGCGGTCGACGGCGTCTTCCGCGCGATACCGGCTGTCCGCGACGACCATCGCGACGATCTCGCCGACGTACCGCGCGCGATCGCGCACCAGCGCGTGCTGCGCGGCCTGCCGGATCTCGAACCGGATCGCGGCGGCGAGGCCGGGCGGCGGCGCCCCGAAGAGCGGCAAGGGTTTCATCCAGCGCTCGAGGTCGCGGAACGTGAAGACGCGGACGACGCCCGGCATGGCGCGCGCGGCGTCGGCGTTGATCGAGGCGATCCGCGCATGCGCGTGCGGCGAGCGGAGAAACGCGGCGTGCAGCATCCCGGAGAGCTTCACGTCGTCGACGTACCGCGCTTCACCGCGGAGGAACCGCGGATCCTCGCGACGTTTCACTGCCGCGCCGAAGTATTTCGCGCCCATCGCGGCAGCACTATACCAGTGTCAGAAATTGTCGACACTTTCGGGCGGACGCTCGATGCGCTATGTCCGTCACCATGACAGAGCCGCAGAAAGATCCCCGCCAGACGATCGGGCGTCAGGCCGAAGACGCCGCGGCGGCGTTCCTCACGCGCCGCGGATTTCGCATCGCCGAACGCAACGTGCGGTTCCGCGAGGGCGAGCTCGACCTCGTCTGTCGCGATCGCGACGTGTGGGTCTTCGTCGAGGTGAAGTGCCGGCGCTCGCACTGGGACGACGGCCCCGGCGCCGCAGTCTCCTGGCTGAAGCAGCGCCGGCTCGTGCGGCTCGCGCAGATCTTCTTGAAGTCACGCGGCCAGGGCGACACCGCACGCTGTCGTTTCGACGTCGTCGCCGTGACGCTCGATGACGGCGCGACGCCGCAGATCAACCACATCGTCTCGGCCTTCGACGCGCGGTGAGACTGATGAGATCAGGGGCCCCGAGGGGCGCGCGGACGCGCCCGAGGGGCGCGCGGACGCGCCCGTAATGGCCCCCGATACCCCCAGCGTTCGGCCGGTCGCCGGGAAACCCGGCGCCCGCCTCTATCACCGGCTGCGGCCGGCTCGTTGCGCCTCGGGAGGGGCGCCGGTAAAATGCGTTGCCTCATGCCGATCTCCTGGGATGCCTGTCGCTCCGCGCTGCCCTCGATCGCCCATGCCGTGGGACGGACTCCGCTCGTTCGTTTGAATCGAGTCACCACGGACGTCACGCCGGCCATCTATCTCAAGATCGAATGGTACGGACCGAGCGGCAGTCTCAAAGATCGGATCTACCTGCACATGTTCGAGCGCGCCGAGACGCGCGGCGAGCTCAAGCCCGGCATGCGCGTCCTGGAGTGCTCGACCGGCAACGCCGGTATCGCCTGCGCGTTCGTGTCCGCGGTCAAGGGCTATCCGTGCACGATCGTGATGCCCGAGGGCATGAGCGACGAGCGGAAGAAGATCATGCGCGCGTACGGCGCCGATCTCGTGTTCACTCCGGGCGGCGAGAGTGACGTCGACCTGTCGCTGGCGAGACTCGAGGCGATCCGCGCGAGCGATCCCGCCTCGTCCTGGGTGCCGGCGCAGTTCTCGAACGCGGACAACGTCGAAGCGCACTACCAGACCACCGGCCCCGAGATCTGGGAGCAGTGCGGCGGCCGGCTCGGCGCGTTCGTGGCATCGCAGGGCAGCGGCGGCACGCTGACGGGGGCCGGCCGCTACTTTCGCGAACGCGACGCTCGCGTGAAGCTCTACGCCGTCGAACCGGACGAGTGCGCGCTGCTCGCGCGCCGGCAGTGGGGCCCGCACGGCATCGAGGGCATCGGCGATGGCTTCATCCCGGACAACCTGGACGTCGCACAGCTCACCGGCGTGATCACGACCACGACCGAAGAAGCGCTCGAGACGGCGCGCCGGCTCTCGACGAGGGAAGGAATCTTCTGCGGCATCTCGACCGGATGCAACGTTGCCGCGGCGCTCAAGCTCGCTCGCCGCCACCCCGACCTCGGCGCCATCGTCACCATGGCGAACGACACCGGCCAGCGCTACTTCACCACCGCGCTGTGCGGAGAGACGAAGCACGTCGAGGTGCCGGAGCGAGAGCACCCGATGGATCCGCGCACGCGCGCGCATCTCGACCGCTATCAGTCGGCGTGGGAGATTCTCACTTGAACCCCGCCGAGTACGACTTCATCGCCGCGCGGCGACGCCTCGAAGCCAAGCCGAAATCGGCGAGCGAGAAGCTCACGAGCCTCGAGGACGCCGGCTCGCGCGTCCGGGACGGCGATATCGTCGCGGTCGGGGGCATCCTGTTCTCGCGGACGCCGTGGGCCCTCGTGCGCGAAATCTTGAGATCGCGGCGCACCGGCCTCACGCTCGTGCGCAACCTCATGTGCTACGAGGGCGAGCTGATGATGGTCGCCGGCGCGGTGAACCGCGTCATGACCGCGTGGATGGGGATCGGGCTGCCGTGGGGCGTGTCGAAGATCATGCGCGAGTACGTCGAGTCCGGAAAGGTCGCGTACGAGGAGTGGAGCCATCTCGCGCTCGGACTCCGGTTCCGTGCGGCGGCGATGGGTCTGCCGTTTCTTCCCACGCTGACGATGGCCGGCTCGGACCTGGCCCGCGTGAACGCGATGAAGACCGTCGACGACCCGTACACCGGCCAGCGGCTCGGCGCCGTGCCGGCGCTCTATCCCGACGTCGCGATCCTCCACGTCCACCGCGCCGACCGCTTCGGCAACTGCCAGATCGACGGGTACCCGCACATGGACGCCGACATCGCGCGCGCCGCCGCGACCGTGCTGGTCACGACCGAAGAATTGATCAGCGACGACGACGTTCGACGCCATCCCGATCGCACGGTGATCCCCGGCTTCGTGGTCGACGCGGTCGCGCTTCAGCCGTTCGGCTCGTTTCCGCACGAGTGCTACGGACTCTACGAAGCGGACGTCGAGCACTTCGACGAGTACGTGGCAGGGATCACGGCGCGGGGCGGCGCCGCGGTCGCGGAGTATCTCGAGCGCTACATGTATGCGCCCGCGTCGTACGCGGACTATCTCGATCTCTTCGGCGGCGAGCGGCTCGCCCGCCAGCAGCGCCGCGCGCGGGAGCTCGTCGGATGAGCGCGCACGTGCGCCAGCGCCGGCGCTGGAACGCGACCGAATCATGAGCGCTTCGTTCACACCGGCGGAGCTGCTCGCGGTCATGGGCGCGCGGCAATTGCCCGACGACGCCACTGTCTTCGCCGGCGTCGGCGTGCCGCTCGTCGCCTGCGCGCTCGCGCAGCAGCTGCAGGCGCCGCGCCTCACGATGATCATCGAAGGGGGGATCATCGGTCCGCAGATCAAGCCGGGGTTCCTGCCGATCTCGACGAACGAGATGCGGACGGCGTACCGCGCGACGATGCTGCCGGGAATCACGGACGCCTTCCTGTTCGCGCAGCGCGGGTTCATCGACTACGGCTTCATGGGCGGCGCGCAGATCGACCAGTACGGCAACATCAACACGACCGTCATCGGCGACTACGCGCGGCCCAAAGTCCGTCTGCCCGGCACGGGTGGCGCGAACGACATCGCGTCGCTCTGCCGCGAGCTCATCATCCTGACCGTCCACGAGAAGCGCCGGTTCTTGCCCCGCGTCGATTTCGTCACCAGCCCGGGCTGGCTCGACGGCGACGGCGGCCGACAGCGCGCGGGGCTCCATTTCGGCGGTGTCTCGCGAGTGATCACGACGCTCGGGATCTTCGGCTTCGATCCCGTCACGCGACGCATGCGCGTCGAAGCGTTGCACCCGGGCGTCACGCTGGATCAGGTGCGCGAGAACACGCCGTTCGAGATCGGCACGGTGGATCGGATCGCGACGACGGCCCCGCCGACCGCCGAGGAGCTCGAGATCGCCCGCTCGCTCGATCCCGACCGGCGTTACCTCGCATGACGTCGTTCGGGCTCGCGATCAAGAACTTCGTCGGCCCGACGGAGACGCCGGATCCGGACGCGCTGATCGCCTACGCCGAGCGCGCCGAAGAGCTCGGGTTCGAATCCCTGTGGGCGTGGGACCACGTGATCCTCGGCGTCGAGCCGTCGTTCCCGATTCTCGACGCCGTCGGCACGCTCACCGCGATCGCCGCACGCACGACGCGGATCAAGCTCGGCACCGGGATCCTCGTGCTGCCGTTGCGCAATCCGACGGTCGCGGCGAAGGCGCTCGGCACGCTCGACGTCGTGTCGAAGGGCCGCTTGATCCTCGGCGTGGCGAGCGGCTGGTATGCGCGCGAGTTCGACGCGGTCGGGGTCCCGTTCAAGCAGCGCGGCCGGCTCTTCGAGCGGAACCTCGACATCCTCACGCGTCTCTGGACCGAGGACCGGGTCACGCTCCGCGTCGACGAGTTCAACCTGCGCGAGGCCGTGATGCGTCCGCGTCCGGTGCAGAAGCCGCGTCCGCCGATCCTGATCGGCGGTTACGTCGATGCGGTGCTGAAACGGGCCGCGACGAAGGGCGATGGCTGGCTCACGTACTTCTACACGCCGGAGAGCTACCGTCGCGCATGGGACAAGATCGTCGGGTTCGCGCGCGAGGCCGGACGCGATCCGGACGAGCTCACCGGCACGAACCAGCTCGCGATCCTGGTCGGCCGATCGCGCGACGACACCGAGGCGCCGATGCGGCACTGGCTCCAGACGGAATGGGACGTCGCCGCGTGGAGCGAATCGACGATCGAGCACGCCATCCGCGGCAGCGTCGACGAGTGCGTCGCGCAGCTCCGCGCTCACGTGGCGACCGGCGTCGATCGGATCATCCTGATCCCGTATCGATATCATCGAGAGCAAGTGGAATTGATCGCGCGGGAGATCCTGCCTCGACTCCAGAACCGACAACCACCCCGATGATCGAGGCGGGCGCCGAAGCCCGCGCGCTATCATGAGAAGCGGAGGACCGTCCATGCGCGAGCTGTTGACGTTTTCCGGGATCATGCCCGCCAACATCCTCCCGTTTCGCGCCGACCTCGCGATCGACGAGAAGGCGTACCGCGCACACCTGCGCTGGCTCGCCGATACACCCGGAGTGACGGGCATCGTGGCGAACGGCCACGCGGCGGAAGTGTCGTCGCTCACGCGAGACGAGCGGAAAAGCGCGCTGGCGATGGCGCTCGACGAGATCGCCGGCAAGATTCCGGTCGTTGCCGGCGTTTACTCTGATGGCACGGCGGAAGCGGTCGAGCTCGCGCGCGACGCGAAGTCCGCGGGCGCCGCCGGGGTGCTCGTCTTCCCGCCGACGCTGTTCATGTGGGGCGCGCAGCTGAAGCCGGACATGGTCCTGCGCCACTTCTCCGAGATCGCGGCCGGCGCGGATCTGCCGATCATCGTGTTCGAGTACCCGCCGGCGTCGGGCATCGGCTACGCGCCGGAGACGCTCGCGCGTCTCGCGGAGATTTCCCATGTCGTCGCCGTCAAGGACTCGTC
>Ga0066710_100001765_pt1 | contig 16616 bp, 16 predicted proteins | sample GraSoiAngelo_159_FD_79666 | JGI IMG/M metagenome (GOLD analysis project Ga0066710, IMG submission 79666) | Grasslands soil microbial communities from the Angelo Coastal Reserve, California, USA - 14_1009_16_40cm | ecosystem: Environmental > Terrestrial > Soil > Grasslands | place: USA... | reverse complement strand
CTCACCTTCCAGCATTTCGAAACGTTCAAGAAAAGATTTGCCGCCTTCCCCGCGCGCATCGAAATGCTCAGCCGCTTCCGCAGCGCCGCAGAGCAGAAAAAAATTCTCGCCGATTTGGAATCCGGCAAGGTCGACGTGGTCATTGGCACTCATCGTTTGCTTTCGAAAGATGTGAAATTCGCCGACCTCGGCCTTCTTATCGTCGATGAAGAGCAGCGCTTTGGCGTCGCCCACAAAGAGCGCCTAAAGGAAATGCGCAAAGACGTGGATGCGCTCGCGCTCTCCGCGACGCCCATTCCACGGACGTTGCATATGTCGCTCGTTGGGCTTCGCGATATGTCCGTCATCGAAACGCCTCCGCGCGACCGTCTGGCCATTCAAACCGTCGTCGCCCCCTTTCAGGAAGAGCTCGTACAGAGCGCCATCGAAGCCGAACTTGCTCGCGATGGCCAGGTTTTCTTCATTCACAATCGCGTCGAATCGATCTACTCGCTCGGGGCCATGGTTGCAAAGCTGGTGCCCAAGGCACGCGTGGTGGTGGCCCATGGCCAAATGGCCGAAAAAGAACTGGAGAGCGTGATGTTGAAATTCATCCGCGATGAAGCGGACGTGCTGGTGGCGACGACCATCGTGGAAAACGGTCTGGACATCCCCCGTGCTAACACTATTTTGATCAACCGCGCCGACCGCCTAGGGCTTGCAGAACTCTATCAATTGCGCGGCCGCGTCGGTCGTTCTGCTCAGCGCGCCTACGCCTATCTCCTCGTTCCGCCGGACACCTCGCTCTCCGACATCGCCCGCAAGCGCCTCGCCGCAATGAAAGAATTCAGCGAGCTGGGCGCCGGATTCCGGATCGCCGCGCTCGACCTCGAGCTTCGCGGGGCGGGCAATATGCTCGGCCGCCAGCAGCACGGTCACATCGAGGCCATCGGCTTCGATATGTATTGCCAGATGCTGGAGCGCGCCGTCTCGAAGCTCAAGGGCGAAGAAGTAGCCCCGGACCTGCGCACCACGCTCAGCCTGGGCTTTGACGTCCGCATCCCGCAGGACTACATCCCCAGCGAAAACCTCCGCCTCCGCACCTACAAACGCATCTCCTCGATCGCCTCCGAAGCAGACAAACAGGACGTCCGCAAAGAACTCGAAGACCGCTTTGGCACGCCGCCTTCCTCCGTAGAAAACCTTTTGGAGTATGCCGCCCTCAAATCCATGTGCGAGCGCCTGCGAATCTCTGCCGTGGAACGCCAGGGGACACGCATCGCGGTAAGGTTTCATCCCGAGACATTGCTGGACCCGGCCAAGCTCGTCACCGTGGTACGCTCTCGTACGGGCATCAAACTCGACCCCAGCGGCGTACTCTGGATGGAAGTCAAGCGAGGGGAATCGATCCCCGCTGCTTTGAGAAACGTATTGCTCGGCCTTCAAGGGCAGGGCTAAACTTTAGAGGTGAGGGAATTGATGCGAAAACTAGTTGTCATCGTGGCGCTTTCCGCTGCCCTGCCGCTCGCGGCGCAGGACAAGCCGCAAGGTTCTCCGCCGAAACCATCGGCCGGGCCCACTCTTGAAAAGCCAGGGATGGCTGCGCCCGACGCAAAATCCGAAAAGCCCGCAAAGCCCGCCGCTCCCAAGGCAGCTAATCCAGATAGCGGCAAAACCGTCGAGGAGATCATTGCGCGCGTCAACAATGAAATCATCACCCGCTCGGAGTACGACAAAGCGCGCCAGACTGCCGAAGAAGACGCCAAGTCCGAATGCCAGAATCGTTGCACGCCGGAACAGTTGCAAATTGACATCGAAGATCGCCAGAAGCACACTCTTCGCGACCTCGTCGACCAGTCCCTCCTGGTGCAGCGCGCCAAGGACATGGGCGTGAGCGTCGAACCCGAGCTCATCAAGAGGCTCGATGCCATCCGCACTCAGAACAATCTGCCCAGCATGGAGGAGCTTGAAAAGGCCGTTTCCGGGCAGGGAATGAACTGGGAAGATTTCAAAAATAACATTCGCAACAGGCTGCTCACTGACCGCGTCATCAGCAGCGAGGTTGGCTCGCACATCACCATCAGCGATGAAGAAGTGACGAAGTATTACGAAGCCCACAAAACCGAATTCGTACGACCGGAACAAGTGGCGCTTCGCGAGATCGTGGTTAACACCGAGGGAAAGAAGCCCGAAGATCTCCCCGACCTGAAGAAAAAGGCGGAGACCGCGCTCAAGCGCGTCCAGGACGGCGAGGACTTCGGCGAAATCGCCAAGCGGCTGTCCGATGGCAGCACCAAGAGCCAAGGCGGCTTTCTCGGCATCTATAAGCGCGGAGAACTTTCCAAGGAACTCGAAGACAAGGTTTTCCAGATGAAGCGCAACGAGCTGACTGAAGTCATGGAAACCAGGCAAGGGTTCTTGGTTCTGCAGGTCCTGGAGCACTACGACGAAGGCGAACAGTCACTCGGCAAAGTCCAAAATGAAATCATGGACAAGCTCTATGGTGGACGCATGGAACCCGCGATGCGCGAATATCTCAAGACTCTGCGCGAGCAGAGCTATGTGGTGATCAAGCCCGGTTATCAGGATATCGCCGGGGGCGGAGGCTCCGAGATTCAGGAAGTCAGCGCCACCCCCGAAGTGACCAAGAGCAAGAAGGGCCACAAAAAATTCGTGCTCTTCGGCAAGCGCTCTGGCTCGACATCCGCCTCATGAAGACGCCCCTCGTCGCCGATCTCAACTCTGAACAATCCATTACTACATTTTTCCTCGTTCACGAAAAAGAAATTCGCAACACCCGCGAGGGCAAGCCCTACTTGCGCCTCGAGCTGGGTGACCGCAGCGGCACCATCGAAGCACGCATGTGGGACCAATTCGACGTCGCGGTGAAAAACATCAACCGCGACGATTTCGTCAAGGTGAATGCGCGCGTCGAGATTTACCGCAATAAGCCGCAGCTTTCTCTTCAGCAGCTTCGGCTCGCGAAACCGGAAGAGATCGACCTCGCCGATTTCCTTCCGCACACGAAGGAAAATGTCGAAAAGCTCTTCGCGCAGCTCCAGGAATTCGCCGCCTCCATCGCCAATCCCTGGCTGAACAAGCTGGTCACCGGAATTATCTCGAATCCAACGATCGCCGCAAAGTACAAACGCGCCCCTGCGGCCAAAGTCATGCACCACGCCTATCTCGGCGGCCTTATCGAACACGTCCTCAGTCTGTGCGGTCTCGCCAGGCAAGCCGCCGCGCACTATCCCGAGCTCAACGTCGATCTTCTCCTCACTGCCGCGATTCTCCATGACTTCGGCAAACTCGACGAACTCTGCTATGACCGCGCCATCGGCTACACCGTCGAAGGCCAGCTCCTCGGCCATATCATGATGGAATTCGAAACCGTCTCAAAAGCCATGGATGCCATCGAAGGTTTCCCCGGCAACTTGAAAATTGTCGTTCAGCATCTTCTCATCAGCCATCACGGCGAGTACGAATTCGGCTCGCCCAAGCTCCCCATGATCCGCGAAGCTCTGGTCTTCCACTATCTCGACGACCTCGATTCGAAGCTCGCCGCCGCCCGCGCCGCCCTCGCCCTCGACTCCGGCGAAACCGAGTGGTCCGCCTACACCGGCGCCCTCGGCCGCAAATTCCTCCGTCTCGACGAATTTCTGAAAACTCCCGCCTCCGCCCCCGCCGACCGTAAGTGACGAATTGCCATGCAACGACAACCACTCCTTGCGGTTTTGATTGTGGCCGGCATTTTTGTGGTCGGGATTCTGGGATCATGCTCCGTGCCCTCAGCTTGATTCCAAAGCGTGGAAGTCTGGGAACCCTTCCGCACGCGGCGCAATGGCGCGAGACTTCATGGACGGAAACCTTCTTATTGGCAGATCACGGTCAGAGATTCAAGGATTGCTGGGACCGCCTGATTATTGGGGGGTAAGCAATGACCAAGACGCTGTGGCAGTTACGCAGTGCGGCGATCCGAAAGAAGATTGGTACGGCTCCAAGGGTTATCAGACTCTCGCGATGTCATTTCTGGGAATTGCTATATGAATGTAAATTTCACCAAAGCTCCCAATCGTCCAGATTCAATTGCTGTAGGCGATGGAATTCCGCGGAACCAGCACGTCATGGCGTTTCAACCGATTTGTATTGCCCCGCAGCCTGTCCGGCCACTAAACTGACTTTAGGTAAATCGGTTCCATGATTCCCGCATCTTTCCAAATTCGCGACCTCACCATCTGCCCCGCCGCGGTCCTCGCCCCGATGGCCGGCGTGACGGACACGCTTTTCCGCCGCGTCATTCGCGGCCTCGGCGGCTGCGGCCTGCTGATGACGGAGTTCACCAGTTCCGAGGGCATCACGCGTAGTGCAAAAAAGACGCTGCGCTATCTCTACTTCCAGGAAGACGAGCATCCCATCACCGCGCAGCTTTTTGGTGCGAATCCCGCGGTCATGGCCGAAGCCGCAAAAATGGTCGAAGACCTGGGCTACGACGCTGTGGACATCAATTTAGGCTGCCCTGCCAAAAAGGTCGTCAAGTGCGGCGGCTCCGGCCTGCTCCGCGATCTCCCGCTCCTCGAAGATATCCTCAAAGCCGTCCGCGCGGCGGTGAAAATTCCACTGACCATCAAACTGCGCGCCGGCTGGGACGAAAACTCCATCGTTGCGGTCGACGTTGCGAAGATGGCAGAGAGCATTGGCGTGGAAGGAGTCGCGGTGCATCCGCGCACGCGCACGCAGGGCTACGCCGGCGCTGCCGATTGGACTATCATCGCGGCTGTTAAGCAGGCGGTGAAAATGCCCGTCATTGGCAACGGCGACATCAACAAGCCCGAAGACGCCGCGCGCATGGTCCGCGAAACCGGCTGCGACGCCGTCATGATTGGCCGCGCCGCCGCCACTAACCCTTGGATCTTTTCCCAGATGCAACAACATGCCGAAACAGGCCGCTACGATACCCCCACCGACGCCGTCCGCTACCGTTTACTGATGGACTACTATAGACAAATTAATGCCGCCAACCTGCCCGATGGTGTAGGCAAAATGAAGCAGTTCGCTTGCTGGTTTACTCATGGCGTGGGGAACGGCAGCGAGCTTCGTGGCATCGTACATGCGGCGCGAACGCCCGCGGAGATCCTCGAGAGCGTCGAACGCTTCTTTGAGGGCCGAGCAATCGCGCAGCAACAAGCTGACCGCTCGGCGGTCGCCGGAAACGAGGACCCAGTCCATGGTCCCTCTCACCACCACCGTATCGAGGCAACGCTCGGAACGTAGAATCGCTGTCCGCTTACCGCTCAAAGTGCGCGGGCGCGACGCCCGCGGCTTGGCCTTCGAAGAAGATACTGCCAGCGAAAATCTCTGCCGCAACGGAGCCGCCTTCGTGACGCGTTTCGATGTCGCCATCGGCTGCGACCTCGAAATCCGCATCCCGTTTTCGCATTACGCCTCACGGCGTGTCGACCGCTTCGCGGGCGCCAGAAACAACGATGCAGACTTCGCCACTCGCGGCCGCGTCGTGCATGTGGCCGACTCCCAGTGCGAAGGCGAAAAGCTCGTGGGCGTCCAGTTCACCGGTCCCCGCTTCCAGCGCGTTTTCCGCTCTGAATCCGCCGCCTAGGCCCTTTCTTTTGTACGGGCGCAACATGTTGCGCCTCTCGGCATGATCTGTGCGATTCCACGCCTTTGCTTTTCACCCACTATCGCCCCAAATAGGTCGCAATAAACCAGCTATTCCCCCAAGCGTCTATCACTCCTGCGGCCCGGTCCCCATACGGCTTGTCCTGCGGAGCCTCAATCGAAGTCGCTCCCGCCCGCAGCGCTTGCGCATAAACAGCATCCGTATCTGGCACATACACATGCAGGTGACACGGCATCGGCTGAAATTCCCCGTGCGCCTCGTCAATCTCCAGCGTCGCGTTCCCGATCCGCATCGTGACGTGCAACACGGTGCCCTCCGGCGACTTGGCCACGCCCAGCGCCTCCGCCCCGAACGCCGCTTCCAGGAACGAAACCATCTTGTGTGCCTCGCGCAGGTGCAAATACGGCTGCACCGAGCGCAGTCCTTCCGGCCCCGGCGTCCACCCGATGGGCTTCGCGATGTACCAGTGATTGCCGAACTGGTCTTTCAGCGCTCCCTGCCGGTCGCCCCAAGGCATGTCGGCCACTGCATAAATCGATGTTGCCCCCGCCTGCATCGCACGGCCATACCTTGCGTCAGCGTCATGCACATAAAGATGGATCGCGCCGGGCGCGGCCGGATACGCCTCGCTCCCATCGCTCACCTCGATCGCGCCGTTGCCGATCGCCACTTCCGCGTGCATGATCGATCCGTCCGGCGTCGGCACGCGCATCCGCTCCGTGCCCTCGAATGCCGCCTTCAGGAACTCGATGAACTGCGCCGCTCCACCCACAATGAGGTACGGCGTAATCGACGTCAATCCCGGCCGCAAGTAATGAACCGCCCTGGCTTGCGCGTCCCCTGTCCCCGCTGTTGATGCCGCTGTGCCTTCGCTCATGGATGCTCTCCTTTGCAAATCGGATCTCAATGCTGCTCGGAATTCTTCGCCTGGCAATTCGCACAACACTTGCGCCACGCGCGCCAGCGAAGCAAGGTCACGGTCCGGCGCTTCCTCCGGCCGCGGCCGCAGCGACACTAGCATCGCCTGCACCATCTCATCAAGCTGCACGGCGAGGGAGCCTAGCCATGGCCGCCCTCCATCTGCACCCGCAAATTCTGCACCGCGCGCAATTGTAGTTGTTTGATCGCTCCTGGAGTCTTCCCTAGCCGCTCCGCGATCTCCCGAATACTTCGCTGCTCCACAAATCGCTCGTACACCACCTGCTTCGGAATCTCGGGAAGCTGCCCTACCATGCGGAACAACTGCGCGCGGTACTCCATAGTTCGTAACTCGGAGGCTTGCAACTTCGGGTCGGCGGCAGGCCCTGACGGGTCGTCCGGGGAAGGGAACTCGCGCGCGGCGCGTTTGGCCTGATCAACGATGGCATTCGCAGCGATCCGCAGGAGCCACCCCGCAAACGGCGCTCCGCGCCAGTCATAGCTCGGCACGTTGGCCAGCGCCTTGTGAAGCACCTCGGACGTCACATCTTCGGCCGTAGCCCGGTCGCGTACCTGGCCTGCAACAAACGCATACACGCGCTCGAAATGCAGCTCGTCCGCGCCTCGCCGCTCTTCCGCGCCGGTCGTCGCGTAGGCTCCATCGCCTTAACAATATAACTGCCAGCCAAGAAAAAGGTTCAGCCCTTCCCGCATTCTCGCCGGGCTCCGATGCTGTCGGGAACGTACCCAATTTGAGGCGCTTCTATTCGTTCTGAAACGAATGCCCTGGCATTTGCATTATGGTTGCGTCACAGCCCCGCACGTAACTTCCCAAGGTCGGCTGAAGGCGGGATGCGACAAGAACTCTCCAGATAGCGTCTGGACGAGCCTCGACAATGTGCCGTGAAGAAAAAGAGCGATCGGGGGTGCGACACGGTCGCGTGCGTAGGGGCCGCCTTCTGAGGCGGGGGCCTTTCTCTTCCTTGTAGGGGCACAATCCGTTGCGCCTATCAATCCTTCAACCCCCAGCTGAACATGCCACGAATGCTTATGGTGAGCGCAGCCGAACCATGAACTCCCTGAGCGAGCATCGCGTGTTGCGCGATTTGCAACCCGGATGGTTCTACCCGAGCGCTGGCCGCCCGCTGCAGCCGCTTGCTCTTCTCCAGTTTCTGGTTTGTCCTCCGCAACCCCAGCCTTTCAAAGACCTTCCCGGGGTGGGGGAGGGGACCTCCAAGTTACCTTTTTTCGCTCACGATCTCATCGTATGCCGCACGCCGCGTTAGCCCGCGCTCCTTGGCGGCTAGCTTAAGAGCTTCCTTGCGGTCGAGCTTGGCTTGGCGGATGAGTTCCTCGACACGGTCGGCGAGGCTTTGGGTTGAATTTGCCTGTGTTCGTGCGTCGGCGGGAGCTTCCGGGCCGATCAAGAGCGTGATTTCTCCGCGCGCCGGGCGTTCTTCGAGGGAAGTGGACAGTTCGGAGAGTCTGCCGCGGCGGAACTCTTCGTGCAGTTTCGTAACCTCGCGCGCGATGCAGGCGCTGCGATTGCCGAGAACTTCGCGCGCGTCGGCAACACATTCGGCGACACGATGTGGAGCTTCGTAAAGGATGATCGTGCGGTCCTCAATGCGCAACCGTTCGAGGGCGCGCCGCCGCTCGCCGCTGCGCGCCGGCAAAAAGCCGACGAACAGAAATTCTTCGTTCGGCAGGCCCGAGGCGGAAAGGGAAGCGAGCAGCGCGGCCGGACCGGGAATCGGCACCACGGGAATCCGGTGCCGCAGGCAGAGCGTAACAAGGCGGTGGCCGGGGTCAGACACTAGCGGCATCCCCGCGTCGCTGACCAGCGCAATCTTCGCGCCTTGCTCCAGGGCGACGACCAGTTCCGGGGCGCGGGTCAGCTCGTTGTGTTCGTGGTAGCTGACAAGCGGCTTATGAATGTCGTAGTGAGTGAGGAGCTTCATCGTATGGCGCGTATCTTCGCAGGCGATTTGATCGACTTCCTTCAGGATGCGCAGCGCCCTAAGCGTGATGTCCTCGAGATTGCCGATCGGCGTGCCGACAAGGTAAAGGCGGCCGTCCGCTGCCGAATTCGCCGCGTCTGCCGACTTGGGGGGAGGAGTCTTCGCGCTCATGAACAAGAGTCTAGCACGCGTTCCGGCGGCGCTAGTCGCGCGTGCTATACTTTAAGTTTTGAGCAGTTCATCAGAGGAGCGTCAGTGCCCCTGTACGAGTACAAATGCCTGAAATGCGCTCGGCGCACAGAAAGAATCGAGAGCGTCTCCGGCCCGCACCTGAAAAAGTGCCCGCACTGCGGCGGAAAAGTGGAGTCGGTGATCACCGCGCCCGCGATCCAATTCAAAGGCGCTGGTTGGTACGTGACGGACTATGCCGGGAAAAAATCCAGTGACGGCGACGGCGACAAAGCAGACAAGCCCGTCACGGAAACAAAAGAAGCAGGGAACAAAGATAAAGAATCGGCAAGCACCGAGTCGGCGAGCAAGGAAGCCAAGGATGCGAAAGAGGGCAAAGAAAAGATGCCTGCGAAGAAGAAATAAACCGAGCCGGTTAATGAAAAAACCGGCCAGCCCGTCATTCCGAGCGAAGCGCGGAATCTCTTTTGGTCGTTTGATTTAGCGGCGCTAAAATTTGAGAGCTTTCAAATAGCTGCGAAACGCAGCGCCGAATTCAGGATTCTGCAGCGCGATCTCGACAGTGGCTTTCAGGAAGCCAAGTTTATCGCCGGCGTCGTAAGAGACGCCGTCGTAGATGTAGGCCCAGAGCCCTTGCTCCCTGGCGAGAATGCGCAGCGCATCCGTAAGCTGAATTTCATTTCCCGCGCCGGGCTTCGTGCGCGCAAGGCAATCAAAAATCGCTGACGGCAAGACGTAGCGCCCGGTGATGGCGAGATTCGACGGAGCGCTCTCCGGTTTCGGTTTCTCGACGAGTTCTCGGATGCGCAGCAACCGTTCGCCGAAAGGCGGCTGCGGAGCGGGTTCGCCATCAACGATGCCGTAGAGGTGGGTCTTGTCTTTTGGGACTTCTTCGACAGCGATGGCGCCGACGCCGGTAGATTCATAGACCCTGATGAGTTGCTTGGTGGCGGGGTTTGGACCGGGGATCAATACGTCGCCGAGCAGGACAGCGAAAGGTTCGTCGCCCACAAGATCGCGCGCGACCAGTACGGCGTGGCCCAGGCCCAGCGGTTCTTTTTGCCGCGTGTAGCTGACCTGCACCATGTTGCTGATCTTGCGCACCATTTCCGCTTGATCTTTCTTGCCTTTTTCTTCCAGAAAACGTTCGAGTGCCGGCGCCGAATCGAAGTGGTCTTCGATGGAATTCTTTCCTTTGCCGGTGACAATAATGATGTGTTCGATCCCGGAAGCGATGCACTCTTCCGCCACGTACTGAATCTGCGGCTTGTCGACTACTACGAGCATCTCTTTCGGCTGTGCCTTGGTGGCGGGGAGAAAACGCGTGCCGAGTCCCGCGACAGGGAGCACCGCCTTGCGGACTTTGTTGCGGCTTCTCCTAGGGCCGTCGGCTTGCGCAGAGTTGGCTGTGGCGGAGGCGTTGTTGGTCATAGTCACAGTTTTTCACACACTCCAAGAGAATGAACACCATTCTTCGATGTGGTTTGCGTTCAGTCAACGGAGTTGCACAATAGCGGTACCTCGTGGGTTAGTCAAGTAGGGTCAGCATGTACTCCCGGCTGCAGAGCGCGTGTGGCCAACGAGTAACCTGAAACACAGAGCGGGCGTGTGCTAGCATAATGAATGCTGAACGGTTTTTTTTCGGCGCAGCAGAGGCAGAGCTTGAGAATCCTGGGAATTGAATCTTCGTGCGATGAGACGGCGGCGGCCGTCGTTGTCGACGGGCGAGAGATTTTGTCCAGTGTCGTCGCTTCACAAATCGATGTGCACAGGAAATATGGCGGCGTGGTGCCGGAGCTGGCGTCGCGCGAGCATTTGCGGCAGATCGTACCGGTGGTGCGCGAAGCCATCGCCCGAGCGGGAATGAAGCTTGCCGATGTGGATGCTATCGGCGTCACGCAAGGGCCGGGCCTTGTCGGCGCTCTTCTCGTTGGCATCACGTACGGAAAAACGCTGGCCCAGGCGCTGGGGAAGCCGCTCGTGCCCGTGAATCATCTTGAGGGGCACGTGCATGCGGTTTTTCTGGAGGCGCACAAGGCGGGACGGGCGGCGAGATTGCCAGCGGTGTGCTTGATTGTTTCGGGTGGGCACACGGTTTTGTATGAAGTGAAGACGGACGATTCGAACGTGCAGGATTCGAATGCGCTTTTGCGTTACCGCAAGATCGGCCAGACGCGGGACGATGCAGCGGGAGAAGCGTACGACAAAGTGGCCAAGCTGCTTGGGCTGGGCTATCCTGGAGGGCCGATTCTGGATCGATTGGCGACGATTTCGAATGGCGCGCCTGCGCCAGTGAAATTCGGGCCAACGAAAATGAAGGGGAATGCGCTGGACTTCAGCTTTAGCGGACTGAAGACGGCGGTGCTCTATCATGTGCGGGAGCATCCAGAATATTCAGAGGAGATCCGCACGCGGGAAGAAGCGCTACAGCGTGGGGAGAGAATATTTGAGCAGTTGCTGCCGCTCTGCTCGCCAAAAACATTAGCACTGGTGCGGGAGTTTCAGAATGCGGTGGTGCGCGACTTGGTCGAACGCACGATGACAGCCGTGGAAGAGCTGGCGGTGGAAAGCATCCTGGTTTCCGGCGGGGTGGCGGCGAACAGCCATCTGCGCGCGGTGTTCGAAAAGCGCGCGAAATCCGCTGGTGTTGAAGTATTTTTTCCGAGCCGCGCGCTTTCGACGGATAACGCCGCAATGATTGCCGCCGCAGCATATTCTCGGTTCCGTGCTGGCATTATCGCGAATACAGCCCTCAACGCCGATCCCAGCCTTACGCTCGCGTAATCTTCATATTTCGAGGCTATCTCAAATTGGGAGCAGCCCGCCGCGGCAGGCGCTCCTACAATTCCCGGGCTGGGATTTTCAGGAAGTCGCGCGGGCTTGGGTTTCAGTCGGCGTGCAACTGCAGGCGGAAGGAGACAGGGCAAGAATGCTTGTCCCGCTAGTGGCACCATGCGTGAGGTATACTTTCGCGGGCATGGACACGTCTCTTAGCCAAGACGCGCGATTTCAATGCGCCAGTGATCAATCGCTGCTGGTTTACTTCGGGCAAGAGATCACGCGGCACGCTCATCGACAGGTCATGAAGCTACTGCGGTTGCTCCAATTGGAGCCCGTCGCAGGTATCCGTAATCTTCATCCGGCGTATTGCTCCCTGCTGGTCAAATTTGATGCACCTCGGTTGCGGCACGAGGAAGTGGAAGCGATTCTGGAGCGATATCTCGAGCGGCTTGATGAAGTAATCCTTCCTGAGCCGCGTCACGTGGAAATTCCAGTGTGCTACGGCAGGGAGTTCGGGCCGGACCTTGCCGACGTGTGTGCGATCCACGGAATGACGCCAGCGCGGGCCATCGAGTTACATGCCTCGGCCAAGTATCTTGTTTATTTTCTGGGGTTCGTGCCCGGATTCGCGTACCTCGGTGAATTGCCCACGGGGTTGGTTACCCCGCGTCTGGCTACGCCGCGGCGAAGGGTGGCACGGGGCAGCGTGGGGATTGCAGGGAATCAGACGGGCGTGTATCCGTTCGCCACACCGGGGGGATGGAGATTGATCGGGCGGACGCCTATCAAAATGTTTCTTGCTGAGCAAGATGGCCTAAGCCTGTTGTCCCTTGGAGATCGCGTGCGATTTACGCCGATTTCCGCTGACCGATTTGCGGCGCTGGAGAAAGAATGAGGGTGATTCAAGTGCAAGAGCCCGGCCTCTTCACCACGGTGCAAGATCTCGGGCGAGAAGGTTTTGGTCCACTGGGTGTTTCTGCTTCGGGGGCAGGCGACGCGATTTCATTGCGGCTAGGAAATCGATTGGTCGGCAACGTTGAGGGAGCAGCTGGGCTGGAGATGACGCTACTCGGCGGCAGGTTTGTGTTTCCGGAAGGAGCGCTGCTGGTGTTGACTGGTTCTGATTTCGGCGCGACGCTGGATGGAGAGCCGGTTGAATTGTGGACGGCGTTTGAAGCAAAACCTGGGCAAACGCTGCGGCTGGGGCCGACGCGTTCAGGGGCGCGGTGTTATTTGTGCGTGCGGGGCGGAATCGCTGTGAAGTCTTTTCTCGGGAGCGCATCAACGCATATTTTGAGTGGACTTGGCGGGTTTGACGGGCGTGCGCTGCGAAAAGGAGACGTGCTAGACACCGGGGCCGCAAACGGATTAACTCGCAAACGAAAGCTGTCGGCGCGGGCGGTGAAGACGATGGAGCCTCGCAAGGTCTTGCGGGTCACGCCAGGTCCGCAGAGTCTTTGGTTTGACGAGGCTTCACACCGCCTGTTCTACGGGAGCACATATCGAGTTGCAGAGGACTCCAATCGCATGGGGCTGCGCTTGGAAGGCGTGGCCATTCCGATGCCTCCCGATGGCGCGAGGCAAGAGGAGACAGGCAGGAATGCCTGTCCCACGAGAGGCCGTGGAGGGATGATTTCCGAGGGTGTTGCGCTCGGGGCCATACAGGTGCCGGAGGGAGGCCTGCCCGTTATTCTGTTTGTGGAGCAGCAAACCACTGGTGGATATCCGAAGATCGCCAACGTGATTTCCGCAGATTTCCATAGTCTCGGGCAGCTTCGCCCGCGCGATGAGATTCGATTTGATCGCGTTGACTGGGAAACCGCCCGAGACCTGTTGCGGCAACAGGAGGAATTCCTGGCATCGGAGGAGGTGATTTTGGAATGAAGCGCGCTCATCCAACGATCGATCTAAATTGCGACATGGGCGAGTTACCGGATGCAATTGCCGACGGCACGCAGGAAGCATTGATGCGCTCGATCACATCGGTCAACATCGCCTGCGGCGGCCATGCTGGCGACGGGCAGACCATGAAGATGACGATTGAGCAGGCGTTGCGGTGGAAGCTGGCGATTGGCGCGCATCCTGGCTATCCCGATCGAGCGAATTTTGGCCGGCTGGAATTGAAGATGCCGCCAAACGAAATTTCCAATTCTGTCTTCGAACAAGTGCGCGCGCTTGCCGAGGTTGCCTCGCGCTGTGGGGCGCGGGTGGTACACGTCAAGCCGCATGGCGCGCTTTACAATCAAGCGGTGCGCAATCGCGGGCTTGCGGAAGCGATAGCCGAAGGTGTCCCGCGTTGGAACCGCGACGTCGTGCTGGTGGGCTTGGCTGGCTCGCCGATGCTGGATGTCTTTCGGGAAGCAGGTTTTGCGGTTGCCGCCGAGGCGTTCGCCGACCGGCGGTACGAGCCGGATGGAACTTTGCGCTCGAGAAAGCTTGAGGATGCTCTGATTCGCAATCCTGAGGAGGCGGCGTGGCAGGCGCTGGGCATCGCTGAGCGAGGGGTAGCCATTGCGAGCGACGGGCGCGAAGTTGTCGTGAAAGCGCAGACGCTTTGCATTCATGGCGACACTCCCGGCGCGCCGAAGATCGCCGCGACGGTGGCGCGGACTCTGCGCGACGCGGGGGTTAAGGTTTGTGCGCTTTCGCGGGCCGGAAACTAAATCGGGAGGCAACCGCTCCCTTCGTCAACATGTGCTGTGCGCCGCGCCATCGCTGTCGACATGGTCCGAGCTTGAGTGCACATCGGCAATTCCGGCTGCTCTCTCTGATCGAGGCTGAGCACCACGTATTCCATTGGCAGCACCAGTCCTTCTCGCATGTGAATGGATCGATTGGAGTTTTCTTCAAATAGTGCATGTTAACTAGATCCTGCAACGACTTGGGAGGTTCTTGCTTGTCCAGGACGTAACTGTCGATGGCGTGTCGCATCGTAAACAAGTCCATGCTTAGCGCAACTTCTCGTTGTCGCTTGGTCGACCAGCCGCAAACATGGGCGGGTCTAAACACCTCGAAACTTATTATTGTTAGAGCGACGACCGAAACAACGCCGATGCCGAGGCATATCAAGCGAACCGACGGTTTCATAGCAAGGTTGCTGAGTGCGCTCTCTTTTCGTGCTCTAAAATTGCCGAAACAATTCGTCTACCTTCCTTAACAACTCTAGAGCAAGGCGGGCCACCGGAATAGCAGAGAAAGGAGGAAGAAAAGAAGGGCCAGATTTGGGCTGTTCTCGTACGGTGGGACGCAGGCTTGGCTGGGGCGCCCCTACAACCACGCCTGGAAATTTCCAAAGCTTGCTGGACCGGAGTTGAGGCAAAAAGAAAAAGCGGGCAGCCGAAGCTGCCCGCCGGGGAAGGAAGCGCCGCCCAAGCGGCAAGGGCTATTCGAATTTTTCGGTCACGATTGGAAATTGGAGCTTGGCCTTGGCGAGCGACTTGACGACGGTGGCCTCGGCGCTTTCCGCGGTGGTATTGCGGGAAGTGGCCATTTCGCTGACGAGGAGGTACTTCGCGCGTTCGAGCATTTTCTTTTCGCGGAAGGAGAGAGGCTTGCTGCGGCTGAGAGAAACCAGACTCTTGAGGACGACGGCCACTTCGAGGAGGGCCCCGGTACGCATGCGCTCGGAGTTCTCTTTGAAGCGGTGCTTCCAGTCGTGATGAGAGTTGAGTTTGCCCTTTTCGAGGAAACCAAGGACTTTGGTGGATTCTGTGGACCGAATGACGGAACGAAGGCCAACGGTCATGGCGTTGGATTGCGGGACCATGACGCGCAAGCCGCTGGAAACAATGCGGATCATGAAGTAACGTTCGGTTCTGCCGTTCAAGACTCCGTAGCTGATCTGCTCAACAACGCCCACACCATGATTCGGGTAAACGACCTTGTCGCCGATCTTATAGTCCATAGATTTGCTTGCCCCCCAGGCATTGCATAAGGAAGATATAACATTGTGTTGGAAGAGTCAAGATATATCCAGTGGAATCAGGGGGTTAGGGAAAAGTAGGTACAAATTTGGCAGTTGAATTGCTTATGCGGCGGGAACTGGTTGTACGGGTGGACGAGAATTGGCATCGGTGCGAAGCCGAAAACTGACATGTTGCCCGTACGGCTTTTGGCCTTGCGCTTGAATCGATTTGCTGTATGTGCAGGACGTCGCAGTCGGAGGCGAGAGTACTGTAGAATGCGGATGTGATTGTACTGGCAATAGATACGTGTGATTCGAGGGGCAGCGTGGCGGTACTGCGGGAAGAGTCCGTCCTGAAGGTTGTTGCCCACGATTCGCAGGAAGACTATTCCTCGTGGCTGCTTCCGGCGGTTCTTGAGTGCTTGCAGGGTAGCGAGCTTCAAATGCCGGAGGTGGACGCATACGCTGTGGCGGTTGGGCCGGGTTCGTTTACGGGAGTGCGGGTGGGTTTGAGTACCGTAAAGGCTTGGGCGGAAGTTTACGGGAAACGCATCGTGGCGGTCTCGCGGTTACAGGCATTGGCGATGGAGGCCTCCGGGGAAACAGCTTTGGTGGCTGCGTTTGCGAATGCACGGCGAGGTCAGGTGTTCGGGGCCGTGTATCAACGCAATGGGAAGGGCCTAGTGAGGTTGGGTGACGAGATGGTGATTGCGCCGGGGAAATTTGTTGAGGCAGCGACAGAATTTGCAAATGGCGGAAACATTTCGTGGATTTCGACGGATGCGGAGTGCGTTGTTTTCGAGGAGGCGTGGAAGGCGCGAGAGATGCGGCAGGAAAGGGTAAAGTGCGTTTCGTGCGTGCGCGCACCGATGATTGGGCGCATTGGATTGGCGGAATTGGCGGATGGACGGTTCACGGACGCGTTAGCGCTGGATGCCAATTACGTGCGGCGCTCGGACGCGGAGATCTTCTGGAAGGGAAGAACGACGCATGGCGGCTGAGACGAAGCGCGAGTGCGTTGAAGTGACGATTCGCGCGTTTCGCCCTGCGGACGCAGCGGCGGTGACGAGCATCTTGCGGGAGGCCCTGGAAGCGGCCAACTGGCCGGAAGAGGGCTATCGAGAAGCGCTGAATTGGCCGGGTCTGGTGGCATTTGCGGGTGAGAACGGCGGGAAAGTTACGGGCTTCATTCTGGGGCGGCAGGTGGCGGACGAGGCGGAAATCCTGAATCTCGCGGTCACACCGGCTT
>Ga0066710_100001764_pt1 | contig 16622 bp, 16 predicted proteins | sample GraSoiAngelo_159_FD_79666 | JGI IMG/M metagenome (GOLD analysis project Ga0066710, IMG submission 79666) | Grasslands soil microbial communities from the Angelo Coastal Reserve, California, USA - 14_1009_16_40cm | ecosystem: Environmental > Terrestrial > Soil > Grasslands | place: USA... | reverse complement strand
TACGGCAGGAGCAAGCTGGCGAGCGAAGAGATCGTGACGCAGACGCCGGGGCTGGCATGGACAATCTTGCGGCCCGCCGCGGTGTATGGTCCGGGCGATCGCGCGATGCTGCCGCTCTTCCGCATGGCGAATCGAGGCATCCTTCCGCTCGTCGGACGGCCCAACGCAGCCTACACCTTCGTCCACGTCGGCGACGTGGTGCGGGCGATCGACGCCGCCATCGACGCATACACGCCCGGCGACATCTGCTTCGTGGGCCACCCGCAGCCCGTGACGGGACGGGAGATCCTGGAGGCGATCGGAATGGCGGTCGGACGGCCGGCGCGACTGATTCGATTACCGCACGCGCTCGCGCTGGTGGCGGTCGCCGCATGCGACATCGCCGGTCGGATGACGGGCCGTCCGCTGCCGCTCAACCGGTGGCGCTACTGCGAGCTGTCAGCGGAGGGATTCGTGTGCCGCGCGGACCGGCTACGCGAGCGGCTCGGCGTCGTCGCGGCAATCGATCTGGAAGCCGGCATGCGCGAGACGGCTGAGTGGTATCGGCGCGAGGGGTGGCTGAAGTAGTGTAGGTCTTCCGGCGTTTTTCGCGTCCCTCTTGCACGTAAACTGTCGCTGGCGGTCCCCTGATGTAGCGCGTCGCTCGGCAGACGCGTGGTTTCTGTGGTTTATGAGGAGGTGCGGAATGCGGAGGGTTGTTCTCGTTGTCGCTCTTGGTATCGCGTCATCGGCGTTGATGGCGCAACGCGGTACCCCAACAGTTCCAGATGCTGTAAGCGCGGATCCCAACCACTACTCCGTGTCGTTCGAGAACGAGCTGGTGCGCGTGCTTCGAGTCAGGTACGGTCCCGGCGAGAAATCCGTCATGCACACGCATCCCGCCAATTGCGCCATCTTCCTCAACGACCAGACCTTCAACTTCACAATCCCGGATGGGACAACCGAGCCCGCTTCGGTCCGGGCAGGGCAACTCGGGTGCGGAGACGCCAACGTCCACCTTCCTGAAAACATCCGACCCGACGCCGCAGAAATCATCATGGTCGAGTTCAAGAATCGCCAGAGATTCAAGCAATAGAAAGCACGTAGCACTCTTGACGTTGGGCGCCATGTCGATGACTCATCGACCAGAGAGGCGCGACGTCCTTGTCAAAGGCCGCTACGTAAAAGGCGGAGGAAAATACTAAGACGGTACACGCTACGACAGCGCGACGTGCGTGACGCCGAGCTCCGCGCCGACCCGGCCGAAGATGTCGAGCGCGCGCGTGAGGTGTTCGGGCGTATGCGCGGCCGAGCAGCTCGCGCGCAGGACACATTCGTCCTGCGGACACCCGGGCGGCACGATTACGTTCACGTAAAGGCCGTCGGTGAGCAACCCCTGCCACAGCGCGATCGTCCGCTCTTCGTCCCCGGTGAGAATCGGCACGATCGGCGATTCGGTCGATCCGATCTCGTAGCCGCGCTCCTGCAAACCCTGGCGCAGCCGCCGGATGTTGGCCCAGAGCTGATCGCGCAACTCGGGATGCTGCCGAACGACGCGCACGGCGGCTCGCACGCTCGCGATGTTTGAGGGCGATCCCGACGCGGTGAACACGTACGCGCGCGCGAGGAAGTGTAGCGCGCCGAGCTCGGGATGATCGGACACGCACACCCCGCCGATGCCGGCCAGCGACTTCGAGAACGTGCCGATGACGAAGTCCACGTGCTCGAGAACCCCCTGCGCTTCCGCGCAGCCCAACCCGTTCGGGCCGTACGTCCCGAGCGAATGCGCTTCGTCCACGAGCACGTACGCCCCATGCGCGCGACAGACGTCGACAATCTCTGTGAGCGGCGCCACATCGCCGCGGATCGAATACAGCCCTTCGACGACGACGAGGCGATTGCGCGGGCCGCGCGGCAGCCGCTCCAGTTTCTTGCGCAGGCTTTCGGGCGAATTGTGCCGAAAGCCGATCACCTGCGACGCCGTCTGCCGCGTGGCATCGTAGATGCTGGCGTGGCTGTCGCTGTCAATCAGGATGACGTCATCGGGTCCGCACAGGGCGCCGATGAGCGACAGATTGGCCTGGTAGCCGGTGCTGAAAATGATGGCGTGGCGCTTCCCGAACCAGTCGGCGAGGTCCCGTTCGAGCTGCTCGTGCAGGCCCAGCGTCCCGTTGGCCGTTCGCGAACCGGTCGTCCCCGTGCCGTACTGCGCGACCGCCTCGCGTGCCGCCGCGACGACGTCGGGGTGCAGCGTCAGGCCGAGATAGTTGTTCGACCCGAACATCAATGTGGGGAGGCCGTTGACGACCACCTCGCATGGACCGAGCACCCGCTCGATGACCGTCGCGCCGGGCGCCGGTCCGGGCTCGAACTTCGCGCGCCGCGCTTTGATCGACCGCAGCTTCTCCAGCAGGTCCATCTGGTCTCCGCTCACGCGGGCAGCTCCGCTTGATTGGCCGGCTCCGCCGTCAGCAGATCGCCGCACTCGTAGCGGATTTTGATTGCCGCGCGCTGCAGCTTGCCGCTCGTCGTCCGCCCCACGGTGCCGCTCGGCACCAGCACGACCTCGTCGACGTACAGGCCGTGGAGATCCACGATGCGCCGGCGAATCGCGTCACGGAGCGCGCCAGACGCCACGGTCCCGCCCCGCTCGACGACGATCACCACGCGATCGGGTCCCCCGCTCTGTGTCGTCCCGAACGCGACGACGCGACCGCGCCTCACGCCGGGCAAATCGTCGACGCCCCACTCCAAATCCTGGGGGTGGTACTTGCGTCCGTTCACGATAATGACGTCCTTGGCCCGGCCGCAGACGAACAGCTCGCCGCCCGAGAGATATCCGAGATCGCCGGTGTGAAGCCAGCCCTGGCGTACGGTGCGTCGGGTGAGATCATCGTCCTTATAGTAGCCCAGCATCACCGAAGGACCAGCTAACGTGATCTCGCCGACGTGGCGTTCGCTCAGCTCGCGTCCGTGCTCGTCGACGATCCGGATTTGGTGGCCGGGCAGCGGGAGGCCGCAGCTCACCAGGGTGACCGCCGGTTGGTCGTCGGCCTCCAGCGGAATCGCCATGCGCCGTTCGTTCAAGTCGTCGGCGGGAACCTGTTCCACCCGCGGCCCCCGGTCGCGCGGCGGAAAGGTCGCTGCGAGCACGTGCTCGGCGAGCCCGTAGCTGGGCAGCAAACTGGTCTCGCGGAAGCCGACCGTCCGGAACTTCTCGGCGAACGCCGCGAGGGTCGGCGCGTGGATTGGTTCGGCCCCACAGCCGGCCACACGCCAGCACGAGAGATCGACGCCCTCGAGATCGCGATCCTTGATGCGCCGTACGCACAGGTCGTACGCGAAATTAGGCGCGAAGCTGATCGTCGCCCGATACCGCGAGATCGCGCGCAGCCACTCCGCCGGACGCTTCACGAATGCCTGCGGCGTTAGCAGGAAGACCGGCCGAGCACAGTAGATCGGACCGAGCGCCATCCCGACCAGTCCCATGTCGTGATAAAGCGGCAGCCAGCTTACTCCCGCGTCCTCTGCCGACAACGCCAGGCCGTTGGCGCCGTTGATGGCATCGATGTTCGCCGAAAGGTTGCCATGTGTCAGCGCGACGCCTTTGGGCGCCGACGTCGACCCCGACGTGAACTGCACGAATGCGAGGTCGTCGAGCGACGGCGCCTCGTCGGGTTCGAGCGGAGGCGCATCCAGCTGTTCGCGCGAAAGGACGAAGCGAAGGTCGGGGCACGACGGACGCATCGCGTCGAACCCGGCCACGAGCCCGTTGCTCGTCACGACCGCACGCGCGCCGGCCGTACGAAGAATGCCGGCCGTGAGCTCGAGATACCGCGGCAGGTCGCTCGTCGTCGCCGGCGGGTAGAGCGACGCCGGCACAACGCCCGAGATCGAGGCGCCCAGCAGTGTCGTCAGAAACTGTTCCGCGTCGTTGACGACGATGGCCACGAGATCGCCGCGCCGGAGCCCCGCTTCGCGAAGCGCGCGCGCGACGCCGAGCGACGCCTTGCGGATCTCGGCATAGGACCGGCGGGCCTCGACGTCACCGGCGACAAACACGTAGCCCGCCTCGGTGCGTGCCGCCTCGGCAAGCGCTTCGGGTAGCGTCCGCAGCGTGCCCATCAGGCGCTCGACCGACCCGCGACAAGCGCCGCGACCTGCGCCACGACCTGCGCCACCGTGCGCGTAGCCGGCACGTCGTTGAGGGGGATGGAAATGTCGAAGCGATCCTCGAGCTCGGCGATGACCTCGAGCACCTGAAGCGAGTCGAACCCGAGATCGGCGACCAGATCGCTCTGGAGCATCGGCTCGATTGGGCGGCGGCTGACGTTCTTGAGCACGTCGATTACGCCCTCTTCAATTTGCGCGGAGGCCGGCTGGGGCATGGCGGCGGTAAGAATAGCACCAAGTTTGTTAGGAAACGATAAAGCCAGGAAGCGATAAACCGGTATGATCGGCACGCCGTGAGTATGAGAAGGCGTCACCATGGAGGTCACCGAGGCGAACCCCGATAACGGAGGTCACGGTTCAAAAAGGCCGGTTTGTCCGTGTCCTCCGTTTGTGTCCGTGCACTCCGTGGTAGCGCTTTTTGATGAGGCGCCGACCACATTTCCAGAGCCGGTGGAAGGCCCCAATGGCAGACGACATCGAACGCAAGGTCATCGACCTCATCGCGCATAAGAAGAAGCTGGACCCTGCGACCGTGACGCTCGACTCGACGTTCGAGCGGCTCGGCGTCGACTCGCTCGACACCGCCGATCTTCTCTTCACTTTCGAGGACGACTTCGGGATCGTGGTGCCGGACGAGGTCGCAACGTCGATGAGGAGCGTGGGACAAGTCGTCGACGGTCTCCGCCGATTGCTCTCAACGCGCGCCGAGGCCGACTGACGTGCGGCGCGTCGCGGTCACCGGCCTTGGCGCCGTGTCGGCTCTCGGCGTCGGCGTGCAGGCATTCTGGGATGGGCTCGTCGGCGGCCGCAGCGGCATTAGGCGGATCGCGCGATTCGATCCCTCGGCGTACCTCGTCCAAGCCGCGGCCGAAGTGCCGGAATTCGAACCGAGCGACCACTTCGACGCCGCGCAGTCCGACCTGCTCGACCGTTTCGCGCAGTTCGCGCTCGTGGCGGCTGGCGAAGCCTGTCGTGGCGCCGGGCTCGAGCTGACCGACGCCGAGCGCAGTCGGGCGGGCGTCGCCATCGGCAGCGGCATGGGCGGCGTGGTCACGCAGGACGATCGCTACCACAAGCTTTACGCCGAAGGCATCACGCGCCTGCATCCGTTCAGCATTCCGCGAATCATGAACAATGCCGCGGCGGCCCAAGTGAGCATGCGCTGGGGCCTCGGCGGACCGACGCTGTCGCTGGCGACGGCGTGTGCGGCTGCGGCGCACGCGATCGGCGAAGCCGCCGAGATGATCCGAGCGGACCGCGCCGACGTCATGATCGCCGGTGGCGCCGAGGCGCCGATCGCCCCCGGCGTTTTGCGGTGCTGGGAGGCGATGCGCGTGCTCGCCCCCGCCTCCGACGGCGACCCCTCGCGCGCGTGCCGCCCGTTCAGCCGCGATCGACTCGGCATGGTCCTCGGCGAAGGCGCGGGCATCGTCGTCCTGGAGTCGTGGGACCGTGCGGCGGCGCGCGGGACGCCGATTCTGGCGGAGCTCGCCGGGTACGCGGCGACCTCCGACGCGGCACACCTCACGCAGCCTGGCGTCGAGGCGCCCGCGCGCGCGCTGACGATCGCGCTCGACCAGGCGCGCCTCGCCCCGTCGGACATCGATTACGTCAACGCCCACGGAACCGCGACCCGCCTCAACGATTCGACCGAGACCGCAATCATCAAACGCGCCTTCGGCCCGGCCGCCCGTCGGCTCGCGATCAGCTCCACCAAAGCCGCGCATGGGCACGCGATGGGCGCCTCCGCGGCGCTCGAGCTCATCGCCACCGTGCTCGCGATCCGCAAGGGCGTCGTTCCACCGACGCTCAACTACACCCAACCCGATCCCGAATGCGATCTGGACTACGTGCCCAACAACGCGCGGGAGATGCCGGTCCGCGCGGCGGTTTCCAACTCCTTTGCGTTCGGCGGCCTGAACGCGGTGCTAGTCGTCCGCGCTGCGTAAGTCCTAAGCCCGCCCATTTGGGCGATGGCGGCATCCGCCCGATTTGTCACAATCGCGCCGGAGGCTTTGAAACCATGACCTCGGATGTCGACCTCGCCACGATGTCGGAACAACTTGCCAACGCCGTCGCCTCTATCTCGCTGTCGGTCGTGCAGGTACTCGGACGGCGCCGCCCCGCCAGCGGCGTCGTGTACGCGGACGACGTCGTGTTGACGACGGCGCGGGCGCTCGGACGCGAAGACCGTCTCGGCGTGCGGACCGACGATGGGCGCGCACTCGACGCCGAGCTGGCCGGGTGGGATCCCGCGACCGGACTGGCCATCTTGCGGACGAAAGACTTGAACACGCCGCCTGGCACTGTCGCGACGACGCCTGCACGCGTTGGTCATTTTGCCCTGGCGGTCGCCCGCTCATGGAGCAACGCGGTGACGGCCAGCGCCGGAATCGTGTCCGTCATCGGCGGACCTCTGCCGACCGGGCCCGGCCGCGCGATTGATCAGGTTATTCGGACGACGGCGCCGATGCACGACGGCTTTGCGGGCGGCGCCTTCGTCGACACCGGCGGCCGCATCGTCGGCATCGCGACCGCCGCATCCATTCGCGGCCTGGGCGTGGTCATTCCGACGTCGATTGCGTGGAAGACCGCGGCGACGGTGCTGGAACACGGCCGGTTGAAGCGTGGCTATCTGGGCCTGGCTGGACAGCCGGTGCGCCTCACCGATCGCCAGCGGGTCGCTGGCCGACCCGAGCAAGCGTTGCTTGTTGTCGGCGTCACGTCCGGCAGCCCGGCCGACACGGCGGGCATCCTGATCGGGGACGCGGTTCTGGAATTCGACGGACACCCGGTAGAATCGCCGGAGGGTTTGCTGCAGCTGCTCTTCGGCGATCGTGCCGGTCAGGCGGTACCGCTGCGCGTACTGCGCGGCGGTGAAATGCTCGAGCTCTCCGTGACCGTCGGCGAGCGTCCCACGCATTGAAACAGGCCGACCGTGAAACGTTTCAAAACCACGGACGTGATTTCTTGCGAATGCGTGTGGTTCTGGTCGGCTCGGTGAGCGATTGCGCACGCCTGCGCGCAAGGTTGGCCGGCACATCGATCGAGATTGCCGGCGAAGAGCGAACGCTTGCCGCCGCGCGAGCGGGCGGCATCGACGCGGACGCGGTCATGCTTGCCGCGGAATCGGAGGTGCGTCACAGCCTCGAGCCCGAGCGAGAGCGACCGGCGGTGAGGCGCCGGTCGCGATGGGAAGCGTTGGACGTCACTGATAACGTCAAAGAAGAGCCGTTGACGCCGCGCGAAATCCAGGTATTGGAGCTCGTGGCCGAGGGCCTTTCGAACAAGAGAATCGCGGCGCGCCTCGACATCAGCGATCAAACCGTCAAGTTCCACGTGTCGTCGATCTGCGGCAAGCTCGGCGCGGCCAACCGTACTGACGCCGTTCGCCGTGCCCTCCGGCGCGGCCTCATCACGCTCTAGGACCACGTATACTTAGAGTGCGTTTCAAACGACGCGTGCAGGGCAGGCTTTATCAGGCCCGCCAGGGGGACCCGATAGGGTCCGCCCTGTGCCAGGGATAGTTTTGAAGCGCTCTCTAAGACATGAACCGCACGACGTGCACAGACCTCGGCGAACGGCAGAGTCCGCCAACTCTGCGCGGGTTGCCGTTCGTCCTGGTCGCGGTGCTCGCTTTCGGGGCCGTCTCGCCAGCGCAGATCGATCCGAGAAACGCGCTGCTCGAGCGTGCAGGTTGGGACGCGCTCGTGGCCGGACAGCCGCACGCCGCCGCGGAATCGTTTCGCGAAGCCATCGCCAGCGACCCCAAGAATCCGCGGCTCCATCTCGGCGCCGGCACGGCCGCCTATCTCGAGCGCCGCGACGCCGAGGCCAAGGAGGCGCTCGACTACGCCCTCGCTTTGGATCCGCGGATGACGCGCGCACGTGCCCTCCTCGGCCAGGTGCTGCACAGGAGCGGGGATCTCCTCGGAGCCATCCGTGCGTACGAGACGCTCACGACGGAGGCGGCCGACGACAAGGAGGCGCTCGCGGTGCTCGATCGATGGCGCCGCGAAGCCGCGCTGCACGATCGGATGCAGCAGGCCATCGGCCAGCACTTCACCGTGTCGTTTGAAGGCCCCGCGGAAGCCGCACTCGCTGCCAAGGCGCTCGACTCGCTCGAGCGCGCGTATTGGCGCATCGGCGACACGCTGGGCACGTATCCGGCCGAACCGATCGCCGTCGTGCTCTACACAGGCGAGCAGTTCAGGGACATTACGCGATCGCCGCAGTGGGCGGCCGGCGCCTACGACGGCACGATCCGGGTACCGATGCGCGGGGCGCTCGACAACGAAAAGGAGCTGGACCGCGTCCTGGCCCATGAGTTCACTCATGCCTTGGTCCGCACCCTCGCGGCGCACGGGGTGCCGACGTGGCTCAATGAAGGACTGGCGACGACCCTCGAATCGGGCGATCTCAGATGGGCGGAGCGGCAACTGCGCCAGGCGCCCGCCCCGGTGTCGCTGGCCTCGCTCCAGGCTTCGTTCGGGCGCTTCAGCGGCGACCAGGCGCAGCTCGCATACGCCACGAGCGCGATGGCGGTGCGTGTCATCCTGGAGGAAGCGGGCGGTTTCGCCATGGCGAACCTGCTGCGCGATCTCGGCGACGACGTCGACTTCGACGCCGCGTTCACGCATCGCATTCAGCGAACGTTCGTCGACTTCCAGGCGTCACTCGCCGCGAAATGAAAAAGTCAACGTAGCCCCGGAGCGACATGTCACAATCGGGACCAGCCGTCGGTGCGAGGCCGATTGACGCCGCCATTTCCGAGCTCAGGACGCTGCTCGGCGCGCGGGTCAACGACAGCGCCGCCGTCCGCGAGCACCATAGTCGCGGCGAGTCGTACCACGTGCCCGCCCCGCCAGACGTTGTCTGCTTTCCACACACGACCGAAGAAGTGGCCGGTATTCTGAAGGTCAGCGCGAGATATCACGTCCCGGTCGTGCCGTTTGGCGCGGGCACGTCGCTCGAGGGGCACGTGCACGCGATCAAGGGCGGCATCTCGATCGATCTTCGAGAGATGAACCGGATTCTCCGCGTCAGCCCCGAGGATCTCGATGCGACGGTCGAAGCGGGTGTCACGCGGCTCCAGCTCCACAAGGCGCTTCGCAATACGGGGCTGATGTTTTCAGTCGATCCGGGCGCCGACTGCACGATTGGCGGCATGACCGCGACGCGCGCCTCGGGGACGACGGCGGTGCGCTACGGCACGATGCGCGAGAACGTGCTCGGCCTGACGGTCGTGCTCGCCGACGGCGGTGTCATCAAGACCGGAACGCGCGCGCGCAAGTCGTCGGCCGGCTACGACCTGACGCGTCTGTTCGTGGGGTCTGAGGGGACGCTCTGCGTCATCACCGAGATCACCGTGCGCCTCCATCCTCTGCCCGAGGCGGTGTCTGCGGCGGTCTGCGCGTTCGAGTCCATGCAGGGTGCCGTCGAGACGGTCATCGCGACGATTCAGCTCGGCGTCCCCGTCGCGCGAATCGAGCTGCTCGACGAGACGCAGCTGGACGCGGTGAACCGGTACTCGAACACCACCTACCCGATCGCGCCGACGCTGTTCTTCGAGTTCCACAGCGACAGCGAACGCCACCTCGCCGACCAGGTCGAAACCGTGCAAGCGATCGCGGCCGAGCGTGGCGGCCGCGGCTTCCAGTGGGCAACGCGCCCGGAGGACCGCGAGAAATTGTGGAAGGCGCGGCACGATTCGCTGTACGCCGCCCTGGCGCTTCGCCCGGGAGCGCGCGCCATGGTGACCGACGTGTGCGTGCCCATCTCCCGGCTCGCCGAGTGCATCGTCGAAACGATGAGAGACCACAAAGGTGCGTCGTTTCCCGTCGCGCTCGTCGGTCACGCCGGCGACGGGAACTTTCACCTCAACTGCATCCTGAACCCTGACAGCCATGTGGAGCTCGACGAAGCGGTCCGGTTGAACGAGCGCATGGTCGTGCGGGCGCTCGCGATGGGGGGCACGTGCACGGGCGAGCACGGCGTCGGGTACGGGAAGATGAAGTTCCTCGACGCCGAGCACGGCCCGGCGCTCGAGGTCATGCGCACGATCAAACGCGCGTTGGATCCGGATAACCGGATGAATCCCGGCAAGCTGGTCGAGATCTAGGGACTAGCCTGGTACGACCGATATCTCGTTACACAGGGCTAATCGGTCCTTGGTCCTTCGGCCTTGGGCCTTGGTCCGTCCTTGGTCGTTGGCGTCCTTGGTCGTTGGCGTCCTTGGTCCTTGGTGTCCCTGGTCCCGGAATCGGAGACAGAGCCGGCCACTAAGCGGATCGTTGCCGATAGCAATGCCGAGCGGTGACAGCCGCGAAGGCACAGGTGCGTGGGAGTGGGGCCCCACGCACAAAGTAAGTAAAGAATGACATGACCATAATGATTCGTCGCATCCGTCGGCTGCTCGTTGTCGCAAGCGTCGCGGTCTGCGTGGCTACCCTCGGTTACGCCGACGCCGCCACGCGCAACTTTTTGTGGAAGGCCTCCGGCAAACAAGGTGTGGTCTATCTCGTCGGCTCGGTCCACATGCTGACGAAAGACTATTATCCGCTGAGTCCCGCGCTCGATTCCGCCTTCAAGGATTCCGATCTGTTGGTCGAAGAAGCTGATCTCGCGGAAATGCTCTCGCCCGGCGCGCAGCTCCAGATGTTGACGCGGGGAATGCTGCCGTCCTCTCAGTCGCTCGACAAGGTGGTGTCGGCCCCCACGTTTGCGCTCCTGAACAAGCGCATCGCCGGCCTCGGGATGCCGATAGAGGCGCTCCTGCGCTTCAAGCCGTGGATGCTCGCGATGACATTGGAAGCTCTCGAATGGCAGAAAGCCGGATTCGATCCGGAGCTCGGCCTCGACAAGCACTTTTACGATCGCGCGCAGACCGACGGCAAGGCCGTGCAAGGACTCGAGACCCTCGAGTACCAGGTCTCCCGGTTCGATGAGATGCCGATGGACCAGCAGGATAAGATGCTCGCCGACACGCTCAAGAATCTCGACACGGAGAAGGCCAACGTCAACAAGCTTGCCGACGCCTGGCAGGCGGGCGACTTGCTGGCGGTCGAGCAGATCGTGCTGCAGGAAGTCAAGCAGGATCCGCTGATGTATCAGCGTCTGCTCGTCGAACGCAATCGCAACTGGCTGCCCAAGCTCGAGGCGCTCTTCGCTCGCCGCGGCCACGCCTTCGTCGTCGTCGGGGCCGCGCATCTGATTGGTCCCGACGGCCTGCTCGCGATGCTCAAGGCGAAGGGCTATTCCGTCGAACAGCAATGACGGCTCGAAGATCCTCCGCGGTGTTGCGGTGAGCTAAGATCGGGCGCGTTGAAGCATCTCCATGTCTGACAACGGCGCGCTTCGCGGCGTGTCGGTCATCGTCGCCGGCGCCGGCCTGGCCGGCCTCTCGGCGGCGCTCGACCTGCTGGCCATGGGCGCCGACGTCACGATCCTCGAGGCGCGCGACCGCGTCGGCGGACGCGTGTGGACGATTCGCGAGGGCTTCGCCGAGGGCCAGCACGCCGAAGCCGGCGGCGACATGATCGACGAGGCGCAGCACGAGATTCGCGCGCTGGCGGAGAGCCTCGGGTTGAAGCTGTCGCGGATTCTGCGCACGGGCTTCGGGTATGTGCGGCCCGACGCGTCCGGCCGCGCTCGGATCGTCGAGCGCAAGGCGTCGCGCGGATGGGATCGCCTGGCCGAGCATCTGAGCGAGCTGACACGACGCTACGGCCTTGCCGACCAGCGCTGGGACTCGCCGATTGCCGCCGAACTGGCGCGCCAATCGGTCGCGCAGTGGCTCGATGGGCGGCAGGCGGACAAGGAGCTGCGCGCGACGGCCGTCGGGATGCGCGGATTCTTTCTAGCCGATCCCGACGAGCTGTCGCTCATCGCGCTCGTCGATCAGTTCGCGGCGAGCGACCAGCCGGCGCCAGGCCAGATGTACCGCATCGAAGGCGGCAACGATCGGCTGACGACGGCGCTGGCGGCGCGGCTCGGCGACCGGCTGCGGCTGAACACCGAGCTCGTCGCCGTGTCCCACCGCGGGCGCGGGGTGCGCGCCAACATCAAGCAGGCGCGGACCGTGTCGCAGATCAACGGCGATTTCCTGGTGTTCGCGCTTCCGGCCAGCCTGCTCCGCCGCGTCCCGATCACTCCCGCCCTGCCCGCGCAGCAGCACGACGCGATTGCGCGCCTCAAGTACGGCCGCGCGACCAAAACGCTGCTGCAGTTCTCGCGGCGGTTCTGGCGCGCGCCCGGCCGGCCGCGGGCGTTCGGCACGCCATTGCCGTTCGGCGCGTTGTGGGAAGGCAACGAGGAGCAGCGCGGGCGCGCCGGCATTCTAGCGCTGCTCGCGGGCGGAAGCGCCAGCAACGGCACGCAGGCGATCATCGCCAAGGACGGCGTGCCAGGTCTCATCTCGGCGCTCGACTGGCTCGGCGCCGACGGGGCGGCGCTCATGGCCTCACGGCAGGTGGTCTGGGAGGCGGATCCCTGGGCGCGAGGCGGCTACGCCTTTTTCGACCCCTCCTTCGATCCGGCGCTGCGGCCGTGGCTCGCGCGGCCGTTCGGCCGGCTGTTCTTCGCCGGCGAGCACACGAGCGTACGGTGGCAGGGCTACATGAACGGCGCGGTCGAGAGCGGCCGCCGGGCCGCGGCCGAGATCGAAGCCGTCCACCGCCTGAACGCCTGAAACCTTTTTCCCGACCCACCAGTAAGGTCATGTAGATGGAGCAGCGCCTGCGGGACTTCGTCCGTGGAGACGAGGCCGCGTTCGAGACGCTGTTTCGGGAGTATCAACGTGAAGTCTATGGCTGGATCGTCCGGCTCGTGCGTGATCGCAGTGCGGCCGAGGATCTCACGATCGAAACGTTCTGGCGCATCCACTGGAGCCGCGCGCGGTTCGATCCGGCGCGCAGCTTCGGCGCCTGGGCGCGCCGAATCGCGGTGAACGTCGCGATCGATCACCTCAAGCGGGTCGGCGGCGAGCAGTGGCGCGAATGGCGAGATGAGCCGAGCGAGACGCCAGTCGATCGCGTCGCAAGCGGGGAAATGCGCCGATTGCTCGCGGCGGCCTTCTACAAATTGCCGCCGACTCTGCAGGTGACGGCACGGCTCGCCCTCATCGAGGAACGGCCGTATCAGGACATCGCCGACGCGCTCGGCGTCTCGATCGGGGCGGTGAAATCACGGGTGTTTCGCGCGACGCGCCTCTTGCGGCGCGAGCTGGCGCGAGCGGGGCTGCAACCATGAGGGAACCTGACGATGGAGAATGGCGAACGTTGCTAAGAGACGCTCTCGGAACGGAGCCGCCCGGGGATCTCGATGGCGATCTGTGGCCTCGGATGCGGGAGCGGCTCGCCCGGGGACCCGCGTCGCCTTCGCCGTGGGACTGGGCGCTTGTGGCGGCTATGGCCGGCGCGATCATCGCATTTCCGCGAATCGTGATCGGCATCTTGTATCACTTATGAATACCCATCCTTACCTGCGCGCCTATATGGCCGGCATTGTCGTCCCAACAGCGTTCCTGCTCGTCGCGATGACGGGGTTCACGCTCGCCCGATTCGTCTACAACGTGCCCGTCCCAATCGAGCGCGTCATCGTGTTCCCCATGGCGGTTGTCCCAAACTTGTGGGGCGCCTGGAACATGCTGCGCGTCGCGGCCGGCGGCGATCGGTGGCCGATCGGTCTCCACGGCGCGCTGCTGCCGATTCTGCTCATACCTTTGGGGCTGGTGCTCGCGCGCGCCTTCGCCATCGACGTGATCACGCCGAGGCTCGCCGCGATGTTCGCGCCGCTTGCACTCGGGGTGTACTATCTCGCGTGGAAGTACCTCGTCGGGTATTTCAACGGCGTCCTGGGCGTGGCGTGATCGTCTCGCCGCTCGTCATCTCTTCGCGGTGACGGCGCCTCCCGCCGAGAGTGTCGCGACGCCGCCGAGCACGAGGGCCGATCCGGCCCATTGGAGCACCGACAAGTGTTCGGCGAACAACAGCATGCCCCACACCACCGCGAACACCGGCTGGACCAGCAGGATGATCGAGGTTTCGACGGCCGGCAGCCGCGGGAGCGCCGTTGCAATCAGCAACCAGCCGACGACCTGCGAGGCGAGTGCCAGCAGGACGAGCCACAGATGTGCCGGCCAGGCCGGCGCGATCGCGAAGCGAGAATCGAACGGCACGCAGAGAAGCGCACCGGCCACCGTCCCGATCGTCGAATCGAGCAGCGGCCCCGAGGTCGGCGCGAGCGATCGATTCGCCGCGCGAAACACGAGCAGGAACGCCGCGTAGAAGAGGCCGGCCAACACGCCAACCGCGACCCCGGCGGCCGGGCTCGATCCGTACGCGTCGGCGCGCGCCAGGCCCGACGTTAGCGCGACGCCCGTCAGCACCGAGGCGATAATCGCGACGGTGCGGGACGTCGGCCGCTCGCCGTAGAAGATCCATGCGGCAAGGGCGACGAATACCACCTGCACGTTCGCGATCACGGTGGCCAGGCCGGCGCCGATGAGCGCAATCGATACATGCCACAAGTTGAGATCGATCGCGAGGATGAGTCCGCTCGCGACGGCGAGCCACCGCTCGGCGCGGCGTCGCTGATCGTGAGCGCGGCGAATCGTCCACACCGCGGCCAGGACAGGCACGGCGTACGCCGCACGATAAAACGTGGCTGTAACAGGAGAACCCGACGCAAGCCTGACGAAGATCGCGGAGAACGAGATGCTCAGAACTCCGGCGAGGGCGAGAATGCGGATCATAGGTGCGTGGGCGTTTTATCACGAAGGTCCGAAGAACACGAAGATCCACGAAGCATTCCTCGCAAAAATCATTCGTGTCCTTCGGGTTCTTCGTGCCTTCGTGATGTACAGTGTCGAGGATGACCTGGCAGCGCACCAACATTCAAGCCGCCGCGGCCTATCTGCGCGAGCGGATGGCAGCCGGCGCCGTCGATGCACGGACCAAGGCGGTGTACGAAGGGTTGCTCGAAGTGCTCGACCCAACACGGCGTGCGGCCCGCGTGCAGCGCGAAAACGCCGACGCCGCCAAGGCGGCCGTCGCGGTGCAGGCCGAGCGCGATCGCCGCCACGAAATGGATCGACGAAGTCACAACAATCGACGGCTAGTGAACCTCGGGCCGCCTCAGGGGGTCGAACGCCGGCGGGGAGCAGAGCGGCGGGCCGGGCGCGACCGGCGTAGCGGCAGGTCGTGAAGCCATTTAAAGATGTGAGGATGTGAGGATTTGTCGAACGCCGACGCCTCACTCGTGCGTGCGATCGGCGTGCGCCGCCTCACGGCCAGCATCGTCAACGCCACCATCGGCGCCGGTATCTTCGTCCTGCCGGCCACGGTTGCCGCCGGACTCGGCCCAGCCGCTCCGCTCGTCTACCTCGTCTGCGCCGTGCTCATGGCGCTCATCGTCCTGTGCTTCGCGTCGGCCGGCAGCCGCGTCTCGCTCACCGGCGGGCTCTACGCCTACATCGAAGTCGCATTCGGCCCCGCGGTCGGGTTTGTGTGCGGCGTCCTCTACTGGTTGATGGCGTTGTTCGCCGTCGCCTCGGTCGCGAGCGCGTTTGCGGCCTCGGTGGGTGTCCTCTGGCCTGCCGCCGAGACGACGGCCGGGCGCGCCGTCGTGCTTCTGGCGCTTTTCGCCTTGCTGGCCTCCGTCAACGTGCGCGGCGTCAATCCCGGCGCGGGCCTCGTGGAGATTGTGACGGCGGCCAAGCTCGTCCCGCTGCTCGTCCTGGTTGGCGTCGGCGTGTGGTTCATGCACGCCGATTATCTGAAATGGACGTCGGTCCCTCCGATATCGCAGGTTGGCCGCACCGCCATGGTGTTGATTTATGCGTTTTTCGGCGTCGAGATCGCGCTGGCGCCGAGCGGCGAGATCCGGGATCCGGCGAGGACGATCCCGCGCGCGCTCTTTCTGGCCCTGGCGCTGACGACCACCTTGTACTTGGCGATTCAAACGGTTGCGCAGGGACTGCTGGGGCCGTCGATGGCGGGCTATTCCGCCGCGCCCCTCGCCGAGGCGGCGGCGCGCGTGCTCGGTCAGAGCGGACGGCTGCTGGTGCTCGGCGGCGCGACGGTCTCTATGTTTGGCTACGTGTCGGGCGACATGCTCTGCACGCCGCGCGCCTTGTTTGCGTTCGGCCGCGACGGAGTGCTGCCGGCCGTGCTCGCGCGCGTGCACCCGCGATTTCTGACGCCGCATGTCGCCATTCTGACGCACGCGGCCGTCGTCGCCGTGCTGGCCACGAGCAGCAGCTTCACACGACTCGTGGTCGTCGGGAACGTCGCCGGACTGTCGTTGTACCTGGTGTCGGTCGCCGACTCGTGCGAGCTCCAACGGCGCGATGTGCGCATGGGCGGAGTGCCATTCGAGGTGCCGGGTGGACCTGGCGTGCCGATTCTCGCCGGAGCCGTCATCCTCTGGCTGCTGTCTCAGGCGACACGGCGGGAATTCGCCGTCGAAGC
>Ga0066710_100001763_pt1 | contig 16623 bp, 19 predicted proteins | sample GraSoiAngelo_159_FD_79666 | JGI IMG/M metagenome (GOLD analysis project Ga0066710, IMG submission 79666) | Grasslands soil microbial communities from the Angelo Coastal Reserve, California, USA - 14_1009_16_40cm | ecosystem: Environmental > Terrestrial > Soil > Grasslands | place: USA... | reverse complement strand
TCGCTCACGAACGTGGTCAGGAGCCAGCTCACGAGGCTGACGATCAGCGCACCGAAGACGGCGGGCCAGAACCCCGACACGACGAAGCCGCGCACGAGCCATGACGTGAGCCACAGACAGAGCCCGTTGAGCACGAAGATGAAGAGCCCGAGCGTGAGGAGCGTCACCGGCAGCGTGAGCACGATGAGGATCGGACGCACCACGGCGTTGATCAGTCCAAGAACGAGTCCGGCGCCCAATGCGGGCAGCAGGCCGCCGATCGCGAGGCCGGGCACGATGGTGGCGGCGAAATAGATCGCGACGGTGTTGACCAGCACGCGGAGGAGAAAGCCCACGCGCCGATGATCGCACGAAGGCGGAGGCATGGCGGCTCGGAGGCGGGCACCGGTTCCCGCCCCCGAGCGCTCGTCACGTCAAGCATGTGCGCAGTATCAACTGCGCGTCCCGGCGTGCGCCGGGATCCAAATGTTACGGTGCTTCCGCTTCTGCGCGCGCCACCCGGTTCACTCTCCGGACAGCGCGCCCGACCGGCCCGGTGGCGTCTCCATCATGACCTCCGCTCCGGTTACCATCACGACAGGAAGTTGGCGCCTTCGGCTCCCGTCAATCCCACCAATACGCCCTCGCGCGGGCACAGTCAAGAAGATCACCCCGATGCGCTATCGTGTGAGCACCATCCACGCTCCGATCCCGATGAACACGAGACCGGCGCCGAGCTTCAGTTGGGCCGACACCACCCATCGCTCGAGCTGCGATCCGATCATCACCGCGAGGACGGTCGAGATGATCAGTGCGGCGGAGGCCGCCAGCAGCACGCCGAGCCGGCTCACCCCCGGGGTGGTCGAGAAGACTAGTGTGGCGAGTGGGGTCTTGTCACCGAGCTCCGCCATGAAGATGCTCGCGAACAGCACGAGGTACGTTTTCATGCGATCGTTTATATCAGGGAGGAACGCGGCCATGGCACACGAGGACCACGACGTCGCTGCCCCGGCGGTCAGCATCCGGCAGGGCGGTGCCCGTCGAGTGAACGCTCAGGACGTCACGATCCGGCAGGGAGGCTCGTTCCAGATTTCCGCGGGGACGGTTCGGGTGAGCCAGGGTGGCGTCGGGCTCGCGATGGCCGAGAAGGCGACGATCGAGCAGGGCGCGGCCCAGGCGGTGATCGCCCGGGACACCGTCACGATGGATCAGGCGGCGGCGGGCGTCGTGATGGCGCGGCAGGCGCACGCGCGGCAGAGCGCCATCGGGATCCTGGTCGCCAACGAGGTGAAGGGCGACGGACTGCGGGTCTTGATCACCGTGCGTTCGGCGTTCGCGTTCGGAGCCGGGCTCGGCTTTGCGGCGGCCCTGCTCCAGCTGCTGCGCCGGCGCTGATCCTGTTCTCGCGCGACGTCGTTCTTCGCGCTACTTGGAGTACAGCCTGACGACGGCCATCCGCGCGCGCAGCGTGTGCGCCGTCGCCTCGAGTCCCACGAGCGAGCGGCTGACGCGGAAGAGTTGAACCGCGGTGACCCCGAGCAGGCTGGCTGAGAACATCATCACGAACATGAGCGTGACGTCGATGGATGGCATCGTTGGTCTCCCCTCGGAGTCATCGGCAGGGAGCTGACGGTTCCGGAGGCCGGATCCGCCTCGCCTGCTAGAATCCAGCGAAGGTGACTCCGCTCCGAGATCTCCTGACCCGTCAGGTTTCCGCGGCCTTCGCGGACGCGGGCTACGACCCTGCCCTGGGCGAGGTCGTCGCCTCGCAGCGTCCGGATCTGGGACAGTTCCAGTGCAGCGGCGTGTTGGCGGCGGCGAAGAAACATCGGCGCCCGCCGCAGGCGATCGCCGACGACGTCATGGCCCGACTCCGAGTGAGCGACGTCTTCTCCACCGTCTCGTTCGCAGCCCCCGGCTTCATCAACCTCACCGTCACCGACGAGTTCCTCACCGCCTGCCTCGAGGAGATCGGGCGCGACGAACGGCTCGGCTGCGTGCTGGTCTCGGAGCCAGGCACGGTGGTCCTCGACTTCGGCGGCCCGAACATCGCCAAGGCCATGCACGTCGGTCACCTGCGCTCGACGATCATCGGGGATTCGCTCCAGCGCCTGTTCAGGTTCGCAGGGCACAAGGTGCTCAGCGACATCCACCTCGGCGACTGGGGCACACCGATGGGCATGCTGATCTCGGAGTTTCAGCACCGCCGCGGGATCACCCATCTCGACGACTCCACGGCCGCCCGGGCGGCCGCGACGCTCACGGTCCACGACCTGGAGGAGATGTACCTGGCCGCCGCGACGCAGACCCGGGCCAGTGACGAGAGCCTCCGTGAGGCGCTGCACGCGACCGTAGGCCTTCAGCAGAATCATCCGGGTTATCGCGAGCTGTGGCGTCAACTCGTCGCCGTCTCGGTGGCCGCGTTGCGCGAGGACTTCGACGTCCTCGGCGTCAGCTTCGACCTCTGGCTCGGCGAGAGCCACTTCAGCGATCGGATCCCCGGGCTGGTGGAGCGTTTGCTGGCGCAGGGGCACGCGGTCACGAGCGAGGGCGCGGTGGTGATCCCGGTGGCCGAGCCCACGGATCAACAGGAGATGCCACCGCTCATCCTGGTGAAATCCGACGGCGGTTACACCTACGCGACGACGGACCTCGCGGCGGTCGACGAGCGCGCCGGCGACCGGCGCGCCGATGACATCCTCTACGTCGTCGACAAGCGCCAGGGCCTTCACTTCACCCAGGTGTTCCGCGCCGCGCGCAAGACGGGCCTGGCCCGGAATGCGCGGCTGGAGCATCTCCCGTTCGGGACGATGAACGGGCCCGACGGCAAGCCGTTCAAGACCCGTGCGGGCGGCGTGATGAAGCTGAAGGACCTCATCGAGATGGTGACGGACGCCGCGCTCCAGCGGATGCAGGACTCGGACATCGCGACGGCGTTCTCCGACACCGAGCGCCGGCGGCTCGCGCGACAGATCGGTCTGGCCGCCTTGAAATTCGGCGACCTCTCGAACCTCCGGACGTCTGACTACGTGTTCGATCTCGACCGCTTCCTGCGCTTCGAGGGCCGCACCGGCCCGTACCTGCAGTACGCCGCCGTGCGCATCAAGTCGATCTTCCGTAAGGCCGAGATGGCGGACGACGAGACCGGCGGGCCGCTCCAGGCTCCGCAGACCGCGGGTGAGCGCGACCTCATGCTGGCGCTGGCCAGTCTGGGGGATTTCGTGCGGCAGGCCTACGAGCGGCGGGCCCCGAACGTCCTGTGCGACTTCGCCTACAACCTGGCCCAGCGCTACAGCCACTTCTATCACGAGTGCCACATCCTGAGTGAAGGCGACCCGGCCCGACGCGCCTCGTGGCTGCGGCTGTCCCGGATCACCCTTCGCCAGCTCGGACTCCTGCTCGGTCTCCTCGGCATCGAAGTGCCCGACCGCATGTAGCGGCCGGCGTCGGCTCAGCGGGTAGAATCGATGACATGATCTCGAACGTCCTTCGCCGCGCGCCTGTCGTCATCCTGGTCGTCCTCGCCGTCACGACCGCTGCCTTCGCCGCCGATCCGACCCTGCCGCCGGCCGCCTGGCTGCTCGATCAGGTCAAGGCCCTCTCGGCGCCCGAGATGGACGGCCGCGGCTCGGGCACTCCGGGCGCCGACCGCGCCGGCCAGTACATCGAGCGCGTCTTCACGGAAGCCGGCCTCAAGCCGGGCGGCGACAACAAGACCTTCTTCCAATCGTTTCCGGTCTCGACCGGCATCAAACTCGGCAGCGGCAACGCGCTCACCATCGTCGCACCCACCGCGCGAGACCTGACGCTCGGCAAGGAGTTCTTGCCTCTCGCGGTGTCGGCCGACGGAACGGCCGAAGCCGACGTGATCTTCGTCGGCCACGGCATCACGGCGCGCGACCTCAACTACGACGACTACGCCGACCTCGACGTGCGCGACAAGATCGTGCTGGCCATGACGGGCGAGCCTCGATCGAACGACCCGTCCAGTCCCTTCCGGCGGCCGGAGGCGTATCACTACTCCGAGCGCAGCCACAAGATCATCAACGCCCGCGAGCACGGTGCGCGGGCGATCCTCCTCGTCGCCCATCCGGGGGCGCCGCGGCAGGCGTTGCCGCCGCTTCGAGGCATCACGCAGCCGTGGAACATCCTGGCCGGCTCTCTCACCGGCCCCGTGGCCGAGACGCTCCTTGCGCCAGGCGGCAAGCGACTCGCCGAACTTGCGGCGGAGATCGATCGCACGCTGCAGCCCCAGTCGTTGGCGCTGCCGGGCGTGCGCGTGCGCCTGATCGTCAGTCTGAAGCGCGAGCGCGGCACGGCGGCCAACGTCGTCGGCATCCTGCCCGGGACCGACGAGAAGCTGCGCGACGAGGCGATCGTCATCGGCGCCCACTACGATCATCTTGGTCGCGGCGGCGAAGGCTCGCTGGCGCCCGATAAGACGGGAACGATCCATCCCGGCGCTGACGACAACGCGTCCGGCACGGCCGCGGTGCTCGGTCTGGCCCGCGCGTTCGCCGCGGCCGGCGGCGCGCCGCGCACGCTGATCTTCGTCACGTTCGCCGGCGAGGAGATGGGACTGCTCGGCTCGGCCCACTACGTGCGCCAGCCCGCGCTACCCCTCGACCGGACAGTGCTCATGGTCAACCTCGACATGGTCGGCCGGCTCCGCAACGACAAGGTCTTCATCGGCGGGGCCGACAGCGCGACGGGATTGCGTCCGATCGTCGACGAGGCCGCGCGCGGTCTGGGGCTGACGCTTCAGCTCCGCGGCGATCCGTTCTCACCCTCCGATCACACGTCGTTCTATGCGGCGGGGCGTCCGGTGCTCTTCCTCTTTACGGGCGCTCACGGCGACTATCACCGCCCGACCGACACCTGGGAAAAGATCAACGCTCCCGGCCTGGCCACGGTGGCGACGCTCGCGATGCGCGTGGTGTCGAAGGTGGCCGGCGAAGCCACGCCGCCGACGTACGTGAAGATCGAGGCGCCCGCCCGGGGTCAGGGCGGCGGAGGCTACGGCCCGTTCTTCGGCGTCATCCCCGACTTCGGTGAAGCCGAGCGCCCCGGCGTGAAGATCACCGGCGTGCGCCCCGGGAGCCCCGCGGAGAAGGCGGGCGTGCAGGCCGGCGACGTCATCGTGCGATTCGCCGGCGTGGACGTGAAGACGCTGGAGGATCTGACGTTCGCGCTACGGGGCCATCGTGCCGGGGATCGCGTGGACGTGGTCGTGGAGCGTGATGGCCGGGAGCATCAGGTGTCGGCGGTGCTCGAGACCCGGCGCTAGCCGCTAGAAGCGGACGCGGACGCCGTACAGCAGATCGAAGCCGCTGACGTCCGTCGCGCTTCGTCCCAGCGGCAGGAACCGCTCACCGCCACCACGCGTCACCCGGTATTCGCCGAAGAGCGTCGAGTTGGGATCGAGCGTCAACGACAGCCCGGCTCCGGCCCGAACACCGAGACCGTACGTCGTGTCGGCGCGCGGATCGAGGGTCCTCGTCACGTGGTCAGGGTCCGTCATGAAGAAGGTCGGGCCCAACGAGAAGTAGGGCTGGAGCGGGGCGATGTCACCGAGGACCGCGGGTGACGGCCAGCGCACGTGAAGGTCGAAGCCGACCGACGTGCTCGGCTCGAGCAGACGATAGGGCCCGACGTCCACTCCGACGCCGACCACGCCGCCTCCCACGCGCAACGCAGGAAGCTCGTCGGCGCGCTGCTGAGCTGACGCGAGTCCAGCAACCGCGAGTAGCAGCCCTGAAATGACCAACGCCACGGACCGGGATCTAGGCATCACGCACTAGAGCATAGCAGGTTCTGGTGACGCTTTTCGTCAGGACTCGACGACGACGGGTCACTCGCCGGGCCGTGCGAGAGGCCGAGGTCGCTCGAAGGCCTCGATCTTCCAGAACCGAGGTCATTGGCACCGCGTGTGCAAAATCTTGCACACATGACGCCTCTCAACGCACCCAAAGTCGTGGTCGTGATGCCAGCCTACAATGCGGGCCGAACGCTCCGCATGACGTACGAGGAATTGCCGAAGGACTCGGTGAGCGCCGTCATCCTCGTGGACGACGGCTCGACCGATCAGACCCTCGACATCGCTCGTGAGCTCGGTCTCGAGATCTTCGTCCACAACCGCAACTACGGCTATGGGGCGAACCAGAAGACCTGCTATACCGAGGCGCTCCGCGCGGGCGCCGACGTCATCGTGATGGTGCACCCCGATTATCAGTACGACCCGCGGCTGCTGCCCCAGATCATCGAGCCGATCGTGCAGGGCCGCGCCGACGTCGTCCTGGGGTCGCGACTCAAGAGCGGCTCCGCGCTCGCCCAGGGCATGCCGTGGTGGAAGTACGTGTCGAACCGCTTCCTGACCTGGGTGGAGAACACGGCCTTCGGCCTCCGTCTCTCCGAGTACCACACGGGCTACCGCGCCTTCCGCCGCGAGGTGTTGGAGACGGTGAACTTCCGGATGAACTCGGACGGCTTCATCTTCGATCAGGAGATCGTCGCGCAAGTCGTGGCGTCCGGCTTCCGCATCGGCGAGATCAGCGTGCCCACGCGCTACTTCCCGGAAGCGTCGTCGGCCAGCCTCACGGCGTCGTCCGTGTACGGGCTGAAGATTCTGGGGCTCGTCGGCCGCTATCTGCTTCACACGCGGGGCGTCGTTCGTTCACTGACGTTCGAGAGCCTGCGCGCCCGCTACACGCGGCTGGCGGCGTCACGCGCGCCCCACGCCGCGTAGTAGGGCGCCCGTACGCCCGCGCAATTATTGAGTTGGGGGACCCGTTCCGCTTCCCCCCAGACCGATTAATTAACTTGGGGGACCCGTACCGCTTCCCCCAAACCCCCTCATTCGCGTAGCGCCCGACATCGGCAGGACGTTCAACCTACCTAGTATTTGTAGAAGCCACGGCCTGACTTCCGCCCGAGGTGGCCCGCCATCACCATGCGCTTGAGCAGGGGCGGCGGGGCATAACGCGGCTCGCGGAACTCGTCGAACATCACCTCGGCGACGAACATCGCGGTATCGAGCCCGACGAGGTCGAGGAGCGTGAACGGCCCCATCGGGTGTCCGCAGCCGAGCTTCATCGCCTGGTCGATGTCCTCGAGCGTAGCGAGCCCGCCCTCGTAGACCCGGACGGCGTCGAGCAGGTACGGCACGAGCAGGCGATTGACGATGAAGGCCGTCGCGTCCTTGGTCTGCACCGGCGTCTTGCCGACCGCACGTACCCATTCCACCGCGGTCCTCACGGCGGCATCGTCGGTGAGGATCGTCCGCACCACCTCCACCAGCTTCATGAGCGGGACCGGATTGAAGAAGTGGAGGCCGAGCACCTGCCCCGGCCGCCGCGTGGCTGCTGCCATCGCCGTGACGTTGCATGACGAGGTGTTGGAGGCGAGGATCGCGCGGGGCGGGCAGACGCGGTCGAGTTTGGCGAACGTTTCGTTCTTGAGCGGCTGGTTCTCGGTGATCGCCTCGACGACGAGGTCGCAATCCTGGAGATCATCGAGTCGTGTCGTCCCTCCGATGCGTCCAAGCGCGTCGTCCTTCGCCTTCGCCTCCATCTTGCCGCGCGCTACGAGCGCTTCGAGCGTCGTCCTCAGATTGCCGAGGCCGCGCTGGAGCAGGTCGTCATTGGCCTCGACGACCGTGGTGGCGAAGCCGGCCTGGGCGGAAACCTGCGCGATGCCGGATCCCATGAGCCCGCAGCCGAGCACGCCGACTCTGGCGATGGTCATTGGTCCTCCCGGGCTGGGCGAAGCGAGCGGGTAGCTAGTTGCGGAGGCGCCGGCCCGGCAACGGAGGCGCTTCGTAGTGCGCCGTCCCGGGCGGGCACGGGTTCTTCACGATCACGCTGACGTTGCCGTAGCGCACACTGCCATCTGCTTGAACGACGCCGGCCGGGTCACGTGGCGGCGGGCCGTCTTCCTTCAGGGCCTGGTCGAAGGCAGCCTGGCGGCGCTCGACGGGGGCACTGACGATGCTGAGGAACAACGTGGCGCTGATCGGCGTCTTGGCCTCCTCGGCCGCCGCGGAGGTCACGAGGCCCAGTGCCATGAGCGCGGCCACCGAGCCGGCGACACGAAAACGTACGATCTGCCACACAGGCCACATTCTAGTCATAGATGATGAGGGAGTGAAGCGGATTGTTCTTGAGCTTGTCCCGGCCGCGGAGGAACGCCAGCTCGATCAGAAAAGCCACGCCCACGACGTGGCCGCCGAGCTGCTCGACGAGTCGTAGCGCGGCCGCCATCGTACCGCCCGTGGCGAGCAGATCGTCGACGGCGAGGACGCGCTGGCCCGGCTGGATGGCGTCCTCGTGCATCGCCAGCGCGTCGCGGCCGTACTCGAGCTCGTACTCGACCTCGATCGTTTTGCCGGGCAGCTTTCCGAGCTTGCGCACGGGGACGAATCCGGCCCGGAGCTGATGGGCGAGCGCACCGGCGAAGATGAATCCGCGCGATTCGATCCCCACGACGATTTCGACCCTCTCCTGCTGATACCGCTCGGCCAGCAGATCCACTACGTAACGGAAGGCCGGCCCGTCCTTGAGGAGCGTCGTGATGTCCTTGAACAGGATGCCTTCGGTCGGGAAATCCTTGATGTCGCGGATCTTCGCCCGGAGACTGGCCAACTCCATCGCGGCGGTATATTACGGGCCCCGGCGGCGCCACACAAGGACCCGGTCAAGCGCATGCTGACACGCCCGGGGTGTCCACATGTCAGCACTCCAACACTCGCCGGACGATAACTGCCGCAGAACGAGCGTATTTTCGCGCCCGCGACTCACCTTGGAGGTATGGCACTCCCTTTGCTGCGGCCGTTGGCGGCCAAGTATGGACAACACGCTCGGGACGAACAAGCCTGCCCCCGTCAAGATGGTCAATTTCATTGCGGATCTGTTGATCGATCTCCCCTCGCGGAGCAAGGTCGTCTCGGTCGAAGTCGAGAGCGGCACCTACCTGGTGACGGTTGCCTCGGCGAACGGTGGCGTGAGCCTGCATCATCTCTCCGCGTGGGATGTGAGCCGAAGCATGCGCGGCGACCCCGATGCCATCGCCGTGCTCCGCGCCGACCTTGGCCGCCACGCGATGGCGGTGTAGAGGCGCACCCATGCTGACCCGCGACGATGCCCAAAGATTCCTGATCGGCGCCCTGGCGGAGTTCGCTCCCGATTGGGAGCCCATCAGCGACGTGGGCGAGTTGACGGGTCAGGATCCCGACGTCTGGCTCTCCGGAGTCGGCACGTTCGGCGTGATTCTTCGTCATCGGTCCACGAATGCGCTGAAGGTGCTGGGCCGGCGGGCCGGTCCGGAGCCGGCGACGTATCATCGCGGGATCTCCCATCTGGTGCTCAAGGCGTACAGCGACCGCAACACCGACCCCGTCCGCCGTTACTTGGAAGAAGTCGGCCTCGCCCGCGAATCTTCGGGCGGCCGACCGATGTTCCGCGCCGGCTAGGCAACCTCCCCAACGCTCGTTCTTGCAGGCTGTTGCCCTCTCTGCAAGTCGAGCGACCCTCTCGCTTGCAGATCTTGCGAAACTGATCACCGCGTTTTCACGCACTCATAGCGCGGCACGTCCCTTGAGTAATACCGACACCGAGGAAGGAGGTCATGACCTTGCTGTCAGTGCTCGCCGTTGTCTCGGGTACCTTCGGAAGAAGCCGGGGCTCGAGTTCGTCGAGTTCGGGCACCGTGCTCTGGGACGATCCAGCCTGGAAACGGGACGCAACGTGAGACTCAGTGCGCCCGAGCCCTTTGCGGGCCTCATCGTCGGCTTCGGGCTCCTCGGGGCCCGCTGCCTGGGGCGGCGGCGCTAGCGCCTTCACCTACTGCCACGGCGCCGCCGGCACTTGCCGGCGGCGTTCGTGTCTTCAGTCGCCGAGCGAGCGTGTGGAAGCTCAGCGCGCCTCGAGCTCGGCGACAGCGGCCGGCAATGCGGACAGCCGCGGAATGATCACATCGGGAGTGAGACTCGCCGAGCTTCGCGCGCGGGCGGCGACCTGGATCACCCGCATCCCCACACCCCTTCCGCCCTGAACGTCGAGGACGGGGTCGTCGCCCACGTGCACGGCCGTCTCGGGCTCGCCACCCACGGCTCGCAACGTGAGGACGAAGATCGCGGGATCGGGCTTGCGGATGCCGACCTCGTCCGAGAACGTCGTGTGCGCGAAACAGTCCAGCAATCGGTACCGCGCCAGGAGCTTGCGCAGCGTGACGCCGGGCGTCCGCATCGTGTTCGAGATCAACGCCAGGGTGTAGCCGCGCTCGCGCAAGGCTTCGAGCGCGGTGCGGGCGCCATCGTCCACCGACGGTGGCACCATCAGGATTGGTCGCGAGTACGCTTCGATGAGCTCTCGAAGGAGCGCCGGAGCGAGACGATCGGGCAGCGCCGGGTCGACGGCCCTGAGGATCGCTGCGACGTGCTCCTGGACCGGCACGTCACGACGTGTGCTCCAGATCCGCCCGAGGTACGAGCCCGAAGCGTCGTAGGCATTGTCGAGCGCGGCGCGCTTCACGGGCCTGCCCGCCCCCGCCAGGATCCGCTCGAAGTCGTTCAGGCGCGTGCGCTTGTAGCGATCGTCGCTCGAAGGGCCATCGAAGAGCAGCGTGCCCCAGAAGTCGACGGTGATCGTGCGGATCTTCAGTGAGGCGCCTCGAACTTTGCCGGACGCTTGGCCAGGAAGGCGGCAGCGCCCTCGGCTGGCTCACCGCCGGCGTAGGCGGCCGCGAAGGCGTTGATCCCAGCCTGGATCGCGGTGCCCAGGTCGGCGTACCGCCAGCGCAGCATCAGCTCCTTCTGCAGGCGGATCGCGGTCGGCCCCGCCGCGAGGATTTTCCCGACGACGCCTTCGACGGTGGCCATCAGCTCGGCCGCGGGAGTGACACGGTTGACCAGGCCCCAGGCCAACGCCGTCTCGGCCCCGATCGCGTCACCGGTCAACAGCAGCTCGGCGGCACGCCCGGGTCCGACGAGCGGTGGCAGCAGAGCGGCCTCGATCACCGACGGGACACCGACGCGCACTTCCGGGAGTCCGAACGTCGAGTTGGCCGTCACCACGCGAATGTCGCACGCCAGCGCCAGCTCGAAGCCGGCGCCGAGACAGGGCCCGTTGACCGCCGCGATGACAGGGAACGGTGCGTGATGGACGGCCTCGATCGCATCGTGCAGCGTGGTGATGAGCGCGCGAGCGCCGGCCACGTCGAGCCCGCCCAAGACGTGAACGTCCATGCCGGCGGTGAACGCCCGGCCGCTGCCGGTCACCACGGCGGCCCGGATCGTCCGATCGGCGCCGAGCGTCTGGAACGTCTCGCGGATCGCACCGATGAGGCCGGGCTCGAACAGATTGAGCGGCGGGCGCGCCAGCGTGCACCAGACGACGTCGTCGCGCCGCTCGCAGTGAAGCGGCGAGTTCATCAATATCGGCGCATCGTCGGATCCACCGTCCGCGACCACGAGTCGAGCCCGCCCTCGAGGTTCTTGACGTTGCTGAATCCGAGACCGCGCAAGTAGTTGGCGACGGCGGCGCTGCGGACCCCCTGGTGGCAATACACGACGATCTCGTCCTCGGGATTCAGCTCCTCGACCCTCAGCTCGAACTCCTCGATCGGGATGTGCACCGCGTTCGGCAGGCGGCAGAGCTTCGTTTCCCAGTCTTGTCGCACATCGACCAGCACCGGCGGTCGGGGCGCGTCCAATCTGGCTTTGAGCTCCTGAGGGGTGATCTCGCTCATGGAGGCGGCTCCTCAGCGCGGCGCGGGCCGACCAGCCACGAAGGCGCCGAGCCACTCGTTCACGGCGGCGGTGTGCTCGAGCTGTGGGAAGTGACCGCAGTCATCGAGCCATCGGACCTCGGCGCGCCGGAATCCTGTCGTCGCCTGCCGGCAGTACGACGCCGGAACGACGGGATCCTGCCGCCCGTGGAGCAAGAGCACGGGCGTGTCGAGGGAGCCGATGGCGCGACGGTAGTCACTCGCGCGCAGCACGAGATCGTCCCGAGAGTCGCGAAGCGTCCTCAGGAACGCGACGCGCGCTGGCCACGAGGTCCGGTCGTCGTAGCAATGGTCGACGAGGAAGTCGATCTCGTCGCGGTCTGGCGCGTAGAAGCACCGCGCCAGCGCTGCTTTGTAAAGACGCGCCGAGCGCCCGAGGGCCAGGGCGTCGCCGAGCAGGGGCAGGGCGCCCAACCGGTAGGGCAGCGACAGATGATAGAAGCCGGGCACCAGCGCCCCGACGAGCGCCAGCCGCTCGACCCGCGCAGGACGAGTCAGCGTGAAGGCGACGGCGACGGCGCCGCCCATCGAGTGGGCGACGAGCGAAGCCGATCCCAGCCCGAGCCCATCGAGGAAGCCCCCGACGGCGGCGGCGAAGAACCCGAGGTTATAGTGGGCTGACGGCTTGGCGGACTGCCCGAACCCCGGGAGGTCGAGGGCGATCACCGTGTGGCGAGGCGCCAGTGCCTCCACCGTGCGGCGCCACGATTCAGCGAACCCGCCCAGGCCGTGGAGGAGGACGACGGCGGGACCACGGCCGGCGCTCACATAATGAAGCGCGAGGCCGTCGAGGGCACCCCCGCTGAGTCGTAGCTCCGCCATTGCCCTGGATTCTATCAGCCCCGTTGGCCGAGCAGGCGCCGCATCATCAGAGCGTTGCGTACCGGGTAGTCGCGGTTGTTGTTGTTGAACGAGATGAAGACGTCCTCGGCCTCGCGGGCCAGCGCCTCCACATCGGGCAGGAGCCCGCGCAGCTCATCTTGAGAGTAGAGGTAGTCATACTTCTCGCGGACGGTGGGCTCCCCGCCCCGAAGCTGCTTCATCCAGCCCTCGGCGTGACGGCCGTGGAGGCGAAGCACGGCCATGGGCGCGGTCACCGCGCGCACGAGGGGGACCGCATTGACGGTAGGCGGAGCGTCGACCACCACGTGGGCGACGCGGCCAGCCGCCAGCGCGGCCAGCGTCTCGGCCGCGTGATCCGGAAACCACGAGCGATCGCGGAATTCGACGGCGATCGTGAAGCCGGGCAGGCGCCCCGGCAGGGCGACGATCTCGTCGAGTCGCGCTGCGCTGAAGCGCACCCAGGGCGCGAACTGAAAGAGGACGTAGCCGAGCTTGCCCGCCTCGGCCAAGGGCGTCAGCGCCGCGTGGAAGAGGCGGAACGTCGCGTCGATCGCCTCAGACGGAAACGCGTCGGCCACGATCTCGTCGCGGCGGGTGCGCCGGGGATTCTCGGGCAGCCAGCGCTGAACGTCGGCCGGCAGCGTCTGCGGGCGTGGATGGTGGCCGGTCATGAGCGCGTAGGCCTTGACGTGGAACGTGAACCCGGGCGGCGTCCGCTCCGCCCAGCGCCGCGCATTGACCGGATCGGGAATCGCGTAGTAGGAGCTGTTCAGCTCGACGGTGTCGAAGACGCCGGCGTAGTAGCGCAACCGCGCCTCGGCGCTCATCGACTTCTTCGGATAGAACGAGCCTTCCTCGATGAGCGCGGGGTCGGCCCACGACGAAATGCCGACGCGAACACGGCCCACGGCTCAGGCGATCTTCTCGTAGACCCCCGGCGGGATGACGCGGAAGACGGGCACCGGCTGGGAGACGTTCTTGAACGTGCGCTCGCCGAGAGCCTCCAGGACGAAGTGCTGGCGAATCCGGTCGGCGGTCGACGGCCCGACGATGATCTCGCCCCCGGTCGCGGACCCGGCCAATCGCGCGGCGATGTTCGTCGTGGGCCCCGACGCCGTGAACGTCCAGCGCTCGCTACCGGCGCCGCCGAGCTTGGTAGCGCCGACCAACGCCTGGCCGCTGTTGATTCCCATGTGGAGCTGAATCGCCGGGAACACGCCGCCGTATTCCTCGTTGAGGGCCCCCACCCGCTGGCGGATGGCGAAGGCCGCGCGAGTGGCGTTGACGCTGTGGTCGCCCGTCGTCCGGTCGGCCTGGAAAATGACCATGAGGCCGTCGCCGGCCGTCTCGTTCACGTCGCCGTGGTGGGCCTGGATGATCTCGAGGAAGCTCGAGAAATAGAGCTGGACGAGCTGGTTCAGCTTCTTGGGCTCGAGCTGCTCCGAGAGCTTCGTGTAACCAGCGATGTCCAGGAACAGCACCGCGACATCGACGGTCTTCTTCTCGAGCTCGGTGGCGTTCGGATTCTGCTCCAGGAGCCTCTTGACGGAGTCAGGCACGAACTTCGAGAGCTGGCCCTTGAGCTGCTCGAGGAGCTCGAGCCGCTGGCGCGACTCCTGGACTTCCTGGAGCGCGCTGGCGAGCTCGCGGTTCTTGCCCTCCAGGTCGCGGTAGGCCTGGGCCAGCCGGTCGGTCATCTCGTTGAAGGCGGTGCCCAGCTGACCGAGCTCGTCGCGTGAGTCGACGCAGGCCCGCGCATCGAAGTTCCCCTGCCCGACCCGGCGCGCGGCGATGGCGAGCCCATTGATGGGGCGGATCACGATGCGACTCATCGCCACCGTCATGACGGCGCCCGCGGCCAGGATGGTGAGCAATCCGATCAACGCCTGGCGGTTGCGCTGCGTCCGTACTTCGGCCAGCACCGGCGCCATCGAGGTCGCGACCCGGACGACCGCGCGGACTTGATGATTGCTGCCGTGGCATCCCTGGCACTTGTTCTGATTGAGGATCGGCTGGTGCAGGACGAAGTACGGCACGCCATTCTGATCGAGCAGGTTCTCCTGCGGCGTGAGCGTCTCGATGGCCCGCTGGAAGAGCGGCCCGGTCATCGTCTTACCGGGGGCCCGCGCCATCTTCTTGATGTTGTCCATGACCTCCTTGGCCAGCCCCGCGTTCTTGTCGACCTCCATCATCGTGGTGAGGTCGGTGAAGGCCTCGACACCATTGCGGCGGTAGATGGTGAGCTCGTCCACCGGCGACGACGCCTTCAACTCGTCGAGCACGGTGCGCGTGACGTCGGGGCGCTCCTGCAGCATGGCGCCTTCGATGCTCGCCACCAGCGTGGCGGTGAGGCGCCGGATGGCCAGCTTGTTCTGCTCGATCAGGAGTTGAGACTCGCGCTGGATCGTCAGGATCGTCGACGCGCCGAAGCCGATGATGAGCACGACGACGATGAGGACGGTGATCTTGGTGGCGAGGCGCGCGCCCATGGCGGGCCGATGCTATCATGGGCGTACGCGCCCGCCGGTTAGCCTCCCAGCAAACGCACGACCCGTTCGGAGAGCTCTTTCAGCGAGAGGTTGGCCTTCACCCAGTAGTCCACCGCGCCCAGCTCCATGACCTCGGCGACGTCCTGCTCACGGGACGAGTTGGACAGGACGAGGACGGGGATGTTCTTCGTCGCGCCGTCGCCCTTGAGCGCGCGCAGCACTTCGATGCCGGGCAGGCGCGGCATCAGCAGGTCGAGGAGGATCAGATCGGGCGTCTCGCTGCGGGCCAGGCGCAGCCCTTCCTCGCCATCCATGGCCGGGACGACGGCGAAGCCGCGCTGGCGCAGACTCGCTTCGCAGGCTCGCCGGAGGAAGCGATCATCCTCGACGAGCAGGATCTTCTTCGCGCTTGCTGACATCATGCCACCCCGCTAGTGGAAGTGTGAACACGAACGTTGCCCCGCGGCCCTCTTCCGAATCGCACCAGACCCGGCCGCCGAACTGTTCGACGATGAGCCGTACCAGGTAGAGGCCGAGGCCGGTTCCCTCGGTCTCCACGGCGAACACGTTGTCCGCTCGATAGAACTTCTCGAAGAGCCGCCGCTGGGCGTCTCGGGGAACCCCGATGCCGTTGTCCTGGATTTCCCAGCGGACCCGGTCACCGACTCCGCTGATCCGGATGGCGATGTCGCCCGACTGGGGCGTGTACTTGATCGCATTCGAGGTGAGGTTCAGGACGACCTGACGGAGGAGCTGAGGGTCGGCGATGACAGTCGGCGCCTCGTCGACGCCCGAGACCGTGACCCGGTGCGCGTGCTCGCTGACGAGGCCCGCCACTTCCTCGAGCACGCTCGTCGTCAGCGCGCCGAGATCGGTCGGCTGCGGCCGCATCTCGAGGCGTCCGCGCTCGAGCCGGGAGATGTCGAGCAGATCGTTGACCAGGTTGATGAGGCGCTCGGAGGCGTCGCGGGCGTCGGCGACGTAGGAGCGGATGTCGAGCGGGACGTCGGCTTCGGCAACCAGCTCCAGCATCCACTTGATCCCGGACAGCGGCGTGCGGAGCTGATGCGTGACGAACGAGACGAAGTCGGTCTTCATCCGGCTGATCTCGCGATCGCGCGTCACGTCCTGGAACGTGATGGTCAGGCCGGCGACGGTGCCACCACCCTCCGTCGTCGGTTGGGCCACCCAGTGCAGCACGCGCTTGAGCCGAGGCAGCGGCAGATCCCCCTCGCCCCCAGCGGCGTGGGTGAAGAGCGTCCGCAGCGCCAGCGGCAAGCCCTCTTCCGCCCCCGCCTCGGCCAGTCGATCGTCGAGCAGGTCGAGGAGATCGCCGCCGATCAGGGCCCCGGCATCGACGCCGAGCAGATCTCCCGACTGGCGATTGGCCGACTCGATGCGGCCCTCCCGCGTGACGAACATGATGCCGTCGGACGTCGAGTCGAAGATCCGGGCGAGCCGCTCGCGTTGGGTGTGGGCCTCGGCATAGAGCTGGGCGTTCTCGTCCTCGCGCTGCCGGGTCTCCGAGTAG
>Ga0066710_100001762_pt1 | contig 16625 bp, 16 predicted proteins | sample GraSoiAngelo_159_FD_79666 | JGI IMG/M metagenome (GOLD analysis project Ga0066710, IMG submission 79666) | Grasslands soil microbial communities from the Angelo Coastal Reserve, California, USA - 14_1009_16_40cm | ecosystem: Environmental > Terrestrial > Soil > Grasslands | place: USA... | reverse complement strand
GCCGCCGATCTCATAGTGCTCCGTGACGGCCCGGGCTTGCACGACCTGGACAGCGAAGTAGGGTTCCTCCGCGGTGACCTCGGTCAGGAATCCATCCAGCGAGGCCGCCAACGGTCGGAGGTCCCCCGCGTTCACGACGCTCATCGCGACGCTATACGCGGAGTTGTTCACGTAACTCTCGACGTACTTGTCGGCGAGGAGGCTCGCGACCTCCGGCGGCGACATGGCGGGGTTCGCGACGACGCCACCGAGGAAGGTGTCGTACGGCCATCCGGCATCCGGTTCGTCCTTCTCGCTCCCGACGAAATAGTCGGCCACGTCGACGAGTTCGTAGTCGACTTCAAGCGTCATGCGGCATGCGTCGTACCCGATCACGTCGACGGAGCGGCCGTTCGTCGCGATCACCGTCTGCATCGCGCCCCGGATGTCAGCGGGCGTCAGCCTTGCGTTCGGAACGGGCGCGTCGTCGTACGCGACGCCCTGCCACCCGTCCCCGTGGTCCCAGAGGTCGAGGAAGTAGTGGTCGGCGGGGTACGCGGCCATCCCCCAGTTCACGAAGTCCGTGAGGTTGGCGGGGTCGGCCATGTTGATCTCCCTCGGGGCCCACGACGGAAGATTTTTCACGGGATCCGGGGTGAGCCCTTTCGTCACGAAGAAGCGGCGCGTGTCGGTCCAGTCCCCGTACGTCGCGTCGTACCCGACCGCGCGGTCCATCTGGACGACGATGTTCACGGTTGGCGACGAGCCGACGGTCGCCATCTCCAGGAAGTCCGCGATTCCCCACTGCTCGAGGTTGTTGTCGGCGTCCATGTAGATGAGGAACGTCCACTTCGCCGGCGGGGGGGCGGACGCGTGCCCCGCCAGGGCGCTCGCGGTAAGCAACAGCGCCGCCAAAACCGAGAGCCGACGCACGCGATTTCATCCGAGAGAGGCTATTTAGACGTTGGCGCCAGGTTCTTGAGGTCGCGGGCGCGGCGCAGGGCGATGAGCTCGACGTTCGCGGACCGAAGCGCCCCCGCCCCGCCTTCCTCTCGGTCGACGACGGCCACCGCGCGCTCGACGACCGCACCCTCCGCGCGCATCCGTTCGATCGCGTCGCGCAGCGTGCCGCCCGTGGTCACGACATCCTCCACGAACACGACGCGGTCGCCCGTGCGCATCTCTCCCTCGTACGTGCGTTTCGTGCCGTGCTCCTTCGCCTGCTTCCGGACGATGAGGAACGGGACACCGGTCTCGAGCGACACCGCGACGGCGAGAGGGACGGCGCCCAATTCCACGCCCGCCACACGATCGAACCCTTTAGCGTGCGCGGCCATGCGCCTCGCAATCTCGCGCAGCAGCTCCGGGCGCGTCGCACGCTTGATGTCCACGTAGTAGTCGCTCGCCTTCCCGGACGCCAGCGTGAACGAACCGAATTGGACCGCGCCGCAGGCCCGCAACGCCGCCACGAACTCGCGGTCGTTCACCACGGCACGTCCTTCTTCCCGAGCTTGAACCCGAGGATGTTCACGACCCGATGGAGGACGGGCGTAATAACCGTGACGAACGCGAGCCCGTAGATGGCCTCGCCGTAGACGTAGTGCGCGAGGAAGAAGCCGTAGTCCGCGACGACGAGGAGGAGGAACGCCCCGAGATAGAAGTCGAACCAATCGAGGCCGGGCGTCTGCGCGCCTTTCGGTTTACCCGCGCGCCGCTTGACGTACGATCCGAGGAGATCGCCGAGGAGCGCGCCGATTGGAAGGGCGATCAGTGGCACCAGGCCCATGGGCACCGTTCCGAACGAGAGATCGGGCTCGACAGCCGCGGCGATTCCCCATTGCGTGAGCCCGAGGACGATCCCGACGAAGACCCCACCGCCGAATCCCCGCCACGTCTTGCCATCGCCGAACAAGCGGTTCCCGTCCGCGAGCACGCGGCCCCCATCGATCGGGGGGCCACCGCCAAACAACACCGCGGCGGGGTTCGCGACGTACGCGGGCAGAAAAAACCAGAACGACTGGAGGAGCGCGAACCCGACGGACACGTGCGACGGAAGGTCGGGACCGCCAAAAGCCTACCGGTTACCGGGGATGATAATCTGCGCGCCAATCCTTTATACCCTCCTTCCCGTGGACTCGACATGATGGAGCGCCTCCACACGTTCATCGAAGGATTTGATGACGTGTTGGGCGGCGGCGTCCCGCGCGGAAGCGTCGTCCTCGTGTGCGGAACGACGGGGACGATGAAAACCTCGCTCACGTTCTCGATCCTCTACAACAACGTGAAGGCGAACGGCGGCAAGGCCCTGTACATCTCCCTCGAGGAGGACCTCGAGGACCTCAAGGGCGCGATGGGCGACCTTGGCCTGGCGGGCATCGAGGACATGGAGCTGTACATCCTCGACGTCTCGAAGATCCGGCTCGACCACAAGGAGGAGGAGACCGCCAAGAACTGGCTCGAGATCCTCCAGACGTACATCGACCAGCGGGTCCGCGTCAACAAGTTCGACCTCGTCGCGATCGACTCCCTCTCCGCGCTGTACTCCCTCAGCCAGATGGAGAACCCGCGGCGGGAGCTATTTCACTTCTTCGGCTTCCTGAAGTCGCTCCCCGCGACGACGTTCCTCGTGAGCGAGGTCCCGTACGGCGCGGAGGGATTCGGCCGCTACGACGAGGACTTCCTCGCGGACGGCATCCTCCTGCTGAAGCTCTTCGAGGCGGGGATTAGCGATGTCCAGCTCCGGGTCCGTTGCGTGAAGATGCGCCGGGCGAAGCACGACAAGGGCTACTACCGCCTGCTGCACAACGAGAAGGGGTTCCAGATCACGCGCGTGATCTCCGAATAGCCTACACGTGTTTTGCGAGGAGCGCCCGCACGGCGCGCACGTACGCCATGAGCGTCTGATGGCTCGAGGGGCGGGTCAACGCGTTCTCGAGCCGGTCCTTCTGCTCGAGCGAGAGCATCGATAACCGGAGCGTCCCACCCACGACGGGTTGCGGGCGTCCCGCGAATACCGCCACAAGTCCTGCGCGTTGCCCGACGTGGCCGACGATGACGCCCGCCCGATGCCGAAGGCTCCAGGTGCTTCCCGACTCCCCGCGGGACACGAGCGCGGACAGGGCGGGCACCTCAAGGGACGCGACCTCGCCCTCGTTCGCAAGGAGCCGTCCGTCGCGTGCAAAGAGGAAGACCGCCAAGAGATCCGCCGCTCCCTCCGGCTCTTTTGGTGCGAAACTGGCCTCGAAGTCGGTCTGCACCGTTCGACGGAGGAGAAGCCCATCGAAACGCTCGATGTCGGTGCGAAGTGCAGCGATTTGCCCCGCAGGCATGATGTCCCGGAACCGGGCCTCCAGACCCGCGTGTTCCTCCGGCCGCAACACGCGGGCCAGAGAATGCACCCGCGCATGGAGCGCCTGAAGCGCTCGCTCCTCCTCGAGCTGGAGGAAGTCGATCGGGGGAAGGGGGTGGGCCGGCCGGGGTCTTGGCGGGGGACGGGAGTCCGCGATCGATTCGACGATCGCGACGAGGGGCCGTCCGTCCCCGACCGCCGCGCGCACGAGCGCGGGGTCACCCTCGAACTGCCACTCGAAGAGCGTGGTCGCCGCCTCGGATCGGTTCACGGGCCACCGCGCGGACGGGCGACCCGCGACGGACCCTTGAGATGTGCGCCGTGAGTATCATGCGAGATAACGAGGGCCGCATCCATTTATAAGGCGAGGGAGAAACGACGGGGACTGATGGAGGACCTCATCCCCACCCGCATTGAAGGACTCGACCAGCTCCTCGGCGGCGGCATCCCCCGGGGGCACCTCGTCCTCGTGTGCGGCACGCCGGGGACGATGAAGTCGACCCTTTGCTACACGACGATGTACAACAATGCCGTCCACGGGCAGAAGGGACTGTACATCTCCCTGGAACAGGACGGGGAGCACCTCCGGAGTTCGATGGCCAAGCTCGGGATGACGGACAACGGCGACAACCGGGTCTACATCCTCGACCTCGGGATGATCCGCCGCGAGCTCGCGGAGCGCGAGGTGACGAAGGACTGGACGCGGATGCTCCTCGACGTCGCCCGCCAAGCGGTGCAGGAGGATCGGTACACGATGCTGACGATCGACTCCCTCGAGGCGTTCTACGCCCTCGCGAGTCTGGACAACCCGCGGCGGGAGCTGTTCCACCTGTTCAACGAGATGAAGGAACTGGGTATCACCGTGTTCTTCATCTCCGAAGTCCCAATCGGTTCCAAGGTGCTCGCGAAGAACGGCGAAGACTTCCTCGCGGACGGGATGATCATGCTGCAACACGTGGAGGTCGGGGAGACGGACGTACAGCTCCGACTCCGCTGCGTGAAGATGCGGCAGATGGACCACGCCCCAGGCTGGTTCGCGGTCCACCACGACGGGGAACGATTCCTCGTCAGTCAGGTGCTCAGCCGCCGCCGGCGAATGGTCGCCGAGCCGGACACGCCGGAGTGAGCGGCGTAACGTTCTTCGAGTCCCGGCGGCTCTAGGGCCCGTTGCCCGACCCCCGTTCCGTCGACGTTTGGATGCGATGGGAGTTCGAGAAACTCAACGCGGGGCTCGTCGTCCGGCCGCAGACCCTTCGAGCGCTCGTTGAAGACGGTGTGGTCCTTCGGACGAAAGATGGCGATGCGTTTCACGTCGACCCGCGGATCTTGACGCGAATCGCGGCGGTGTGTTCCGCCGAGGATCAGTCCCGCCTGCGCCTGCCCGTCACGATCCACTTCTCGGAAGCGGTGCCGGACTCCGCGTACATCTCTGACGCGTTGGCGGTGGAGATCCTTCATCGACTTGAGGCATGGGGCAAGGCCTATCCGTTTCGCGACGGGAAGATGTGGCTCCCGCAATCCTTGGCGGTCGACCTCGTGCTCCGATACGGGGGAGCCCTGCAGCGCCTCGTGCTCTGAACCCGGACCCGAGGTCATTCCTCAGGCTTCTTCCGCTGACTCCACACGTCCTCGGGCATGTCCTCGTAGACGGAGACGCGCTCGAGGGCCTCCCGGGCCTTCGCGACCTGGACGAGCTCGGCGATCCGCTCCTTCCGGAACATCCAGTAGTGGATGCGCCACTCGCGCCCGTCGTAGAGCGTGGTCTCCTCGCGCTCCGTGGTCAGAATCCCGGAGTCCTCGAGCATGTAGAACGCGTCGCGGTCCTCGGGCTCGAGGACGTTGTCGATGATCCGCTCGGAGTACCCGAAGAAGTTCAGGACGTGTTGGGCCATCGCCCGGGCCTCGTCGTCCTTCATCCCGGCGCGGTCGATGCTGTTCCGAATCGCGCGGGTGAGGTCGTCGACCGTGAGAGTGCCCAGGAGACCCGGTTCCGTCTTCGTTTGAATTGCCATAAACCGGTCCTCGAACCGTGCATAGGCAGACGACCGCTATTTATACCTTCCGTGAAAGGACCGATGTGTGATTATCATTTGGCCGCCGAAACGGGGTCGGAACGGAGTCGGAAAGGATAAGGAACCCCCGGCGTACTAGTGTCGCGGGGAGGCGAAGGGGACAGCGATGGCGAAAGAGGACCTTTCCCGCGAACTCGCAGATCTCCGGGACGAAATCCAACAGCTCCGCCAAGCCGTCGCGGCCCTCTCGAGCGCGAAACCGGATCGGCGGGCCACCGGGCGCGTTCGCACGTTCGTCGAGGGCTTCGACGCGGCGCTCGAGGGCGGCATCCCCGCAGGACACGTCGTGATCTTGGCGGGGCCGTCCGGCTCGATGAAGACCTCTCTCGCGCTCAGCATGATTTACCACAATCGACGCGAGGGGATGAAAGGCCTCTACATCTCCCTCGAGGAGGGCCGGGAGAGCATGCTCCGCACGATGGACCGGCTCGGGATGACGCCGGAGGACGACTTCATCGTCGACATCGGGAAGCTCCGGATGGAGCACGAGGACGTGGAGGGCGCACGGGACTGGCTCACGATCCTCAAGGACTACCTCGCCCGCCGCCTGGAGAAGGGAGGCGTGGGCCTTGTCGTGATCGATCCCCTGAATTCCTTGTACCAGCTCGCGGAGCTCCGCAATCCCCGCCAAGACCTGTTCCACTTCTTCACGTATCTCCGCACCCTCGGCGTCACGACGATCCTCATCGCGGAGGCGGAGGGACCGAGCGACTTCCCGAACCACGAGGAATTCCTCGCGGACGGCGCGATCACCCTCTCATATGCGAACGAGGCGGACGGGCATGTGGACCTTCGCATCCGCTGCCTCAAGATGCGCCACGCGAACCATGCGCGGGACTTCTTCCGACTCGAGTTCGAGGACGGCCGATTCCGCGCGCGCCCGATCGGCGCGCCGTAGACTAGAGGTTCCCGCGAATCTTGTTGCGGTCGATCTTCACGCCCGCCGGAGTCGCGAGGATCCAGTTCTTCCCGATTGCGGCGACGTCGCCGCCCGTGTCGCGGGCGACGTTCTTCAAATCCGCGGTGATCCGCTTGAGCGCGAGTTCGTCGTTCGCGAGCGACGTGTAGTCGACGAGGAGCATGTCCCCGTTGTAGACGTGCGTCGTCAGGTCGTTCAGATCCTCGTAGCGGTAGACTTCCGCGACGCGGACCCAGTGCTCGGCCGCGACGCCGAGCGCCTGACCATCCTCGAACGTGAGTTCGCCGAGGTCGATGTACGCGTCCGATTCGCCGGCGCCGCCGCCATCCACGATTTTCTTGAGGGGCTTCTTAATGAAGGCCATGGGATCCCATCCCTTAGGCCCACGATACAAGAGGGGGGACTTAAAGGTAGCGCAGCGCGCGGTTTCGCGTTGGTTTTCCCGCCACTCCATGGAGAAATTGTATGCCTCCGCGACCCCGGACATAACTCTCAAATACCCTCGGTCTCTAGCTGCGACTGCCGTGATGTACGATATCATCGTCGTCGGAGGCGGCCCGACGGGGCTCACGGCCGGGATCTACGCCCGGACGCGGGACCTGACCACGCTCGTCCTCGAGGCGAAACGGTTCGGCGGTCAGCTCAAGTCCCTGTACCCGACGAAGTCCGTGTACGACTATCCGAGCTACATCGCGATCGAGGCGGAGGACCTCGGCGGTCTCTTCGTGAACCACGCGCGGGAGGCGGGCTGCGAGATGCGCGATGGCGAGGAGGTCCTCGACATCAAGCGCCGGAAAGAGGTCCTGCATGTGCGGACGGACAAGGCCGAGTACGAGGGACGCGCGGTGATCCTCGCCCTCGGCTGGGGCCTCTTCACCCCGAAAACGTTGAACATCCCCGGCGAGGCGGAACTCGAGGGACACGGCGTGTTCTACATGATTCCGGATCGCCGCCAGTTCCGCGGGAAGCGCGTCGTCATCGTCGGCGGCGGCGACAGCGCCCTTGAGGCGGCGCTCCAGCTCGTCGCGACCGCCGCCCATGTCACGGTCGTCCACCGCCGAGACGTCTTCCGCGGCATGGAGAAGAACGTCGACGCGGTGAAGAGGGTCCCTGTGGACCTTCTGCTGAACTGCGAGGTCACGGAGATCCAAGGGAACGGGTCCGTCCAGAACGCGGTCGTGTACAACAACCAGACGCTTGAGCGGCGCGTCGTCGACGCGGACGCGGTCATCGTGCAGGTCGGGTTCGCGACGACGCTCGAGAAGGTCCTGCGTTGGGGCGTCGAGCTCGAGGGGGACCGCCACATCCGCGTGAAGGCGGACATGAGTACGAACATGCCCGGGGTGTTCGCGTGCGGGGACATCGTGTCGTACCCGAACAAGGAGAAGCGCGTCGTCACGGGAGCCGGTGAGGCGGTCACGGCGGTGATGTCCGCGTACAAGCATCTGCGGACGCCGTACTGGGCGTAGTCAGGCAGGCTCGTCCAACTTCCAGAGGTCGTCGCCGACGTGGTGAATCGACTTCACGGACTTCCCCCTCTCCGAAACCGCCATCTCCGGCCCGGACATGAGCGCCTCGCCGACCGCGAGCGGTTGGCGGTTCCGTTCGTCCCGCACCCACACGAGGTCTCCGACCGCGATTCCTGGGTCGGCCTCGACGATCCCAGGGGCCATGACGTCCGCCCCGTTGTAGACGAACTTCACGGCGCCCATGTCCACGGTCACGAACCGTTTCGTCGGTCGGAACGCGACGACCCCTCGCACGGTGAGCGTCGGCCGATCGCCGGCGAACAGGGCGAGCGCCTGCCCGTCCACGAGGACGACGCGGAACGGTCCGGCCTCCGCGAGGTCGACGGGGGTGTCCGCACCGAACACCGTGCATCCGAAGGCGGACTCGAGGGCCGCCGCGAGATCGGCGACCTCCTTGCGACGCAAGCGTTGGCGGTTCCGGACTCGGATCACGGCCGCCGCAAGGGGCCGTCGCTACTTAGGGGAATCGCCGGCGGGTCGGCCGTTCGCCCGCTCAAGACATCGTCGCGCCTCGTCGGGTCGCGCGAGCGCCTCGAGGGCCCTGCCCTTATAGTACCAAGCCTGGCGGTATTCGGCGTTCAAGGAGAGCGCCTCGTCGAGGAATCGGAGAGCCCGGCGCGCGTCCCCCTGGTCGAACAGGAGTCGCCCCTTCTCGCACCAGTATTCCTCTCGCTTCCGATCGGCACCGATCGCGGCGTCGACCGCCGCAAGCGCTCCGACGGCATCGCCCATCCGCGCCTTCGCGCGAGACAATGTGAACCAGGCGACGTCCGCGGGTTCGCCCGCCCGGAGCGCCTCGCGGGCCGCGGCGATGGCTTCCCCGTACCGTTTGGCGGTGAGCAGGATCTGCGCGCGGAGGGCCCGCACGGGCGCCCCGAGCTCGATTGCGAACTCTACGGACGCAAGCGCCTCACCCGTGCGCCCGAGGGCGAGCAACGCGTTCGTGAGGTCGACGTGCGCATCCCGGTCCTCGTGGAGGTCCAGACACGTGCGCAGCGCCTCGATGGCCTCCCGCGTCCGTCCGACCGCCGCCAGGGCCCGGCCCTTCGCCCGCCACGCATGTCCGGATTCCGGGTCCGCCGACACCGCGTCGTGCGCCGCGAAGACCGCTTCGTCCGCGCGGCCCACCCGGAGGAGGAGCTCCGCACGCGTCGCGACGACGTCGGGCTCCGCCGCCAACGCGGGGACGGATTCCAGGAACGCGAGGGCGTCCGCATGCCGCTCAAACTCGAGGAGGAGATCGAGCTTCGCCTCCGCCGCCTCGAGGTTCGTCGGGTCCGTCTGGAGTACGAAGTCGTGACACCGGAGCGCCTCGCGATAGCAGTACTCCGCCTCGTCCGCGTTCCCCAACCTCTCGCAGATGTGGGCGCGGAGGACCCACGCCTCGTCGAACCCGGCGTTGAGGATGAGGGAGTTGTTCACCGCATCCCGCGCCTCCTCGAGGCGGTCGAGGTGGAACAGGACGTCCGCCTTCGCGTACCACGCATGATCGTAGTTCGGGTTCAGCTCGAGGGACTGGTCGACGAGCTCGAGGCCGTCCTCGTGCTTGCCGAGCTTGCTCAGCGCGTACCCCTTCGCGTACAGCGCGTAGTCGAAGTCGGGCTTGACCTCGAGGGACTTGTCGTGGTACGGGATCGACTCGCTGTGGCGGCCCATCTTGTCGAGCGCGTTCCCGATGTTGTTCCACGCGATCTCGTAGTCCGGGTTCACCTCGATCGCGGCGAAGAAGTACGGGAGCGACTCCTCGTAGCGGCCGAGGTTGTACAGCGCATTCCCGAGGTTGTTCCAGAGGACCTCGTCGTCCTTGTCGAGCTCGAGGGCCTTCTTGTAGCAGACGATCCCGTCCTCGAGCTTGTCCATGCCGTGGTACGTGTATCCTTTGTTGTACCACGCGTGCTTGTATCGCGGGTTGATCGCGAGCGCCCGGTCGTAGCAACGCAAGGCCTCATCGTGGATCCCGAGCATGAAGAAGGTGAATCCCTTGTTGTTCCACGCCTCCTCGCTCCGCGGGTTCAGGGCGAGGACCTTGTCGTAAGACTCGAGGGCCTCCTCGTACCGCTCGAGGGAGTAGAGCGCGTTCCCGAGCCCGTTCCAGCCTTCCTCGTGGTCCGGGTCGATCGCGACGGCCTTCCGGTACGCCGCGACGGCCTCGTCGTTCCGCTCGAGCTCCTCGAGGAGGAGCGCCTTCCGGAGCCAGGCGACCTTGTCCTCCGCGTCGAGCTCCACGAGCCGGTCGTAGCACTCGATCGCCTTCCGCGCGCGGCCGAGCCGGGCGAGGGCGAGGCCTTTGTCGTACAGGGCGATCCGGTAGCTCGGGTTCAGCTCAAGCGCGCGGTCGTAGCACTCGACCGCCTTCTCGTAGTCGCTCGTGTAGGAGAACGCGTTGCCCATGTTGTACCACGCGACCTCGTACGCACCGTTGACCTTCAGGGCCTCTCGGTACGACTCGAGGGCGTCCGTGTGACGCCCGAGGGAGTCGAGCGCCACGCCACGGTTGTTCCAAACAATCTCGTCCCGGAGGCCGAGTTCGATCGCGCGGTCGTAGTGGGGCACCGCCTCCTCGAACCGCTTTGCATCACAGAGGGCGTTCCCGCGGAGGAGCTCGTCTTCCGCGGCGGAGTCGACGGGACCGGGCTGGATCTCCACCGCCATGTCGCCCGCACTACCGGGGACGCCGTTATAAATCTCTTCCCACGTCGTTCCGCGGGGTGCGCATCAGTAGAGGAGACACTCGACGACCCGTCCGTCCACGTCCTTGGCGGGGAGCGGATCGGGAACGCGGAAGACGATGTGGAGACGGTCGTCCTCTACCTTCGCCTCTTGCACTGCACCCGCCAACGCCGCGGGAGCAGCCCCCAGAACTTCCTTCGCGAGCGCGTTCGCTCGGGTCGCGTCGAGGTCGAGGGGATCCCGCCACGCTGAACGTCCGTCCGCACTCCACCGTTCTACGGGACCGAGCGCTTTCGCCGCAGGGCTCGCTCGCGACGGGTCGAGAAGCGCTTGCTCGAGATGCTCGATGAAGTCTCGTCCCTCCCATCCACACGTCGGGAGCACCGCGGGACATCGAGGATGGAATCGGCATCCCGCCGGAGGATGCACCGCGTCGGGCACCTCGCCGCGCGGAAGCGTCGAGACCCGGGCTCGACCGGGCTCCGGGACCGGAATGGCGGCGATCAGCGCGCGCGTGTACGGGTGCTTTGGGTCGCGGTAGATCGCCTCGGCGGGGCCTACCTCCACAATCCGCCCCAGGTACATGATCGCGATGCGGTCGCACATGAACTTCGCCGTGGCGAGGTCGTGGGTGATGAGGATGTAGGACAGTCCGTGCTTCTTCCTCAGGTCGAGCATGAGCTCGAGGATTTTCGCGCGGATGGACATGTCGAGCATCGCCACCGGCTCATCCGCGACGATGAGGCTCGGGCGGAGGATCATCGCGCGCGCGATCACCGCTCGCTGCTTCTGACCGCCGCTGAGGTCCGCGGGGTATTTGTCGAACAGGTCCGGCGCGGGCGCGAGCCCGACCTCCTCCATCGCCGCCAACGTCGCGTCCTTCGCCTCGACCTCCGACGCTTGGCGGTGGATGAGGAGCGGGTCCTGAATCGATTGCCCGATCGTCATCGTCGGGTTGAGCGCCGCGTGCGGGTCCTGAAACACGATTTGCATCCGCGGGCGCAGCGGTCGCAGCTCGCGCTCCTCCAGGTTCGTGATGTCCGCGCCTTCAAACCGGATTCGGCCCCCGGTGGGTTTGAGGAGCCGGATGACGGCCCGGCCTGTGGTCGTCTTTCCGCAGCCGCTTTCCCCGACGAGGCCCAAGATTTCCCCGCGATCGACCGTGAACGAAATCCCATCGACGGCATGAACGATCGGGGCCGGCTGCCTTTGGGTCGCCCGCCAAAGGCTCTCGAGGACGTTCGATTTGACGGGGAAGTGGACCGTCAGGTCTTCGACCTGGACGAGAGGCTCCGTCACAGGAAGTCCGCTCCGAAGTGGCACGCCGCGAAGTGGCCGGGGCGATATTCGACCATCGGCGGTTCCTCGCGCGTGCAGATGTCCTTGGCGTGCGGGCAGCGCGGGTGGAACCGGCATCCGGTCGGTGGGTCGAGGAGGCTGGGCGGAAGTCCGTCGATCGAACGCAGCTCTCGCGTGTCGAGGTGGATCGTGCTCGCGAGCAGACCCTGCGTGTACGGATGGATGGGACGACGGAAGACGTCCGCGACGGAACCGAGTTCCGCGAGGCGGCCCGCGTACATCACGGCGGTCCGGTCGCACACCTGCGCCACGATGCCGAGATTGTGGGTGATCAGGATCAACGACATCGAGTAGGCGCGCCGAAGGTCTCGCAGGATGTCAAGGATTTGGGCCTCGACGATCACGTCGAGCGCGGTCGTCGGTTCGTCCGCCACGAGCAGCTTCGGCCGGAGGACGATTGCCATCGCGATCATGATGCGCTGTCGCATGCCCCCCGAGAACTCATGGGGGAAGTCGTCGATGCGACTTTCGGGAATTCCCATCGAGCGCAGGATGTCGATCGCGCGTTCGCTGGCCTCCGCCTTCGAGAGCTTCTTGTCATGGGCGCGCAACGTCTCCACGAAGTGCTCTCGGATGGACATCAGCGGGTCGAGCCGCGTCATCGGGTCCTGGAAGATGAGCGCGAGCTCTTCGCCTCGCAGGTGGCGGTACTCGGCGGGCGAAATCTCGAGTAGTTCCTTCCCGCGCAGCTTCAAGCTGCCCGAGACCTCCGTGCGCGGAGGCAGGAGTCCGAGGGTGACCTTTGCCAGGGTCGACTTCCCGCACCCTGTCTCCCCCACGACGCCGAGCGTCTCCCCCTCGTTGAGATCGAATGTGACACCGTCCACGGCCTTGACGGGCCCCCGTCTCGTATGGTAGTGGACGCGGAGATTCTGGGCGGACAGGACCGTCTCGCTCACAGCCTCTCCTTCTTCAGCAACGGGTTCACGAGGTCGTTCAGGCCCTCGCCGAGGAAGCTGAGCCCGACGGTGAGGATGACGATGGCAAGCCCGGGGAAGAACGACGACCACCAGATCCCGACGCCGATCCGATTCGAGGCGCCCGCGAGGTCGAGGCCCCAGTCCGGTGTGGGGACCTCCACCCCGAGCCCCAAGTACGAAAGCCCCGCGGCGGTGAGGATTGCGTCCGCCGCGCTGAGGGAGAATATCACGGGGATCGCGACAATCACGTTCATCGCGATGTACCGGAACACGATGCGCGAGGGGCGCGCGCCGACCGCGCGCGCGGCCTCCACGTACAACTCCTCGCGGGCGGAGAGCACTTGGCTCCGCGTGACGCGGAAGTAGAGCGGCACGTAGATGACCGTCACCGCGAGCCCGATGTTGACGACCCCCTTGCCGAGCAGTACTGCGATGAGCCCCGCGAAGAGGAGACCCGGGAACGAGTAGAGTGAGTCCATGATGAGGACGAGCGTCTTGTCGAGGTTCCCCCCGCGGTAACCGGAGTATAGCCCGAGAGGAAACCCGACCGCCAGGGCCACCGAAACGCCAATCGCCATGATCGCGAGCGACGTCCTCGCCCCGTAGAGGATGCGGCTGAAGACGTCCCGCCCGATCGGGTCCGTGCCCATCAGGTGCCAGTAGGTGCGCCACACCGCCGTCGCTCCGATGTAGTCGACGGACAGGTTCCCGGTCGGCGATGCATCGGACCCATGGCCGATCCGGAAATGAAGGGCCGATTCCGCGAGCTTGTCCGGGTTCCAAACCGTGAGGTTCGTGAGGTCGACCTGCACGAGGGCGCCCGTCGTCCGGACCTCATACGGAACGGACCACGTGAGCCCGCCATCGAAGCTCACCCCAACCGTCAGATAGTGGCCCGCATCCGTGCCGTTCGACTGCACGAGGGCCGAGAACCCCACGGCAACGATGTCGTTGCGGAGGACGCGGAGCGGGAAGCCCCACACCTCTTCGACCTGGTCGGAGCCATTCGAGATCGCGCCAACGCCGTCCGCGCGTTGCGCAAATCGGAACGACGTGAAGCTCCAGTTCCCAGTCCACGTCTGGAAGCTTTCATTCCGGGGCACGGCGGCATTCGACCACGGCGGGGTGTCCTTCTCGTCCCATGGCGGGTTGACCGGATCGTAGGGCGCGATGACGCCCGCGAAGATTGCGAGGAAGATGAATGCGAGGAGGATGAAAATCCCGATCCACGCCATCCGTCCCGCGAGTGTGTGTCGGTCCTCCACCAGCGGGTGGACAAGCCGTCCCAGGATCGAGTGGCGCGGAAGCACGTCCAAGAGGCGCCGTAGTCGAGGCATGGCCTACAACCGAATCCGCGGGTCAATCATCGCGCCCAGGATATCCACGACGAGACTGATGACCACAATGATGGATGCGTAGACGACCACGACCCCCTGAATCATCGTCATGTCCTTCGACGTGATGGAAGTGAGGAGCAGCTGCCCGATCCCCTCGATCGAGAACGTCCGTTCCGTGAGGACCGCGCCCGCGAACAGGATGGCGAACTGGAGACCGAGGACCGTGACGACGGGGACGAGCGCGTTCCGGAACGCGTGGCGGGTGATCACGCGACGCTCGGGGACGCCGCGGGCGCGTGCGGCATCGCTATAGTCCGCGGTCACCGTCTGCAGCATGTTCGCGCGAACGGTCTTCGTGAAGAATCCGCTGAGGACGAGCCCCAACGTGAGGGACGGCAAGATCAGGTGCTGGGTCGCCTTCCAGAAATGCGCGAGGTTTCCCTCGAGGAGCGCGTCCACCGTATACATGCCCGTCACGCCCCGCGGGATGTCCGTGCCCGTCCATCGTCCCTGTGGCGGGAGCCAATGCAACCAGACGCCGAAGATGAGTTGGAAGATGAGGCCGAGCCAGAAGATGGGGATGACCCAGACGATGGTCCCGTACAGGCGGATCGCGACGTCGACCCACGTGTCCCTGCGGGACCCCGCCACGATGCCGGCTCCGACGCCGACGACGGTCGCGACGAACATCGAGCCGATCGAGAGCTCGATCGTCGCGGGGAGACGCTGCGAAATCTGGTTCCACACGGGGGTGCCGCGATACTGCTCCCCAATCGAGATGCCGAACTTCCCCTGGAGGAAGTCTGTCATGTAGTTCCAGTACTGCACGTACCACGGCTTGTCGAGGCCGAGCTGCTGGCGGGCCGCCTCGACGACCTCGGGGGGAGGCGTGTGTCCCCCCCAAAGGGCGAGCACGGGATCGCCGGGCAGGATCCGGAGGATGATGAAGACGGCCGTGAGCAGGATGAGGAGCATGGGTACGGCCAGCGCCATCCTCGTCAGCGCGTAGGCCAGAAGGGAGTGTCCCCTCGCCATGGCGAGTTCTGAAGGCCCTACGGACTAGAAGAACCTTTAGAGAAAGGGAAGGGCCAGGGGCCTACCGGTCCCTGGCAATCCAGATCGCGGGGAAGGTGATCGCGTAGCCCTGCGCCGTGAGCAGCGCATTCGCCTGTGCGCAGTCCGGGGACGCCCCGAACTTCGCCTGGAAGACGGGCGCGTTGTACGGGAAGCTCGACGGGACCATACTGTACAGCGGATCCACGAGCCCGTTGAACACGATGTTCCGGATGTCCGCGCGGTTCACGCTGTACGCGATCGCCTGGCGGATCTCCTTCTTCGTGATCGTGTTCACGTTGAAGACGAGGTACCGGATCTGCGGGCTCGCGCCCAGGTCGACCTTGATGCCGAGGGCCGTCGCCCGGTTCTGGAGGTCCGTGAGGTCCGACGGCGTCAACGTCCGGTAGACGACGTCCACGGTCTTCGTCTCGATGTCCTGCTTGAGCGCCGTCGCGGACGAGCGGATGTTGATCGTGACCTTGGGCATCACGGGCACGCTCGCAATGGGGAGCGAGCTGCCCGCGTAGATGTTCGAACCGTAGTAGGTCGGGTTGGCCTGAAGGACAACGAGCGTGTTCGGCGTGTGCTGCGTCATCATGTACGGGCCGGAACCGATCACGTTTCCTACGGTCGAGGGTTGCTCCCCGGTCTGGCTATACGACAAGGGAACCGGAGCGGAAACGGAGAATGCCATCAGGTCGTTGAAGAACGAAACGGGCCGCGAGAGATGGAACGTGATCGTCTTGTCATTCGGGGTGGTCGTGATCACGCCGGGAGCCGTGTTGTTCCCGTTTGCGGCACTTCGCCCGAGCGCACCCACGTCGTAGAGGAGGAAGGCGGCGCTTCCCGCGATGTCGAGGCGGATGGCGCGGTCAATCGACGCTTTCACGACGGATGCGGTTAGCGCCGTGGTGTCCGAGAACTGGATGCCGTTCCGCAGGGTATAGGTGTAATTCTTGCCGTCCGCGGACACACCGCCATTCGCAATCGTCGGGACCTGCGTCGCAAGCCCCGGCAGGATGTCCGCCGTCTTGGGGTCGTACACGAGAAGGGTGTCGAAGACGTTATTGATGACCTCGATGGACATGTAGTCGTACGCGGACGCCGGGTCGAGGCTGATGATCTTGTCCGAGGTCGACGCGTTCAGCTCCGTCGCTCCCGGCTTGTTCATGATGAACCACTTGAACGACACGGGGTGGAGGGTGACGTTCTGCACCGTGTTCACGTAGGCGACGTGCGCGTTCCCGGTGAACAACGGAACGTAAGGAACGTCAATGGCGCTCTGGTTCTGAATCTGCTGGAAGATCGAAGAGCGCTGCGCAGGGTTCGTCGTCGTCTGTTCCTGGGTGACCCACTGGTCGACCTGCGTGTTGTTGTAGAACGCGCCCGTGTTCTGCGCGGCCCCGGAGATCGAGTAGAAGGGCGAGATGTAGTC
>Ga0066710_100001761_pt1 | contig 16631 bp, 14 predicted proteins | sample GraSoiAngelo_159_FD_79666 | JGI IMG/M metagenome (GOLD analysis project Ga0066710, IMG submission 79666) | Grasslands soil microbial communities from the Angelo Coastal Reserve, California, USA - 14_1009_16_40cm | ecosystem: Environmental > Terrestrial > Soil > Grasslands | place: USA... | reverse complement strand
TCCGGCGGCTCGACGAGTTGCGCGAAGTGCCGGGCCCAGGCGGCGGTGAGGGAATCGTAGCCCGGGGCGAGCCACACGTGCGTCTCTCCCGTGGCCGCGCGGACCGCCCCGATCAGCCCGGCGCGAACGTACCGTACCGGACGGTCGCGCCACGACAGCGACCGGGCGAGCGGGAAGGCCTCGCTGGTCACGTACCCCCAGCTGATCCACCACAGCGCCTGGCCTTCGAGCGCCGGCGTCGGGTCACCGAAGGTGGCGAAGGGGGCGAGCCGGCTCAGTCGGTCGGCGACGTCGCGCCGCCACACCACGACGCGCCCGTCGGTCGCGGCGCTGATGAGCTCGAAGGACTGGAGGGTCTGGGCCAGCGCCCAGCGCCGCCACGCACCCGTCAGCGGAATCCCGGAGCGGCGTAACCCGGGCCAGGTGTCGGGGGAAGCGACGGCGAACTCACCGAACTCCGCTCCGGGCCCGAACCAGGGCGTGGGGTCGGCGGGTGCCGCGGTGTGGAAGGTCAGCCCGGTGTCGTTCTCGACTGCGATCCTTGAGGGCGCGACCAGCCAGGTGCGCCCCGCCCACAACGTCACGGCGCTCGTGGGAGCACCCGCGACCATGGCGACGCGCTCCACGTCCCATAGCGGCAATTCCACGGCGGCCGCTCCCGGCGAGGCGAGGCCCGGGGGCGGGCTCTCGTCGAGCGGTACGAGACCGAACGCGTCGCGCTCAAGCGCCGCCCGTCGCTGGAGGAGGGCCGCGCCTTGTCCCCTCCCCGAGGCTCGGACGATGCCGGGCCCGATGAGGTAGCAGCCCGCCACGGCGAGCAGCAGAGCGCCCCACGCGCCGATCAGGAGGTGGGGACGGTCGCGCCAGCCCCACGCCAGGCTCGCGAGCGCCGCCGCGACCGCCACCGCCGCGACGAACCCCGCCCCCGGGAGGCGTACGTCGAGCAACGCCTGGTCCACCGTGCCGTGGAGTCCCGCCACGACCTCCGCCGGATCGAGCGTGGCGCCCCAGGCGATGACGACCGCGAGACAGGCGAGCAGGACGGCACAATGCGCCCGGGCGTAGTCGCTCGCGTGCAGCCGGCCTCGCTGGATGCGAAGCGAGCCGATCCCCGCATAGAGTACCGCGACCACCACGGAGAGGGCGGTCGTCAGCGCCATGGCGTGCGCCTGGAGCGTGGTGTGCCAGGGCAGGACCCCTACGTAGTAGCCGTAGTCGAGCCCCAGGATCCGCTCGGTCTGGCCGAAATGAGGCGGCGCGGCGGCGAGGAGGGCGACGCGCCACCAGTCGCCCGTCCCCCACGCCAGAATGATCCCGCCGACCACGCCGGTGCCGATGGTCAATGCCAGGAGCACGCGCTGTGGGACGGCCTCGACGATCTCGAGATCGCCCAGGCGGTGCGGCATCTGCACCGAGCCAATGGCGCGGTAGACGACGAAGACGTTGCCGGTGGTCCAGGTGATCGAAAAGAGCAGGACCAGCGCGTGCAGCAGCCGGGCGAGGGTGCGGGCCTCGACCAGCGCGGCGCCGCCGGCGAACGTCGCCGCCCACGCGCGTTCGGCGGTCTCGAGCGCCAGCCAACGTCCGCCTACGAGGATCACGACCAGGAGAGCGGCCGCGATCAGGAAGGCCGCGCGCCGGGTCACGGCCGGACGCCGTGACTCGAGAGCCAGTCCTCCACTTCGGCGCGGTAGGCGGCCAGGGCCCCGGGCGAGCCGGCCTCGAAGCGCAGCACCAGGGCGGGCTGCGTGTTGGAGGCTCGGACCAGCCCCCAGCCGTCCGCGAAGGTGATGCGGATGCCGTCGAGGGTCGAGACGGGGTACTTGGCCGCGAAGTGCCGAGACGCGCGCTCGACCACCTCGAATTTCCGCTCGTCCGGGCAGTCCACCCGCAGCTCGGGGGTCGAGACGGTGGGCGGCAGGTCGGCCAGGAGGCGCGACAGCGGGCCGCCCTCGCGCGCTACGTAGGCCAGCAGTCGCGCGGCGCCGAACAGGGCGTCGTCGAAGCCGTACCAGTCCCCGCCGAAGAACATGTGGCCGCTCATTTCGCCGGCGAGCGGGGCGCTCAGCTCTTTCATCTTCTGCTTGATGAGCGAGTGGCCCGTCTTCCACATCACCGGCTGCAGCCCGGCCCGCCGCAGCATCTGAGGCAGGATCTCGGAGCACTTCACGTCGAAAATAACCGGCTTCCCCGCTCCGCCCCGATGCACCAGGTCGCGCCCGAACAGTACGAGGAGCTGATCGCCGAAAACCACGTTACCGCGCTCGTCCACTGCCCCGATGCGGTCGCCGTCGCCGTCGAACGCGATCCCCAGCTCGGCCCGCTCCTTCTTCACCGCGGCCTGCAGGTCGACGAGGTTCTCGACCACCGTCGGGTCGGGGTGATGGTGCGGAAACGTGCCGTCGGATTCGGCGAAGAGCGGGACCACGTCGGCGCCGAGCTGCCTCAGGGTCTCGATGGCGACGAGGCTGGCGACGCCGTTGCCGCAGTCGACGACGACCTTGACCTTGCGTGCGAGGGGCCCATTGCGCTGCACAACGGCGTCCCGGTACGCCGGGAACGGGGAGGGGGGAGCGGTCTGGGCTCCTCCCTGCCGCGCTACGAGCTTCCCGCTCTCGATCATGGTGTGGAAGCGCTGGATGTCGTCGCCGAACACCGCCTCGTGCGCCAGCACCATCTTGAAGCCGTTGAACTCGGGCGGATTGTGCGACCCGGTGACCTGGATGCCGCCGTCCACGTCGAGGGTGTGAGTGACGAAGTAGAGCGCGGGGGTCGGCAGTTCGCCGGCGTCCAGCGCGGTTCCCCCGGCCGCGACGACGCCCTCGCGCACGCCGGCCGCGAGCCCGGCGCCCGACGGGCGGTTGTCCCGGCCGACGGCGACGCGCGGCGCCCGGCCGAGACGCTCCCAGGCGAACGTGGCATACGCCTGACCCACCGCCCGCGCCAGCGCGGGCGTGAGCTGATCGCCCACGGTGCCGCGGATGTCGTACTGCCGGAAAATCGTAGCGGGGACTTTCACAGGCGAAGGCCCGCCGTCAACTGCCGGGCGACGCGGGCGGCGCGGGCGGGGGCGGGCTCGGCGGCTGGGTGGTGGCGGCGGGACGCACGCTGTCGCCCGCGGTCCGCGCGAGGTCGAGCAGCCGGTTGGGCCAGACGCCGAAGAGGAGTAACGCGGCGACCACGGCGGCGACCGCGGCGTCCCCGAGGCGGCCGAGCCGGATCTCCGCGTGGGCGGCGGCCGTCGGCTCGGGCTTCATGTACATCGCCATGATCACCGGGAGATAGTAGCCCGCGGAGACGACGCTGGCGAGAACCAGGATGGCGGCGAGCGCCGGGTCGCCCGCGCCCGTGGCGGCAACGAGGATGTACCACTTCCCGATGAAGCCCGCGGTGCCGGGGAAGCCGAGCAGGGACAGCATGCACGTGGCGAGCGCGAAGGCGAGCCAGGGCCGTTGGGTGGCCAGGCCCGCCAGATCGTCGATCAGGACGTCGCTCTCGCCACGGCGTCCCTTGGCGGCGAGCAGCGCGAACGCACCGAGCGACATCAGGGTGTAGGCGACGAGGTACACGATGAACGCGGACCTCCCCGCCGCCGTCCCGGACGCCACCGCGACGAGCAGGTAGCCGGCATGCGCCACGGACGAGTAGGCGAGCATCCGTTTGAGCGAGCGCTGGACGAGGGCGAACAGATTGCCGCCCACCATGGTGATGACCGCGAGCCACCACACGATGTCGCGCCACGCGGCCGCGGTGGCGAAGCTCTCGGTGAGCACCCGGAACAGCGCGGCAAACGCCGCGGCCTTGACGCCGGTCGCCATGAAGGCGGTGACGGGGGTCGGCGCGCCGTCGTACACGTCCGGGACCCACATGTGGAACGGCACCGCCGCCACCTTGAACGCGAACCCGATGAGCAGCAGCGCCAGGCCGGCCAGCAACATCACACTCGGTCCCTGGGTGAGGGTGACCTGGATGCCGATCAAGCGGAGGTTCGTGGTTCCGGTGGCGCCGTAGATCAGGGCGATGCCGTACAGGAGGAACCCCGATGCGAAGGCGCCCAGCAGGAAGTACTTGAGGGCGGCTTCGGCGGAGCGCGGACTCTTCCGGTCGAATCCGGCCAGGACGTACACCGCGACCGACATCAGCTCGAGCCCGAGGAAGATCACCATGAGGTCCGCGCCTCCCGCCATCAGCATCATGCCGAGGGTGGCGAAGACCAGCAGCAGGTAGTACTCCGGCGCGAGCAGCGCCTCGCGCTCCAGATAGGAGACCGACACGAGCACGGTGAGCCCGGCGGCGCCGAGGAAGAGCCAATCGCTCACCCAGCGGAAGTCGTCGACCGCGAGCATGCCCGGCAGCCCCTGTGCGTAGGCGCGGTTCCACCACAACCACCAGACCGCGACGGCGGTGGAGGCGAGCGCCGCGAGCGTGAGCCAGGCCGTCAGGCGCAAGTCGCCGGCGGTCCGGTGGCGCCAGGCGACGAGCAGCAGCAACACCATCGCCCACGCCGTCAGCACGAGCTCCGGCAGCAGCGCGAGCACCAGCTCTCGATAGACCGCGAGGTCCAGGCTCACTTGGAGCGCACCTGCTCGATCAGCTGGCGCGCCGCGGGCTCCATGCGCCGCAGGAACGGCTTCGGATACACGCCGATCCAGATGATGCAGGCGAGGAGCGGGACGAGCACCGCGAGCTCGCGCGCGGTGAGGTCGGTCAGCTTCTCGTTCTCGTGCTTGTCGAGGGGATTGAAGAGCACCCGCTGCAGCGCCCACAACAGGTACGCGGCCGCGACGATCACGCCGGTCGTCGCGATGACCGCCGCCACGGGGTAGGTGCGGAAGGCGCCCAGCAACACCAGGAACTCGCCGACGAAGCCGTTCGTCCCCGGCAGACCGATCGAGGAGAGCGAGACGATCGTGAGGATCGCGGCGAACAGGGGCACGACGCGCGCGATGCCGCCGTACGCATCGATCAGCCGGCTGTGGCGCCGCTCGTAGATCATCCCGACGAGAAAGAACAGCGCCCCCGTCGAGATGCCGTGATTGATCATCACCAGCAGGGCGCCCTGCACGCTCTGCAGGGTGAGCGCCCAGATGCCCAGCATCACGAAGCCGAGGTGCGCCACGGACGAGTAGGCGATCAACTTCTTGAAGTCGGGTTGCACCATGGCGACCAGCCCGCCATAGATGATCCCGATCAGGGACAGCGCGACGATCGCCGCCTGGACCGTCTCGCTCAGCGCCACCGCCGGGAAGAACGGCAGCGCGAACCGCAGGAACCCGTATGTGCCCATCTTCAGCAGGATCCCGGCCAGGATCACCGAGCCGGCCGTCGGGGCCTCCACGTGAGCGTCGGGCAGCCACGTGTGAAACGGGAACATCGGCACCTTGATCGCGAACGCGAGGAAGAACGCGCCGAACAGCCACGGCGCGAGGTTGCCGAGGTCGTGAAGGTCGGCGAGGAGGTGGAGGTAGGCGAACGAGAATGTCCCCGTCGCCTGCCCCACGTGGAAGTACAGCACCAGGATCGCGACCAACATGAGCAGCGATCCGAAGAACGTATAGATGAAGAACTTGATGGCGGCGTAGAGGCGGTTCTCGCCGCCCCATACCCCGATGATGAAGTACATCGGGATGAGCATCACTTCCCACATCACGTAGAAGAAGAAGAGATCGAGGGCGACGAATACGCCGATCATCCCCGTCGTGAGCACGAGCAGCAGCGCGTAGAAGCCCGGCTCGCGCCTCGTGATGTAGCTCCAGCTGCCGAGCACGGAAAGCGGCATCAGGAACGTGGTCAGCAGCACCATGAAGAGGGAGATGCCGTCCACGCCCACGGTGTAATGGATCCCCCAGGGCGCGATCCAGGCGTAGTCGGCGACGAACTGCATCCCGCCCTCGGGCGCGAACGTCCACCATAAGGGGACCGAGAGCGCGAACTCGAGGAGGCTCGCGCCCAGGGCGACGTACTTCGCCCGCGTCGCGGGGGCGAGCAGCACGAGCAGCGTCGCGAGCAGCGGCCAGACGAGCAGCGCGGTGAGCACCCAGCGCCCGTACATCAGCCGATCGCCCGCCACAGGACTGCCAGCACCCCCACGACGAAGAGCGCGACGTACACCCCCACCTGCCCCGTCTGGAGCCGCGTGCCCAGCACGCCGAGGGCGCGGGCCGCCGCGCCGGCGCCGTTCACCCCTGCCCCGTCCACGAGGCCCTGGTCCACCCGCTTCCACAGGATCTCGCGCGACACCCAGACGAGCGGCCGCACGAGCAACACGTCGTACAACTCGTCCACGTACCACTTGTTGCGCAGGACCTTGGCGAGGCCCGTCTCGGGTGGCGCAAGCCGCGCCGGTGTGAGCGCCTCAGGTTTGAGGAGCCGCCATGCGCCGAGCATTCCGGCCGCCGCGACCGCCACGGCGATCGCCACGAGCGCCCATTCCGTCGCGTCCTCAAGGTGCGCCTGCGGCCCGACGGGCAGGATGACCGGGTCAAGCCAGTGGTGCAGCCACGCATTGCCGCCGAACAGCTCCGGGACATTGAGCGCGCCCCCGACCGCCGAGAGGACGCCCAACACGACCAGCGGCCCGGTCATCACCCAGGGCGCCTCGTGCAGGTGCGCCTGCTCCTGCTGGCCCGTCCGGTTCGGGCCGTGGAAGGTGTACAGCATGAGGCGCGTCATGTAGAACGCCGTGAGCAGCGCCGTCGCCAGGCCGAATGCCCAGAACAGGTACCAGATCGGTTCTACGGTAGCGCGCGTGAACGCTGCCGTGAGGATTTCGTCCTTCGAGAAGAACCCGGCGAATGGCGGCACACCGGCGATCGCCAGGGTCGCGATCCACATGAGCGCCGCCGTCCACGGCAGGTAGCGCCTGAGGCCGCCCATGTTGCGCATGTCCTGCGCATCCTCATGCGCGTGTGTGGCGTGATAGGCGTGGTGCATCGCGTGGATCACGCTGCCGGCGCCGAGAAACAGCAGCGCCTTGAAGAAGGCGTGGGTGGCGAGGTGGAAGATGCCGGCCGCCATGGCGCCCGTACCCACACCGATGAACATGTAGCCGAGCTGCGAGATGGTGGAGTACGCGAGGACCCGTTTGATGTCCCATTGCTTGAGCGCGATCGTCGCCGCGAACAACGCCGTCAGGGCGCCCACGCCGGCCACCACCGCCCCCGAGACGGGCGCGAGCGCGAAGAGGACGTTGCAGCGCGCCACGAGGTAGACGCCCGCCGTCACCATGGTGGCGGCGTGGATCAGCGCCGAGACGGGCGTGGGTCCCTGCATCGCATCGGGGAGCCACGTGTAGAGGGGGATCTGGGCCGACTTGCCGGTGCAGCCGAGGAAGAGGAACAGCGTGATCGCCGTGACGAGCCCAGTGCGGGCGGCGAACGCGACGGGCGCGCGGGCGAACACGTCCCCGAAGTCGAGGGAGCCCGTCGCCCAGAAGATCAGGAACATCGCGACCAGGAATCCGAAGTCGCCGATGCGGTTCACGATGAACGCCTTCTTGCCGGCGTCCGCGTTGACCTTCTCGTTGAACCAGAACCCGATCAGCAGGTAGCTACAGAGGCCCACGCCCTCCCAGCCGACGAACATCACCGGGAAGTTCGCTCCCAGGACGAGCACGAGCATGAAGAACACGAACAGGTTCAGGTACGCGAAGTAGCGGGCGTATGCCACGTCGGCGCGCATGTAGCCCACACTGAACAGGTGGATCAGCGAGCCGACGCCGGTGACGACGAGGAGCATCACCGCGGAGAGCTGGTCCATCTGGAGGGCGACGTCGACCTGCAGCGTGCCCACGGGCATCCACGACCAGTAGTGGAACACCACCGGCCCGGCGGCGTGGAGCCCCGCGAAAGCGCTCACGGCAGCGACGCCGACGGCGAACGCCCCGGCCAGGACCCCGACTCCGATGATGGACGCGGCGGTCTTGGCGGTGGGCTTCCACAGGGCGAGCGCCCCGTTCAGCACGAACCCGAGGAGCGGCAGCGCCGGCGCGAGCCAGAGCAGGTCCAGCACGGTTTCGGTCATCAACCCTTCAACAGGCTGATGTCCTGCAGGTTCACCGTCGGCTTGTGGCGGTAGACGGCCAGGATGATGGCGAGGCCGACGGCGGCCTCCGCGGCGGCGACCGCCATCACGAAGAACACGAACACCTGCCCGCCGACGCCGAGCCGCTGTGCCAACGCGATGAAGGTGAGGTTCACGGCGTTGAGCATCAGCTCGACGCACATGAAGATCACGATGGCGTTGCGGCGCAAGAGCACGCCGGCGACGCCCAGCGTGAACAGGACGGCCGAGATGGCGAGGGCGGGACCGAGGAGCATGCTAGAGCCTGCGCTTGGCGAGCACCACCGCGCCGACGATGGCGGCGAGGAGGAGCAGGCTCGTGATCTCGAACGGGATCAGATAGGCGCCGAACAGGGGCCCGGCCACCGCGGCGATCATGCCCTGCTGCTGCACCGCCGCCATCGTCCCCTCGGGGAGCTGGATCGCCGCCGGCGGCGCCGCGTTGCCCAGCACGCGCAACTGGAGCAGCAGGGTGCCGCCGAGCACTGCCGCGATCCCCACGCCCATCGGCCCCTTGATGTCCGTCGGGCCCGGGCGGCCGAGGTTCAGCAGCATGATGACGAACAGGAACAGGACCATGATGGCGCCGGCGTACACCAGCACTTGCAGCACGGCGATGAACTGGGCGTCGAGCAGGACATACATCGCCGCCAGGGCGAACAGCGTCACGACGAGCCACAGCGCGCTCGCGACGGGGCTCTTCCGCGTGATGCACAGGAGCCCCGACCCCATCGCGATCACACCGAAGATCCAGAAAAACGTCACCGTCACGGCTCGCCCCCCTCCCCTTTACTCGCCCTTCGGGTCCGATGGGTCCCACAGCGTCGAGACGGGGTGCGTCTGGGCGCACAGCCGCTCGAGGTCGTAGACGAACCGGTCGCGCGAGTACTCGGAGTTCTCGTAGTGCACGCCGACGTGGATCGCCTCTTCGGGACACACCTCCTGGCAATACCCGCAGAAGACGCAGCGGAACTCGTCGATCTCGTAGATGAGCGGGTAGCGGTGTCCGTTTTCGTCTTCCCCGGGGACGAGCTTGATGCAGTTCGCCGGGCAGATCTGGGGACAGAGCCCGCAGGCGACGCACTTGGCGCGCCCCTGCTCGTCGGTGAGCATCCGGTGCGTGCCGCGCCAGCGCGAGGAGAGGGTCCAGTCGTGGGACGACTTCTCCTCGGGATACTGCATGGTGACCTTGGGCCGCCACAGGTGGCTGAACGTCAGCGCCATTCCCTTGAGCGTCGCCCGGAGGTACGACGTCTCCCGGGTCGGCCGCCGCATCACCTTCACGCCGATCGCCATCAGGCCGCCTCCCCCGCCACCGAGCCGGAGACGATCCGGCCGCGGTCGAGCCACCAGACGAGGAATACCAGCAGCACGATGTTCACCCCGCCGAGGGCGAGCGCCATCGGGGTTCCGTATGCCCAACCGAGCCGCGCGTGCAGATACCAGATTGCCGTCGCCAGGACCGTCAGGTACACCAGCGCCAGCGGGAGCAGCACCTTCCATCCGAGGGCCATCAGCTGGTCGTAGCGGAACCGCGGCAGCGTCCAGCGGATCCAGATGTAGGTGAAGAGGAAGAAGCCCGTCTTGAGGCCGAACATGAGCAAGGTCAGCAGGGTCATCAGGAACGACGGCGTCTCATCTGCGTGCGTGAAGGGGATGTCCCATCCGCCGAAGAACAGCGTCGCCATCAGCGCCGACGCGGTCACCATGTTCGAGTACTCGGCGATGTAGAACATCGAGAACTTCATCGCGCTGTACTCGGTATGGTAGCCGGCGATCAGCTCGGCCTCGGCCTCGGGGAGGTCGAACGGGAGGCGGTTCGTCTCGGCGAGGGCGCTGATCATGAAGATCAGGAACGCGAGCGTCAGGGGGATCACGAACCACAGCCCCCGCTGCTGCTGCGCGATGACCTGCGACAACGTCACGTTACCCGCGAGCAGCAGCACCGCCACGGTGCTCATCCCCATGGCGATCTCGTAGGAGATCATCTGCGCCGACGCGCGCAGGCCGCCGAGCAACGCGTACTTGTTGTTCGAGGACCAACCGGCGAGCACGATCCCGTACACGCCGAGGGAACTGATCGCCAGGATGTAGAGGAACCCCACTGGCAGGTCGGCCACGACCATCGGCACGGGCCCCCAACGGGTCGGCAGCGGTGAGGCGAACGGGATTACCGCAAACGTCAGGAGCGCCGGCACGAACGAGATCATCGGCGCCAGCGTGAACAGCCCCCGGTCGGCGAGGGCCGGGGAGGTTTCTTCCTTGAGGAAGTTCTTGAGGCCGTCGGCCGCCGGTTGCAGCAGCCCCTGCGGGCCCACGCGGTTGGGACCGAGGCGGTCCTGCATCCAGGCGCAGATACGCCGCTCCGCGAGGGTCAGGAGCGCGACCCCCACCAGGATGAGGTTGAACACCACGAACACTTTGATCGCCGACACGACGATGAAGAAGGTCATACCGCCTCTGCGACACCGAGGGCCGCCGCCAGCTCGCCGAGCACCCACGCGGCCGGGCGCGCCATCCCCGGCGCCGGCTTCGCCTGGTAGTAGCGCTGCGCCCGTCCATCGCGGTTCACGAACGTCCCGTCCTCCTCGGCGACGTTGGCGATGGGAAGCACGACGTCGGCGGCGCGGGCGGCCGCCTCGGGCGGGAGCGTCGTGCCGGCATAGATCAGTGCGCCCTCCGTCTTCACCGCGCAGTCGGGGTCGTCGAGCACGAGCACCACGGCGGCCGACGCGGCGGCCTGGAGCGCGGCGGCGTAGTCGCGCGTATAGCCCAGCTGCTCGGCGCCCTTGGCGTTGGGCGCCCGCTCGGCCCGGAGCGCCAGGTTGGGCACGCCTGCGAGGGGCGCCTCCTCTCCCATGACGACCTGGAACGCCCCCGTCCACTCGAATGCGGAGAACAGGCGGCGCGCGAGGGACAGCGCCTCACTCGAGGCGCCCGGCGATACGAGCGCCACCGCCTTTCCCGAGGCGCCCCGCAGGATGCCGAGCACGCGGGCGAAGGCCTCGTCCCAGTCGGTGGCGTGCAGCTCGCCGTCGCGCCGTACCAGCGGCGCCTCGACGCGGTCGCCGCGGTTGATCCAGCGGTAGTTCATCCGTCCGTGGTCGCAAATGAAGTAGCGGTTTACCTCGAGGTTGGGGCGCGGCCGGACGCGCACCACGACCTCGTCCCGGGTGTCGAGGGTGACGTTGCACCCTTGCGAGCACCCGGTGCAGATCGACGCCGTCTTGTCGAGCTCCCAGGCCCGCGCCTTGTGCAGGAAGTCCTTGGACAGGAGCGATCCCACCGGGCAGAGGTCCACCACGTTGCCGGCCCAGGGGTGGTCGAGCCGGGCCTCCGGGTGGATGCCGATGAACGCCCGGTCGCCGCGCTCCGAGACGTTGAGCACCGGCTCCTGGGCGACGTCCTCCATGAACCGGACGCAGCGCGTGCACAGGATACAGCGGTTCGGGACGTAGAGCACGTCGGGACCGAAATCCTCCACCGGGTTGAACCGCTTGGCGTACTCGGCGTAGCGCGTGCCGGCGCGTCCCTCCTGGAACACGAAGTCCTGCAGCTCGCACTCGCCCGCCTGATCGCAGATCGGGCAGTCGAGCGGATGATTGATGAGCAGGAACTCGAGGACGCTCTGACGCGCGTCCTTAGCCTGAACGGCCTGAGTTTTGACTACCATTCCTTCAGTGACGGTGGTCGCACAAGCAATTTGAAGTTTCGGGGCTTTCTCGACCTCGACCAGACACATGCGGCAGACCCCGGCCACCGCGAGGCCTGGGTGGTAGCAGTAGTGCGGCACGAGGACGCCGGCCTGCTTGGCGGCCTCGATCACGAGCGTACCCGGCGGGACGGAAACCGGAACGCCATCGATGGTCAGGTTGATCAAGCCGTCGGCCATCAGCGGTCAGCCCTCATGCGACCATCACGGGTTTTCGTTTCCCCGCGATGTAGTCCTCGAACTCATTCTTGAACTTCTTGATGCCGGAGACCACGGGCGCGGCGCACGAGTCCGACAGCACGCAGATGGTCTTGCCGGTCATGTTCTCGGACAGATCGAGCAGGAGATCGAGATCCTGCGTTTTCCCCTGCCCCGCGAGGATGCGCTCGAGGATCTTGGTCGTCCACGCCGTGCCCTCGCGGCACTGCGTGCACTGCGCGCAGGACTCGTGGGCGTAGAAGCGCGCCAGGCGCATGATCTGGTAGACCATGTCGGCCGAATCATCGAACACGATCACGCCGCCCGAGCCGAGCATCGAGCCCTGGGCGACGACGCCCTCGTAGTCCAGCAGGGTCCGCTCGGTCTCTTCCCGGCTGAGGATCGGCACTGACGAGCCGCCGGGGATGCACGCCTTGAGCGTCCGGCCCGACCGCATGCCGCCGCTCAGCTCGTACAGCAGGTCCTTGAGCGGGAACCCCATCGTGACTTCGTAGTTGCCGGGCCGCTGCACGTGACCGCAGACGGAGAACAGCTTGGTGCCGGTGCTCTTGGGGTTCGAGAGGCACAGGCCCTTGTACCACGTGGCGCCGCGCTTCAGGATGTGCGGCACGGCGGCGAGGGTCTCGACGTTGTTGATGGTCGTCGGCATCCCGAACAGGCCGGCAGCCGCGGGGAACGGCGGCTTGATCCGTGGGTTGCCGCGCTTCCCCTCGATCGAGTTCATCAGGGCGGTCTCTTCGCCGCAGATGTACGCGCCGGCACCCCGGTGCAGCACGATCCTGATCTTGCCGAACACGCCGGCGGCGTTGGCCTCGGCGAGGGCCTTCTCCATGATGGTCCACGGCTCCGTGAACTCGCCGCGGATGTAGATGTAGGCGATCTCCGCCTGGATGGCGTGCGCCGCGATCGCCGTCCCCTCGAGCAGCGCGTGCGGCGTCCAGCGCATGATCTCCCGATCCTTGAACGTCCCCGGCTCCGACTCGTCGGCGTTCACGCACAGGTAATGCGGCTTTTTTTTCTCCTTCGGCATGAACGACCACTTGAGCCCGGTGGGGAATCCCGCGCCGCCCCGCCCGCGCAACCCGGACTCCTTCACCACCTCCACGACTTCCCCCGCCTGCATCTTGAGCGCCTGTGCGAGCGCCTCGTAGCCCCCGCGCTTGACCCAACCCTTGTGGCTACGCGCCTCGGGGTCGCCGAAGTACTGGGACAGGAGGACCGTTTCCTTGGGATGCGGCGGGTGCGGAAAGCCCATCAGCGGTACTTCTTCACGATCTCCGGCACCCGCTCCGGCGTGACGTTCTCGATGAAGTCGTCGTTCACGAGCACCGGGGTCGCGAACCCGCATGCGCCGAGGCACTCCACCTCGACGATCGTCCACCTGCCGTCGGGGCTCGTCGCGCCCGGATCCTTCGCCCCGGTCTGCTCGAGCAATGCCTTCACCACGCTTTCGGCCCCGCAGATGTTGCAGGGGGACGTCGTGCAGACCTGCACGAAATTGTCCCCCACCGGATGCTGGTGGTACATCGTGTAGAACGTCACCACCCCCTTCACGTACGCCGGCGTGACGCCGAGGACCTCCGCGACCTCCACCATGTTGCGGTCGGAGATCCAGCCGCGCTCGCGCTGCACCAGCCACAGCGCCGGCAGCAGCGCCGCTTGCTTGTTCGGGTACCGGCTGAGGATCTCCTGGAGCTCGCCGAGCACCTTGTCCGTGAATACCGCGCGGTATTCCTCGGTCGTCATTGTCATCGATCTACCTCGCCCATCACGATGTCCACCGAGGCGTTGATGGCAATCAGGTCGGAGAGCAGGTGGCCCTCCGCCATCTTGGGGAGCGCCGAGAGATTAATGAACGACGGCGGCCGAATGCGCCACCGCACCGGCTTGGCGCTGCCGTCCGACACGAAGTAGTTGCCCAACTCCCCCTTGGGATTCTCGATTCCGACGTACGCCTCGCCCACCGGCGCCTTCACCCCTTCCATCACCTGCTTGAAGTGGAAGATCATCGCCTCCATGTCGCTCATCGCGCGCGACTTGGAGGGGAGAATGACGCGCGGGTCGCTCACGTTGATCGGGCCGTCGGGGAGCCGGTCGAGCGCCTGCTCGAGGATGCGGTTCGCCTGATGGCACTCCTCGAGGCGTACGAGGTAGCGGTCGTACACGTCGCCGTGCTCACCCACCGGGACGTCGAACTCGTACGTCTCGTAGCCGAGATAGGGCTTGTCCTTGCGCACATCGTAGGGGACCCCGCTCGCCCGCAGCATGGGGCCGGAGAGCGAGTAATTGATCGCCTCGGCGGCCGTCATCACGCCGATGCCCTGCGTCCGGCCCGCCCACACCGCGTTGCGGGTGAGCACGCGATCGATCTCGGCGAGCGTCTTGGGGAAGGTCCGGGTGAAGTGGCGCAGCCCCTCCACGAACTGATCGGGAATGTCGGCCATCAGCCCGCCCACGCGCGTGACGCTCGTGGTGAGCCGGGCGCCGGTCCACATCTCCTGCAGGTCGTAGATCCGCTCGCGTTCCTGGAACGCCCACAGAAACGGCGTGAAGGCGCCCAGGTCGATCGAGGTGGTGCCCAACCAGACCATGTGCGAGATAATGCGGCTCATCTCGCAGGCGATCACCCGCAGCACGGTGCAGCGCGGGGTGATCTCGATCCCCATCAGCCGCTCGGCCGCCAGCGCCATGCCGACGTTGTTGGCCATGGGCGAGAGGTAGTCGGTGCGGTCGGTCAGCGGAATGATCTGGTTGTAGTGGCGGTACTCGCCCAGCTTTTCGAACCCCGAGTGCAGGTAGCCGACGTGGGGGATGCAGCGCACCACCGTTTCGCCGTCGAGCTCCACCACGAGCCGCAGCACCCCGTGCGTGGCCGGGTGCTGGGGGCCGAGATTGACGAGCAGATGCTCCCCGGCGAGGTCGGGTTCCTCGGCCGTCGCAGTGAGCGGGACCCTGGTCGCCTCGCCCCCGGGGTCGAGACCGGGGGTCGCCAGCTCGAGCTCGACAGTCCGCTTGGTCATGGGGAATCGGGGACGTTGCCCCGCTCGCCGCGCCGGAGCCGCTCGCGCATCTCCGCCGGCAGCTCGGCAAAGCCGTCCGCGATGGACAGCTCCTCCAGCGAATAATGGGCCTCGGGGTTCGCGTTCAACGCCTGCCGCACCTGCTCGGCCCGGGAAAATCGCCCGCGCAGCGGGAAGTCCTTCCGCAGGGGATACCCTTCCGCGTAGGTCTCCCACATCAGGATGCGCCGCAGGTCGGGGTGGCCGCGGAAGGCGACGCCGAACATGTCGTACACCTCGCGCTCCAGCCAATCGGCCCCGTGCCACAAGTCCCACACCGAGTCCACCGACAGCTCGGCGGCGGGGTCGAGCTCCACCTTCACGCGGAGGTCGGCCCGGCGGGCAAGCGAGCGGACGAAATACACCACCTCGAGGGGCCGCTCGCGGTCCCGGTACTCGACCGCCGTCACGTCCACGAGGTAATCGTACTCCTGGCCGGGCGTCTCCCTGAGCCAGCGCATCACGTCGAGGAGCCTGTCCGGGGCGACGTAGACGACCGTTTCGCCGTCGCGCGCGACCGCCGTGCGGCCGATCGCGGTGCCGAAGGTCGCCTGGAGCGCTGGGGCGGTCGGATTCACGCCGAGCGGAATTGGTGGACGGAGTTGCCGAAGGGCTCCGAGATCTCGTCGATCGTCTCGGGCGGGAGCCGGAGGCCCTTGTCGTCCAGGGGTTGCTCGTCACGCCGCCGCTCGGCGTCGAACAGGGACTCGCCCTTGATCTTCTTGTGCAGCAGGAGCACGCCGTACAGCAACCCCTCGGGGCGCGGCGGGCAGCCGGGGACGTACACGTCCACCGGAACGATCGTATCGATGCCCTGCACCATCGCGTAGTTGTCGAAGATGCCGCCGGTCGAGGCGCATGCCCCCATCGAGATCACCCACTTGGGTTGGGGCATCTGGTCGTAGATGCGCCGGATGACCGGGGCGAGCTTGAACGGCAGGCGGCCGGCGCAGATCAACACGTCGGCCTGGCGGGGCGAGAACGCCTGGCGCTCCATCCCGAAGCGCGCGAAGTCGTACCGGCTGGCGGCGGTGGCCATGAACTCGATGGCGCAACAGGCCGTGCCGAAGGGCATCGGCCAGAGCGAGTTGGCCCGCGAGCTGTTGACCGCCCAGTTCACCAGGTCCTGGAACTTGGCGAGTAGATAGTTCGGGCTCTGTCCGGCGACTTCTTTCATGGCCTCAGTCCCATTGGAACGCGCCGCGTTTCCAAACGTAAACGTAGCCGACGAACAGGATCACGAGGAATACGAGCATCTCGACCAGCAGGAAGCCCATCGTGAGCGTGCCGGGACCGCTGAAGAAGATCGCGGCCCACGGGATCAGGAACACGGTCTCGATATCGAAGACGATGAACAGCATGGCCACGAGGTAGAATTTCACCGAGAAGCGCTCGTGGGCGCTGCCGAGCGGCGGCATCCCGCTCTCGTACGGCCGCTCCTTCACGTCCGTGGGCCGGCGCGGTCCCAGGAAGTGAGACCCGAGGATCATCGTCGCCCCCGCGACGACGGCCAGGCCGAGCAGCATCAGGAACGGGACGTAGGGCTGCATCGCGCTCGTGAAAAAATTCACTAAGGTTGC
>Ga0066710_100001760_pt1 | contig 16633 bp, 16 predicted proteins | sample GraSoiAngelo_159_FD_79666 | JGI IMG/M metagenome (GOLD analysis project Ga0066710, IMG submission 79666) | Grasslands soil microbial communities from the Angelo Coastal Reserve, California, USA - 14_1009_16_40cm | ecosystem: Environmental > Terrestrial > Soil > Grasslands | place: USA... | reverse complement strand
GATGATCGCCTCACCCAAGCTCGAAAAGATAGCCGCTTTGACGCGGTCCATTGTCGGGCGGACACCGCGCTTCGGAACTGCCAGGCGGACTCCGCCGGCGCTGCCGGCGATCACCCTCATGGCGAGGTGACTGGACTTGGCGTTGCTGTGGCTTCAGGCAGCGCTGCCTCCGGCGGCACAGAGGGCGACGGCACAGCGGTCATCGCATCTTCAACAGGCTTCTTTTTCTTTTTCGGCCGGTCCTTTTTCCCGCCGAAGAAGCTGTTGAGCATGCTGCTGATGTCTCGGCCGACGACTTGCTCCACTAAATTTGTGCTGGGCCGGTCAATAGTGCCGCCGACGTGAAACTCGATGGCTGAATAACCCGGGTCGTCGATGCGGTGAAAGTTGTCGCGAATTGCTTTGAAAAGTTGGCCGCGAATTCTTTCGTTGATCGCGAGCTGTGAATTGAGCTGCAGCGCCCCCCCAAACGCAACTGTGCCTGACGCGGTAAGTCGAATGTTTGGCGAACGCAAAATCAGCTCATCAATAGTGACCAGCCCCGGGCTCAAGTGATATTTTGCCTCTGCCTGTTCCAAATGAAGCTCTTGGAGCTCCTCGATCTGGAGAATCTGACCGAGTAACACGAGCAGTCTGTATTGTTGAACTCGGCCTTCTCGCAGCAAGATTTCGCCTTTTCCAATAAGCGCGTCCGGATCGCCGGTTTTCCCGGAGGCTTGAAAACTTCCTTCCAACTTGCCCTTTACCATTCCTTTCGGGCCGCCAGCATTTTCGACGATCTGATCCGCGAGTACGTCATGGAAGTTTACGCTGGTCGTAAATGGCGAATCTTCTGCCTCCGGCTGGACAGCAAAATAACCGTTGACCTCGCCATCTGCGACACGCGCGGAAATCTTGGAAAGCTCAAGCACATCAGGTTCATACCGGAGCGGCGAATGCAATTGGTCCAGAAAAAAGCGGTCCCGCAATGAAATTCTGGCCACCTTTGCATCTCCGTGAAGCGCCAGTGAGCTTCGGATGCTGGTGCGAAAATCTACTCCTGTGAAGCTCGCGACCAGTCTTCCAGCTTGATCGAGAAAAGTGAAATCGCCATTCTTAACGCTGACTCGTCGAACTTCCGGAGCAACGGCCGCTCGTGACTCCCGTCCCGGTAGTTGATCCTTAACGGTCACCTGCGGCGAAGCCCCAACAGTGGCTGTCGCAGTAACAGCAGAGGATGCATTCGTTGGAACAAATTCGGTTTCTGCTGCCGCCTGCGATGTTGTCGAAGCCTGCGTTATGGAGACATCGTGTGACTGCGCTGCTTGCGCACTCGGCAAGCGCCATTTTCCTTGTACATCTTGCGGCCAGACAACTCTGGGGTTGATGAGGGAAACTTCCTTGATCACCAACCGCTGCGAAAACAATGAGAGGAAATGAACGCGCAGCCGGAATGTTTTTGCCTGCAGGAAATCCTTGGGGCCGACGGAGGAGGTTTGTGGAATCGTGATGCCGCTGAGTTCGAGTCCGCCCCACGGGGTAACGCTCATGCTGCGAATTTTGAGCGGCACGCCGAGACTGCGGGTCAGTTCCTGCTGAATCTTTGCTTGTGCGCCTTGTGATTGCACATACAGGTTCACGCCAACCAGGAGAACTGCGCCCAGCGCGATCAATGTCCCCAGAGCAATCAGTACCAGCCGACGCAGTTTTCGCACCCTGAGATGTTACGCAGCCCCAGTTTGAAGCAAACATCAAAGCCCCTGATTCCTTTGTAGCGTGAGTGACATAGCTGTCATTCTCAATCCAACCGCGGGAAATCTCGAAACTGTTCGGGACTGGCAAGAACGCGTCGAATCAATCGCCGGCGGTTGCCCGATCCGGATTACGTCGCATCCGGGCGAGGCCGAAGCGCTCGCTAGACGCGCAGTCGAGGAAGGTTTTGGACGCGTCGTTGCAGCAGGCGGCGACGGAACTGTCAACCATGTGGCAAACGGAATCGTCGCCAGCAACGCTGCGCTGGGCATTCTCCCGATGGGTACCGTCAACGTTTTCGCCATGGAAATTGGTCTGCCGTCGAACGATCTCGAGCTCTGCTGGGAAATCGTCGAGGCCGGAAACATGCGTCTCGTTGATCTACCGAGCGCCAATCGAAAATACTTCGTTCAACTCGGCGGTATTGGGCTCGATGCACAAGCTGTGAAGGAAACCAGTCTTGCGTTCAAGCGCAGTCTTGGCCCGCTCAGCTATCTCATCTCTGCGGCACAAATTGCGGCGCGGCAACCGCCGAAGCTTTTCATCGAATCGGAGAACGCGTCTGTGCGGGAAGGATCGTTTGTTCTCGTCGGAAACGGACGTCTTTACGGCGGACCTTTCCCGTTTTTCAAGCAGGCCATCATCGACGATGGCTTGCTTGACGTCGTTGTGTTCAAGCGGCTCGGCTATCTCGAAATCATCAAATATCTCCATGACGTCGTATTCAGCTCAGACATCCGAGTTCCGGAAATTGAATATTTCCAGACTCGCTACCTGCGCGTCAGTAGCGAGCAGGATGTTCCCCTTGAGCTTGACGGCGAACTGGCCGGCAACTGCCCGGTGGAATTCCAAATGCACGAAAAAGCGCTTCGTGTGCTAGCGCCTTCAGCCTCGGGATAACGCTACTATTCGTTGCAGTTTCAGCCCCCATATGTGAGCGAAATCTGAATCGACACGGAGTGCCAATGAACACTGCGGCAACTAGTCTTTCGGCTGAAACCGCGTGATGTTCTGCGCAATGGATGCGTGTGCGCGCTGGATTCGACAAGAATCTGCCACATCGTTGAACCCTTCACAGGTCGAGAGCAGCTTGGTCCAGCTCAGCGAGCAATGGCCGGCAAGCGCGCAGCCCCTGCTCGAGGTGGTCGAACAATTTCCACTTGGCAAAGCGGCCCTGCTACATCTTCTGGCAGTCTCGAGCATCTGCGCGACACGCTTGACGCGAAACCCTGAGACGCTGCTGTGGCTTTGTCAGCCAGAAGTATGCTTAGCCTCCCGTGGTCCTGCGGAAACGCGCGCCGAGTTGCATGCTTTGGCGGCTGCTTCCGAGGACAGTACGAAGTTCGCGGGACTGCGGTTTTGGAAGGGCCGGGAGATGACGCGCGTGGCGTTGCGCGAACTTGCCGGAATCGCCCCGCTGGAAGAGACCACCGGCGAACTTTCGCACATCGCAGAGATCTGCATCCGCCGGGTGTTCGAACACTGGGATGCCGCACTTCGCCAGCGACACGGCTCGCCCAAGGCGGATTTTGCCATTCTTGCACTTGGGAAATTGGGCGGAGGTGAACTGAATCACAGCTCGGACGTTGACCTTCTTTTTCTCTACAGCGAAGAAGGTCAACTTGCGCCGCACATTTCGTATCACGAATTTTTTAATCGGTTGGGTAACAAGATTCTCGAGACCTTTTCGACGCCGGATCCGGCCGGCTCTCTATTTCGAGTTGACCTGCGCCTGCGCCCGGAAGGCTCGCCAGGTCCGCTGGCGCGCTCGCTCGAAAGTATGGAAAACTATTATTCCGGTTTCGGCGAAACGTGGGAACGCCTTGCTTTGATTAAAGCGCGCGGTATCGCTGGCAGCCGCGAGCTGGCTTACGATTTCCTGCGGCAACATCAGCCATTCGTCTATCCGAAAATCACGACGCCCGATTTACTCGACGAAATCGCGCACATCAAACATCGCATCGAGCGAGATATCGTGGGAAGAGAGAAACTGGGTCGCGACGTGAAGCTTGGACGTGGCGGCATCCGCGACATCGAATTCATCGTGCAGACGCTGCAGCTGATCCACGGAACGCGGCATCCGTTCCTGCAGGAACCGAGCATGCTTAAAGCGTTGCGAGCGCTTCGCGAACTGGATCTGCTCGCTCCCGATGAAGTTTTGGCTCTGGATAATGCGTATCGGTTTCTCCGGCGCGTCGAGCATCGTCTGCAGATAGAAGGGGAACAGCAGACCCACACTGTCCCAGACGAACCGGAAGCTCTGCGGCGTCTCGCACTGAGCCTTCGCTTCTCTTCACCCGGCGAGTTTACGGCAACGCTTCACGCGCGGATGGAAACAGTCCGGCCAATTTTTCAGAGGATCATCTCCGACACGCCGGCGGAATCGGCCAAGCCTAATCTCGAAATTTTCAACGATCCGCAACGAGCCGAAAAGGCGCTGAGAGACCTCGAACGAGGTCCCACAAGTTTCCATGTTGCGCCGCGGACCCGACAAATCTTTCACAAGCTACGGCCAGCATTGCTGGATTGGCTCGCGAAAGCTGCGGATCCCGATTCAACGCTGAATCAATTTGTTCGCTTCGTTGAAGCTTACGGACTGCGCAGTCTGCTGTTTGAGTTGCTTGTCACTAATCCGAAGTTGCTGGAGCTGCTGGTCAAGACGTTCGATGCCAGTCGGTTCGCCGGTGACCTCCTAATTCGCCGGCCGCAACTTCTCGAAGACATCACGCGCGATCCAACCTTCGATGAACCGCGAAGCATGGCGGAAAATCTGCGCCGGCTCGACACATTCGGTGCCAACGCGAACAATCTCGACCCCGTGCGCGCATACCGGCAACGGCAATTGCTGCGTCTCATTTTGCGCGACGTACTGGGACTTGGTAGTCCGTCAATAACGTTCGCCGAGCTTTCCGACTTGGCTGAGGCATGTCTCGTTTTCACTCAGAAGCTGCCTGCGAGCGACCAATTGACCGTGATTGCCCTCGGTAAGTTTGGCGGAGGCGAGCTCAGCTACGGCGCGGATCTGGATGTTTTGTTCGTCGGTGACGATAGCCGGGCGGCGCAAAATCTCGTCGGTGCCATGGCGCAGCGAACTGCCGAGAAGAACATCTGGCCAGTGGATGCGAGGTTGCGGCCGGAAGGAGAAAAGGGGCCTCTCGTTTGTTCGCTTGAGACTTACGAATGGTATTACGCAAATCGTGCGCAACCATGGGAGCTGCAGGCACTGACTCGCGCGCGGCCTATCAGCGGTCCGCTGCAGGACGAATTTATGACCCTCGTAAAGCGCGCATGGCGTCAAGCTAGTAAAGCCGCCGATCTCATCGAAAGAATTGACAAAATGCTTGAACGCATTCGACGCGAACGCGGGAGCGGCTCAGATTTTCTCGATTTGAAAACTGGAGCCGGCGGAATCATCGAGGCTGAATTTCTTGTTCAAGCATTGCAAATGCGCGCAGAGATTTGGGAGCCGAATTGGGAGCGCGCAGCGGATCGATTGCGTGGGCGCAAGCTATTCAACGATGCTGAAGCTGGGAGACTCAAACAGTCCTACGGTTTCCTGCGCCAGTGCGAATCTGTGTTGCGACGTTACGAGAACAAGGCTGTTTCAACGCTTCCGAACGATCCAAATGAACAACGCAAGTTTGCCGTTCGGCTTGGCTATCGTGAATTCAACGAATTCCGCCGAGATTATGTCGAGGCTCGTGACGCGATTCACGCGCTGTACAACCGCCGAATGCGGAAATCCGAAGCCGCCTCTGCGAGGCGCGCATCGCCCCCGCCTTCGCGTAGCTTCGGCGTGACAGGCAGCGAAGCGGCTACAGGAGCGAGCTGAAGTTTAGCCCGGAATGCCTTTGAGCATTTCAGTGTTCGTCGGGAATTTTTTAACAAACATCAGGAGACGCTGAATGGCTTCCTCCGGTTTGTGACCGGCGAGACCGCGCCGGATGAGATTGATTTTCTCCAATTCCCACGGTTGTAACAGCAGTTCTTCGCGGCGCGTTCCGGAGAGGAAGATATCGATCGCCGGGTAGATTCGCTGGTCGCTGATTTTCCGGTCGAGCACCATTTCCATGTTTCCGGTGCCTTTGAATTCCTGAAAGATCAGCTCGTCCATGCGGCTGCCGGTTTCGATCAGCGCTGTGGCGACGATCGTGAGCGAACCAGCTTCCTCCGTGTTCCGCGCGGCTGCGAAAATCTTTCGTGGAATTTCCATCGCACGCGCATCAATACCACCGCTCATGGTGCGACCTCCCCCGCCCATTGCGTTGTTGAATGCGCGAGCGGTGCGCGTAATCGAGTCGAGTAGAATAAAGACGTGTTTGCCTGCTTCGACCAGGCGCTTGGCGCGCTCAATGGCAAGTTGTGAAATCCGCGTGTGACTCTTGATATCGGCATCATTGGAGCTGGCCATCAGCTGCGCTGTCGGGTGGGACCGGCGAAAATCAGTCACTTCCTCCGGACGTTCATCTACCAGCAGAATGATCAGGATCATCTCCGGGTGATTCTTCGCGACTGCATCGGCGATGTGATGCAACAGCGTCGTTTTGCCTGTCCGCGGCGGCGCGACAATCAAACCGCGCTGGCCCATGCCCAGCGGCGTCATCAAATCCATGATCCGCGTCGTGTAACGGTCCGACACTGTCTCAAGCTTGATTCGCTTATTCGGATTGATTGTCGTTAATTCTTCAAATGGACGAAGGCCCTGGTATTTCGCCGGTTCTTCCCCGTTGATTGTAACGAGCCTCGTTAATTGAGGGCCACGGCTGCCGCGCCGGATTTCGCCATTGATCCACATGCCATCGCGCAAAGCGAACCGGCGCACGATCTCGGGAGTGACAAAGATGTCCTGCGGTGTCTGGACAAAATTTCGTTTCGGATCGCGCAGGAAGCCAAACCCTTTGCCGGAAATTTCAATGATGCCTTCGCCAAATTCCGGTTCGCTTTGAACCGGTTCGCTGGTTTCGATAGCGCCTTCAGCAGCTTCTCGGCCGCTCGGCGCGCCGTGTTGATCGAGAGTCTCGACGGCAACCTCTGCAACGGCGTTATCGGCGTTTGTCGACGATGAATTTGGCGATTCTTCGGAATTATCGCGATCGCGCCGGAATCGATCACCTCGGTAACGCCGTCTCGGGAAACGCCGGCGCGGGCGATGCTGACGTTGCTCCGGCAACGCGGATTCGGTTTCCAGCGGCGCAGGCTGGTTTTCATTTTCTTCGTTCATAAGCTGAGAATTGTTCGCTGCAGTTTGGGGGGCAGCGCCCTTAACACGTCTCCTGTAAGCAGTAAGTTTTTTCACGCCGGCAACCTGGCCAGCAATTCGTCGGGAATGTCTAGATTTGAATAGACGTTTTGCACGTCATCGTCCTCTTCGAGCGCATCGCACAAGAGTAGCACCTGACGCGCCACGGTCTCGTCCCTGACCGCGACTGTAGTATCTGGAATAAACGTAAACCTTTGCCCATCGGTACTGACGCCTGCTTTCTTGAGCGCTTCAGCTACGGCGTAGAGCTGATCGTGGGAAGTGATAATAACATATTGATCCTCCTCCGTTGTCAACTCCTCCGCGCCACCTTCCAAGGCGATCTCCAACAGACGGTCCTCATCAATGGTTGAACGCGGGACGGTGATATGCCCCTTTCGGTGGAACATGTACGAGACGCTGCCGCTCGAGGCGAGGTTGCCGTTATTTTGAGTAAAAATTCTGCGGATCTCCGCTCCCGTGCGGTTTCTGTTATCTGTCGCAGTTTCGACGATAATGGCCACACCACCGGGCGCGTACCCTTCGTAAGTGATCTCGTCGAACTGTTCGCCATCTCTTCCCTCGCCCGTGCCGCGTTTGATAGCGCGCTCGATATTGTCATTCGGCATGCTCTGTGCTCGCGCCGCCTGAATCGCACTACGGAGACGCGGATTGGCGCCAGGATCGCCGCCACCGGTTTTTGCGGCGATGGTTATTTCCTTTGATAATTTGCTGAAGATCTTGCCGCGTTTCGCGTCGATCGCGCCTTTAAAGCGCTTGACCTTCGACCATTTACTATGTCCCGCCATGGATGCGGAGTTGTGTTAGACGTGAAAGGTTGCGAATACTGCACCTCGCAAGAGAACCACTAGCGAGGAAGAAATTTACCGCGGCTAATCAATCGCACGAAAACTCCTTTCGTCAATAGTTTCGGGGCAGGGCAGCGCGGCTGATAGCGTGTACGAGGGATGTCCAAGTAAACATCACGATTCCGCCGAGAATACCGGCAAGTAGAACTCTCGTACGCATGGATCGCGAGCGATTTGCCGAATGCGATTTTAGCAGTGTTCCTTTTGGCTCAGACGAAAATTGGCAGCTTTGCCGGACGAATCGGCTTCGTCGTTGTAGCTGGGGTCCTGGCCGCGATCGCAACGGACGTTTCTTACTGGAACTTCCCTGGTGTTTACACAGCCAGCTATAGACTCACTGAAATTATCGGCTTCCTTGTGGTCGGAATTGTTGCCAGCCTCGTGCTGCGAAAGCGCGCCACCACGGGCTGAAGCTAATCACTGATCACCGCGGTGATCGGAATGAAGTTCACGAACCGTGAGCGTCGGCGGACCATTCACAGGTGCGTAGGTTGCCTCTGCGTGGCCATCACTGCGTTTGAAACGTCGCGCCGTGCCGATGTTGTCCGCCCTCCATGTGCCGCCCGCTGCGTTTGCCTTCAGGAATCGCGCGATTTCCCTTTCGGAAAGGTCGGTGCCTTTCACGTGCGAATAGGTTTCCAAAATACTCCGATCATTAGCAAACGTCACGAAGTAGAGATATCGATCCTTCTTGTAAACGACAGTTACCGTTCCGTCATTCCGCAGACGTCGCTGCATAACTGCGCCGTACGAGTCTTCAATCTTATCGCTGCTGTCGCCCAGGCGAGCCCAGCCCGAGTTCGCGGCTGCGAAGACACTGAGGATCAAGACAAATTTTACCTTCACCCTTTTCAATCCGCCACTTTGCAGCAATCGGCAAACCGGACTGTCGTGTCTGCATCGCAATTTTCTGAGCTTCCTTTTTTTGCAAAACCATCCCAGGCAAGCATTGTCGCAGCATGAAAGCGGAACCGCTGTCCAGTGCTTTTACCGAACTTTCGACTCCGCTAATTGCCGATGCCGCTTTGCGCTTAAAAATTCCCTTCCGGTCCAGCCCGCCTGGTATTCGATCGGTGACGCCGAATCAACGCCTCGCCGGCGCTGCGCGGCCGGTCCGACATTTTGGAAGCGTGGATGTTTTCCTGGAGGCGATGCAATCCGCGCGACCCGGTGACGTTCTGATCATCGACAACCGCGGACGCCTGGACGAAGGCTGTATCGGCGATTTAATCGCGCTCGAGGCTGAACACTGCGGTTTGGCTGGAATCATTGTCTGGGGCGCGCATCGCGACACACCAGAGCTGCGGCAGATTCGTCTGCCAATTTTCAGCTACGGCACCTGCCCCTGCGGCCCGCGGCGCCTCGATGCTCGTGATTCCTTGGCCTTGCGCTCGGCGCGCTTCGGGAATTTCGTCGTCGAATCGAATGACGTGGTGTTCGCCGATGACGACGGTTGTTTGTTTGTCCTTGCAGAACACACCGACGACCTCCTTTCGGTTGCACACGAAATCTGGCAACGGGAACGGCGTCAGGCCGAGGCGATCAACAATGCGCGTTCCCTGCGCGAACAGTTGGACTTCGCGCAATATCTCGAGAAGCGGGCAGCCGATCCGACCTATACGTTTCGGGAGCACCTTCGAAAAATCAGCGGTGCGATCGAAGAATAAGCCGGCCAGGACGCACGTAGGAGTCCAGGAGCAAGAATCGATTCCCCACTGCATATGCCGATAAAGCTCAAAACTCGAAAGCGAGCCGTACAGATCGAGGTTCGCCAGTCCGGTGTGCACGGTCGCGGCGTTTACACCACGCAGTTCATTCCCAAAGGCATGCGAATCATTGAATACACCGGCGAACGCGTCTCATGGGAAGCCGCCCCTGACAAAGCCAACGATCCACACACTTTCAACTTCGGGTTGGAAAACGGCGATGTAATCAATCCAGAGATTGGCGGTAACGACGCGCGCTGGATTAACCATTCATGCAATCCAAACTGTGAAGCTATCGAGGAAGATGACCGAATCTTCATCTATGCCATGCGTAACATTCAAGCCGGCGAGGAACTCCTTTATGATTATCGCATGGAAATCGACGAACCGATCACGGAGGCAGCCAAAAAGAAATTCGCGTGCCACTGCGGCGCCTCAAATTGCCGCGGCACAATGCTTGAGCTGTGAGGAGCCGAAAACCGCTTCCTAATTCTTCCTTCCTACTTCTTACTTCTTCCCTGGAAATTGCTCCTTATAGGAACCTCCTATCCCAACTAGACGCATAAAGTATTTCAATCCGCCCCCGGGTTGTGGCCTGTTGATTACATGGAAACTAGAATACCGATAGGACAGCGCATTTCACGCTTCCTCGAGGAACGATATATCCATAGGACGCGCCCTCATTATTTGCCTGAGCTCGCGATGTTTGGAGTGATCTTGATCCTCGTCGTCTGGCCTATGTTATCGATGGTCGCGACGGCGCTGGAGACGATGCGATAGAAAGTTATTGCCCGGCGGTGGGATCGATCGACGAATCCTGGGATGACAAGGCAGCTGCAGCTTCTTGACGGAACGCTGCGGCAGCTTTGCTCTGAAATCGAAGCGGATTGTAAAGAAGATTTAGTTCCCGCTCCAGAACCGGCGGAACGAACGGCAGAGTGACGCACCCGGGGGTGCCGTGATGTTTCACCATCATTTGCGGCACAATAGAGACGCCGATTCCCGCCGCGACCATGTTTGCAATTGTGCTGAGCTGACTGCCGGCAAGAGCTATCTCCGGCCGAAGACGGCGAGACTCGAGCAGGTGATGGACCTGTTGCGAGAGGCAATGCATCTCGTGAAGCAGTAGAAATCTCTGCGATTTGAGATCGTCGAATTCTACCAGAGTTTTCTTTGCCAAAGGATGCCTTTCCGGTAGCAGCAGAAGCAACGGTTCGCTGCCCACGGATTCGCGCCGCAAAGTTGGACTCGCCCGGCACGTGGATGCTAATGCGACATCGAGTTCTCCGGCTTCTATTCGCCGAGTGATTCCATCGGTTACGTCCTCCACGATCTCCAGCATCACGTCCGGATAATGTTTCTGGAACGTCACGACCAATTCTGGAAGCACATATGGCGCGATCGTGGGAATTGCGCCCACCGCCACCTTACCGGCGACTTCGCCCTTGAGCTCATCAACGCAACGACGTGCGTCGCCGATGGAAGCCAAAATTTGCCGGGCGTAATCGATGAAACATCGGCCCGCCTCCGTCAGGACGACTGACCTCGGCAAACGATCAAACAATGGTTGGCCCATTTCCGCTTCCAGCTTTCGAATCTGCTGGCTAAGTGAAGGCTGAGCCACGCGCACCTTCGCCGCCGCGCGCGAAAAGCTTCCCTCGTCCGCCACCGCAACGAAATAACGCAATTGATGAATCTCCATAAACAATCCCGCTGAAAGGATCCTCACACTAGCGCTAGCGTTGCTACTTTGAAACCCGCTGGTTACTTCGCTCGACGTCGTGCACTGCCGCAACAATTGTCGGCGCGGCGAACAACTCCACGCCGGGCGTAAAGAAAAACTGCGGTTTCAAGCGAGTAATTTCAGGATCAAAGCGATGTGAGTCTGCCATTATCCAACTTTGATTCGACACGGTTCCAGCTGCCTATGGGACTAAAGGCCAATAGGCACAGGATTCGAGACTTGATACCGCTTCTGTTAGTTGTCTAGAATTTCCGTCAAATGCGAAGCTCCAATTTGATTTGCTGCAGGGGGTTGTTTGCATTGGTATCTTCGATTCTCATCGGAGGCTGCGCCGAATACGGGCCATATCATGGGAACATATCCGGTGAACCACTCAATTCAGTGCGAGGCCTAGCGACGGACGCTACAAGTTCGCTTTCATAGAATTCGGAGACCAGGGCTCGGCTTTGGATACATCACAGCGGGCGGCTGCGATCAATGTAATTCGCCAGGCGCAGCGACCGCTCCTTTTCGTCTATATCCACGGTTGGATGAACGACGCCAACTCCGGTGATGTTTGTCGATTTGAACACTTCATTGATATGATCTCCCGTCTTCCCGAGGTGACTCAGGGAAACATCAACGTGATCGGTGTTTATATCGCATGGCGCGGGAAGAACCTTACCGTGCCGGGCTTGGATTTGCTGACGTTTTGGAACCGCAAGCTGGCGGGCGGAGACGTAGCGGCGCAAAACAGCTGTCTGGCTACTATTAACGAACTCGCGCTGGCCGCTCGGGAGCCGGGCAAGAAGGTTCATCATTGCGTACTGATGGGTCACTCGTTTGGCGGATTAGTTCTAAGCAATACTATTTCTCACTCGATCCTGGATGCCAGCAGCACCGGCGCGCGCAACGCGAGTCCCTGGGACATGGCGGTGGCGTTCAACGCGGCGGACAATTCCATCGGCACCCGGCAATTGATGTCCGAATTAGAATATCTTTATAAGTACGACTCGACCCGCGGCGCTTATGTGGGCAGGACGCCAGGGGCCGAAGAAGGTGCTGTGATAAAGGAAGACCGTCCCTTCCTCATCGTCTTGCAATGGGAGAACGATCAGGCGACAGGGAAATTTTTTCCGATTGGGCAGGGTCTCGCAAACACTGTAAATCTTCATTATCACTGGGACAGGGTTCCGGTGCCTGGTGGCGGTGGAAAAAAAGTATCGGAGAGAGAGTTCGAGACCCACACACCCGGCAACGATAAGTATCTGGTAAATTTTAAGGTTGTGCCCCTGGGAGAAGCGACTCCACCGGAGGGTCTAAACACGAATGAGAACCGGGCGTTCGAAGCCAATCTTCTGCACAACGTGCGTGGGCCGCACCTTTCTTACCAGCGAGAGGAACGATGGTCATGAAAAACCATTCTGCCGCGGTCCAGATTACAATCCCGATGAAACGCGTCCTCCCACCGGAAAGGAGGAGTGGCGCCGTTGGGAGTTTGTCTACAGCGGCAATGCTCGCGTGCCCTGTTGGATCGTGCGCGTACCGAAGGACATCATTTGGGGTCATGGCGGATTGTGGAGTGATAATTCGGTAGCGATGTTCGCCGCTCTTTACCGGATGCATTTCCCCTTGAACGCCGAAGGTCAACCCTGCCCCTTCTCAACCGGTTCGCGTCCCCAAGGCCCCAGACACCTTAAAAATGAACCAGGACAAACTGCACTGACCGGCACGACACGCGTCAGCGCGAGATAACCAAGTTGGTTCCCAAAGACTGGGTGTTTACGAATCAGGGGGACTTTGGTGTTGAATAAAGTGAGACCAGGCGGGCGATCAGGACCGCCACATATAGCAGACCGATCATCGCTTCCATCGCTGCAAGCCAGCGCGCAATTCTGGAAACGGGAGTGATGTCGCCGTAGCCAACAGTGCTCAATGTGATGAAGCTAAAGTAAAAGCCATCGAACCCATTGATGGATCGCGGCCCTGCGTTCGTGTTGAACGAGAAGGCCCCCCTGGCGTCAATCGGTCTACGAGCCAGTAGGCCAACGTCCAGATCAAACCGAGCATCAGGTAAGCCGCAATGCTGGCACAGAGAACGTCGGCCGTTACCGAAGGCGCGCGGAGGACGAAACGCAGCAGCTGCGCGACTACAAAAATAAACAAGAGGAGTCCGCCAATGAGGAAGATTCCAGGTGGGACCAGGTCGGGCCGAAAATGGCTCACCCATCTCGCGGCGAGCGTTGGAATCGCCAGCAAGATTGCTACAACTAGCGTGCGCCGTCTGTCCGCGACAGCGAGCACAGCCGAAAGCAGCACCAGGGAAAGCAAGAACGACACGATAAGATCGCCACCTTTGATTTCCTCCAGAAAAGGTGCGCAGGTGAAGAAGATGCCGAGAGCAATGAGTAACTGCGCAACGGAGAAGCGACGCCGTCCCAATTCTTGGGCGGCCGGTTTCCGTAATTCTACCTCCCGCGCGGTCTTGTTGGTTTCAGTCTCCACAATTTCGTTAAGTCACTGGGTGTCTGACTGTGGTCATCATTTTGACCTAACGAATACAATCTGAGGCCGCTTCACATGGTCTGCTTAATCTTTCGGTGTTTATCGACGAGGGCAGCAGCCATCAGGCTGGTGCCCTCGCGTTATGTGTCACTGCTCTTACCAATCGCCCAAAGAGGCCGTACCCATCGGACCAAAGCCATCGAACTCGTCAACTTCGATGTGATTCGGCCCCGCCGTCTCGTATGTCATCGTTGGCTGCGGGTTCATCAGTTGTTGACCTGGCTGCGCCTGCTGGCTTGCCGGCTGGCTAGTCTGCTATGCCGCAAGCGCCTTCTTGTAGGCATCGAATTGCTTTTGTTTTCCGACGTAGATTTTGTCCTTCGTCGCAGTGGGAAAAACGTAATACAATTTTCCCTGATACTTCACGGCCGAGACCCTGTATTGGGCAAGCCCATTGATCGCCTGTTGCTGCTTTGGCGTGGTAACCGTTATGACCTTAAAGCCCGACTGCGCAAGCAGGAATTCCTTCTTGGATGCGGCGAGTTCGGCGTTGTTGGTCGCCACGGTTTGGCAGGCCGCCATTAGCGTCAATGCTGCCATGGAACCAGCGATATTTGTTAGTGTTAATACCTCTTTCATGTGTCTCATCTAAGTTTCGTCGAACAAACCGGTGCGGATCTGTCTCACACGGACGGTGGGACAGATACCACCATCAGGTGCTGGCTTGCATCCGGCCGTCAATTGCTTTTACCAATCTCCCAGAGCGTTCACGCCCATCGGACCAAACCCACCGAACTGCTGGACTTCGACGTTGTTGGGTCCCGCAGTCTCTAATGTAGGCATCAGAGACTGTCCCGCCATCTGCTGCTGACCCTGTTGAGCCATGCTAGCTGGATGGCTCGCCTGTTGTCCAGCGAGCGCCTGTTTGTAGGCGTTGAATTGCTTTTGTTTCCCCACGTAGATCCTATCTTTCGTCCCAGTCGGAAACACGTAGTACAATTTCCCGTTGTACTTCACGGCCGAGACCCTGCCTTGGGTCAGCCCGTTGACCGCCTGTTGCTGCTGAGGGGTCGTAACCGTTACGACCTTGAAGCCCGACTGAGAGAGCAAGGATTCCTTCTGGGCGACAACCGATTGGCCAGTGCCGGTGGTCTGACATGCTGTCATTAGTGCCAATGCCGCCGCGGCACTGACGATACTTGTTACTGTTAATACTTTTTTCATATGTTTTCTTTTGAGTGGGTTGGTTGAGTTTTGGTTGTATGAAAAATTAGAAATGAATTCAAGACCTTAATTGTTACCGTCGGCCCCTGAACCCGCCACCGCCGAACCCGCCAAAGCGGCCTCCGCCACCGAATCCTCCATTGCCGGAGCGATCACCGCCACCGCCGAATTCTCCACTGCCAAAACGGTCACCCCCGAAGCCTCCGCCGCCAGACCTATCAAAGCCGCCGCGTTGAAAATCCTGGGAGCGCTGGCTTGAAAAATCACCACGTGATCGATTCTGAGCCTCGCGGTCCAAATCCTGCCTTTGCGAATCAAAATCTGATCGGTTAGCGCTGCTTTCACTGGTCCGATTGGAACTGCTCGCTGCCGACTCCCGTTGTTGATAACTCTCGGATCCTGTCCGTTGCTGGCTACTTTCTGACCCTTGCCAGTTCGGCTGGGGTTTGCTCACGGAATTCCAGCTTCCGTTGTCGTACTTCTCCCAGCCGTTCCCCGTGTTCTTGTAGACGTTCCCGTCATGCCCGGCGTACATATTGCCGCTTGCAGTTTTACCCACCGCACTGTTTCCCGACTTCGTGCTGGAAGCGGCCACTTTTCCTCCCTGAGAAGTCGCGGCGCCTGCGACGGTTCCATTAGCCGTCGAGTAATGGCCCATGGTAGCGCTTTGATTTCCTCGTGACACGTAGGAGCTGCCCCATTGAGCATTCGGACTGGAACCTTGTCTGGTCTGCGCATAGGTGCCCGTGTACGGATTGTATGCCTGCGCGGCAGTTCTGCTGCCGTAAGGTGTCGAGACTGATGCTCCTCGAGCGTACGTCCCGGTGTATGGATTGTAAGCAGCTCCGGCAGTCGCCGAGCCGTACGGACCGTACGCTGAGGCTTTCCAGCCGTAAGCTCCCGTGTTGTAGTCATAGTAAGGCGTCGCGTAAGGATGATAACCATAGCCCCAGTAAGCGCCACAGTACGTCGCGGGGTAGGGATAGTAGTAGCCCCCACCAGAGTATGGCGGCCACCAATAGCCACTCCCATCGGCAAGAATCGCGCCCGTAGCCGCACCCAGGATGAAAGTGCCTAAATATCCTGCTGTGTAGTTGGACGTAACAGTGCCATCGGGATTGGAGGTTTGGGTGACATAGGTCACGTTATAAACCGGTGAGCTCGATGGAATCGTGTAGATTTCCTTCGGAACCGACATGCACGTCGACCACGGTCCAGTTGGAGTAGGAGCCATGAACCACACGCCTTGCAGGCAAAGGTAATACGTACCTTCGAGCTCGATCACCTTGTCAGCAGTGTTCGTGGCGTAGTTCATTGAAGTTCCCTTGATTGGCTCAAACTTTGGATCACCGGCATACGCGACTTTCACCTTAGCTGCAGCCTCGGTGGGTTTCACCGTCATCGTTGTTGGGACCTGAGCCAACAAAACCGCGTCCTTCGCTTGCTCGGTGCCTGGAACGGTAGCGAGTATCGCTGAGGCCGGGCTGCTGAGCGGAATCTTGGCGAAATCGGCCGGTAGATTCGGAGTTGCATATGTCCACGGGCCTTGCAGGTCAGGCGCGCTGAACCATCGGCCGGCAGTCAAATAGCAAAACTGCTGCGTCGGTTTGTACACGAACATGACGCTGTTTGTGTT
>Ga0066710_100001758_pt1 | contig 16638 bp, 16 predicted proteins | sample GraSoiAngelo_159_FD_79666 | JGI IMG/M metagenome (GOLD analysis project Ga0066710, IMG submission 79666) | Grasslands soil microbial communities from the Angelo Coastal Reserve, California, USA - 14_1009_16_40cm | ecosystem: Environmental > Terrestrial > Soil > Grasslands | place: USA... | reverse complement strand
GTTTCCGCACGCGCCGCCGCCCGCCGACAACACACGGCCGTCCTTTAGCAGCAGCGCGGTCGAGTGGTAGGTGCGCGGAACGAGCATGCTCGCGACGGTGCGCCACTGGTCCGTCTCGGGATTCCAGATCTCGGCCGCGTAGACCGCGCCGTCGTCGCTGAATACCGCGCCGGAGGTGTTGCCGCCGATCACCAGCACCTCGCCGGTGGGCAGCGTGACCGAGTTGTGGAACGCGCGCGGCGACGCCATCGGCGCGGCCGAGGAGATCACCGGGATCGGTCCGTTCAAATCGACGTCGTAGGCCGCATTCGTCGTCGGCGGGTTCTGGGTACGGTCCGCGCCGCCCACGAGCAGCACCTTCCCCGGGCCGTAGGTGACGATGTTGCCCGCTGCTCGCGTCCGTGTGCCAGCCGGCTGGCCGAGCGACTGCACGGCACCGCTGCCGCGCAGATCGAACAGGTGCCAGGTCTGGGCCGGCCCGCCGTGGATCACGCGCCCGTCCGGGACGACCGCCATCCGGCCCAACCACTGCAGGCCCGCAGCGCTATTGGCGGCCGGCTGGCCGTTCTCGGCGTTCTGCTCGTCGAGCAGCTCTTGCATGGTCGCGCCCGTGGTCCGCGTCCACGCGTTCGTCGCCGGGTTGTAGCGCTCGGACGTGCCTAGTACCTTCGCTCTGGGCAAGATCTAGTCTCGAGCTGCCTCAAGGCGAACAATCGCGCATCCTCGCCAGGACACACGGAATTGCTCTTGAGCGCCCAGGAATCTATGCGCAGACGGTTACCGGGTGAGCAACTGTCCAGCCGGTGAGGGCGCCGTAGAGGACGGCGAGGCCGAGCCAGAGGGTTCGTGCGCTCATCCCGTTCAGCTCGGTGTCTCGCCGACCAGACCGCGCAACGCCGCAAAGGCGTCGCTCCACGAGGGCTCCACCCGTGGACAGAGCTCCGCGACCAGGGATACATCGCCGGAGCTGCAGGCTTCCTCGATCGCGCCGCCGAGCTCAGCGAGGTGAACGAGTCCAAGATTTGCCGCGAAACCCTTGAGCGCGTGTGCTGCGCGCCGCGTGCCATCGAGGTCGGTCGGCGCACCCGAAGCGGCGATTTGCTCGCGATGCGGGCGCGATTCCTCGGGCAAGCCGTCGACCAGGGCGGCCACGCGCGAGCGCCCGAGCGTGTCGAGGAGCCGGTGCAGGTAGGCCTCGTCGAGCACACGCACGGGAGCGGCGCCGCTTTCCGAAGCGGCTCCCGGGTACCCACCGGTGTGTTGCGCGAGCACCGCTGCCAGCGCGGCCGGATCGATCGGCTTCGAAAGGTGCCCGTCCATACCCGCGGCGAGACAAGCCTCCTTCTCCTCCTGAAACGCGCTCGCGCTGAGAGCGATGATCGGTACCCGCCCGCATTCACCGGCGAAGCGCCGGATCTCTCGCGTGGCCGAGACACCGTCGAGCACGGGCATGTGCACGTCCATGAGCACGACGGCGAAGCGTCTCGTGCGCACCGTCTCCACGGCCTCCCGACCGTTCGCGTTGATCTCGACCGCGTGCCCCTGCATCGTGAGCAACCCGCGCGCTATCTCCTGTTTGAGCGGATTGTCCTCGACGACGAGGATGCGGAGTGAACGAAGCGGTGCCGCCGCGGGCTCGACTTCCTGCGGCGGAGACTCGGCGAGTGGCAGGTGCACCTCGAGCCAGAAGCTGCTGCCGCGCCCAGCGGCGCTATCGACGCCGATCCGGCCTCCCATCGCTTCTGCGATGCGGCGGGAGATCGCAAGCCCGCGCCCGGTGCCCCCGTAAGGGCGGGTGGCCGACCGGTCCACCTGCGCGAATTCCTTGAACAGGAGCGCCTGCTCTTCTTCCGAGATGCCGATGCCCGAGTCGGTGACGGCGAGCCGCAGCTGCGCGCGCCCGTCGATCGGATCGTGGCTCTCGAGCTCGACGCGCACGAAGCCCCGCTCCGTGAACTTGATCGCATTGCCGAGCAGATTGAGCAACACCTGACGCAGCCGACCCGAGTCGCCGCGCAGCGCCGCGGGCAGGTTCGGCGAGAGCCGGGTCTCGAGGGCGAGCCCCTTCTCTCTCGCGCGCGGCGCGAGCAGCGTGACCGCGTCACGCACAAGCTTCGCGGGATCGAAGGCGGCGTCGGCCAGCTCGAACCGCCCAGCCTCCATCTTCGAGAAATCGAGGATGTCGTTCAGGATCGCGAGCAGCGCATTGCCGGACTCGCGCACGGCGAGCACCTGGTGTCGCTGGCCTGCGTCGAGCTTCGTATCGAGCAGCAGGTGCACCATACCGAGCACGCCGTTCATAGGGGTGCGGATTTCGTGGCTCATCACCGCGAGGAAGTCCGACTTGGCGCGGCTCGCCACCTCCGCCTCGTTGCGCGCCACGATCAGCTGAGCCGCGACCCTGTTGAAGGACTCGACGACTCCGCGCAGCTCGTCCTTCGTCTCGAGCATGGCGGGTCCGGTGATGTCCCCGCGACGCATGCGCTCGGAAACCTCGTCCAGCGCTCTCACGGCGTTCAGTACGCCCAGATAGAAACCGGACCACAGGTAGACGACGCCGGCCAGTGCGATTCCGACCACGGCGAGCAGTAATGTGCGTCGCCGGGCGAAGCCCTCGATCCGCGTCTCCAGAAGGCCATCGAGCGCCTGCACCGCAACGCGTTGGTGGGCGAAGAGTGCTGCCAGCGCGCGCGCCTCGTCCCGAGCGGGGCCACTGACCGTCAGGGTGCGCTCGAGCTCCGTGAGGCTCGGCTCGAGCACCGCGCGCAGCGCCGGGGTCTCGCGGAAGACGACGTCGTGGCCGCGCAAAATACCTTCGAAGAGAGCGCGGGCTCCTCGAGCAATCGGGGCATCAGGTGGCCGAGAGCGCGTCGAGCGTGGAGGCGCTTCGCGTAATCCCCGCTCAACCACCCGACTGCGTGCTGATTGACATCATGATGCCGGAGCTCGACGGCCACGAGCTGTGTCGCCGACTGCGCGCGATGCCGGCGCTCGCTGCGACGAAGCTCGTGATGATGTCGGCGAAGGCGTATCACTTCGAGCGCAAGCGCGCGCGGGAAATGGGAGCGGACGGGTTCTTCCAGAAACCGCTCGAGTCGGCGCGTTTCGCTCGGGAGCTCGAGCGGTTGGTGGCGGACACTCTCTGCGTCGGCTTCTGGGGCGTGCGCGGCATACTGCCGATCTCGCGCACCGACTCCGTGCGTTACGGCGGCAACACCTCGTGCGTGAGTGTCTCGTTCCCCGATGGCCGGCTCTTCGTGTTCGACGCGGGCACCGGCATCAAGGCGCTCTCGGACGAGTTGATGGCTGCGAGGGTGAGCCGAATCGACGCCGCCCTGTTCATCTCGCACCCGCATTGGGATCACATCAACGCGCTGCCCTTCTTCGCACCGCTCTACGTCGTGGGTCATCAGCTCGCGATCTACGGGCCCGCACAAGGCGACCGCAGCATGCGCGAGCTGCTCTCCGCACAGATGGACGGCGCGTACTTCCCGATCACCGTGCGCGAGTTCGCCGCGGACGTGAGCTACCACGACCTGCACGAGGGCGAGTTCGAGATCGCCCGCGAGCGCATCCGCACCATGCTGCTCGTTCATCCCGGGAACTGCCTCGCCTACCGGCTCGACCACGGCGATCGCTCGCTCTGCTACGTCACCGACAACGAGCTCTACCCGCCGGGCTCGAGCTTCCATTCGCCCGAGTACCTGGAACACCTCGTCGACTTCGCTCGCGACACCGACCTGCTCATCACGGACTGCGCCTACGGCGACGAGGAGTATCCGCAGCGCGTGAACTATGGACACTCGTGCGTGAGCCAGGTGGTGGACTTCGCGTGCCGGGCTCGCGCCAAGCGTCTCTGCCTGATGCACCACGACCCCGACCAGAACGACGCAGCCGTGGATGCGAAGGTGTCCCGCGCTCAGGCGCTGATCGAACAGCGCGGCGCCGCCACGGTGGTTTGTGCGCCGACGGAGCGGAGTGAGATCGAGCTGTAGCGGAAGGCGCTGCACTTACGAGGACGACTCCTCGATCACCAGCCCGAGATCTCCCACCATGCACTTCATCGACCCGCCCCCTTTCTTGAGGAACTCGGAGACGTCGGCGGTGAGCGGCGTGACGCCGCGCTCGCGCACCTGCGAGACAAGGCGGCCGGAGACGCCGCGCGGCAGGACGAGGAAGGACTCGGACGACTGACTGCTCGGCGTGTAGGTGAAGCTGTTCGCCGCATAGCGCTGTGCGTCTGCGGCGGTGAGCTCGATCAGTGCGTCGCCGAACGCGGCTTCGAGGCGCGGCCAGTCGGCCGGCGCAATCGCGTCGCGATAGGCGAGCAGGAACTCGCGCGCGGGCCCGAACGCGGCGAGTGCGGTGTCGCCGTGGTAGTGCGCCTCGAGCACGAGCTCGACGCGCATCACCTCGGCGGGCGCTAGCCGCGGCGCGAACAGCTCGCGCACACGCACGTCGGTGCGGAAGCCGTAGATGCGCTTCCACGGGGGAATGCCGAACGCGGGGACGAACCTCTGCTTCTCGAGCCGCCCGTGCGTGAACAGATAGCGCCCGCGCGCCGGGAGCAGGTCGGCCTCGCCCTCGAAGCGCAGCGGCGGCTCGAGCCTCTCCGTCGGGATTCCCACGCCGGCGAGCGCGCGCGCATAATGTTCCTGCTCGCCTGCGCGCGACGGCAGCAGGTTCGAGAGCACGAAGCGCTTCTGTGCGGCGGGCTTCGGCGTGTCGACGTCGAACATGAATCCCGCGTTCGCGGGATAGACGGTGCCCGGCCATTCCGCGACGGGCGGCACCACGACGACCCGAATCCCGAGTTCTTCGAGCTGCGCGCGCAGGCCGTGCCACTGCTCGATCGCGCGCTGTTTATCGACCGTGCGGCGCGTGCCCCAGCGCGTGCGCGTGTGCGGGTTCGCGCCGCCCTTCACGCTGAAGTGCGTCGGGTCACCCATCAACACCCAGCGCCTGCTCACCTGATGGACTTCGCTCGCCTTCGGCTCGCTGCGCGCAGCTTGCGTCACGGTCTGGGCATCCCCGGCGGCAATGCGCTCGGAGCGAAGCCCGCCTCGCTCTCGAGATGCGCCTGCGGCGCGGTGCAGTAGAGCGTCGCGGTGACGCCGGCGGGCCGGTCGTTGCCACTCTTGCCGCTGCCGCCGAACGGCAGCCGTCCCGACGCGCCGACCGTGCCCTTGTTCCAGTTGAGCACGCCGGTGCGGATGCGACCGATGCAGCGCTCGTACTTCGCGCGAGAGCAAGTGATCACCGACGCCGCGAGGCCGTAGTCGGAGTCGTTCACGGCGGCGATCGCCTCGTCGAGATCGTCGACCGGGTACAGCGCGGCCTCGGGGCCGAAGATCTCCTCGCGCTGATAGGGATGGCGCTGCGCCGTCGCCTCGAAGCGCACGAGGCCCGCGCCCGTGTAGGGCGGCGGCCGCCCGGGGTCGACGGTCAACACGCGCTCGCCGCCTGCTGCGGCGGCTAGGCCGCGCATCTGTTCGAGTCGCGCGTGCGCGGCGAGCGATGCGAGCGGGCCCATGAACACGCCGGGTTCGAGCGGCGCGCCGACGCGCAATCCGCGCAGCACCGCGGCGAGCTTCTCCTGGAACGGCTCCCGCACCGGTCGCTCGACGAAGATCCGGCGCGCCGCGGTGCAGCGCTGGCCGGTGGTCGCGGCGATCGAGATCGCGGCCTCGGTGACGGCGAGGTCGAGATCGGCGTCGGCACACACGATGATCGCGTTGCTGCCGCCGAGCTCGAGCGCGAGGATCTTCTGCGGTGCGTCGAGCGTCGCCTCGAGCAGCGCGCGCCCCGTTGCGTACGAGCCCGTGAACAGGATCCCGTCGACGTCGGCGCGCGCAAGTGCGCGGCCGGTGTCGGGGCCACCCTGTACCACCTCGAGCACGCCGTCGGGCATACCGGCGTCGCGCCAGCGCTCCGCCATCCATGCGCCCACCGCGGGCGCTATTTCGCTCGGCTTGAACACCACGGTGTTGCCAGTCGCGAGTGCGGGTGCGATGTGTCCATTCGGGAGGTGGGCGGGGAAGTTGAACGGCCCGTACACCGCGAGCACGCCGCGCGGGCGATAGGTGGCGCGCTGGCCCGGCGCGGGCGCGAGCGGCTCCACGAGCTTCATTCCATCTCCGAGCGTCACCGCGATCTTCGGCGCGACGAGGCGCGCCTCGGACTCCGCGTCCCAGCGCGCCTTGCCGACTTCGCGCGCGATCAAGAGCGTCAGCTCTTCGACGCGTGCACTGGCGATGCGCGCGAAGCGTTCGAGCACGGCGGTGCGCGCGTCGCTGCCTGCGTCGCGCCACGCCGGAAACGCGGCGCGCGCGCGCGCCACCGCGGCGGCGACGGCGGCGTCGTCGGCCGCCGCGAAGCGTCCGACGACGTCGGACGGAGCGGACGGGGAGACGCTCTCGAGAATTTCGCTCATCCCCATTCGCCATGCGGGATCGCCTCGCTCTCCCCCCTACGAAGAAAATCAGGGCAGCGGCGTGACCGTCACGCGATCGCCCGCGGCCACGCCGAGCGCTTCGCGCGAGCGCTCCGAGACGTAGGGCGCCCCCTCGGCATCGAGCGGAACCATCGTGGCGCGGAAGCCGTGCCGGCCCTGCGCCGCCACGAGCACGAGCGAGGCGTCGTCGGTGGCGGGCGGCTCGCGCACGAGGCCGGGCAGCACGAGCTGGCGGCGCTCGTGCACCGACGCGATCGCGTCGCGCGACGCTCCGACGTAGGGCCCGCCGTCGAACGGGTCGACCTGGTTCAGGCGCCGAAAGCCGATCTTCTCGAGGATCCGCAGCGCCGCGACCGCGGTGTCGTTCGGCTTGCCGATCACGGCCTGCACGTGCTCCGGAAATAGCGTCGCGTAGACGGGATCGCGCGGGAACAGATCCGCGATGAACTGCTTCGAGTGCGAGGAGAGGTGGTCGGCCTCGCGGTACGAGAGCCCCGTGAAACGCGCGCCGAACGCGTCCCAGAGCAGATTGCGCCCCGGTTCCACGAACGGCGAGAGCATCTCGGCGATCACCTCGCGCTCGAACCGGTCGGGGAACATCGACATGAACGCGAAGCGCACGATCGAGAGCGCCTTGCCGCAGCGCGCCTTGTGCCGGCGATAGGCGGGATCGAGCACGATACCGCCGATCTCCGTCGGGCCGTCTTCGGTGGAGCGCAGCTGGAGCTTCTTGTGCTGGAAGCGCACGCGCAGCTCGGTGCTGCGGCGCTCCTCGGTGGTGACCTCGAGCCAGAAGTACGGCTTTCCCGGGCGCCCGTGCTTGGCGAGGATCGTGCTCGTGCCGACGCAGCGCGCGACGTCGGTGTCCTCGAGCACGAACACGTAGACGCCCTCGCGCCAGTCGCTGTGCGCGCCGCCAAACGATCGCTGGGACGCCGCGATCCGCTCGGCGAGGAACGCCGGCTCGGCGGGCAGGTTCATCGAGTCGAGCTGCGCGGCGAGCCCGAGCAGGGCGTCCGCGTCGCGGGGCTCGATCGGCCGCAGGATCAGCACGAGAGACCCCGCGCTTCCGCCACGCGGCGCAGCGCCTTCTCGAGCATCGTGAACCCGCTCTCGAGCTCCTCGTCGGTGGTGTTCACGGGCAGCAGCATCCGGATCTTGGCGGGACTCGCGCCCGCGCTCCAGACGAACAGGCCCTCCTCGAAAGAGGCCTCGACGATCGCCTGCACCGCTTCGCTCGATCCATCGAACGGCACGAACGCGTGCATCGCGCCGATCCCGCTGTGCTCGCCGACCGCCCGCGGCATCCGCTTGCGCAGCGCGTCGAACCGGCGGATCACGCGCTCGCCTAGCACGGCAATCCGCCCTGCTCCTCCGAGGTAGCCTTCGGACTCGAGCCGCTCGAGGATGCGCGCGCCCACGGCGAGGCCCACGGTCGAGCCCGCGTAGGTACCGGCGATCAGTCCCGGCTTCGGGTTGTAGCGCGCGCGGAACAGCGCGGCGCTGCCCTGGAGCGCCTTGCCGCACGTCACCACGTCGACGAGATCCTCGAGGCCGAACGTGCGATAGGCGAACAGCTCGCCCGTGCGCGCGAAAGTCTGCACCTCGTCCACCCACACCGCGAGGCCCGCGGCGCGGCAGCACTCCATCACCGCGCGAAAGAACGCGGGCGGCGCGGTGTGGTAGCCGCCTTCGCCCTGGACGAGCTCGAAGATCATGCCCGCGATCCGGCCCGGGTAGCGCTTCAGATGCGCGTCGAGTACCTCGACCGTGCGCTGCGGGCGGTCGGGATCGTGGAACGGCACGTAGAGCACGCGTCCCGAGAGCGGCAAGCCTTCGCGATAGGCGGCCTTGTCGGTGATCTCGGCGAGCGCGAGCGTGCGCCCGGCGAAGTTGCGCTCGAACGCGACGATCATGTCCGCGGGCGCGTGCTTCTGGAGCACGAGCTTCATCGCGTTCTCGTTCGCGATCGCGCCCGAGATCGAGAGCCAGCCGTGCTTGATGTGCGGACCCGCGTGGCGCAGCAGCGCGCGCAGCAGCTCGGGATACTCGGCGGCCGGCGCGAGGTGGCCCTGGAAGACGCTGTCACCCACCGCGGCGATCGCGGCCGTCTCGAGCAGATCGGGATCGGAGTGCCCGAACAGATAGGTGCCGATGCCGCAGACGAAATCGAGCAGCGTGCGCCCGTCCGCCAGCCGCACCCGCGCTCCGCGCCCGCTCGGCGCGACCAACGCCGGCACCGCGAGCGGGCGCCCGCGCAGCCGTGCGACGTCGCGCAGCGCGCGTTCGTAGGCCTTGGCGGAGAGCTCGCGCTCGCCGGACGCCGCGCGCACCGCTTCGATCAGCGCCTGTGCTGCTTCGCGCACGCCCGGCGCGTCGGCGAGCGAGCGCAGCGGATTGCGCTTCGACCGTCCCATCGCGGAGAGCGTATCGGCCTGCCGGAAAAGGGGCTTGCGCTCAAGTTCTGCGCGGCTCCGGACGACGCGTGAGATGTCGTCGTGCGCAGAACCTCCCCCATCCCCTCGGGCGAATCGCCCTGTCCCGCTATTCTTGCGCGGAGGAGAGTGAGCCTTCTCGCGAGGAGGTACGAAGTGGAGATGGCGCTACGCGACGCCGCGCTTCCGGGGCGCCGGCGCCGCCGCGCACGCCAAGCCGTCCCGCGCAACGAATCGCCGCACCTCGCGCTGCTGCGCGCGCCGCGGCGGCCGGCTCCGTCGATTCCGCTCGTGGGCGAGATCCGCGTCGCCACCTACAACGTGCACCGCTGGACCGGCTTGAACGGGCGAAGCCGCCCGGATCCCGCGCGCGCGGGTTATGTGATCTCCGAGCTCGACGCGGACCTGATCTCGCTCCAGGAAGTGCTGCGGCCCGACCGCGGCGACGACCCGCTGGAAGCGCTCGCCGAGGCGCTCGGCCTGCACGTGATCTTCGCCGCGACGCGCGTGCACAAGCGCGGGGAGATCGGCAACGCGATCCTGTCGCGCTGGCCGATCGCGAGCGTGACGATGCTCGATCTCTCCTACAACACGATCGAGAAGCGCGTCGCGATCGCGGCGCAGATCCAGTCGGACGGAGCCGAGCTCGACGTCGTCGCCACGCACCTCGCGCTCGCCGATCGTACGCGCCATCGCCAGGTGCGGTCGCTGCTCGATCATCCGCGCCTCTCCCAGACGCCGACGCTGTTGATGGGCGACATGAACGCGTGGCGGCAGTGTCAGGCGACGCGCGAGCTCGATCAGGCGCTGCACGAGCACCACAACCACGAGTGGCCGGCGACGTTCCCGGCTGCGAGCCCGGTGCTTGCGCTCGACCGGATCTACGCGCGCGGCCTGCACATGATCGCGATCGAAGCGCACGATTCGCGCGCCGCGCGGCGTGCGTCGGATCACCTGCCGGTGGTCGCGCGGGTAAAGCTCGCGGGCCGCGACGCGATCGCGGCCGAAATCTCCTAGATCGTGGGAGTTGCGGCACTGCGCGGCGTTCTCGCCGCGCTCTTGTGTGCGCTGCTCGGCTGCAGCGCGATCGAGGGCGCGCGCCTGTACCGCGAGGGCACCGAGGCGCTCGAGCGCGGCGACGCCGAGAGCGCCGTGCGCGCGCTCGAGCTCGCGGCCGACCGCGCGCCCGAGGCGTCCGAGGTGCAGAACCACCTCGGGCTCGCCTATCTCGCCTCGGGCCGCCGCGACGACGCAGTGCGCGCGTTCGAGCGCGCGATCGCACTCGATTGCGACAACGCAGCCGCTCGCCACAACCTCGCCGCCGCGCACGGAGAGCCAACGCGCTGATCGCAGGCTCGCGGCGCCCCTCCAATTTGCCCATCGCGCGGTCGTCGATTACCGTCGGAGCGATGTCGCACGAGGTCGAACACCGCGCGCTTTCCCGGTACCTCGAAGATCACCAGCTCAAGCACACCAAGCAGCGCGAAGCGATCCTCGAGATCTTCCTCGAGGTCACCGGGCACATCACCGGCGAGGACCTGTATCAGCGGGTGCGCGATCTACACCCCCAGATCGGATACACGACCGTCTACCGCACGATGAAGTTGCTATGCGAGGCCGGTCTCGCGCACGAACACAACTTCGATGGCACCACGCGCTATGAGATCGCGCACCAGCACCACGATCACCTGGTGTGCATCCGCTGCGGGAAGATCATCGAGTTCGAATGCGAGATGATCGAGAAGGCCCAGGAGCAGATCGCCGAACGCCACGGCTTCCGCGTGCTGCGCCACCGCCACGAGCTCTACGGCCACTGCGCCAAGTGCCAGACCCACCGCTCGCTCTGACCCGGGCCCGGCGGCGCGGCGGGTCTCTGCGCGCTTGACAGCACCCGGCGCCCGCCGTACCGTGCGCGCGCAAAATTGAATCTGACTTTCAATTTCACTCGATTTGAGCATCAAACGGGTAGGAGCGGATGCGCGCGGCGAGAGCGCAGAAGATCCCGGCCGGCCGGCGCGATCCCAGCGAGTGCCGCTGCCTGTGCGGCAGCCTCGTCGCGCGGCGCGTACCCGAGGGCGTCGAGCTCAAGTGCCGCTGCAAGCGCACCGTCGTCCTGGCACTCGACCCGGCCTCCACGGCGCAGATCCCATGCGAAGTCGCGCCGTGAGCAGACCCTCCCATCCCCTGCGGCCAGCGGCCCCGAGCTCCGAGCCCCGCCGGCTCCATGCGAGCCCGGAGCTCCCTTCATGAACCTGTTGCGACGGATCCCGCTGGTTCTCTCGACGGTCGCGCTCGCGGCGGCACCGGTCGGCGCGACGCCGGCCGACGACCAGAAGCTCGCCGAGGACGACCGCGTCTCGGAGCTCGAGCGCAAGGTCGAGATCCTCACCGACGAACTCGCGCGCACGCGAGAGGAGATGGGCGTGCCCGAGGAGAAGCAGGAGCTCGAGAGCGTCCACGGGCTCGGGCCGGGTGCGTCGAGGATCTACGGAATCACCAAAGGCCTCTCGATCGGCGGCTATGCCGAGGGCGGATACACCGCGGTGGTTCACAACAAGCGCGGGTCCGGCGACCAGAACGGCGCCGACTTCGCGCGCGCGGTGCTCTACGCCGGCTACAAGTTCACCGATCGGATCCTGTTCAACACCGAGATCGAGTTCGAGCATGCCACCACCGAGCTGACCGCCACCAACGACGAGGGCGGCAGCGTGTCGGTGGAGTTCGCGACGCTCGACTTCCTGATCCAGGACGAGCTGAACGCGCGCGCGGGTCTCGTGCTGATGCCGGTCGGCTTCCTGAACCAGATCCACGAGCCGCCGTTCTACTACGGGACGCACCGGCCGGACGTCGAGCGCCTGATCCTCCCGACCACCTGGCGCGAGGTGGGCGCCGGACTGTTCGGGCGGATCGCCGACCAGATCGAGTACAAGATCTACGCGGTGACGAGCATGAACGCGACCGGCTTCGAGCCGAGCGGGATCCGCGAGGGGCGCCAGCAGGGGAGCGAGGCGCTCGCCGAAGACCTCGCGTTCGTCGGTCGGCTCGACTGGCAGCCGGTTCCCGAGGTCACGCTCGGCGGGTCCGCCTTCGTCGGCAACACCGGCCAGGATCAGGCGTTCGACACCAACCTCGACGGCTTCGACGACGTGCACCTGCCCGACGCGCTGCTCACGCTCTGGGAGGCGCACGGCGAGTTCGCGTCGCGCGGGCTGCGCGCGCGCGGGCTGTTCGCGATGAGCCACCTCGCCGACGCCGGCTCGCTCACGCAGGACCTGTTCGCCACGGGCCGGATCGCGGCCGGCGAGGCGATCGCCGAGGACACGCTCGGCGGCTACGGCGAGATCGGCTACGAGGTGCTGCAGTGGATCGCGCCGCAGAGCGGCTGGACGGTCGAGCCGTTCGTGCGCGCGGAGTACATCGACCCGCAGTACGACGTGCCGAGCGGATTCGCGGAGGACAAGACCCAGCAGTTCCAGGTGTACACGGTGGGCGTGTCGGCGAAGCCGATCCCCAACGTGGTGCTGAAGCTCGACTACCGCAATCGCGTGGCCCGGCGCGGGGCGCTGGGCGACGAGATCAATCTGGGAATCGGAGTTGTCTTCTAGTCGGTGGATCGCTGCGATGGCTGGCGCGCTCACCGCGGCGCTTTGCCTCGCCTCGGGCGCGGTGCACGCGAAGATCTTCTACAGCCGCAGCGAGGCGCTGAAGCTCGCCTTTCCGGACGCGGACCGGATCGAGGATCAGTCGATCCTGCTCGACGACGAGCAGGCGCGGCAGATCGAGCAGCTCGCCAAGAGCAAGCTCGAGTCCCGGCTCGTGCGGATCTCGCGCGGCTACCGCGGTAGCGAGCTGCTCGGCTACGCCGTGATCGACGTCAACACCGTGCGCACGATGCCGGAGGCGTTCCTCGTCGTTCTTTCGCCCGGCGGCGAGGTGCGCATGCTGCGCGTGTTGGCGTTCCACGAGCCGCTCGAGTACATGCCGTCTGCGCGCTGGTATCAGCAGTTCGAGGGGAAGACGCTCGCGGACCCGCTGCGGCTCGGCGGCGACATCCACGGCGTCGTCGGCGCCACGCTCTCCTCGCGCGCCACGACCGACGGCGTGCGGCGCGCGCTCGCGCTGTACCAGGTCGTGTTGAGCCGGCCGAAGTAGGCGCCATGCGTTTCGTGGTCACCGGCGAGTGGAACCGCAACCGCCTGCTCCAGACGATCGTGGTGCTCTACAGCCTCTACGTCGGCGGCCTGTGGGTCACGAACGCGCTGCTCTACTTCGCGAAGATGGGGCTCACGCCGGCCTCGGTGGTGAGCTACTACCGCGGCAACGAGGAGCAGTTCCTCTCGCCGCGCAGCTATCAGGGGATGCTCGAGGTGGCCCACTTCCACCTGTTCGCGATGGGCATGCTCCTGCTCGTGCTCACCCACCTGATGCTGTTCGTCCCGCTGCGCGACCGCACGAAGGCGTGGCTGATCGCGCTGCCGTTCGCCGCCGCGGCGCTCGACGAGGGCGGCGGCTGGCTGGTGCGCTTCGGCCACCCCGCATTCGCCTCGGTCAAGATCGCGGGATTCCTGCTGCTCCAGGGAAGCCTCGCCGCGCTGATCGGGCTCTCGCTCTGGTCGGTGTTCGCGGGCTCGCAGGGCGAGAACTACGGCGGGGAACTCTCGGACCTGGACGATCTGCCGTGAGCGCAAGGAGGCCGGCGCAGTCGGCCGAAGCGCAGCGAACCGAAGGCGAGCGAAGGCAGGCCCCTGCACGGGCTGGCGCCGCGCTCGGTGCGGCGCTGGTCGCCGCGCTCGGCTGCGCGGTCGCGCGCGCTCCGCTGCGCGAAGTCGACGCGGGTCGTTATGCGATGGGCACGGTGCTCGAGCTGACGATGTTCGGCTCGGATCCGGCGGCGCTCGCGCGCGCGCGGGCGGACGCGCTCGCCGAGGTCGAGCGCCTCGAGGGCCTGCTCTCGACCTGGCGCCCGGAGAGCGAAGTATCCCGCCTCAACCGGGCGGCGGGCCGCGGCGCGATCGCAGTGGACCCCGAGGTGGCGGAGCTGCTCGCGCGGTCGGCCGAGCTCGCGCGCGCGACGCGCGGGAGCTTCGACGTGACGGTCGGGCCACTCGTCGCGCTGTGGCACGATGCGGCCGCGCGCGATGCGCTCCCCGATCCGGCGGCGCTCGCGGCTGCGCGCGCGCGCGTGGGCGCCGGTCGGCTCGACGCGCGCCCCAGCGCGGGCGGTGCGAGCGCTGCGCTCGCGGCGGGCAGCGAGATCGACCTCGGCGGCATCGCGAAGGGTTATGCGATCGACCGCGTGCGCGCGGGGCTCGGCGCCGGCGTCGACGCGGCGCTGCTCAGCTTTGGGCAGAGCAGCGCGTGGGCGATCGGGCGGCCGCCCGATGCGGAGGGCTGGCGCCTGCTCGCGCGCGGCCCCGACGGAGGATTCGCGGGCGTGCTCACGCTGCGCGACCAGGCGCTCTCCGTGTCGGAATCGCTCGGACAGTGGAGCGAGATCCGCGGGCGCCGCTACGGGCACGTGCTCGACCCGCGCAGCGGAGAGCCGCTCACGCGCAGCCGCGAGGCGCTCGTGGTGACGCGCGACGCGACGCTCGCGGAAGCGCTCTCCAAGGCGCTGCTCGTGCTCGGACCGATCGAGGGCATCGCGCTGGTCGAGGAGTGGCCGGACGCCGAGGCGCTGCTGCTCGATGCCGACGGAAGCGCGTGGCGAACGCGCGGCTGGCAGGACGCGACACACTACGCGCCGGTCGCACCCGTGGCCGGCTCAAGCGCGCGCGGCGGAGTTCCGATCTTCGTGGGAATGGCGCAACAAGAGCTGACCTGCCCGATCTGCCAGGCCGATATGCCGCTGGCCGGCGACGAGCGACCCGGCGACGAGTTCTTCTGCTCGAGCTGCGGCGCGCCCGGCATCATCGCGAAGAAGGACAACAGCGAAGAACTGGAAGTCGAAGAAGACTTCTAGCCGCCCCGGTTGCGTTCGTGCTGCACGCCTCCTGCGCATTCACGGGCGGTAGTCGAGCAACCGGTTCTGCACGTCGCGCAGTCGCGGCGCGGCAGCGTCCTTGGGCGAGAGCGCGGGAGCGTCGATCGGCCACGGGATCGCGAGGTCGGGGTCGTTCCAGGCCACGCTGAACTCGGCGTCCGGCCGGTAGTAGGCCGTGCACTTGTACTCGACCTGCGCGCTCTCGCTCGTGACCACGAAACCGTGCAGGAGGCCGGGCGGCACGTAGATCTGCTTGAAGTTGTCGGCCGACAGCACGGCGGTGACGAAGTGCCCGTAGATCGGCGAGCCGCGGCGCGCCTCCACGACCACGTCGAAGATCTCGCCCGCCACCACGCGCAGGAGCTTCCCCTGCGCATTCGGGTTCTGCGCGTGGAGCCCGCGCAGCGTGCCGCGCTTCGAGTACGAGTGGTTGTCCTGCACGAACACCGCGTCGATGCCGCCGGCGCGGTACTTCTCGACCGAGAACGTCTCGAGCAGGAACCCGCGGTCGTCGCGGTACACCTGCGGCTCGACCAGCACCACGCCGGGGATCGCGGTCTCCACGAAGCGCAGGCTCACGCGAGCTCTCCGCTCGCGATCCGGCGCAGATAATCGCCGTAGCTCGAGTTCTTCATCTCGGCGCCGAGCGCCGCCAGCGCGTCGCGCGAGATCCAACCGTTGCGGAACGCGATCTCCTCGAGGCACGCGATCTTGAGTCCCTGCCGCTCCTGGATCGCCTCGACGAACGTCTGCGCGAGCAGGAGCGACTGATAGGTGCCCGTGTCGAGCCACGCTACGCCGCGGCCGAACAGCTCCACGCGCAGCTCGCTGGCTTCGAGATAGGCGCGGTTCACGTCGGTGATCTCGAGCTCGCCGCGCGCGGACGGCTTGATCTGGCGCGCGATCTCGAGCACGCGGTTGTCGTAGAAATAGAGCCCAGTGACGGCATAGCGACTGCGCGGCACCGCGGGCTTCTCTTCGATTCCGATTGCGCGGCCCGTCGCGTCGAACTCCACCACGCCGTAGCGCTCGGGATCGTTGACCTGGTAGCCGAACACGGTGGCGCCCGACGCGCGCGCGGCGGCGCGCTCCAATACTTCCGGGAAGCCGTGCCCGAAGAACACGTTGTCGCCGAGCGCGAGCGCGACGCGATCGCTGCCCACGAAATCGCGGCCGATCAGGAACGCCTGCGCGAGCCCTTCCGGCCGCGCCTGCTCCGCGTACGAGATTTCCAGCCCGAGCTGCGCGCCGTCGCCGAACAGGCGGCGATAGGCGGGCAGGTCCTCGGGCGTGGATATCACGAGGATGTCGCGGATGCCGGCCAACATCAGGCTCGACACCGGGTAGTAGACCATCGGCTTGTCGTAGATCGGCAGCAGCTGCTTGCTGATCGCGCGCGTGATCGGGTGCAGCCGCGTGCCCGAGCCGCCCGCCAGCACGATGCCCTTCATCTCGCCTCCGGCGGGATGCGCTCGCTTCGCGCCCGATGGATTTCGCTCGCCTTCGGCTCGCTGCGCGAAACTTGCGGTTTCCCGCCCTACGGAAGGAATTGCGCCGGATTCCCCAGCTTGGCGGGAAGATACTCGTCGATCACGTAGTTGAGGCCCCACTTCGCCAGCGCCTGCTGCTCCGCGCGAACCCCCATCTTGAGCAGCTGCTCGATCGCCTTGCGCCACGGCTTGTGCACCTGGAAGAACGGGTCGTTCTTGAGCGCGTCCTTGCCGCGCTTGATGTCGACGTCGAGCAGCGGGTGCGTCGGCAGCTGG
>Ga0066710_100001757_pt1 | contig 16639 bp, 15 predicted proteins | sample GraSoiAngelo_159_FD_79666 | JGI IMG/M metagenome (GOLD analysis project Ga0066710, IMG submission 79666) | Grasslands soil microbial communities from the Angelo Coastal Reserve, California, USA - 14_1009_16_40cm | ecosystem: Environmental > Terrestrial > Soil > Grasslands | place: USA... | reverse complement strand
GGAGATCCTGGACGCGCTGGCAGGCGACCTGCGCGGGCTCGATCGCAGCCTGGCCACGGAGCGGGTGTCCCCCGCGGACATCAACACGATCTTCCGCAGGGTCCACTCCCTCAAAGGGCTGGCAGGCATGGCCGGCCTGCAGGCGATCACCGATCTGGCCCACGACCTCGAGGAGCTCCTGGATCGGCTGCGGATGGGCCGGACCGCCCTGGCGCCGCCGGTCCTCGAGCTCCTGGAGGACGCGCTCGAAACGCTCTTCCGGATGGTGCGGGAAGTCGCCGAGACGGGCGCGACGTCGCTCGAGGCGTCGGCGGTGCGCGGGCGCCTGCGCGCCTCCGGCGGCCCGGGGTCGTGCGGGCCGGACGCGCCATCTCTCGACGCCCTCGACCCCGCGATCCGCGCCGCGCTGAGCGAGTTCGAGGAGCACCGCCTGCGGGAGGCCCTCGAGCAGGGGCGCGCCGTGTTTGTGATACGGCTGCGGCTCCCGGGCGAGGGGTTCGAGCCGGCCCTCAAGGAGGCCCTGGGACGCCTCCACGGGGAGGCCGAGGTGATCAGCACGGTGCCCTCCGCCGAGCCAGGGTCGGAAGGGACCCTGAATTTCGCGATCCTGGTCGTCTCCGGCGCCGCCGGGGCGGCGAGCCTGGCGGAGCGGTTGCGCGGGCTGCCGGCGGCCGTGGAGCCTCTGGAAATCCCGGCGCCTCGAGGCGCGGCGGGCGCCGCGGAAGGGCCGGTCACCCTGGAGGCCGAGGACCTGAAGGGGTTTTCGACCTCGCTGCGCGTGCCGGTGGCCCGGCTCGACGACTTGTTGGCGCAGGTGGCCGACCTGTCGATCGCCGCGGCGTCCCTCGCCCGAGCCACGGCGCGCGCGCGCGAGGCGCACCCCGAGGAGCGCTCGGTGCGCGAGGCGGAGCAAGGGGTGCGGGAGCTGGCGGCCCGCTTGCGCACGCTGCAGCGCAGCGCGGTGGACGCCAGGCTGATGCCGCTCGAGCAGGTGTTCGGCCGCCTCGGCCGCCTGGTGGCGCGCACGGCGCGCGCGAGCGGCAAGGAGGTCGACCTGCACACGCTGGGAGGGGAGAACGAGCTCGACAAGGCGATGATGGATCGGCTGGTCAGTCCCCTGGTGCACCTGGTGGCGAACGCCCTCGATCACGGCGTCGAACCGCCCGAGGAGCGGCTCGCCGCCGGCAAGTCCCGGCGCGGCCGCCTGGTTCTCAGCGCCTTCCGCAGGGGGAACCGGGTGGTGATCGACGTGAGCGACGACGGGCGCGGCATCGTGGTCGAAGCGGTGCAGGGCCGCGCGCGCTCGAGCGGGCTCCTGGCGGAGGACCGCGTCCTGTCGCGCCAGGAGGCCTACGAGATGATCTTCGCCGCCGGGTTCAGCACCGCCGGCCGGGTGAGCCAGGTCTCCGGCCGCGGCGTCGGCCTCGACGTCGTGCGCCGCTCGATCCGCGCGCTCAAGGGGACGATCGAGGCGCGCTCGGTCGAGCGGCAGGGTACGACCTTCACCGTCACCGTGCCGATCACGCTGGCCCTGGTGCAGGCCCTCATCGTCCGCTCGCGCGGGCGCCGCTTCGCCATCCCCGTCGCGTCGATCCGCGAGAACCTCCGCCTGGACGCGTCGCGGCTTCGGAGGGTCGGGCGGGAGGAGGTCTACGATCTGCCTCAGGGGCCGCTGCGCCTGCTGCGGCTGGACGCCGTGATGCCGGGCGGCGCCCCGCCGGAGGACCAGGATCCGCCGCGCTACGCCGTGGTGGCGGGAGCCCCGGGCCGGGCGGTGGGGATCCTGATCGATGGGTTCGTCGGGCACCAGGAGGTGGTGGTGAAGCCGATCGGCCGCCGGCTGCGCGACCTTCCCGGGCTGGCGGGCGCCACCGACCTGGGCGACGCGACGGCGGTCCTGGTCCTCGACCCGGAGGCCCTGGCCGCAGGGGAGGACGATGGCCGCGCCGGCGTCTGAGCCCGATCGGCTGCTGACTTTCGCGATCGCGGGAAGGGCGTTCGCGGTCGATCTCGCTTCGATCGTCGAGGTGATCCGCTACCGCCCCCCGACCCCGGTCCCGGGGGCGGATCCGGGCGTGGAAGGGATCCTCCCGCTTCGCGGGCGCATGGTCACCGTCATCGACGCGCGCCGCAGGCTCGCCCTGCCGGCGCGCGAGACCGCGTCACCCGCCCAGGTGATCGTGGTGCGCGAGGATGGCGAGCTGGTGGGGCTGGTGGTGGATGCGGTGACCGGGGTCGCGGCCGCGGCGGGCGAAGCGCGTGAGCCGCTGCCGGGCGCTTTGGGAGTCTCGCGCCCCGAGGTCTACCGCGGCGTCCTGCGGCGGGGAGCGGAGTATACGCTTCTCCTCGATCTCGAGAAGGTGCTGCAGGGCGGCGCCGCCCGGGGCGCGACCCGCGCCGACGAGGGGCCGCGTCCTCCCTCCGGGGGAGGGGCATGATCGTCGTCTGCCCATCCTGCGCCAAGCGCTACGCGCTGGACGACGCGCGCCTGGCCGCCGGCCCCCGGCGCCTGCGCTGCTCCGGCTGCGGCCACGTGTTCGTCGCGGGCCAGCAGGCCGGGGCGGCCGTCCCGGCGGGCGCCGCGGCCGGCGCGCTCGCGCTGGTCGCCGACGAGGCGCGCGAGTTCCGCGACCTGGTGCGCCGGACCCTCGAGGCCCTCGGTTGCCGTGTCGAGACCACCGACGACGGCGAAGCGGCCTTCCGCTTCGCCGTGGAGCGCCGCCCGGCCCTGATGGTCCTCAACGTCTATCTGCGGCGGCTGCTGGGAGTCGCGGTGTGCGAAGGGCTCAAGGGGAGCCCCGACCTCAAGCGCACCCGGGTGGCCCTCGTCGGGTCGGTGTTCAAGTCGGATCGCTTCGTGCGCGGTCCCGGCAACCTGTACGGCGCCGACGACTACTTCGAGGACGTCATCCCGGAGGCGGACCTGCGCCGCCGCCTGGCCCGGCTGCTCGGGCGCCCCGCGGGCGCCGGGCCGGCCGGGGCGCGGCCGGCCCCGGCGGCGCCGGGCGGCCGCCAGGCGCGGGCCGACGGGGCCCGGCGTGGCCCCGAGCCGGAGGAGGAGATCCGCCGCCTGGCGCGCATCATGCTCTCGGACCTCAAGATCTACTATCCCGATCGGTTCGCGAGCGCCGTCGCCGGGCGCCGCGTCTTCGAGAACTTCCGCGAGGAGCTGGCGAAGGGCAAGGATCTCATCGCGCACCGCTTCCCCGACATCCCGAATCGCATCGAGATCCTGGCGGCCGCACTGAAGGAGGGGATCCTGGAGGAGCGCTCCACGATCGGCTCGGATCCGGCGGGGTCGCCGGCATGAGGCGCCGGGGGACCGATCTGATCGCCGTCGGCTGCTCGGCCGGAGGGCCTCCGGCGCTGGAGACGGTGCTCCCGGCGCTGCCTCGCGCCACGGCCACCTCGATCGTCGTGGCGCAGCACATGCCGGCGCGCTTCACCTCCCTGTTCGCCGGGCGCCTGGGCCGCCTCTGCGTGCTGCCGGTCTCCGAACCGCGCGATGGCGAGCCGCTGCGGCCGGGGCGGATCTACATCGCCCCCGGGGGCCGGCAGACCCAGCTGGCGCGCGCGCAGGGCGGCTTCCAGTTTCAGGTGCGGCCGCGCGATGACGCGGAGCGCTACTCCCCCTCCTCCGACCTGCTGATGGAGTCCGTGGCGCGGCTGTTCGGCCGGCGCGCGGTGGGCGTGCTCATGAGCGGGATGGGGGGCGACGGGGTGGCCGGCCTCAAGGCGATCCGCGACCGGGGAGGCCGGACCATCGCCGAGTCGGAGCAGACCGCCGTCGTCTACGGGATGCCCCGAGAGGCGATCCAGGCCGGCCTGGCAGACCTGGTCCTGCCGCTGCCGGAGATCGCGTGGACCCTGGCCGAGATGTGCCAGGGGCGGGCCGGCGCGGCGTGAGCCCGGCCGGCCGGGCGATGACAGGATGGCAACGCCCCGATCGGGGACCTATATTCGAGGCGATGACCAGGCAGCAGGACGAGGCGCTCCCCCCGGGGGATGTCGACGACCTCGCCGCGCGCGGCGAGGCGCTGCGCGCCATGTTCAGCCAGGCCCGCGCCTTCACCGAGGAGCTGCTGCGCGAAAACGAAAGGCTGCGCTTCCGGGTCGCCGGGCTGGGCCGCGAGCTGGAGCAGCACGGCACGCCGGGGGGATCCGGGGACGGCTCGCAGGCGCTCGAGGCGCGCGTGCGTGAGCTCGAGAAGGAGCGCGACGACCTGCTGCGCCGCTTTCGCCAGGTGGAGGAGATCAACCGCAGCTTCGCCTCGCGCTACGACGAGATCGAGTCGCAGAACAACCAGCTGGCGAACCTCTACGTGGCTTCCTACCAGCTGCATGCGACGCTCAACTTCGCGGAGGTGGTGGACACGGTGCGCGAGATCCTGATCAACCTGGTGGGGGCCGAAGCGTTCGCCCTCTACTGGGTGGACGAGAAAGCCGGCCATCTGAAGACCGAGGCCAGCCAGGGGATGGGGGACGCGCTCCCGTCCAGCGTGCGGGCCGGATCGGGGCCGCTGGCGCGCGCCGCCCGGGAGGGAGAATCGTATTACGCCGATCCGCTCCCGGAGGACCCGCGCGTCGATCCCGCCCGCCCGATCGCCTGCATCCCGCTCAAGATCGGGCCGGGCGTCATCGGCGTGATCGCCATCTACCGGCTGCTGCAGCAGAAGGAGCGCTTCACGCCGCTGGATTTCGAGATGTTCACGCTCCTGGCGGGCCACGCGGCGACCGCCCTGTTCAGCTCCAAGCTGTACCAGCGATCGGAGCAGAAACTCAGCAACCTGCAGGGCTTTCTCGACATGCTCACGGCACCCTCGCCCTGAGCCCGGCACGGAGAGGTCATGAGCGCCCCCACACTCCTGGTCGTTGAAGACTCGCCGACGATGCGCCAGCTGATCGCCTTCACCCTGCGGCGCCTTCAGGGTTGCCGCATCCTCGAGGCGGTGGACGGCGTCGACGCCCTGAAGAAGCTGACGACCGATCGCGTCGACCTGGTCATCACCGACATCAACATGCCGATGATGGACGGCCTCAAGCTGGTCTCGCTCATCCGCGGCAACGCGCGCACCAAGGCGATGCCGATCGTGATCGTCACCACGGAAGGCGCCGACGAGGACCGCAAACGCGGGCTGGCGCTGGGGGCCAACGCCTACATCCCGAAGCCGATCCAGCCCTCCGCCCTGCTCAAGACCGTCACCTCCCTCCTCGAGCCAGCGCGCGGCTGACCTGCGCCTGCGCGTGGCGCGGCCCGCGGCTCCACCAGCAGAAGGCGAACAGGGACCACAGGAGAGATCCGTGGTCGGCGCGGCGCTCGCGGTGCTCGGCGAAGAGACGCGCCGCCTCCCGGGGATCGATCCCGGGAAGGTCGGCGAGCGCGGCGGCGGAGACGACCTCCTCGTACAGCCCGCGCAGCGGTCCCGCGATCCAGTGTCCGACCGGAACCTCGAAGCCGCGCTTCGGGCCGCGCAGCACCGCGGAAGGCAGCACGCCGCGCAGGGCGCGCCGCAGCAGGCGCTTGCCGGAGGAGGCGGAGAAGTGCGCCGCCGCAGGCAGCGACAGGGCCATCTCGACCAGGTCGGGGTCGAGAAACGGCGCGCGCACTTCGAGCGCGTGCCGCATGCTGGTGCGATCCACCTTGGCGAGCATGTCGTCCGGGAGCGGCAGGTCGATCTCGACCGGCAGGATGCGCTCGATCGGGCCCCGCCGGCCGCCGGCGGCGAAGCGGCGGTAACGATCGGCGACCAGGGCGCGCCCCAGGCCGCGATCGGGGGTTCCGGGGCGGAGCGCGCGGCGCACGACGGAGGGGGCGATCGACATCCAGGCGGCGTGCGCCCCGGCCAGGTCGTCGCCCAGGCCGTCGACCAGCCGGCGCAGCCGCCGCACCATCCCCGCCGGCCCTCCGCCATGCCTCGCCGGAAGGGGCGCGAGCAGGGCCGCGAGCGCCGCGCGCAGGCGCGCGGGCAGCCGGGCGAGGGCGCCGTGGGCCGCCAGCGCCCGGTAGACGCGGTAGCCTCCGAACACCTCGTCGCCTCCATCTCCGGAGAGCGCCACCGTCAGGTCGCGGCGCGCCTGCCGCGCGATGAGCGACGAGGCCAGGGCGGAGGAGTCCGCGAACGGCTCGTCGAGGCCGTCCAGCACGGAGGGGATCTCCGCCTGCAGGCAGGCGGCGTCCACGAGGGTCTCGTGGTGGCGGGTGCCGAGGTGCCGCGCCGTGCGGCGGGCGCGCTCCGACTCGTCGAAGTAGCCGATCCCTTGGATGCCCATCGAGTAGGTGCGCGGCGGCTCCTCGCCGCCGCGGCGCATGAAGGCGACGACCGCCGCCGAATCGACCCCGCCCGAGAGGAAGGCGCCGAGAGGCACATCGGACTCCAGGCGGCGGCGCACGGCCGCTTCGAGGGCCTGACGCACCTCCTCGGCGGGGCGCGCCGGGGCGGGTCGCTCCAGCCGCTCCTCGAGCCGATAGTAGCGGCCGATCTCGGGATCCCGGCCGCGGCGGGCCAGGAGGAATGAGGCGTGCGGCAGCTTGCGCGCCGCGCGGTAGATGGTCCAGGGCGCCGGGATGAACCCGAAGGTCAAGTACAGCTCGACCGCCTCGGGGTCGATCTCCAGCGGCACTCCGCCATGGCGCGCCAGCGCCCCCAGCTCCGAGGCGAAGACCAGCAGGCCCCCGGCCAGCGCGTAGTAGAGAGGCTTCTCTCCGAACCGGTCACGGGCCAGGAGGAGGCTCCCATCCGCCTCCGACCAGAAGGCCAGGGCGAACATGCCGTTGAAGCGCGCCAGCGCTTCCGGTCCCCAGGCGAGGAGCGCCTGCAGGACCACCTCGGTGTCCGAGCGCGAGCGGAAGCGCGCCCCGCGTCCCTCGAGATCGCGGCGCAGGTCGGCGGCGTTGTAGAGCTCCCCGTTGTAGACCAGCCAGCCGCGGCCAAGGGCGTCGCGCATCGGCTGGGCGGCGGCGGGGGTCAGGTCGATCACCCTGAGGCGGCGGTGCCCCAGGCCCAGGAGCGGCAGGCCACGCGTGGCCGGCCCCTCCGCTCCGACCATCACGACCGCGCCCTCGTCCGGGCCGCGGTGCGCCAGGGCGTCCGTCATGGCGCGGACGTCCTCCCGGTGCACGGAGCGGCCATCCAGGGAGAGGGCGCCGGCGAGGCCGCACATGCGTCACGCCGCTCCGAGAAGCGATCGCAGGCAGGCCGCCGAGCGCTCCCAGGGATGGGCGGCGGCCCAGCGCCGCGCCGCCCGGCTCATCCGCGAGCGCTCGTCCGGATCGGCGAGCAGGCCCGCGGCGGCCCGCACGAAGGCCTCCGGGTCCTCGGGGGGGATGAGCAGGCCGCTCTGCCCGTCTTCGACGGCCTCGGGAACGCCCCCCGACTTCCCGGCGATGCAGGGCAGCCCATGGCTCGCCGCTTCGAGGAACGACAGGCCGAACCCCTCCAGCCCGTCGTACCCCCCGGTGGCGCGGCTGAGCTGCACGAAGAGCGTGGCCAGCGCGTAGTGGGCGGGAAGCTCCTCGGCCGGGACGCCGCCCGCGAACACCACCCGCGACGCCACGCCGGTCTCGCGGGCCAGGCGCTCGAGGCTTTCCCGGTGCTCCCCCCGTCCCACCACGAGGTAGGTGAGGGCTGGAAAGCGCTCCAACAGGCGGGGCAGGCCGCGGATCACGGTGTCCTGCCCCTTCATCGGCACCAGGCGCGCCACCGTGAGCAGGACCGGGCCCTCTTCGATCCGGTAACGCTCGCGCAGCCCCGCGAGCCGCGCCTCCTCGACGGGCCGCGCCGGGTCGACCCCGAGCGGCAGGACGACGGCGCGCCGGGCGGCGCCGGGCAGCAGGCGCTCGAGCAGGCCGAGGGTGAAACCGCTGTTGGCCAGCACCACCTCGGCCCCCGACACGACCCAGCGGGCCATCCGTCCCCAGAGCGGCCGATCGTGGTAATCGGCCACGTCCGCGCCATGGACGATGACGGCGTAGGGGATCCCCGCCAGCCCGGCGAGGAGCCGGATCGGCGCGCCGAGCGACAGGAGCTGCCCGCAGACGATGTAGCGCACGCGGCGCCTGGCGAGCAAGGCGGCGATATGGGCGCCGGCGAGGAGGCTGCGCGCCAGGCGGCGCGGCACGCCGCCATGCTCCGGCAGCCAGCGCCGGACCACCGGCACCGCCAGCCGCCCGTCCACGGCGGCGTCGCCCGGCGCGCGGGGGGCCAGCACCAGCGCCTCCTCGGGCCGCAGGTGGCGGGCCAGTGCGTGGTACAGGGTGGCCTCCCCTCCGAGCAGCGGTGGGAAGTCGTTGACCGCCAGAAGGACGACGGCGCTCATGCCTCGGGTGGGCGGCCCGGAGGGCCGGGGCGCGCCCGGATCGCCGCCGTCTCGAGGACGGCCACGACCAGAAGGACGAGGGCGCCGTGCACCAGGAAGAGCACCGCCTCGCCGCTCTTGCCGTGGCGCAGACCCAGGGCCGACAGGCCGACTCCGAGAGCCAGGGCGAGGATCAGCACCAGCGCGCGGCGCGGGCTTCCGAGCAGGTCGGTGAAACGATGGTGGATGTGGTCGCGGCCCACGTAGTCGATCCACTGGCGGAAGCCGCGCACCTTGCCCGAGGCGACGCGCGACACGGTGGTCCGCACCATGTCGTAGATCAGGACGCTGAAGATCAGGACCGGCGCGGCCAGGGCGACGAGCGGGTCCCCCTCGGCCCAGTCCTCCTTGATCGCCAGGGCCGCCAGAAGGAACCCGATGCTGGCGCTGCCGGAGTCGCCGAGGAAGATCGAAGCGGGGCGGCCGACCCTCAGGTTATGGGGCAGGAAGCCGAGCAGCGCCCCGACCAGGGCGGCGCAGACCTGCACCAGCCCCGTCTGGCCGCTGCCGCGCCCCACCAAGGCGAGGAGCAGGGCGATGAGGCCGCCCAGGGAGACCGCCAGGCCGTCGATGCCGTCGATGAAGTTGTAGGCGTTGGTGATGCCGACGATCCAGAGCACCGAGAGCGCCACGTTGACCGTCGCGCCCGCCGGTCCGGGGAGCAGGTCGAGGCGCACCCCCGCGGCGATCACCGCGACGGCGCAGAGGACCTGGAGGCCCAGGCGCACGGGCGCCGACAGGCCGCGGGTGTCGTCCACCGCGCCCGCGAGCATGAGCAGGAGCGCCGCCACGGCGATCGCCAGCAGCTCGTGATCGACCAGGGGCCGCTGGCCGAGCGCCAGGACGAAGCCGGCGATCACCGCCACCCCGCCCAGCTTCGGGGTGGCCGCGCCGTGCTGCTTGCGCTCGTCCGGGCGGTCGAGCGCGCCGGTGCGCTCGGCCAGAAGGCGGACGAAGGGGGTCAGGCCGAAGGCGACCAGGAAGGCGACCGCTCCCGACTCGGGGATCCCCGGGGCCGGCCGGTGCCCCATGAGCCAGATGGCCACCGCGACGAGCGCTAGGGCCGGCATTGCGTCACCTCGCGGATCACCCGCGCCACCTCGGCCTCGGTGAGGGCGGGGTAGAGCGGCAGGGAGACCAGCTCCTTCCGGGCGCCTTCCGTGGCGGGGAAGGACCCGGGCGATGAGGCCAGCCGGTGCAGCGGGAGGAAGACGGGGTGGCGGGCCGCGACGCCCCGCCGGTTGAGCCGCGCGATGAACGCCTCCGCCTCCGGCACGCGCACCAGGTAGCGGTAGGGCACGGGGCGCGCGCCGTCGGGGGCCGCCGGGCGCCGCAGGCCGAGCGGCGCGAAGGCCTGGTCGTACGACGCGGCGATGGCGGCGCGGCGCGCCACGAACTCGCGCAGGCGGCCCAGCTGCGCGCAGGCGATGGCGGCGTGCAGGTCGCCCATGAGCCCGTTCACCCGCGCCGCGTCCCGTTCCTTTTCGTCGTGCCCGGCCAGGTCGCGGGCGGCCCGCACGAGCGACGCCTGGGACGAGGCGAGGGCCCCGCCCGGCCCGCCGCAGGTGACCATCTTGGTGGGGCCGAACGAGAAGACACCGGCGTCCCCGCGCGCCCCCACGGGCCGATCGACCGAGATCGCGCCCAGCGCCTGCGCGCAGTCCTCCACGACGAGCCAGCCGCGCGCGCGGAACGGCTCGACGCGAGCCGGCAGACCGAAGGGATGAACCAGGATCGCGGCCCTCGGGGGATGGGAGCCCGCGCGCCGCGCCACGTCGTCGGCATCGAGGGCGAGGGTGGCGGGGTCGATGTCGCACACCAGGGGCTCGGCCCCCGCGGCGCGCACGGCGTGCAGCAGGGCGGCGCAGGCGTAGCTGGGCAGGGCGACGCGGTCGCGGGGCGTCAGGCCCAGGACGCGCAGGGCGAGGGCGAGGGCCAGCGTGCCCGAAGACAGGGCCACCGCGTCGGCCGCGTCGGAAAGCCTCGCGACCAGCGCCTCGCAGCGGGCGGCCTCGGCGCCGGGAGCGAGGCGGGCGGCGCGCAGGACCCGCAGGGCGGCCTCTTCCTCCTCGCCGCCGAGGCAGGGACGGGAGTGCGGCACCAGGCCGCGGCCGGAGGTGAGCGCGCGGGCGGAGGAGGCGGTCACCGGCGCTCCCCCTTGCGTGTCGTGCCGGCCCTCCCGGGTCCTATGCCGCCGTCGGTGATGTTGATGAACAGGCGCAGGGGGGCGAACCCCTCCGCCCAGCGCACGCGCCCCTGGACGCCGCGGAAGTGGGCCGAGGCCTGGGCGATCTCGCAGATCGGAGTGGACTCGATGCGGGTGCGCGACACCTGGCTCCGGTGCCGGCGCAGCGACTCGATCTTGCGCTCGATCTCGCCGCCGATGTCGATGAACACCGTCGGGGTGAAGTTCACCGTCGTCGGCCCCTCGTAGAACAGGACGTTGCGCGTGTAGCGCGTGGCGGAGATGGCGGCCCGCGCCACCTCGCGGTGGTCCTGATGCGTGTCCTCGGGGAAATTGACGAAGATGAAGTCGGGATCGAGCGTGTGCATCACCCTCTCCATCCGATCGATGAGCCGCCGCACCGAAGGCAGGAGGGTGTCGCGGTACCCGCCCCAGTGCACCCGGCGCGCGCCCAGGACGCGCGCCGCCTCGATCTGCTCCCGCCGCCGCGTGCGGGCGCGCCCGCCGCGCGCGCCGTCGGTCATCACCAGGAGGTCGATGCGGGCTCCCTTGGCGGCGTACTTGATGAGCGTCCCGCCGCAGCCGAACTCCACGTCGTCCGGATGGGCGCCGATCGCCAGGATGTTCATACCGCCACCTCCCGGCTCTCCCGCAGGCGGCGGATCGCCCCGCGCCCCAGGTTCATCAGGATGTCGACCGCGGAGAGGTTCGGCTCGAAACCGTCGTGCACCTGGCGATAGGTGGGATGGCGGAAGCCCTGGAACTCCACCCGGATGCCCGCGCGGCGATAGGCCTCCAGGTCCATGTACGCCTCGCCGCCGTCGCCCGCCAGGTACGTCGAGCAGCCGAGGCGGCCGCACAGCGCGATCAGGCGCTCATTCGCCCCGGGATCGGCGGGAAGGTCCGCGAGGGTGGAGGCGAGGAGGATCGGCGTGCGCACGCCCAGCAGGCCCGCCAGGACCGTCACGGTGCGTATGTTGAGGGCCGCCAGGTTCGGGAACGACTCCTCGAGCAGGGCCTCGAGCGCAGGCAGGACGGTGTCGCGGAAAGGGGCGCGGGCGTACTGCTGGCGTAAGCCTTCGCGATGCTTGCGCCGCCAGGAGGAGCGCTCGTCGATGGTCACCTCGTCGAGGGCCATCGGGAAGCGGTGGTGCACCGGGACGGTCAGCCACTGCCATCCCTGGGAGGTGCGGATGCGGTTGCGGTTCTGCCACTCGTTCTTCTTGAACTGCACCGTGTCGAGCAGCACGAAGCGGTCCACCCGGTCCATCTTGTCGAAGTAGCCGAGCCAGGGCAGGTACTGGGGCTGATGCGCCGCGAGCCTCATGCCGCCTCCTGGCGCGCTGCCACGAAGATCGGGTTGGCGATCAGCCGGTACGGGTAGGCCCCCTCGAGATCGAGACGGTAGAACGTCGCGCCTCCCGGGTCATCCTCCACTTCGGCGCTGAAGGGGGGCACCACCCGCCGGGTCCAGATCACCGCGCCCCCGCGCACCAGCCGCGCGGTGACGGCGCCGCCGCCCCCGCCGACCGCGAAGCGCACCGACAGCGGCCCTGATGGCAAAGGCAGCGCGCCGCCGGCGCCCGCGCTCCGCCCCCGGGCGGCGAGGCTGAAGGAGAGAAGCCGCAGAGGCGGCGCGCCCGAAGGCGTCCAGCGGGCATAGAGGCGTCCGGCCCGCAGGGCCTCGAGGATCCCGGCATGGGTGCTTTGCCGCACCTGGAAGACGGTCTGCAGGATCCCGAAGTCGACGGCCGGTGGCGCGTGGTGCTCGTCCAGCTCCGCGATGGCCCGGGGCGGATGGGCGCGGCGGCCGGCCACGAAGTCCGACAGCGCCTGGTCCCAGATTCCGCCGGGCGGCAGGAGCTCTTTCACCCCTTCGGGGAGGGCCGCGAAGCCGTCGGCGTCCGTCTCGCGCACCAGGGCCGGGTAAGGGGCGGTGAACAGGTGGACGCCCTGCAGGGTGTCCTCCGCGCGCGCCTCGGGATGGGCCCAGACGGTGATCCCCCCGCGGGCGCGCACCGCATCGATCATGGCCTGGAACGGGGCCGCGCCCGGATCGGGGCCGACCGGGCTGTAACGTTCGATCCGGAACGGGAAGCCGGCGACAAGGGCCGCCAGGGCGGCGATCCCGATCAGGATCGCTCCCAGGTGACGCCTTCGCTGGCGCAGCCGGAAGGCGCCCAGGCGCGCCTCCTCGTATCCTGGGCGCGCCAGGCGGCGCGCCGACCAGGCCAGCGCCGCGGCGGGCAGCAGGTAGAGCAGCGACCAGGGTCCGTAGATCCAGGCGGCGCGATTGCCGGCGGCCGGCAGGAGCGCGAGTCCGGCCGAGTCGTCGATCCCCAGGACGAGCAGGTGCCGGTGCCACCCCTGGAGCTCCAGGCTCCCTGCGAGCGGCGAGCCGCCGAAGCGCGAATAGGGGCTGGTCTCCACGCCGGGCAGCACCAGCGTTCCGGGCGCCTCGCCCTCGGCGCGCGCCAGGGCCGTGAGGTACCGGGCGACGCCGTGAGAGAGCACCGACGGGCGCGACACCGCCACCCCCATCACGTTGCCCAGCGGCCACGGCGCGTAGCGAACCCGTTGCAGGAGGTGGTCCGTCAGCACGATGGCGTCGACTCCGGCGGCGCGCGCGGCGCGGGCCATCACGGCGGGCGAGGCGGCCCCGTCGGAGAAGGTCGAGTGCAGATGGATCACCGCGACCAGGTCGGTCAGCCCCGTTTCATCCTGGGCGAGGGCCGGAGGGGCGGCCAGCAGGAGGCAGGCGAGAAGGGACCAACCCTTGCTCTTCACTGCGACACCTCGCGGTAGACCTCGAGCAGCGTCCGCACCATGCGCCCGGCGCCGAAGGCGAGCGCGCGGCCCCGGGCGCGCCGCGCGAGAGCGGCGGCCAGCGCCTCATCGTCCGCCAGGCGTCCGATCGCCAGCGCGATCGCCTCCGGGTCGCCCGGAGGGATCAGCAGCCCGCAGCCTCCTTCCTCGAGGACCTCCGGCACCCCGCCCACGGCGGAGGCCACGACCGGCAGGCCGGTCGCCATCGCCTCGACCAGCGCCCGGCCCATCCCCTCGTTGCGCGAGGCGAGGACGAAGAGATCGAAGGCGGGCAGCACCGATCCCGGCGCCACCCAGGCGCCGCCGATCGTCACCCTGTCGCGAAGGCCCGAGGCCCGCGCCAGCTCCCCCAGGGAGGCGCGCAGCGGGCCGTCGCCCCCCAGGAAGAGACGCAGGCGCGGCCGCCGCGCGGCCGCCAGGAGGAAGCCCCGCAGCAGGTCCCCGGCTCCCTTGATCGCCTCGAGACGGCCCAGGCTGCCGACCACGAAGTCATCCGCCCGGTAGCCGAGCCGCGCGCGGCAGGCGTCGCGCCCCTGCCGCGCCCGGCGGCAGGGACGCAGGTCGATCCCCGAGCGCACCACCCGGAAGCCGCCCGGCCTTCCGATGCCGCGGCCGAGGTGCTCCTCGGCGCCCCGCCAGGAGAGCGCGATTTGCAGGCGCGCCAGAGGCGCGAGCAGCCGCTCGGCGAGCACCACCAGGGCGCTCCCCAGCCGGCCGTAGTAGCCGTAGAAGAGATGGCCATGCGGCTGGTGCACCACGGTGCGGCGCCGGCCGAGAAGCGCCGCCGCCAGCCGCCCCAGCGCGCCGGCCTTCGAGGTGTGCGTGTGGAGGACGTCGCACGGCTCGGCCCGCAGGAGGCGGACGATCGCCACCAGGGCCCTGGCGTCGTCGATCGGGCACGGCCGGCGCGCCAGCGTGGGGATCTCCACCAGCCGCAGGCGCGGTTGCCTTCGGGCCGCCTCGAGAAGCAGGCTGGGCTCCCGGCTCGGCCCGCTGGCGACGGTGACGCGGTGGCCGCGGCGCGCGGCGCCCAGCGCCTGCAGGAGCGTGCAGTCGGATGAGCCGCCGCGCTCCAGGCGGGTGATCAGGTGCACCACGGAGAGCGGGCGCGCGCGGGGCACGCCCGACGGCTCCGGCGGCCGGTGGCCGCCCGGGTGGCGCAGCGCGGCCGTGGCGGTCATCGGGCCTCCGGCAGGACGAGACGCGAGGCGAGGGCGGCCTCCGCTTCACGCAGGACCTCCTCGGGCTCGATGGCGCGCAGGCAGGTGTGGTGCCAGCACCGCCCTCGATCGCAGGGAGAGCAGGGGAGGTCGCGCCGCAGGACACGATCGGCGGGGCCGCGCGGCGAGAAACGCGCCGGGTCGGTCGGACCCATCAACGACACGGTGGGCAGGCCGAGCGCCGTCGCCACGTGCAGCGGGCCCGAGTTGTTGCCGATGAAGAGGTCGCACGAGGCCAGGCAGGCCATCAGGCCGCGCACCGGCAGCGCCCCGAGCGCGAGGGCGTCGGGGGTGGCGGCGCAGATGCGGCGCACCAGGTCGTCCTCGCCCGGCCCCGCCATCACGATGCAGGCGGCGCCGGTCCGTCCGGTCAGCTCGGAGATCAGATCCGCGAACCGTTCGGGGCCCCAGCGCTGGGAGGGGTAGTGACCGCCCGGGTGGAGGGCGACCCGCGGCGACGCCGCCCCCAGGCCGGCGAGGCGGCTCTGGGCCTCGCCCTTCTCCTGAGCGGTGACGTAGAGCGAAGGACAGGCCGCGACCGGGGTCGCGCCCAGGGCGGCGATCAGGTCGCGGTTCAGGTCGACGACGTGGCGGGCCGGGTCGGCCCATGGCCCCTTGAGGTTGAAGCAGGCCTGGCGGCCGGCGGCGCCGAAGCCGATGCGGTAGCGGGCCCGCGAGCGGTTCACCAGCAGGGCGCCGCGCAGCGCGGCGTCGGGCGTGAAGTCGATCGCCAGGTCGAAGCGGCCGACGAGGTCGCGCGGCAGGCCTGCGGCTCCCAGCGGCACGCGGCGATCCACGCCGGGATGGGCCTCGAGAAGCGCCAGCGGCGCGGGCGGCGCCAGGACGGTGATCTCGGCGTTCTTGAAGTGACGGCGCAGATCCAGGAGGGAGGCCGCGGTGAGCGCCATGTCACCCAGCCGATCGGCGCGGACCACCAGGATGCGCCCCACGCGCGAAGGCGACGGCGGCGCGCTCCGGCGCCATCGCAAGAGGCCGAGGGTGAAGAGGGCCGGGGCGCGGGCGGAGAGGAGCGCGCGCCGCACCAGACGCCGCAGCCGGTCGGGGATCATCCGGTCGCGCGGCAGGCGGATCTCGAAGCGCACGCGGGCGCCGTGGAGCGCGCTCATCGCGGGGCCCTCGCGAAGGCGACGATGGCATCGGTCAGGATGCGGCCGCAGAGGCGCGACAGCAGCGCGGCGACGGCGTCGAGAGCCCTCTTGGCCGGCGCCAGGGCGCAGCGGTCGGCCTCGACCCGCACGGCCAGGAAACCGTGGCGCTCCAGCGCCCGGGTCAGGGTCACCGGGCTGAAATGGCTGAGGTGCGGTTCACGCGCCCCGTCCTCGTAGAGCGGCAGCGGGCGGCGCCGCACCACGCGGTAGGCGGCGCGCATCGGCAGGTTGTCCAGGTTCGGCACCGCCGCGACCAGGAGCCCGCCGGGCGCCAGTCGCCGGCGGACCGCTTCGAGCATGGCGCCGGGCCCGGCGAGGTGCTCGAGCACGTGCCAGAGCGTGATGACGTCGAAGGGCCCGCGCAGCACGCGCTCGCGGGACAGGTCGCCGACGGCCACCGGGCGCCCCAGCCGCAAGGAAGCGCGCCGCGCCCCCTCGGGGGAGAACTCGATCCCCTCCGCCGCCCACCCGGCCTGACGCGCGATCGACAGGAACAGCCCATCGCCGCACCCGACGTCGAGCAGGGAGCCGATCGGGGCCCTCAGCGCGATCTGCCGCAGGCGGCGCCTCCAGAGCGCCGTGCGAGGGACCTCCTCGCGCGCCTGCCAGGGCTCGTAGTACTCCGGGCCGTAGGCCGAAGGGGAGAGTGCGGCGCCGGGGAGCGGGTCGATGAAGACCAGATCGCAGGCGGTGCAGCGGACCGGACGCGGCCGGAGCGGATCGCCCGGGCCGGCGGCCGCGCCGCCGGTGAACAGGCGCACGCCGCAGGCCGGGCAGGGGCGGGTGGGCGGAAGAGGCGAGCCGCGCCGGCCGGGGGACCCCCTCATCGCGCCGTCTCCCGGGGCGCCCGGACCGCCTCTCCCGGGCCGCGCAGCAGCTCGCCG
>Ga0066710_100001755_pt1 | contig 16653 bp, 20 predicted proteins | sample GraSoiAngelo_159_FD_79666 | JGI IMG/M metagenome (GOLD analysis project Ga0066710, IMG submission 79666) | Grasslands soil microbial communities from the Angelo Coastal Reserve, California, USA - 14_1009_16_40cm | ecosystem: Environmental > Terrestrial > Soil > Grasslands | place: USA... | reverse complement strand
GCGCTGGTCGGCAAGCTCGGCTCGCTCGGCGCGCCACTCTCCAACTGGCTCAACGAGCTCGGCGTGCACCGCGCCTTCATGCAGTGGATCGTGGGTATCCACCGCAAGCGCAAGCTGCCGCGCTTCCATCGCCCCACCTTCTCCAGCTGGTTCAGCTCTCGCCCCAAGACCGCGGTGGTGCGCGGCGCTAAAAAAATTGCGCTGTTCGCGACGTGCAGCGTGGAGTACAACGCACCGGCCATCGGCCGTGCGGCCGTGGCGGTTCTCGAGCGCAACGGCGTGGACGTGACGCTGCCGGCCCAGGGCTGCTGTGGTATGCCGTACCTCGACGGCGGCGCCGTGGACGAGTGCCGGCGCCTCGTGCGCGACAACGTCCGCACGCTGGCGGCAGCGGTGCGTGAAGGCCGCGAGATCGTCTCGCCGGGTCCGACCTGCAGCTACATGCTCAAGCAGGAATACCCCTGGCTCGACGGCTCGGACGACGCCAGGCTGGTGGCGACGCACACGCGCGATCTCTTCGAGTACCTCGCACAGCTGCACGCCGCCGGCGCCCTCGACACGAGCTTCAGCCAGCCGGTCGGCGCGGTCACCTACCACGTGCCGTGCCACCTGCGAGCCCAGAACATCGGCACCCGGTCGGCCGACGTGCTGCGCACGATTCCCGGCGCCAAGGTCGACGTCGTCGAGCGCTGCTCGGCCGTGGACGGCACCTGGGGCTTCAAGACGCAGTACTTCGAGCTCTCCATGAAGGTCGCGCAGCCGCTGTTCGACGCCGTCCGCGCGGCGGCGGCGCCCACGGTGGCCACCGACTGCCCGCTGGCCGCGCTGCAGATCGCGCAGGGCACCGGCGCGGAGCCGCGCCATCCCATCCAGGTCCTGGCCCGCGCGTACGGCCTCGAGGACGCATGACGCCGATCGCCGCCGGCGAGATCCTGAACCTCTACGACTACGAGCGCGTGCGTGACGCCCGCCGCCGCGACGTCATCGCGCTCAAGGCCGAGCGGCGCGTGGCCGTGGGGCGCTACCTGTCGTTCGTCTTCGAGAATCGCCAGACGGTGTGGTTCCAGATCCAGGAGATGGTCCGCGCCGAGCGGCTCGTCGACGAGGCCAAGATCGCCGAGGAGATCGCCGTCTACAACACGCTGCTGCCGCGCCCGGGCGAGCTGGCCGCCACGATGTTCATCGAGATCGGGGAGCCGGAGCGGATCAAGCCGGTGCTCGACGCGCTGCTCGGCATCGACACCCGCGACTACGTGCGCCTGCAGATCGGGCCCGACGTCGTGACGGGCTCGTTCGAGGCCGGCCACTCCGACGAGGAGCTCGGCAAGCTGTCCGCCGTGCACTTCGTGCGCTTCGCGCTGCCGCCGGCCGCGCGCCGGCGCTTCGCGGAGTCAGACGTGGCCCTGGTGGTCGAGCATCCCAACGAGCGTGGCCGCACCCTGCTGAGCGAGACGACGCGCCGCCGCCTGGCCGAGGACCTGGCGTGAGGCGCGAGGCGCTCGTCGCGCTGGCGAGCGCGTCCGTGCTGACGCTGACCGGCTGCTCGCAGGAGAAGCTCGGCCCCGAGGCCGAGCGCGGCCGCCAGGTCTATCTGAGCCAGTGCACGGCCTGCCACGCCGCTGACCCGAGCCAGCCGGGCCCCGTGGGGCCCGAGGTCAAGGGCTCGTCGCGCGAGCTGCTGGAGGCGAAGGTCCTGCGCGTCACGTACCCGCCCGGCTACAAGCCCAAGCGCCCGACGAGCGTGATGCCGCCGCAGCCGCAGGTCGCCGGCGACATCCCCGCGCTCGCCGCGTACCTCAAGTAGGGACACGAAGGCCCGGCGCCTGACATCGGCGCCGGGCCCGGGAAGCCTCTCTCGTCGTCCGCGTCTAGCCGAAGAGCTTGGCGAGCACGACGTAGAGGATCAGCGAGAGGATGAAGCCCGCCCAGAACGTGCCCTTGAGCGTGGCGAGGACCTTCTTGCCACCGCTGGCCGGTGCCGCGGGACCGACGAGCGCGTTGACCTCGGCGGCGATGATGACGACGGCCAGCAGGATCAGCGCGCCCCACTTCGCGCCGGCGGTGGCGGGGTTCGCCATCGGCAGGTGCGAGGCGGCGCCCATGAAGAACAGCATCGGGATGGACAGCATGGTGTTCGTGCGCGAGGCCACGCCCGCCCGCGCGCCGCGGGGTGCCGCGTCAGGGATCGCCTGGCCGCCGGTGGCCACCTGGTCGGCCGAGCGCATCACCACCTGCTGATACGGCCAGATGACGAACCACACGTTGGCCCACATGACGGAGCCCAGCATTCCGCCGAAGAAGATCTTCCAGCCGTAGGACGTGGCCGCGAACTCGCGCAGGCCGCCGTAGCGCGCGAAGGCTACGTGCAGGATGTAGAGCCAGCCCGTGATGAAGGTGAACATCGCGCCCCAGCGGAACCACCAGAGCGCCGAGTCGAGGAGACCGCCACGGACGATGCCGCTGCGCACGGGCGGGTTGTCGGCCACGAACTTGCTGCCGAAGAAGGGGGTCTGGACGAAATTGAAGTAGTACAGCATGCCGATCCAGGTGATGCCGGCGAGGAAGTGGAACCATCGCAGGAGAAACAGCCAGCCTTCACCACTGAATAGGGCCATGGCCCGCGCCTCCTAGTCGATTGAGGGGCTACTACTTATCGTCATCGTCCTCGAGGTCGTCATCGTCGTCGTCCAGGTCATCGTCGTCGTCCTCGTCCTCCTCCTTCTCGAGATCGGCGTCCAGGTCGCCCTCGACGTCGTCGTCGTCTTCGTCGTCCTCGTCCTCGTCTTCGGCCTTGTCGTCGACGAGCTCCTCGGCGTCGAGGTCCTCGTCCTCGGCCTCAGCCTCGTCGGCAACCTCGTCGTCGTCGTCGTCCTCGTCGTCCAGATCCTCTTCGTCGAGGTCGTCGTCGTCCTCGAGAGTCGCCCGGAAGGCAGCATCGACGTGCCAAGGTTGCGTGCGGAACTGCATCTTTGAAGATTCCTCCGAGCCGTACCCGGCCAGACCTATGAGCAGCGGAATCACTGCCTTCGAATTCGGGCGGAGTATACAGCAAACATTCGGCCACCGACATCTTTCGCGGGCTCCGGAAGGACCGATCGGTGCGAGGAGGCGTCGCACCGTCCCGGTCGTTCCAGCCGGGGATGTCGGTGGCCGAGCCGGGCCCGACGCGTCAGCGGGCGCTGGAGTTCGGGCTCGGCGACGAGGCCGCGAGCGGCCCCGACGCGGTCACGTTGTTGGTCTCGTCGAGCTCGGCCTGCTGACCGAGGGCGTCGACGACGACGAGCACGCGGTAGGGGTTCGGCACCACGGTGCCGGCCGGCACGGTGACCGTGGTCACATCGTTCACGCGGGTGGCGCCGCCGGCCATGCCACCAAAAGTGCGCGACCCCAGCAGCACATCACCGTCGTCGAGCTTGTCGTCCGCCGAGAGGTAGTAGCGGACGGTGAAGACACCGGCGGGCGCGGCCCCGAGGTTCCGGATGGTGTGGGTGATGGTCAGCGGCCGGCCCGCCGCGGCGCCGGCCTGGGCTGTCACCGACGACACCCAGAAGTCCGGCAGGTACGGCACGACCGACATCGGGGGCGACGTCATCATCATGTTGTTCGTCTCGTCGGTCTCCGTCTGCTGATTCATCGCATCGACGACCGCGATGACCTGGTAGCTCCCGGGCACCGACGTGTTGGCCGGGATCGTCAGCGACGTCACGGCCGGGCTGCTGGCGCCGGCGGCCAGGCCGCCCATCATGCGCGCGCCGAGGAGCACGTCGCCGTCGTCCAGCGCGCCGTCGGCCGAAAGGTAGAAGCGCACGGTGAAGGCGCCGGCCGGCGCGGCGCCGCGGTTGCGCACGGTGTGCGTGATGGCCAGCGGGCGGCCGGCGACGGCCGTGGCCGGCACGCTGAGCGCGGTCAGCATCAGGTCCGGCCGGTAGAGGCTGATCGGGAACGTTGCCGAGACCTGTCTGTTGTTGCTCTCGTCGGTCTCCGTCTGCTGCCCGAGGGCGTCGGCGACGGCGATCACCTGGTAGTCCCCCGGCGTCGTGGTGAGCGGGATCGTGAACGTGCTGACCACGCTGCTCGCTGCGCCGGCGGCGAGGCCGCCGATCACGCGCATGCCCAGCGGCGTGTCGCTGTCGTGGAGCGTGCCGTCGCTCGAGAGATAGAAGCGCACGGTGAAGGCGCCGGCCGGAGCCGGGCCCTGGTTCCGCACGATGTTGGTGATCGCCAGCGGACGGCCGACGGCGCCCGCGGCGGGCACCGTCAGCACGCTGACCGTGAGGTCGGGACGGAAGAAGCTGACCGCCACGCCGGCCGAGGCGCGCCTGTTGTTGTTCTCGGCGAGCTCGGTCTGCTGGCTGGCCGCATCCGCGACGGCGATCACGTGATAGGTCGCGGGGGCCGACGTGTTCGCGGGCACCATCAGCGTCGTCATCACGGTGCTGCTGGCGCCGGGGGCCAGGCTCATGATCGTCCGCGCGCCGAGGAGCACGTCGGTGTCGTGCAGCGTCTCGTCGCTCGAGAGGTAGTAGCGCACGGTGAACGCCCCCGAGGGAGCCGGCCCGCCGTTGCGGACGCTGTCGGTGATCATCATCGGACGGCCGACGGCGCCGGTGGGGGGCGCCGTCAGCGCCGTGATCGTCAGGTCGGGCTGGTAGGCGGTGACGCTCATCGTCCCCGACATCGTGGCGTTGTTCGTCTCCTCCAGCTCCGCCTGCTGCTCGAGCGCGTCGACGAGACCGACCACGCGGTACGTGGCCGGCACCGGCGTGTCGGCGGGCAGGGTGACCATCGTGGCGGCGGTGCTCATGGCGCCGGCCCCCAGGCTCGGGATCGTCCGCGCGCCGAGCAGCACGTTGCCGCCGTCGAGCGTGCCGTCGGTCGAGAGATAGAACTGGACGACGAAGCTGCCGGCCGGCGCGGGCCCGGAGTTGCGCACGGTGCTGGTGATCGTGAGCGGCCGGCCCGCCGCGGCGGCCGCGGGCACGCCGACGGAGGTCAGCGTGAGCTCCGGACGGAAGAGCGTGATGGTCATCGCGGCGGAGGCGCGCACGTTGTTGCTCTCGTTGCGCTCGGTGACCGCGCCGGCCTCGTCGAGCGCCGCCAGCACATAGTAGGTGCCGGGCTCGACGGACGGAGACACCGCGAACGCGTTCGTGGCGGAGCTCGTGCCGTTGACGCCCAGCGCGGGGATCGTGCGCGAGCCGAGCAAGACGTCACTGGCGCCGCGCGTGGTGGCGGTCGCCAGATAGAAGTTCAGCGGCACGCTGGGCGAGGCGACGACGCCGAGGTTGCGCACCGTGTTGGCGACCGAGATCGTGCCGCCCGTGCGAGCCGTGGCGGGTGCGGTGAGCGCGGTGAGGGTGAGATCGGCCAGGCTTCGCGGCTCGAACGTCCGCACGAATGTCTGCCCGCCGGACTCCATGTCGGGCGCCTCGATCCACGTCACGCTCGGCAGGCCGGCGGCATCGAGCGTGATCCACGGCGTGAAGCCGCGCCGGGTCGGGCCCGAGATGCCGGTGCCCGTCGCGGAACCGGTGCCGACCTCGGTCCAGCGCCCGACCCGCGCGTCCCAGCCGAGCACGTAGATCGACGCGTCGGCGCCGCCGCCCCCCGCCCACGCGGCGACCGGGCCGTTGAGCCCGGGGGCGAGCGAGATGTCGTAGGCGAACGCGCTCATCGCGATCTCGCCGGTGGCCGAGCCGAGGCCTTGCCACGCGCTGCCGCTCCAGCGCCGCACGTACATGTGGCGGAAGCCGTCGATACCGTCCGTCGAGCCCCAGCCGAGGACCGGCGCGCCGTCACGCGCGATGATCACGTACGGCCGGTTCATCCGGTTGACGTAGTCCTCGTTCGCCCAGTTGGTGTCGTTGCTGATGCCGCCCGGCCCGCCGAGCCCGGCGCCGGCCGCAGTCGCCGGGACGGGAGGGCCCATCGGCACCCATGCGCTGCCATTCCAGGTGACGGCGTAGATGTCGTCGTTGAGGCCGTTGTACTGGGGCGGGTTGCTGCTCTGGAACTCGCTGAAGTAGATGAAGGCCAGCACGGGGCTGCCGTCGCCGCGGATGGCGAGCGTGGGGCTGAGCGCGCCGTGCCGCGCGAAGTTGGCGCTGCCGTCGTCGTTGCTGAACACGAAGCTGGTGGCCTTGCTGGCGCCGCCGCCCGTGCGGTCCGAGCCGACGTAGACCCAGCCACCGGTGGGGCCGGTCCAGCGCTTGACGTAGACCTGCTCGCTGTCGCGCGCGATGCCGCTGGTGACCGTCGTGAAGTCGGCGCCCGCGGTCGCTTTCGTGTCGTAGGCGACCCACGGCGTGCCGTCGGGCCCAAGGGCCAGCGAGAACGAGTTCACGTTGGCGCGTCCGTCGGCCCCGCTGATGCCGCCACCCGCGGCCGAGCCGCCCAGCTCCTGCCAGTCGCCCCCGGCGGCGTCCCGCACCAGGAGAAAGACCTCCCAGCTTTGCGTCTCCGGCACGAAGCCCATCCAGGCGAGATAGATCCGCCCGCTGCCGTCCATTGCCAGCTGGGGCAGGTGGCCGCCGCCCGGCCGCGCGATGATCTCCCACTCTGCGCCGTTCCAGCGGCGCACCACGATGTCCGCCCAGTCGGTGTACGCGACGACGGGGCGTCCGTCGCTGCCGACGAGGATGGACGTGTTGCGATGCTCGGGCACGACGCCGAGCTCGCTCGCGCTGATGCCGGCGCCGCTGGCCGAGCCGCCGATCTCTTCCCAGAACTGGGCGGTCGGCGTGGCGGCCAGGGCCGTCATCGGAAGGGCGAACAGGAGGAGGAGGACCAGCGTCAGACTGCGGCGGACGAAGCTATCGTTCACGATCCGGCTCCTTGCGAGCATGCTGAGGCGACGGGATGTAGAAAAAGCAACCGGGGGACCACGGCTCACCGGCTCGTGAACGGAGGCGCGGGCGGCCTGTAAACACGCCGACTTGCCATGAGGTGGCCGCCGATGCTTGAGCCACCACCCTGCAGCGAAGTGTCGAGGATCAAATTCCCCAGAGGGGGGCGGGCGTTGCAGGAGAAGGCGACGTCGCTGCGGGGATGAACTACGGGCGGGACGGTGATCGCTGCGGTAGAATCCTCTGCCGCAACTTCGCGACTTCCCTCGTCATGGCGGTGTAGCTCAGCGGCAGAGCAGGGGTCTCATAAGCCCCGTGTCGGAGGTTCAATTCCTCCCACCGCCACCACCCTTACTTGGCCTGGGCTGAGAGTCGCTCGCCATCGCGGCGGCAGCGATACGTGATCGGCACCCGCGTCATGGGCTCCGGCCGCCCTCCGGCGGCCACGACCTGCCGGTCGATGCGGGCGAAGAGCTCGACCACCTCGCGTTCGTTCCGCTCCGCTTGCTCGCGGAGCGTCTCGCAGAACTGGCGCTCTAGACCCGATTGCTTCTTGGTCGCGTCAGTGCCCCTGAGCTCCCAGAGCGTCCAGCGCGGTTCGGAGCAACCCGTGGCGAGGGTCGCGAGCAGGACAGCGATCGTCGCGGCGCGGGTGATGGCTTCCCTCCGCCGAGTCAATTCACTGCGGGCGCGAGCCGGCCTTCTCGGAGCGCAGGCATTCCTCTTCCCAGATCCGGTGGCAGCGCCCGTGGAAGCGCACGATGCGGCCGTCGGGGAAACGGTAGGCGACCTGGGCGCCCATGTCGTTGCAGGCGGCGCAGCGGACGACTCCGATCGCACTGTCCGCGCTGATGTGCCCCGTCGGCGAGGTCGGCCAGCCCGGCTCCGTCGTCAGTGGCGCGATGATCCGCGGGAGTGTGCCGTTCGCGAGCTGCTCGCGGATTCTCTTCGCAACCTCGTGCTTGTCCACTTCGCAGTCCTCCGTTGTGCGGCGCCCTGCGGCGCCGTCAGGATCCTGCCGCGGCGAAGCTGGTCATCCCGGACGCGGCGTCGCCCGACGTCCGGCGCGGCTTGCCCGTGACGCCGTCGTGACGCTGCGACGACTTCGTCTGCCCCTCGACGATCGCGCCCTCTTCGATGACCAGGACCGCCGTCTCGAGATCGCCGAACACGCGCGCGTGCTCACGGATCTCGATGCGCTCGGTCGCGATGACGCTGCCGATGACCTCGCCCTCGATGATGACGACCGGCGCGCGCAGCCGCGCCTCGAGACGCCCGGGCCGTCCGACGGTGAGCGTCGTCGTGGCCTGGATCTCTCCCTTGGCGGTGCCGCTGAGCACCACGGCGCCGCTGAACGAGCAGTTGCCCGTGATCTCCGAGCCCTCGCTGATGAACGCGGGCGCGGTGTCCGACGCGGTTGGCTTCCGGCGTTTCCAGCGCATGCGCGAGGCCACAGGCAAACGCCACGCCAGACGCGCAGGCCACGCGAAACCGCGTGCTTGCGGGCAGACGCCGGTGCGCGCTCGTCGATGTCTTGACGCGCGCGTGCGTGTTTGACACGCGGTGACGCGCGGCCGCTGGGTTCGGCCCGGATGTGCGTGGAGCACTCCGACACGGGCCGCGACAATGCGACATTCCAGAACGCCCCGATGGTGTCACATTGCCGCGCGAAGCGATCAGAAGCGCGATTACTCGCGGACTTCCGTTTGGCACACCCTTTGAACCCCTGCGCCCCGCCTGCGGGCACTCGGGCGCGGGACCATGTGCTCGTGAACGCGCCGGCGCCGGGAGGACGACGTGGCTAGAGATCGCACCGTGGCATCGGAAGCCGAGGCCACCATTGCCGTGCACTCCAACTCGAGGAAAGGAGTCCCGCAGTGCTGAACGACCAGGAAGTCAAACGGATCATCGACGCCATCACGGAGTACCGCGAGCTGGTCCAGCAGTCGAGCGAGATGCGCGATCAGCTCGAGTCGCTGCAGAAGCGGTGGTCCTCCCTGAAGGCCGAGCGTGACGGGCTGCGCAACAGCGTGGACGCGCTGCACCAGACGCTCGCGCAGATGAAGGTGGACTACCAGGCCGTGATGAAGCGGATGACCGACCTTTCCTCCACCGAGGACACCGTGCTCGACAACGTCAAGTTCCTCATCGACGAGCTGAGCTCGGTCCTCAAGAAGCACGAGGAGTAAGAGTCATGGATCTCAACGTCTGGCAACGGCGGCGGCAGCCCCCGCCCCCGGAATTCGCGGACGAGAGCCGGATCCTGGCCGAGGGCCAGAAGGACGGCGAGCGAAACCTCCCGGAGATGGGGTCGTATACGCCCGCGCCGTTCGAGCAGGCGTTGATCTCGAATGGCGAGCAGGGCGTGCAGCAGATCTACAAGGTCGCCTCGGCGCGGATTTCCCGGCTGCGTCCGGTCGTGGAGTCGTATCAGCGCCAGCTCGACGAGGTCGAGCACCGGTTGCGGCCGCTCACGGAGGCGTACAAGGCGCGGTCGGCGGAGGTGGGCCGTGACGCCGCCATCGTCTTTCCGCCGATCTTCCACTGGGCGCTGATCCTGTTCCTGGCGGTCGGCGAGTTCCCGCTGAACACCGTGGTCTTCCGCCTGTTCGGCGAGGCCGAGTACCTGACGTACGTGATGGCCTCGACCCTGGCCATCATCATTCCGTTGATCGGGGTGTTCATCGGCGTCCACGTGCGGCACTCGATTCCGAAGAAGGTCGGCAACCTGCTGATCGGCATCCTGACGCCCGCCGTCGTGGGCGCCACCCTGTATGCCGTCAGCCTGCTGCGCAACACGTACATCGTCTCGCAGTTCTCGGGTACCGGGCAGGTCTCGACCGAGGGCAACCAGATGGCCTACGCCCTCTTCGCCCTCAACGCCCTCGTCTTCTTCGGCGCGGCGGTGGGGTCGTACTTCGCCCACGATCCCGACGAGAAGCTCGATGGATTCCATCACGCGCTGAGGGGGCTGGACCGCAAGCGGAACGCCGTGCGCAAGAAGCTCTACGGGACGGGGACCCGGCTCAACAGCGAGATCGAGCAGGCCAAGAGCCAGATCGACGGGATCCGGGCGCTGACGAACCAGCGCGTGCAGCTCTACCGGCAGACGAACATCCGGCATCGCCGCCTGCTGCCGCCGCCATCGTTCCGGAAGGCCGCGGAGTTTCCGCCCCTGCAGTGGTGGCCGACCGTGTCGCTCACGTCCAATCAGAACGGGAGAACATGATGGGCGCTCACAACCTTCGCCGACGGCGTCTGATCTGGCTCCTGGGGCTGCTGGCCTTTCCGGCCCTGCTCCTGACCACCGGGTGCACGCGCTCGTCGCAGGCCGCCGCGGAGCGGGGGACCGCGGTCGTGATCTTCGTGGACTTCTCGGACAGCGTCACGGACCGCGCGGGGTTCAAGCGGGAGATGGAGAAGCTCGTGTTCCCGTGGCTGCAGCCGGGCGACAGCATCCTCATCGCGCCCATTCACGACAAAACGCTGACCGAGTTCCGCCCGCTGGTGGAGGCGGAGCTGCCGCCCCGTCCCCAGTTCAACGGCTGGCTCAACAACGTCATCAAGTACGGCAAGGAGGCCAAGCAGACGGAGGCACGGATCGTCCAGGTGAAGGAGTCGCTGCGGACGCAGACCGACGAGGCGATGCGCCGGGACTACAAGGCGCGCTACACCGACATCTTCAGCTCGCTCCTGCTCGCGGAGAAACTATTCAGCGCCGAATCGCGCAACAAGGTGCTGATCATCATGTCCGACATGATCGAGGACTATCCCCCGTACGCGTTCGACCGGCTGACGTGGACGCCGACGACGACGCAGAAGCTGATGTCCGAGCTGGAGACCAAACGGATGATCGCCGACCTCTCGGGCGTGTGCATTTACGTGTCCGGCGTGTCCGCGCCGTCGGCCGAGCTCGCCCAGAACATCGGCCGTTTCTGGGAAGCCTACTTCAAGAAGGCCGGCGCCGACCTCAGTCCCTCGCGCTACGCCCACGTGCTGCTGCACTGGCCGCCGCCGGCGGGGTGCCGCGCCTCCCGGAGCTAGTTCGTCATTGCGTAGTAGCGGCGCTCGCCGTACAGCCGGCGGCGCCACAGTAGGATCAGCATGATCGGGGTGATCGGGTGAGTCAGCTCCATGCCCTGGCCGCCTCCGTGCGGCGTGGTCGGAGCCTACAGGCGCCCGGACCGCTGCGCAACCTCTGGTACACTCACCAGCCGTGACCGACGTCCTCGTCGAGCAACACGGCCCGATCGGCACCGTGATCTTCAACCGCCCGCGCATGCGCAACGCGATCAGCCTGGCCATGTGGAGCGAGATCGCGACGATCACCGCCGGGCTCGTCAAGGACGATGCGGTGCGCGCCATCGTGTACCGGGGCGCCGGCACCGAGGCGTTCGCCTCCGGCGCCGACATCTCGGAGTTTCCCGAGAGCCGCAAGGACAGCGAGACGTCGTTGCGCTACAACGCCACCACGGCGGCCGCGTATGCGGCCGTGCGCGAGTGTCCCAAGCCGACGATCGCCATGATCTACGGTTACTGCATGGGCGGGGCGATGGGCATCGCGATGGCGTGCGACTTGCGCTTCGCCGCCGAGGGCTCGAAGTTCGGGATCCCGGCCGCGCGGCTCAGCATCGTCTACCCGCTCGACGCCATCGGCCAGCTCGTGGACCTGGTCGGGCCCGCCTACGCCAAGGACATCCTCTTCTCGGCGCGCACCGTGAGCGACCGCGAGGCGCTGGCCATCGGCTTCATCCAGCGCCTGGTGCCGGCCGCCGAGCTCGAGAAGACGACGCACGACTATCTCGCCACGCTGGCCGACAACGCGCCGCTCTCGGTGCGCGGCTCCAAGGCCGCGATCCAGGCCTACCTGGCCGGGTTCGACGACGAGAGCCGCGCGCGGCTGCGCGCGCTGCAGATCGAGGCGATGACGAGCGAGGACTACCGGGAGGGCACGCGGGCCTTCCTCGAGAAGCGACGGCCGAAGTTCCAGGGGCGCTGACGCGCGGCGTGCGGTTCGAGTTCCTCAGCTCCACCCCGGCCGGCCCCACCGAAGGCAGCGGCACCTGGGTCGCGATCGACGGGCTGGCGCGCGGCCTCGAGCGGCTGGGCCACGTGGTCACGTGCCGCGCGCTCGGCCGGCGCACGGGCTTTCACACGCTCGACCGCTGGCTCTACAACGCGCGGGTGGCGGCGGCGCCGCCGGCCGCCGACGTCGTGGTGGGCGTCGACCTCGACGGGTTCATGTGGGCGCGCTCGTGGATTCGCCGCCGGAGCGCCTCCGCAGGGCCTCCGGCGCTCGACGGTCGGGCGAAGAAGCCGCGGTTCATTGTCGCCCTCAAGGGGATCATCGCCGACGAGCTCAGGAACGAGCGCGGGCTGGTCCGCGCGCTGCTCGGCGTGCAGGCGCGCTGGGAGAGGCTGAACACGGCGCGCGCGGACCGCGTGGTGGTGCCCAGTCGCTATTCCGCCTCGATCGCCCACCAGGTGTACGGCGTGCCGGCCGAGCGGCTGGCCGTCGTACCCGAGCCGATCGACCTGGCCGAGTGGCGCCGCCGGTTCGCCGCCGCCGGCACGCCGGCGCGCTCGGCGCCCACGGTGCTGGCCGTCGCGCGCATGTATCCGCGCAAGCGATTGCAAGACCTGCTGCACGCGGCGGCGATCCTGCGCGAGCGAATCCCGGCCGCGCGCGTGCGCATCGTAGGAGAGGGGCCCGAGTCCGGGCGCCTGCGGACGCTGCACGCCACCCTCGGCCTCGGGGAGACCGTGACGTTCCTCGGCGACATCTCGCGTCAGGCGCTGGCCGTAGAATACGTGGGAGCGGACTGCTTCTGCCTGCCCACCGTGCAGGAGGGATTCGGCCTCGTCTTCGCGGAAGCCATGGCGGCCGGGCTCGCGGTGGTGGCGTGCCGGGCGGCCGCCGTCCCGGAGATCGTGGAGGACCGCCGCACCGGGTTGCTGGTGAATCGTGAGAGTCCGGAGGAGCTGGCGATGGCGCTGGAGACGCTGCTGACGAACCCCGGCCTGCGCGCCGCCCTTGGCGCAGCCGGCGCCGCGCGCGTGGCCGCGTTCGACCTGGAGCCGATCGCGCGGCGCTTCGTCGAGATCGCCGTCGCATGAGCGGCACCGCGTCGACGACCCGCCGCTTCACGTTCTCGGCCGGCCACCGGTATCATGTGCCGGCCTGGTCGCCCGAGGACAACGAGCGGCGCTTCGGCCGGCTCACCGTGCCGCACGGCCACAACTACACGCTCGACGTCACCGTGCGCGGCGCCATCGACCCGCGCACGGGCATGGTCATCGACCTGGGCGAGCTCAAACGCATCGTGCAGGAGACCGTGATCGAGCGCTTCGACCATGCCGACCTCAACGCCGACGCCCTCTTCCGCGAGCGCGTGCCGACGACGGAGAACATCGCGCTGGCGGTGTGGGATCTCCTGGCCCCCAAGCTCGGGCCCGATCGGCTGGCGCGCGTGCGCGTGTGGGAAGACCCGACTTTGTTCGTGGACTATGATGGATCGTGACATGCCCCGCACCGTCGAGCTGACCCGCGTGTACCATTTCAGCGCGGCCCACTGCCTGAGCAATCCCAGGCTGAGCCCGGCCGACAACGCCGTGCTCTACGGCCAGTGCGCCCGGCTGCACGGCCACAATTACTACCTCGAGGTGACCGTGGCAGGGGGGCCCGACCCGCTCACCGGGATGGCCGTGGATCTCGGCGTGGTCGACCGCACGGTGGCGCAGTCGATCCTCGAGCACGTGGACCACCACCAGCTCGAGCACGCGCCGCCGCTGGCGGGCGTGATCACCACCGGTGAGGGGCTGGCGCGCGCGTTCTGGCAGACGCTGGCCGTGGCGCTGCCCGCCGGGCGCCTGCGCCGCGTGGCCGTCGAGGAGACGGCGAAGAATCGATTCGAGTACCGGGGAGAGGCCTGATGCCCGAGCGCGATCCGATCGAGCGGCTGGTGGAGCAGATGCTCAAGGAGCTGGGCGAGGACGCCCACCGCGAGGGGCTGGAGCGGACGCCCACGCGCGTGGCGGCGGCCATGCGGTATCTGACGTCGGGCTACGAGAAGAACGCCCACGACATCCTGAACGACGCCCTCTTCGTCGAGGAATACGACGAGATGGTCATCGTGAAGGACATCGACGTGACCTCGCTCTGTGAACATCATCTGCTGCCGTTCATCGGCAAGTGCCACGTGGCGTACATGCCGCACAAGAAGATCGTCGGCCTGTCGAAGATCCCGCGGCTCGTGGACATGTACGCGCGGCGGCTGCAGGTGCAGGAGCGGCTCACGACGCAGGTCGCCAACACGCTCAACGAGATTCTGCAGCCGCGCGGCGTCGCGGTCGTCATCGAGGCCGTGCACCTCTGCATGCTCATGCGCGGCGTGGAGAAGCAGAACTCCAAGGCGGTGACCTCGGCGATGCTCGGCGGCTTCCGCGATCGCCCGGAGACGCGCGCGGAGTTCATGGAGCTGATCAAGGCCGGCCGGGGGCTCCAGCTGTGAGCGGGAGCCTGGCCGGTAAGGTCGCGCTGGTCACCGGGGCCGGCCGCGGGATCGGCCGGGCCATCGCCGAGGCGTTTGCCGCCGAGGGCGCGGCCGTCGCGCTGGCCTCGCGCTCGCGCGCGGACCTGGCCGAGGTGGCGGGCGAGATCCGCAAGCGCCAGGGGCGGGCGCTGGCCATCCCCACCGACGTCACCCAGGACAGCGCCGTGGAGGCGCTGCTCGAGCAGACGCTGTCGGAGCTCGGGCGCCTGGACCTGCTGGTGACCTCGGCCGGCACCGCGGCGTTCGGCGCGGTCGCGGACTCCAAGCCGGGCGACTGGGACGCGATGCTGACGCTCAACCTGCGCGCGGTGATGGTGTGCTGCCGGGCCGTGCTGCCGGCCATGCTGCGCCAGCGCTCCGGGATGATCCTCAACGTCTCGTCCATCGCCACCAAGCGCACCCTGCCCGGCAGCGCCGCCTATACGGCGACCAAGGCCGGCCTGGAGAGCTTCTCGCGCGTGCTGGCCGAGGAGCTTCGGCCCCACGGCGTGCGTGTCGGCGTGCTGGTGCCCGGCGCGGTCGATACGCCCATCTGGGACGCTCTGGGCGGGTCTCCGCCGCGCGACAAGATGCTGCGGGTCGAGGACGTGGCCCGCGCGGCCGTGCTGATGGCCACGCTGCCGCCGCACGCTTCGCTGGAGGAGCTCACCCTCCTGCCCGCGGGGGGGATCCTGTGATAGTATTCGTGTGTCGCAACTCGCAGAGAACCCGGGAGGAATTGCATGGTCACGATGACTGAAATGGCCGCCAAGAAGGTCTCCGACCTCCGCCTGGAGGAGGGGAAGCCCGAGTGGGGCCTGCGTATCCGGGTCGTGGGCGGCGGCTGCTCCGGCATGTCGTACGAGCTCGGCTGGGAGGATCAGCAGGCCGAGGGCGATGACATCATCGAGGCGCACGGCATCAAGGTCTACATCGACAAGCACAGCGCGCCCTATCTGTCGGGCAGCGAGATCGACTACGTCGAGAACAACATGATGGGCGCCGGCTTCGCGATCAAGAACCCGAACGTGAAGTCCAGCTGCGGCTGCGGCCAGTCCCACCGCTTCTAGACAGCATCGTGCTTGTCCGGGTTCACCTGTTCGCCCGGTATCGTGAAGCGGCCGGGCAGGAGCAGGTGGACCTGGACCTTCCCGACGGTGGCACCGTAGAGACTGCCTGGAAGGCCGTCGTCACCCGCCACCCGCAGCTCGCGCAGTACCGTCCCTTCACGCTCTTCGCCGTCGGCCACGATTACGTCGAGGCCGATCACATCCTGAAAGCCGGTGACGAGCTCCTGCTGTTCCCGCCCGTCAGTGGCGGCTCGGCCCCGCTCGGTGGTGGCACCACGCCCGAGGACATCTTCGCGGTGGTCGATCGTCCGTTGTCGCCCGACGACATCGCCGCGCGCGTGGACGATCCCGGCGCCGGCGGCGTGGTGATCTTCTCCGGCGTCGTGCGCAACCAGACCGACGGCCGCCCCGTGAAGTTTCTCGAGTACGAGGCCCACGCGCCGATGGCGGAAGCCAAGATGCGCGAGATCGGGGCGGCCATCCGCGCGCGCTGGTCGGGCGTCAAGCGCGTCGCGATGCTGCATCGCATCGGCCGCCTCGAGATCGGCGAGTCCTCAGTGCTGATCGCCGTGTCCGCCGCCCATCGCGGCGACGCCTTCGAGGCCTGCCGCTACGCGATCGACACCCTCAAGCGGACCGTGCCGGTGTGGAAGAAGGAGCACTTCGAGGACGGCGAGGTCTGGGTGGGCCTGCAGGGCGGCTAGCGTGGGGCTGACCCACGCCGTCGAGCGCACCCTTCGCCGCCACGCGATGCTCGCGGGCGGTGAAACCGTGCTGGTGTCCGTCTCGGGTGGCGCCGACTCGGTGGCGCTGCTCCACCTCCTGCATGCGCTGGCGCCGTCCTGGCGCCTCACGCTCCACGTCCTCCACGTCGATCACGGCCTGCGCCCCGATTCCGCCCACGACGCAGCCGTGGTACGCGCGCTCGGCGCGCGGCTCGGCCTGCCTGCGCACGTCGAGCGCGTGCACGTCGGGCCGGGCTCGGTCGAGGCGGCCGCCCGCGCCGCGCGCTACACGGCCCTGGAGGCGTGGGCCGAGCGGGTCGGCGCCGACCGCATCGCGCTCGGCCACACGCTCGATGACCAGGCCGAGACCGTGCTGATGCGCGTCCTCGACGGCGCCGGCGTGCGCGGGCTGGCCGCCATCCCGCCGGTGCGCGGGCGCATCATCCGCCCGCTGGTGGAGATCCGGCGCGAGGCGCTGCGC
>Ga0066710_100001754_pt1 | contig 16653 bp, 14 predicted proteins | sample GraSoiAngelo_159_FD_79666 | JGI IMG/M metagenome (GOLD analysis project Ga0066710, IMG submission 79666) | Grasslands soil microbial communities from the Angelo Coastal Reserve, California, USA - 14_1009_16_40cm | ecosystem: Environmental > Terrestrial > Soil > Grasslands | place: USA... | reverse complement strand
CATTGCCGCGGCGATCTTCGGCGTCAACACCCCGAGCCGCTCGGCGGCCGTCCCCAACTTGGTGTCGAGGGATCAGCTTCCGGCGGCCCTGGCCCTGAACCAGGTCCTGTTCAACTCCTCGATGATCGTGGGCCCGTCGGTGGCGGGGCTCATCCTGGGGGCCTTCGCCAACCCCCGGATGGGACTGGCCTGGGCCTACGGGACCGACATCGCCACGTTCGCCGTGGCCATCGGGGCGGTCGTGAGGATGCGGCCCCTCCCCCCCAAGCGGGACGCGGCCGAGGCTCGCGCCGCCACGGGACTGAAGGAGATCCAGGAGGGCTTCTCCTATCTCCGCAGGCAGCGGGTGTTGATCTCGACGTTCCTGGTCGACCTCGACGCCATGATCTTCGGGATGCCCCGGGCCCTGTTCCCCGTGCTCGCCCTGACCGTGTTCGGGGTCGGTCCCCGGGGCCTCGGGTTCCTCTACGCGGCCCCGGCCGCCGGGGCACTTCTCGGGGCCGTCACCGCGGGGTGGGTGGGGAGGGTCAAGCACCAGGGCCGGGCGGTGGTCTGGGCGGTGGCGCTGTGGGGCGCGGCGATCACCGGGTTCGGGCTGTCCGGGCAGCTGTTCGGGCTGGCCCTGCTCTTCCTGGCCTTCGCCGGGGCCGCCGACGTCATCAGCGCGGTCTTCAGGGGGGCCATCCTCCAGCTCAACGTCCCCGACTCGCTGCGCGGACGGCTCTCCGCCGTGCACATCATGGTGGTCACGGGGGGCCCGAGGGTGGGCGATTTCGAGGCCGGCGCGGTTGCCGCGCTCGTCTCGCCGTGGTTCTCAGTGGTCTCAGGCGGGGTGGTGTGCGTCGCTGGGGTCCTGGTGCTGGCCAGGTTGTTCCCGGAGCTGTGGCGCTACCACGCCTCGACGAGGTTGCCCGACGATGGGCCGCCGGCGGCCGAGCTATCGGCGCTTCCGCCGCGAACGGAAGAGCCAGATCCCCACCCCCAGCCCCGCCAGACCCAGGAGTGACAGGAAGAACCGCTTTCCCAGCCCGCCGCGCTCGCCCTCTCGACGCCGTCTCGCCATGGCTACTCCAACAGGGTGGCAAGCTGCCGGGCGCTCTTCACCGCGTGGTCCCGGTAACAGTTGTTCATGATCACCTGGGTCTCCCTGGCCTGCTCGGCGAGCGAGTCGACCTTCGGGACCCACTCCTGAAGCTCCTTCTTCGAATAGTCGTACCGGAACCGGTCGGCGGCTCGCTGCGACTTCGTCTTCCAGGCCTCGGGGTCACGTCCGTGGAACCGCACGACCGCCAGGTCCTTCGCCGTGGCCGCGGCGACCGGGGGGAGGCTCGAGTCGAATCCCTGCGGCATGTCCACGCACACGAACGGGATGTCATGGTCGGAGAGGAAGGCCAGGGTCTCCTCGTCGTTCCCTCGTTCCATCCACGACTTGTGTCGCAGCTCGGCGGCGATCCTGAAGTCCGGCAGGCGCTCGGCGCACTCCACGATGTAGTCCTTGTTCTTGCGCCCGATCACGAACCACTGGGGGTACTGGAACAGCACGCAGCCGAGCTTGCCCGCGGAGTGCAGCGGCATCAGCGAGTCGGCGAACCGCTGCCACACCTCGTCGACGAGCTTCTCCGGCATGTTCTCCCGGTACACGTTCTTCTTCGCGGTGAGCTCTTCGGAGAGTTGCTCGCGCACGTCCTTGTACAGGGACTCGACCTTCGTCGGGTGGTTGGTGAGCAAGGCGTAGGCCTTGATGTTGAAGATGAAGTCCTTCGGGGTGCGCTCGATCCACAGGGCGGAGTTCCGCTCCGACGGGGGGAAGTAGTAGGTGGAGTCGACCTCCACGATGGGGAACTGCGAAGCGTAGAACTTCAGCCGGTCTTCGGCCGAGCTGACGCCCTTTGGATAGAAGTTCCCTTCCTTGACCAGCGTCGGCTCAGTCCACGAGGAGATGCCGATCAGGACCGTGCCACGCTTATTCGAGGGCATGCGGAACTAGATCCAGCCGGCGGCGTTGATGATCTCGGAGTGCCGCAGCTTGCGCAGGGCCTCTCGCTCGATCAGGCGGACCCGCTCGCCGGACAGGCCCATGACCTTGCCGACGTCGCGCAGGCTCATGGCGTGCCCGTTGCCGAGCCCGTACCGCAGGCCGATCACCCGGCGCTCCCGGGGCTCGAGCACGTTCAGGACGGCCTGCCCGATCTCGTGGCGGAGCATGGCGTCCTCCACGGCGTCGAGCGGACTCTGCTCCTCGGCCGCCTCCAGGAGGTCGCCCAGCTCCGTGTCCTCCCCGACCGGCGCCTGGAGCGAGACCGGCTCCCGCCGCTCGGCCTCCAGGAGCCGCTCGATCTCCTCTTCGGGGAGCTGGAGCGCCTTGGCCAGCTCCTGCGGCGTGGGGTCGCGGCCGTGCTTCTGGCTGTGCTGGACGAAGGTCCGGCGGAGCTTGCGGATCTGGTCGTGGACGTGGACGGGCAGGCGGATCTGCCGGCCCCGGTCCGCGATGGCCCTGGTGATGGCCTGCCGGATCCACCACGTGGCGTAGGTGGAGAACTTGAAGCCCCGTCGCCAGTCGAACAGCTCGACCGCCCGCATCAGGCCGATGTTGCCTTCCTGGACCAGGTCCAGGAAGGGGAGCCCCTGCCCCTGGTACTTCCGGGCGATGCTCACGACCAGCCGCAGGTTGGCCCGGATGAACCGCTGACGGGCCTCCCGGCCCTTCCGGACGGCCTCCTTGGCCTTGCGGATGCTGGTCTCCGCCCGTAGGCGGCCCCCGGCCAGCTTGGCCTCGGCCTCCTCGCCATGCTCGATGGCCATGGCGAGCTCGACCTCCTCCTCCTTGGTGAGGAGGGGCTCACGGGCGGCCGCCTCCAGATAGAGGCGGCCGTCGTCCGCTTCGCCGAGCGCCCGCGTGGGCTCGGACTTGCGTGTGGGCTTGGGTTGGGGATCCGCCATCGCCATCTACAAGCGTAGCCTTTCCATCTGCAAAAACTGAAAACGTGACAGCTAACCAGTCGGAGAAAACGTCTGGCGAGGCTCATTCGTTCCCGAAATCCTCCATTCGACGCCTCGCAACCAGGTAATGGGGCCAGAACCGGGCTCTGGCCGGGAGGGCCCTGAGCGAGGCCCGCAGCCCGCCCGTCAGCAAGGCAAGCACGAGGCGGTCCCGAGTTGCCGGTTCCAGGCCGAACTGGCCTCTCAGGCGTTCGGGGAGCAGCCAGGCCGTGACCGCCCGCATGAATGGGCCAGCGGCCCGGGCGGGGCGGGGAAGGGGTGGCCGGAGGATCTGGGCGGCCAGGGCCTTTGCCTCCTTCCCCACCGCCAGGGCTGGCCCCTGGACCATCCCCTGCAGATAGGCCTGGAACGCCCGGTAATCGGGCGGGAGCACGTCGGCGGTCACGCCGAACAGGGCCGCGAAGGGCCTGGCCTCCTGGTAGTACCGCTCGCGCTGGGAGGGTGTCAGACCGCCCACGAAGCGCTCGTAGACGGCCAGCGAGGACCGCATGAGCGTGGCGTGCACCCACAGGGCCAGCTGGGGATCCGCCGCGTCGTAGGGCGTCCCGGGCCCGAACGGACCGGCGGGCTCTGACAGGCGACCCCTGACCCCGGCGTGCACGGCGCCGACCCCCGAGGCCGCCCGCCGGGCCTGCTCCCGGTCTCCGAACGTGATCCGGAGGGTCGCGTCGAGGGTCGCCCGCAGCCGAAGGAAGGGGTCCTCGCTGAAGCCGCTGTGGTTCGTCACCCCGGCCGCGACGAGCGGGTGGGCGATCTGGAGGAGCAGGGCGGCCGGCCCTCCGGCCAGCAGGATCCGCTCCCTCCCGATCCGCCACACCGTCGAGTCGGGCCCGAACAGCCCCGGATCCCACCGCTCCCCCGGTTCGAGCGGCGGCAGGTCAAGCCCCAGGGAAGCGAGCAGTCCTCCGCCTGCCATCACGGGAGTGGGCGTCTCAAGCTTCCGGCGCCACCAGGACCTTGATCCCTCCGTCGCCGGCCACCAACCTGGCGAAGGCATCATCGGCCAGGTCGAGGGGAACGGTCCCGGTGACGACCTTCGCGATCTGGGGCCGCTCCCGGATCAGGTCCAGGGCTCGCTCCATCGATTCGAACGAGGGTCCCTGGATCGAGAAGGCGCGTTGCTCCTTCAGCGTCATCCGCAGGAGGAACACCGGAGCCACGGGGATGCCGAGGATGCCCACGGTGCCCCCGTGGCCGCACGAGTCGAACACCTGCTGCAGGGACTCGGGGACCCCGGCGCATTCGAAGGCGACCCGGGGGCCGTGCGCATCGATCGCCATGGTCGCCCGGACGGGGTCCTCGCGGGTGGGATCGAGGACCGCGTCGCACCCCAGCTCGAGCCCCAACCCGCGCCGGTCCTCGCGCGGATCGGCCCCGATCACGCGGCAGCCCGCCGCGGCCAGGCCGGACACCGCGAGGAGACCGATCGAACCCAACCCACTCACATAGGCGAGGTCTCCTTCCTTCGGGCCGGCCATGGCCACCCCGCGCAGGGCCACGCCGAGGGGCTCGGCCAGCGCGGCGGCCCGATCGTCGACGTCCTCGGCAAGCGCGATCAGGTTCTCCGCTGGAACGGTCAGGTATTCGGCGAAGCCGCCGCCGTGCGGGCGATCCGGGGGATTCAGGCAGTACCGGAACTTCCGCTCGAGGCACCACACGCACTCGCCGCAGCCGGTGCCGCTGGGGAAGACCGTCACCCGAGCCCCCGTCGCCCATCGGCCGGCCGGATCGACATCGACGACGGCCGAGAGCTCGTGTCCGAGGACGACGTCGGGGCCGGCGAGCACGCCGGTCTTGTAGCAGGTCAGGTCCGATCCGCAGATGCCGCAATAGCGAACCTTCAGCCGGACCTCGCCCGACCGCGGCTCGGGAACCGGCGTGTCCCGGACAGTGATCTGGCGGTACGCCTCGAAGAACGCGGCCCGCATGAGCGCACTATACGAGGGTCCTCTCCGCGGGGTTGGCCTAACGATCTGAGCCATGAATCCGGACACCTGCAACACCGCACCCCTTGCGTCCGTTTCGTCTCGCGAGTACAGAATGTCATTCGCTTGGGTTCCGCCGAGCAGGGAGGTCGAGATGGGGGGTGGGCCGAGAGTCCGACGTTCGTACTGGTTCACCGGCGCCTTTGCTGTTCTCTTGACGGCGCTTGCAGGCAGTCCCGGATTGGCGCTGCCTCGACCGGGTGATGCCCCGCGGTCCGCCAATTACTCGGAGGTCGTCCTAGCCGATCAGCCAATAATGTACTGGCGCCTCGGAGAGTTGAAGGGAAGAACCGCATTCGACTCCTCCGGACACCTACGGAATGCAACGTACCTGCATCACCCGCGCAAAGGGAAGCCAGGGGCGATCGTCAATGATCCCGACACATCGGTTCGCTTCGACGGAGTTGATGACTTCGCTAGGTGGAAGCCAGATACCTCCTACTCGGGTTCTTTCAGTGCGGAGGCTTGGGTACGGTCCACAGTCCGTGGCGTTCAGGACCAAGCCTTCCTGAGCACGAGAGGGAGGCACGTCGACTACAGCTTCGACATCAAGCTCGAACGCTCGAACGTCTACGGATACGGCGTGCGGGTTGATGTGGGGAACGGGAGCACCTGGTTCGTCACCGAAACGATCGACTTCGCGTGGAAGAGGTACCGCTGGTATCACATCGTGGGCGTGGCCACGCTCGCTGACGTGACCATCTACGTGAACGGCTCTTCGATCGGTACCCTGTCGTATGGGACCGGCGGAACGCCACTCCTGTTCGATGTGAATCATCCGGTCCAGATGGGAAGGGCCAGCCCCTTCGCGAGCTGGTTCACCGGGAAGATCGACGAGGTGGCCTTCTATGACTACGCATTGACCTCCGATCAAGTCTCTGCGCACTACGCGGCTGGCATAGGACCGTAATGTAGCGACCAACCGAGGACTAAGGGGGAGCCAGCCCGGCGCATATACTCCGCCGCATGGCGGACCCGGAGTTCGGCGGCACCCTCGCCGCCCGGGCGCTCAAGGCGGCCGGGATCGACGCTCTCTTCGCACTCCCCGGAGGCCACGTCCTCCCACTCTTCGAGGGTGCCCGGGTCGAGGGGCTCAGGTTGATCGACACACGGCACGAGGAGAACGCCGTGTTCATGGCGGAGGGGTGGGCCCTGGCCACCGGACGCCCCGCCGCCGCCGCTGTGACCGCCGGGCCCGGCATCGCCAACGCCTTCGCTGGCATGGCCGAGGCGAATGCGGCCGGCGTCCCGCTGGTGGTGATCAGCGGGCGGACGGGGATCGGCCAGCGACATCGGGGGGCGGTGCAGGATCTCGACCACCTGTCCGCGGTGGCGCCTGTGACGAAGTGGCGGGCCGAGTGCCTGGCTACCGAACGGATCCCCGAGTACGTGACGCAGGCGGTCCATCAGGCCCGGTCAGGCGCGCCGGGCGTCGCCTACCTGGAGATCCCTCAGGACGTCTTCGGCGCGTCGGCGACGGCGCAGGAACGACCGTGGCCGACGGGATACCCCGAAGACCTTCGGGCCCGCCCGGTCCGGGGCGACCTCGATCGCGCCGTGGACCTCCTCCAGGGGGCAGAGCGCCCCGTTGCCCTGGCCGGATCCGGCTCGTTTTTCTCCGGCGCGGCGGACGCGTTGCGCGGCTTCGCCGAGCGGACCGGGATCCCAGTCACCACGACCAGCGCGGCGCGGGGGCTCATCGACGACGACCACCTCCGGTGCCTGGGTGGCCTGGTCCACGGCGGCATCGCCCTCGCCTCCGCTGACGTGGCGCTGGTCCTGGGCTCGAGGTTCAACGCGAACGTGGTCTACGGCGGGCCGCCTCTCTTCCCGCCCGGGCAGCAGGTCATTCAGGTGGACATCCGGCCCGAGCACATCGGAGGACTGCGCCGCCCGGAGGTGGGCCTGGTGGGCGACGTTCGATCGACGCTGGAGGCGCTGACCGAGGCGTGGACCGCACCGGCCACGTCGTTCGACGGGTGGGCGGAGCAGGCCCGGCGGGGAGCCGAGATCAGCTGGGAGAGCTGGGAGGAGCAGTGCGACCGCCCTTCGAACGGCCTGCACCCGGGCTGGCTCGCTCGCGAGGTGGCCCGGTTCGCCGACGAGCAGGGCGCGGGCACGTTCGTCTCCGACGGGGGCGACAGCGTGGTGTGGGGAATCGCCTTCTCATCGGCCCACCGCCCGGGGACGAACCTGTTCATCGGGTCGGCCATGGGGACGCTGGGGATCGGCCTGCCCTTCGCGCTGGCGGCGCGAACCGCCCGGCCCGGCGAGCCGGTCTTCCTGTTCACCGGCGATGGCGCCTTCGGGCTGTCCGCCATCGAGCTGGACACCGCGGCCCGCCACCACCTCCCCGTCGTCGTGGTGGTTGTCAACAACGGAGGATGGGGGGACGTCCGGCACGAGCAACGGATGTGGTACGGCGAGGACGCCGATCAGGGCGCGGTGCTGTCCTCGATGCGCTACGACCTGCTGGCCGAAGCGGTGGGCGGCCACGGCGAGCGCGTCGCTGAGCGGGACGAGCTGCGTCCGGCCCTGGAGCGGGCGTTGAAGGCGACCGAACAGGGAGCCCCGGCCGTGGTCGATTGCGTCACCGACCCCGAGGTGATGAGCGACCTGATGAAGAACCTCGGCGGCCTGAACGTGATGTGACGCTGGGCGGCTAGGGCTGGCCGGATCCTTGGTCTCCTGGACGAGGCTTCCGCTCCGCGATGCGCCCTCGGGCTTCGTCCAGCTCGGCCTCCAGGCCTCGCAACACCGAGCGGATCTCCTCGATATGCAACCGGAGGGTTCCCAGCCACTTGTGCTCGGGCTCGACCGTCTCCGATCCCAGGGCCTTGGCCTCCTCCTCTGCCAGCGCGTCCACTTCGGCGAGCTGCTCCTGTTTCGAGACGACCGCTTCCACCGCCTCCGCCTTGCTTCGGTACCCCCCGTGTCGACCGCCGACGGGAGTGCCCGATACCCCCAGTAGCCGCATGACGGCGCGGCGGACGCGAGTGAGATCGGCCCCCATCTTCACCAGCACCTGGGCCGCGACGCCCTCGCCCTCCCGGACCAGCCCGAGCAGGACGTGCTCGGTGCCGATGTAGTCGTGCCCGAGCTGGAGCGCCTCGCGCAGTGACAGCTCCAGGACCTTCTTGGCACGGGGGGTGAACGGGATGTGGCCGGCCGGCGCGGACTGGCCACGGCCGATGATCCCTTCGACCTGGGCCCGGACGCCGTCGAGGGGGATCCCCATCGAGTCGAGTGCCTTGAACCCCACGCCCTCGCCCTCGTGGAGGAGGCCGAGCAGGATGTGCTCCGTGCCGATGTAGTTGTGGTCGAGCATCCTGGCCTCTTCCTGGGCCAGGACGACGACCCGGCGAGCCCGGTCGGTGAACCGTTCGAACAATCCAGCCTCCCGCGGCGATCAGGCAGTAGCCTATCCCGCCGATGGACGCGATCGAGGCCCTAGACCTGCCGGGGAGCCGGTGGGTCGACGTCGAGGGGCCCGTGCACTACCGCCGGTGGGACGGCCCGGCGGACGGACCAACCTTCGTCTGCGTGCACGGGCTGGGCGGATCGCACCTGAACTGGGCCGCCGTCGCGCCGGGGCTGTCTCGTCGCGGGACCGTGCTCGCCCTGGACCTGGCGGGCTTCGGCCTGACCCCTCCGGAGGGCCGCTCCACCAGCGTCGGGGCCAACTGGCGGGTGCTCCATGGATTCCTCGAAGCGCTCGACCTTCCGCCGGTCGTGTTGGTGGGGAACTCGATGGGCGGGATGCTCTCCCTGATCCAGGCGGCCCACGCCCCGGAGAGCGTGGAGGCACTGATCCTGGTCGACGCGGCGTTCCCAAGGGTCCGGAACTTCCGCGGACAGCCCGGTGCCCGCGTGGCCGCGGCGTTCGCCCTCTACAGCAGCCGGCGCGTCGGGGAATGGCTCGTGTCCGAGCGTGCTCGGCGGCTGGGACCCGAGGGGCTGGTGCGGGAGACGTTCCGGCTGTGCGCGGCCGATCCGACCGCCATCGACCCGGTGCTGACCGCCGCCCACATCGAGATGACCCGGCAACGGATGGACTTCGACTATGCGTGGCAGGCCTTCCTCTCGGCGGCCCGGTCGATCTTCCGGTCCCAGGTCTATCCCTCCAAGTACCGCGCCCTGGTCCGGGCCGTCCGGACGCCGGCTCTGGTGATGCACGGGGCCAGGGACCAGCTGGTGCCGGTGGCCAGCGCCGTTGAGGCGGCGGCCGACCACCCCAACTGGAAGCTGCTGGTGTTCGAGAACCTGGGCCACATCCCGCAGATGGAGGACCCGGCCCGGTGGCTCTCGGCAGTCGGCGGATGGCTGGACGAGCGGCAGATCGGGGGTCGGCGGGAGCGAGCGGAGGAAACCGGCTAGGGACTTACTTGCCGGCGGCCTTGCGCAGCTCGGCCAGCGAATCCTCGAGCGCCTGGGCCAGCACGTCGATATCGGGCAACGTGTCCCAATCGGCGGTGATGCCGAAGGCCATGGTCCCGGCGAGGCTGGTCACCGCGATGGACAGGCCCATGGCCTCGGCGATCGGCATGACCGGGTACTGAGCCAGGAGCCTCGCGCCGGCGATGTACATGGGGACCTGCGGCCCCGGCACGTTCGACACCACCAGGTTCATCACCCGGGTCCGGGCGGCCAGGCGCGCCGCCATGGCGTGGATCGTCGGCGGGGCCCAGCTCCCGATGTTCATCAGGAACTCCGCCCCCACCGCGTAGCCGGACTCCTTCAGGTGTTTGGTGGTCTCCCGGATCATGGCCAGCCGCCTCTTCGCCCCCATCGGCCCGACCGGGAGGTCGACGAAGATCGAAGAGACCCGATTGCCGAGCGTCGACTTCTGGTCGTCGGCCCGGACCGACACCGGGACCATGGCCCGGAGCACGCGCCCGCGGGTGGGCTCCTTCCGGTGCCGGAGCAGGCGGTACAGCGCCCCGGCCACGGTGGCGAGGACGACGTCGTTGACGGTTCCCCCCAGCGCGTTCTTCACGTCCTTGAACGTCTGGACCGGCGCGTCCGCCATAGCGAACCGGCGATTCGGGCCGACCATGCGGTTGAACGGGCTGGAAGGAGCGATCATCCCTCCACCCAGGATCTGGAGCAGCCCGCCCACCAGCTCGCCGGCCTGGCGGGCAACGCGGCTCGGCGTGGCCAGCGTCCGCTGGGCCAGCTCGGCCAATCCCTGGATGGGGTGGGCGATCTCGTCGAACAGCGCGTCCGCCAGGAGCTCCAGGCTGTCGGGCGTCCGCTCCGGTTTCCACCGGGGCGGTGTGAGGATCTGGGGCTCCGGCGAGAAGTCGAACAAGGCCGAGGCGAGGTCGATGGCGGCGAGCCCGTCCACCATGGCGTGGTGCACCTTGGTCACCACGGCGACCAGTCCGTCCTCCAACCCCTCGACCAGGTAGGCCTCCCACAACGGCTTGGTCCGATCCAGCGGACGGGAGATCACCCGCTGCACGTAGTCGATCAGCTCACGGCGGCTCCCCGGCGACGGGAGCGCCGCCCGCCGGAGGTGGAACGACAGGTCGAAGTCGGGATCGTCCACCCACACCGGCCGGGACACCGGGAGTGGAGGGAACAGGACCTTCTGACGGAACCGGGGGGCCAGATGGAGCCGGGAGGAGATGACCCTGACCAGGTCGTCGTACACAAGGGTTCCTCGCGGGGAGGTCGACGGATCGAGCACGGCGACGCCGCCCACGTGCTGGTGGACGTTGGGCGTCTCCAAGTAGAGGAACGAGGCGTCCTGAGGCCCCAAGCGCTCCATGGCCGTTCGCCATCCTCGCGAGGTTGCACGTTCAGGCTACACCGTGCGCCGGGAAGGGAGCCCTCGCCGGAAGAGTCGGCGGCTCAGTCGTAGTGCTTGCAGTGCAGGCACTCGTACCAGGTCCCCTCCGGATCGAGACGGAACATGGCGCGTTGCCCGCACGTGTGGCAGTAGCGGATCACGTGGCCGGGGGAAGGCTGCTTTTGCTCCGGCTCACCGTGGCGCGCCAGCGCTTGGAGATACCGCTTGTAGAGAAGGTCGTCCTGCAACGCCTCGGCTGGCTGACTCATCGTCAACCCCCCTTTCGTTCAGCCGTGTCTTTTCCCCATTTGCCCGCATTTCATTCGGAGGTTCCGTGACATCCAGGTCAAGGGCCGCGTGCGGCCAGAGGTATCGTTCGCGAAATGATCGATCGGCACACGTCCCGTTCACTGGTCCGGATGCTCTCCCGGACCTTCGGCCTAGCCTTGGGCGTCGCCCTACTCGTCGTGGCGGCCACCCCGATCGCCGCTCGCGCCGGGTATTCCTTCGCCGGCACGGAAACGGTCGAGGTGTCAGGGACACGGCACGTTCCACGAGTGGATCACCGGGGTCTCCCGCTCGGAGCCCAGCTCGCCGACCGTGGCCGTGGCCAGGGCGAAGTTCCGGCCTCGATCGGGCGGGAGCTCCAGCCACCGGGCGGTGAGCACCCGAAGGATGTGGCCGTGTCCGAACAGGGCCACGTCACCGCCGACCGACCGTACCTCGGCGATGACCCGATCGGCCCGGCGCCCGACTTCCTCGACCGTCTCGCCGTTCGGCACGCCGTCGATCCACAGCGACCACCCCGGCCGCTCCGCCCTGATGTCGGCCGTGGTCCGGCCTTCGTAATCGCCGTAGTCCCATTCGACCAGGTCGGGTTCGGCCGTGGCGGAGTCCGCGAACCCGGCCAGCCAGCACGTCTCCATGGCTCGTTGCAAGGGACTGGCCAGCACCTGCGCGAACCGCCGGCCGGCGAGGCACGTGCCCACCGCTCCGGCCTGCCGCCGGCCCTCCTCGGTGAGCGGGACGTCGGTCCGCCCCGTGTGGCGGCCGGCCGCGCTCCACTCGGTCTCACCATGACGGATCAGTACGATCCGGCCGGCACCCTGCTCCATACTCAGACGTCGGCGGCCAGCGTCTGCCGCATGCCGGTCTCCAGGTCGAGCGGGGCGTAGCCCAGGTCGGTCCGGGCCTTCCGGTCGGTCGCCCAGTACGTCACGCCGTCGGCCGCCGTGATCAGCTCGCGGAGGTTGGGGGGGAGCCGCATGAGCCGGGTGATCAGCGGCGCCAGGGGGATCGACATCTTGATCATGGCCGCCGGCACCGTGAACCTCGGCGGCTTCCGGCCGGACAAGTTCGCCACCATGCGCACGGCGGACCCCATCGTGGTGAGCTCGCCGCCCAGCACGTAGGCCTGCCCGATCCGGCCGCGGTCGTGGACCAGCAGGATCCCAGCCGCGGCATCCTCGACGTGGAGGAAATTGAACCCCAGCTCCGGGAAGGTGAGGAACTTCAGCCGGCCGGACCGGATCTGGTCGATGAACGTGGCGATCTGGGACGAGTCGCCGGGCCCGTACACGCCGCCGGGCATAGCGATCAGGATCGGCGCGCCTGCCGCGATCCGATCCTCCGCGATCTGGTGGGCGCGGAACTTGGTCTCGTCGTAGTAGGAGAGGAACCGGCCGTCCTTCCGCCGGTATGCCTCGTCCACGATCTTGCCGTGCGTGTTCCCGAACACGTTGACCGTGGAGACGTAGACGATCCGGCCGACACCCGCCTCGATGGCGACGTCGAGAACGCGGCGCGTGCCCTCCACGTTCGCCTCGTGCATTGCCGGACGCTCGGAGGCCGGGATCCCGACCTTGTACACCGCGGCCATGTGGAAGGCGGCGTCGCATCCTTCGAGGCCCGACCGGATGGCATCTCCATCGGTCAGGTCGCCCGCCACCAGGTCGCAGCCGAGGCGGCGCAACCCCTCGGCCCGGTCCGGGGAACGGACCAGCGCGACCACCTCGTCCCCACGGGACCGCAGTCGCTTCGCCACGGCCCCACCGATGAACCCGGTCGCCCCGGTGATGAACGCCTTCACGGCCTCGTATTCAACCGCACGCCCGGCGTCAGCCGCCGGTGGCCTTCCTGATCTCCGCGTTGAGCGCGGGGATGACCTCGCCGACGTCGCCGATGACGGCATAGTCGGCTCTAGCCAGGATGGGCGCCTCGCGATCGGTGTTGACCACCAGGATGTGTTTCGCTCCCTTGCACCCCACGATGTGCTGGGTGGCGCCGCTGATCCCGAAGGCGATGTACAGATCCGGAGCGATGCGCACGCCGGTCTGGCCGATCTGATCGGCGTGGGTACGCCACCCCGCGCTGGTTACGGCGCGGGAGCACCCCACGGTGCCGCCCAACAGCCTGGCCAGCTCCTCGAGCGCCCCGAACCCAGCCGCGCTCCCGACCCCTCGGCCGCCGCCGACCACCACCCGGGCCTCGCTCAGGGACGTCTGGCCGGCGGGCTTCTCCACCCGGTCGGTGACGCGCACCCGGAATTCCTGCTCTGAGAGGTTCGGGTCGAAGGGCGCAACGGCCACCTCCGTCGGTGTCGCGGGTGAGGAGTCCGCCTGTACCGCGTGGGGAGCCACGGTGATCAGCGTGACCGGGGCGCGGAGGACCGCCTCCTCCAGGAGAGTCCCGCCCCATCGCTGGCGGGTGACCTGGAACGGGTCGCCCGGGTCGGCGGCGACGCAGTTCGACGCCATCGGCATCTCCGTGCGGGCGGCCACATGGGCCATCACCTCGTTGCCTCGGTCGCTGCCGGCGGCCATCACCACGGTGGCGCCGGTCGACGCGATGAGCTGGACGATGGCTTCGGCCCAGGCTTCGGGCGCGTAGTCCGTCAGCTCGTCGTGCCGGATGAGGTGCACCTTCGACACCCCGTGCGCGCCCAGCGCCCCGGCGATCGGCTCGGCCTCCGTACCGATCAATACGGCTTCGAGCGGCTCGCCCCGGCCGGCCGCAAGGCGCCGCCCGAAGGCCAGCATCTGGAAGGACAGGTCGTTCGGCCGCCCCCGGTCGTGCTCGACCAGTCCGAGGATCATGCGCGGACGAGGCCCAGGGCCTTGAGGATCTCGACCACCCGAGGAGCCGCCTCGGCACCGGTTCCCAGGACCTCCACCTCGCTCTCCCGTTCGCTGGGCAGCTTCAGGCGGACCTTCTCCAAGCCGCCGCTCCTCCATTCCGGGACGGTTCGCTCGACCGGCTTCTTCTTCGCCCGCAGCCGCCCGGGGATCGAGGGGTAGCGAGGGAGGTTGATCCCCTCCTTCACCGTGAGCACGGCGGGCAACGCGACCCGGAACACCTCCCAGCCGCCGGGGCCCTCCCGCCTCGCCTCGACGGCGTCGTCCTGAAGCTCGATGCGCTTCACCCCCGTCACGCAGGGGCGATCGAGCGCCCGAGCCACGCGGATGCCGACCTGGTAGTCGCCGGAGTCGGCCGCCTCGTTGCCGAACAGCAGCAGGTCGAACGGGCCGGCCGCGGCCTCCTGGGCCCGGACGGCCTCGACGATCGCTTCCGCGGTGGCCACGGGGTCCCACTCGCGCCCGTCCGTGACCAGGTGCACGGCGCGCTCGATCCCCAGCGCCATGGCGTCCTGGAGCTGTTCGACCGCTGCCTCCGGGCCCAGGGTCAGGACCGCGCTCGTCCCTCCGTGGGCCTCGACCAGCCGGACCGCCTCCTCCACCGCGCACTCCTCGTGCGGGCTCACCGTGAACCCGAGGAAGCGTGTGTCGATCTCCTGCCTGTCGGCGGTCAGCGTGATCCTTCCCGAGGTCGCCGGGACGCGCTTCACGCACGCCAGGACGTTCAAACAGATCCCGCCATCAGCTCTTCACCCGCTTGTTCTCGGGATCGAAGAGCGGGGTGCTGCCGGCCACGGCAACGGTCACGGGATAGCGGTCGCCGAAGTACTCCACGGCGAGCTCTGCCCCGGGCGTGGCGTGCTCGGGAGGCAGGTAGGCCAGGAGGATGTGCTTGCCGACGGAGGGCCCGGATCCCGCGCTGGTCACGTACGACCTCCGGCCCTTGCGGTCGACCAGAGGCGTCCCATCGCGGGTCAGGATGGGCTCGCGGCCGAGCATGTATCGCTTGATCCCGGCCGTCAACGCGTGATCGTCCACGATGAGCGTGCACAGCAGGGCGGCGGGGGACCCGTTCCGCTGCTCGAGGTACGCCTGCCTCCCGACGAACTCCTCGTCCTTCACTTTGGGCCGGGCCATGCCGGCCTCCACCAGGTCGAACTCGAGCTCAAGCTCGCTGCCGTGCGCCCGGTAGCCCTTCTCCAACCGGCCGGTGGTGAGGTAGACGCCCAGTCCGACCGGCAGGACCCCGTGGGCCGCGCCGGCCTCCCACAGCGTGTCCCACAGCTTGGCGCCCTGCTCCATCGGCGTGTGGAGCTCCCACCCCAGCTCGCCGACGTAGGAGATCCGCGAAGCCAGCACCCGGACGGGGCCGACGTCGATCCACCGGCAGGTGGCGAACGGGAACCCCTCGTTCGACACGTCGTCCTGGGTCATGCCCTGGACCAGATCCCTGGCCCGCGGGCCCCAGACGCCGAGCGTGCACCACGCCGAGGTGAGGTCGGTGACCTCCACCGATCCGTCCTCGGGCCCGTGATCGCGTACCCACTTCCGGTCGGCCTGGCCGGTGATGCCGCCGGTCACCACGCGGAAGTGATGGGGTCCAAGCCGCATGATCGTGAGGTCGGCTTTTACCCCTCCGGCCGCGTTGAGGAAGGACGTGTACGCGACCCTGCCGATCGGGACGTCCATCTGCGCAACGGCCACCTTCTGGACGAGATCGAGCGCCCCGGGGCCGGTCACGTCGAAGAGGGCGAACGCGGAAAGATCGATCAGGCCGACCCGCTCCCGCAGGGCCAGGTGCTCGGCGTTGATGATGGGGGACCACCATCGCCGGTCCCACTCAGCCTCGCGGGGCATGACCCGGTCGCCGTACTCGTCGAGGAGCCCGGCGTTCGACTCGTACCAGTTGGGCCGCTCCCAGCCGGCGGTCTCGATGAACACCGCGCCGAGCTCCTTCTCCCTGACGTGGAAGGGACTCAGCCGAACGTCGCGATTGGAGAGCCAGTCCTCGGCCGGGTGGACGATCCCGTAGATCTTGTTGTAACCCTCCGAGTCTCGAGCGTGGTTATGCGCCTTCGTCCGGGCGTGGCCGTAGAAGCGGGCGATGTCCGAAGCGTGCGGGTCGATCTCCGGCGTGCCGTCCGTCATCCACTCCGCCATCGTCCGCCCGATCCCGGGAGCCTCCTTCACCCACACCGCGGCCACCGACCACAGGCCCCGGACCTGAGGACTCTCCCCAAGGAGCGGCATACCGTCCGGGGTCAGGGACAGCAGTCCGTTGATCGCGTACTTGATGCCCACCCGCTCGTCGCCGAGGATCTCCGGGAACAGCTCCAGGGCCTGCTCCATCTGGGGATCGAAGTCCTCCCGAGTGAAGGGCAGCTCCGTTGGAGACAGCGCCGCCTCCTCCATGGAGGGGATCTTGTCGGGGTCGACCAGGATCGGGCGGTGGGCGTACGAGCCGACCTCGAACTCGCTGCCGTGCTGGCGTTCGTACATGTTGGTATCCACGTCCCGGATGATCGGGTAGCCGATCTCACCCACCGTACCGGCCAGGATCGGCACCGGTCCCACGTCGATCATCTGGTGGACGGCGGGGGTGAGCGGGATGGAGGCCCCGGACATCCGGGCGATCCGCGGGCTCCATACGCCGCACGCCACCACGATCACCTCGGTCTCGATCACACCTCTGTCCGTTCGCACCGCGCGGACGCGCCCGTTCACCACGTCCACCCCCGTG
>Ga0066710_100001752_pt1 | contig 16660 bp, 13 predicted proteins | sample GraSoiAngelo_159_FD_79666 | JGI IMG/M metagenome (GOLD analysis project Ga0066710, IMG submission 79666) | Grasslands soil microbial communities from the Angelo Coastal Reserve, California, USA - 14_1009_16_40cm | ecosystem: Environmental > Terrestrial > Soil > Grasslands | place: USA... | reverse complement strand
CGTTCCTCGACGAGGCGGGCGCGCGGACCCTTTCGCGCGACTTCCCGATCGGCGCGTTCCAGCAGTCGCTCGTGCAGGCCGCGGACCTCGGTTTGACCGACTCCAACAGGCGCTACGTCCTGAAGGCCTCGCCCACCGGGTCGGCCGGCACGCTGATCGTGGCCGCGTCCGCCCTGGATCGGCGCAACAACGACCTGGTCCAGGTTTCCGACGACACGCCGCGGATTTCGGCGGCGGCCGATACGCTCCTCGATTACTTCATTCCGGGCGTCGGCCGCATCGGACGCGACGACGTGGCAGACGGGCCGCACTGGAAGACCGATCTCACGCTCTACAGCAACAGCTCGGTGGCCCGGGACCTGACCTTCGAGTACCGCTTCACGGACCGCAACGGGGTCGAACAACGGGTGCTCGCGCCGGTCTCGATCGGCCCGGGCCTGTCGCTCATCCTGGATGACGTGGTCGGAAGCATTCTTGCCCGTTACGGACCGACCGGCGTCGACCTCAAGACGGAATCCACGCTCGGACTTCTCCGCATCTCTTACCGCGCCGCGAGCGACTCGTCGGCCGCTCCGCTCCTGATCGGAGGCCGGATCTACGACGACCGGGGGACCGCGGGGACCGCGGGCATGCAGCTCTTCGTCTACTCGAACGGAGAGAGCGTCGCTCCCGGCAGCCCGCTCGTTCTTCCGGGCGCGCAGCAGAACCTGCGCTTCCGGACCAACATCGGCTTCTTCGCCATGGGCGATCTCCTGACACGGGTCCGGGTGACGGCGGTCAAGCAGGACGGCTCGGTGGGCGGAGTCTTCGAGTTCGTCCTGAACGACTCGACCCGCTCGGGCCATTACGTCCAGCTCCCGATGTCGGCCATTCCGGGCATCGTGGGAGACCCGATGACGATCCGGATCGAGGTGCTGGAAGGAAGCCGGGTCGGCGCCTACGTCGTCACGGTCGACCAGATCAGTTCCGACACCGTTTTCGTCCAGGGGCGTCCGACGCATCTTTTGAACTAATCAATCGGCCTTGTTTAACCAGGCCCCGGCTCTTCCGGGGCCTTTTTTTGCCGGCTCGACGCCGGCGAGGGAGTAAACGGCCGCAGGGCAGCCAGCCTCCCATGGCTGCTACGCAATACATTTGCGACCCGGATGTTCGTGTAGCGGGCAACGTAAACCAGCAGTACCAGACAGTAGAATGGCGCGGCCGAGACGATGAGCGAGACCGAAACACCTTCCAGCCCGGCCGTCGCAGCCGTCCTGGAAGTGGGAACCCCGTCGCCCTATCTCCACGACCGCGGCCGGGTCCTGTACAACCCGACCACCGGCCAGTCGCTGCCGAAGGACGGACCCGGCTATCAGGCTCTGACGCAGTGGAAGGACGGCACGGCGCCGGCGGTCGATCCGGCGGTGCTCGAGCACCTCCGGGCCGCGAGATTCCTGATCGACGACGTGGAAGCCGAGACCCGGCGGTCGCACCTCTTGTACGTCTCGCTCGAGACGTGTACGAGCTGCAATCATCGCTGTCCCTTCTGCCCGGTTTCCGTCGACCCGCGCGAGCGGGAGGTGATGAGCCAGGAGCTCTTCGAGAGGATCGCCGATGAGGTCGTGGAGGTCGGCGGCCGCGAAGTCGTCGTCTTCCTGTCGAACTACAACGAGCCGACGATCGACCCTCTCTTCGAGGAACGGTGTGTGGCGCTCTTCACGCGGGGGCTTCCCGTCTCTCTCCTCACCAACGCGTCGCACTTCGGTCCGGACCGGGCAGGGCGGCTGTCCTCCGCCGGGCGCTTTCGCTACATCGGAATCAACCTGCCCACGCTCGACCCCTCGCGCTACGAGAAGATGCACGGCACCCGGGATCTCCCCCGGGTGCTCGCCAACATCGACGCGCTCGCCGCGCGCGAGATCGCCGAGGAGACGGTCATCGTGGTGCTCGGGGACAACGACGAGCCCCACCGACGCGACGTGCGCGAGATCCGGGAACGGTTCGAGCCGCTCGGCTGGGACGTCAAGTCTTTCCGGATCCGCAGCCGGCCGGGGAGCGGCACTTTCGTGCCGGAGCCCCCTCCGGTCAAGGAGCTCAAAGGCTGTGAGCTCATGGGGTCGGGCCCGTTCGAGCACCTGCACGTGACGGCGACGGCGAAAGCGGTCCTCTGCTGCCAGGACTACTACGAAAAGCTGGTGATCGGCGACCTGAACGTTCAGAGCGTCGGCGAGATTCTGGGCGGCGACGTCATGGCGAGGCTGAGGCGGTGGACGTACGGCGTCGAAAAGGCCCCGGACGACTTCCTCTGCCGCCGATGTGAGTTCGCGCTCGGGCGGTGATCGACCGGAAGGCCCGCCCTTGACGGACCGCCTCGCGGTCCGCGCGGATTCGATCTCGAAGGTCTACCGGCTCTACGCGAGCCCTCTCGACCGACTGCGCGAAGTCCTCTTTCGCGCCCCGAGGCACCGCCCGTTCCACGCCCTGCGGAACGTCTCCTTCGAGCTGCCGCCCGGACGGGCCCTCGGCCTGATCGGCGAAAACGGCGCGGGCAAGTCGACGCTTCTCAAGATCGTGGCCGGCACGACGCACCCGACGTCCGGATCGATCGAGAGGAACGGGACCGTGGCCTAGATCCTCGAGCTCGGAATGGACTTCCATCCCGAGTTCACGGGGCGCGAGAAAGCCCGGATTAACGCGGTTCTTCTCGGCCTCTCCGCGGGAGAGATCCGTCAGCGTCTCCCGGAGATCCGGAATTTCGCAGAGCTCGGAGACTTCTTCGATCGGCCGGTCAAGACCTACTCCTCCGGAATGGCTCTCCGGCTCGCATTCGCAGTCGCGACCCACGCGGACGCCGAGGTTCTGATCGTGGACGAGGCGCTCGCGGTGGGGGACGGTTATTTCCAGAAGAAATCGATCGATCGCATCACCGACTTTCAGAAGCGCGGCGGCACGCTCCTCTTCTGCTCGCACGCGCTCTATTACGTTGCGCTCCTCTGCGACCGCGCGATCTGGCTGCGCGAGGGACAGGAGGCAGCGTCGGGTCCGGCGGTCGGAGTGGTTCGGCGCTACGAAGCTTTCCTGCAGGAGAAGGAGCGAAAGGTCGCCGGCCTGTCGGACGTCTCCGAAGTCTCGACGGAAGGCCGGCGGCCCGCGCTCCTGACGGACGTCGTCGTCCATGACGGATCGGGCCATGCGAGGACGGAGTTCGCGAGCGGAGAAGCGCTGGTCGTCGATATTGGGTTCGACTCCGTGGAACCCGCGCTCGGCTTCCAGGTCCGCGTGGGGATCGACCGAGAGGACGGCGTTCAGGCGTTCGCGATGGATACGCGCGGCGAGGCATGGGCTCCGCTGACCGGTTCGAAGCGCTATCGCGTCCGATTGACCCTGCCGGAGCTTCCGATCGCGCAGGGCCACTTCAAGGTCTACGTCTTTCTCGCGGACGAGAAAGCGCTTCACCTGCACGACATGCGGATCCTGGACCCGGGTTTCTCGGTGGTCCCCGCCGAGTACACGGTCGGCCTGATGAACCCGGCGCACGCGTGGAATCTGGTGGAGTCGGACGCCGCCGAGCCCGCGACGCCGGAACCCGGTTCCGCCGTGTCGAGCGTTTCCTGAGCGTTTCGCGATCCGTGCTCCGGCTCGTATTTCTCCCTTCCGACGCTCCGCTCGATTACGGCGTCCGGATCGGGCGGCTGCGCTGGCGCCGCGCGCTCGGCGTGTCGGAGGCGGCGGAGCCTTCCGAAGACGACCCGGTCGCTTTTGGAGAAAGCGCGGAGGTCGTCCTGGTTCGGGGGAGCCGGGCGCTGCCCGCGCGGCTCGGGCGACCGCCGCGCGTCGACGGCGACGCGCCCGTGCCGTGCGTTCCTCTCTCGGTCGCCGACGCCGGCTCGGTCCACACGCTGCGCGAGCTCGAGGAAAGGGGGTGGCCGGTCTCGACCGCGAATTTCGATCCGTCCTCCGCGCCGGCGGTCGCGTTCCGCCCGGAACGGATTCCCCCGGACGCCGGCGAGAAGATCCGGGCGTACGCGACGCGGCTTTTTTCGAGCGCGACCGGTCGGGTCGATCCGGAGTTCCGCGCGCTCGTCTTCGAAGACCCTCCCGAGCACGATCGGCCGGAGCTCGTCGAACGTCTGCCGGAGTCCGCCCGCCGGCTCTGCGACGTCGGCTGCGGAGCCGGAGGCGCGGGAGCGGCGTGGAAGAGCCGGTCGGGCGGACAGGTCACCGGGATCGAGAGAGATGCGGTCGCCGCGGAGCGGGCGCGCTCGCGGCTCGATCGCGTCGTGGAAGGCGAGGCCTTCTCCGCCCTCGAAGCTCTCGCCGCCGCGGGAGAGACATACGACGCATTTCTCTTCGGCGACGTGCTCGAGCACCTGGAGGACCCGGTCGGCGCCCTCGCAGCCGCGCGCCGGCTCGCGGCTCCCGCGGCGACCCTCGTGGCGAGCGTTCCGAACGTCGGACACTTATCGCTCGTGCGCGACCTCGTTCTCGGCCGTTTCGACGTGCTGCCTGCGGGGCTCGGCGACGCCGGGCACCTGCGCTGGTTCTCCCGCTCGTTCCTGGAAGAGGCGCTCGAGGAAGCGGGATGGCGGACCGTCGTCATCGAGCCGCTCGCCGGCGCCCCCGCCCCGGCCGCGGAGGCGTTCCTGAGCTGGAGCTGCGCCTTTCCGCAGGCAGACCGGGGGAGCCTGACGACGTACCAGTGGATGGCGGTCGCGAGCCCGGCGTGAGCCTCCGAATCGCGTATCTCCTCGAGTCGACGGAGCTCTGCGGCGGCGTCAAGGTCTCGATCGCTCAGGCGGAGGCGCTTTCCCGGAGGGGACACGCCGTCGCGATCGTCTCGCCGCAGCCCCGGCCCGACTGGATTCCGATGGGGCGGGCCCGGTTCGAGCATGCGGCGTTCGCGGAATCCGCGGAGCTCGCCCGAGCGGACGTGCGGGTGGCGACGTTCTGGACGACGGTCGCTCCCGCCCTCGCGGGATCGCGCGGCCCCGTCTTCCACCTCTGTCAGGGTTACGAGGGGGACTTCACGTTCTACTCGCACGTGAAGGGCGCGATCGAAGAGGCGTATAGCGCGCCGACCCGGAAGTTGACGGTCTCCGAGACTCTCGCGGAGCTTCTCTCCAGCAAGGGCTTCGGTCCGGCGACGAACGTGGGACAGGCGTTCGATCACGACGGTTTCTTTCCGGCGGCTTCGCGGCCCCCGTCCGATCCTCCGGTCGTGCTCGTCGTCGGTCCATGGGAAGCGGACGTGAAGGGGATCGCGATCGCTCTTGGAGGGCTCGCCCTCTGGCGACGCCGCGGCGGAAGATTCCGGGTCCGGCGTATCTCGACTCTGCCGATGAGCGACGCCGAGAAGGCGACCGCGGTCGTCGACGAATATCATCACCGGCTGTCTCCCGAACGGATGCCGTTCGCCTACCGCGCGTCGGACGCGTTCATCGGCCCCAGCCGGCGCGAAGAAGGCTTCGGGCTCCCGGTCGTGGAAGCGCTCGCGAGCGGTCTGCCGTGCCTGTTGTCCGACACCGCCGGACACCGCGAGATCGCGGGCGACACGGCGCGTTACTTCCCCGAGGGAGACCCGAACGGTCTGGCCGATGCGCTTCCTTCCCTGACGACGGCGGAAGCGCGGGAAACCGCTCGCAGGAAGGGGCCGGCGACGGCTTCGCGATTCGACACGGCGTCGGTCGCGAAAGAGATGGAGAGGGTCTTTCTGGACGCGGTCGGGACCGCGCCGCACCGCGGATGATTCGACGGTCCGGGCAGGTCCGGTCGGTACAATCCCCGGGATGAAACCGGAAATCTCGGCGGTCGTCGTCTCCCACCGCACCTCGTTCGAAGCCATCGACTGCGTGGCATCTCTCCGGGAGGCGCTCCGCGCGGAGGCGATCGCCGGCGAGGTCATCCTGGTGGACTGCGGCTCCGGCGAGGAGGAGGCCCGGCGACTCCGCGACGCTGGTGCGGACCGCCTGATCCCCCTTCCGGACAACCGGGGCTACTCGGGAGGCTTGAATGCGGGGCTTGCCCGGGCTCGAGCGCCTCTCCTTCTTCTCTCCAACGCCGACGTCGTCTTCTCGCCCGGCTCGCTCCGGTTTCTCTTGGAAGCCGCGGCCCGGCCGGCCGTGGGCGCCGCGGGACCACTCTGTACCTGGGACGGATCCGGTCGCCTGCGCCTGCCGCCCGGGTTCGCGCCCGGATTTGCTCGCGATTTGCTGCAGCTTTCGGCGGGTCGCTTTCCGCGGCTCGAGCGCCGCCGTTTCGCCGCCTTCGCCCGCGAATGTCTCGAGCTCTGGAGGGAGGGAGGAAGCGTCCGGCACCTGACGGGGGCCGTCCTCGCGGCGCGGCGGGACGTCCTCGACCGGGTCGGACGGTTCGACGAGCGCTTTCTCCTGGAGTACGAGGAGACGGAGTGGGAAGACCGCGTGCTCGCCGCCGGCTTCGAGCTCCGGTATGAGCCGCGGGCTCGGGTGCGGCACCTCTACGCGCGCTCTTCCCTCGGAAGCACAGACTCGGCCGGTCGGCGCCGGGCTTCCCGGGACCTCTACGTGCGCCGCCGCTACGGGCGGTTTGGCGCGCGGCTGCTCGACGCGGCGGGAAGGCTCGCGCGCCCCGTTATCGTCGAACGGATGGACGAACCTCGCGCCGCCCGCCGGGAGGGCGCATGGATCGCGATTTCGCCCAATCCGTCGCTGCTCCCGTTCGTCGGTGCGCCTCTCGACGAGGACTTCCAACTTCCTCCGGAGACGCTCGCGTCGCTTCCAACCGGCGCCTTCTTCCGGACGTTTCGCGCCTGCGATGGGGAACCGCTCTCGACATTCCGATGGGAGAAGGCGGCGGCGTGACTCCCTATCGCGTGCGCGCCGCGACGGTCGAAGACGGTCCCCGGATCCGCGCCCTCTTCTCGCGGGCCTACGGCGCGGAATGGCCCGAAGAGGACTGGAAGTGGAAGTTTCTGCGCAACCCGGACGGCTGGTTCGGAGTCGTCGCCGAAACGGAAGAAGGGGAGATCGTCGGCAACTTCTCGGGATGGCCGATGCAGTTCCTGCTCGCGGGAGACCGCCGACGGGTGTATTCCGCGGGAGACGTGGCGACCGCGCCGGAGGCGCGCGGCCTCGGCAAGAACCGCAACGTATACGCGGACATGGCGACCGCCTTCTACGACTCGGTCCAAGCGGAGGGAGTTCCTTTCACGATCGGTTTCCCCCATCCTCGGGCGCATGAGATCTCGCGGCGTCTCGGCCGGACCCGCGACTACTTCGCGGTCCGCGAGGTCCGCGTTCCCTGCGAAGCATTTCCTCCCGCGCCGCCGGGCGTCGAGACCGGAGACTTCGTGACCGAGAGCTTCGATCCTCTGTGGACCGCGGCGTGCTGGACGCTTCCCGCCGCGGCGGTGCGGGATCGCGCGCGGTCCAACTGGAGGTTTCACGCGCGGCCCACCCGTTATTACCGGATGGTCCGCCTGGTCTCGGGGCGTGAAGACCTGGCCTGGGCCGCCCTTTCCGTCGTCGGCGAGGACGCCATCGTCGCGGATTTTCTGGGCCGCGACGAGGAGGGGGGCGACCTGCTCCCGCTGTTCTCGGCGGTCGCCGCCGAAGCGAGCCGACTGGGCGCCCGGAGGTTGAAGTTCTGGAAGAGTCCGGGAGGCCCGGGCGGCCGAACGATCGAAAAGCTCGGCGGGGAGGAGCGCGACGCCGGGTTCTGGATCGTCGGTCGGGTTTTCGACGAGGAGGGAGCCCGACTGTTTCTGCAGAGCGGCCACTTCGTCCCATCCCTGTGGGACGTGATATGAGCCGGGGCCCGCGCACCGGCGGCGTCGCGTGACCGAACGAAGAGAAGACGAGCGGATTCCGTACCGCACCGCGGAGCTCTCCGGGGAGCGAGTGCTCGTGCTGTCCGCGCACCCCGACGACGAAACCCTGGGCGCGGGCGGCACCATCGTCCTGAACACCCGTCGGGGAGCGGCCGTCCGCATCTGGATCGCCACCGACGGGGAGCGGCAGGAGGGATCGAGCGACGACGCCGGATACGGCGGTCGCCGGCGGGAAGAGGCGCGGCTCGCCGCCGCGACACTCGGGGCTGCTGCCCCGATCTTCGCCGGGCTCCCGGACCGGTCGCTGGACTCGAGTCCCGACGCGCTCGCGCGCGCGATCGGGGAGCAGGTGTCGGAGTTCGAGCCGGATCTCGTGCTCTGTCCCTCTCCGGCGGAGATCCACCCGGATCACCGCGCGCTCTCCGACGCGCTGTATCGCGCGGTCGGCGCCTCGCGCCCGGAAGATCCGGATCACGACCGGTATCGCTTTCTGCGGCTGGGCTTCTACGAAATCTCGCAGCCCTTTCTCCCGAACACGCTCGTGGACATCGCGGACGTCGCGAATCGAAAGGACAAGGCGCTCGACGCGTACGCTTCGCAGCAGACGGTGCGCGACTATGCGGGCGCGCTCCGAGGCCTGAACGCGTACCGCCGGCTGACCTTGTCGGGCGCCGGCCCGGTCGAGGCGTTCTGCGTGCTCCGCTGGCCGGAGGTCTCCGGCCGCTCGCTCGAAGAGTTCCGGCGCGCGATCGGCCCGGCGGTCGTGGAGGACGGCAGCCGCGGTCCGGCTCCCGTCGCCGTGGTGGTGCGGACGCGCAACCGTCCGGCGCTTCTCGCCGACGCCCTGGGGAGCCTTCGCGCCCAGACCTCACGCCCGACCCGCGTGGTGGTCGTCAACGACGGGGGAGCGTCCGTTTCGGCGGTCGTCGAGCCGTTCCGGGACGCGTTCGCGATCTCGCTCCAGGAGTTTCCGGAGCGCCGCGGGCGCTCGGACGCGGCGAACCTGGGAGTCGAGGCGGCGACCGAAGATCTCGTCGCGTTTCTCGACGACGACGATCGCTGCTTTCCGGATCATTTCGAGAGGCTGCTTTTCGCCCATCGGTCGGGGCCGGAGCCGGTCGTCTATTCCGACGCGGCGACGGTCGTCTACCGGCGGGACGGAGACGGCTGGGAGCCGGGCCCGAGGACCCTCCAGTACTCGCTCGACTTCGATCCGGACTATCTTCTCCTCGCCAACTACATTCCGCTCCACACCCTCCTTCTGCCGCGAGCGCTCTTCCGGAAGCTCGGCGGCTTTGACGCCTCGCTCGACTACTCGGAAGACTGGGATTTCCTGATTCGCGCGTCGTTCGAAACGTCTTTCCGGCACGTGCGCGCGGTGACCTGCGAGTACCGGGTGTTCGAAGCGGAGAGCGGCGATCCCGCGCACGCGACCGCTGGCTCCGCCGACTTCCAGCGCGCCCGCCGCCGGATCTACGAGAAATACTCGGCGCGGCGCACCGAAGAGGGGCTCGCCCGCGTGCTCGACCGGATGCGGACGCAGATCGCGTTCTGGTACGAGCGCGACACCGTTTCCCAGGGGGAGCTCCGGTATCAGCGGGAGAGCCACCAGCGGCTCGCGGAGACCGTCGGGAAGCTCGAGGCGAGGCTGGCGTCGCTCTCACCCGTGGAGGGCCGGATGGACGATCTCGAACGACGCGTCTCGAGCCTGCAGATCGAGCGGACCCGGCTGCTGGCGGAAAACGAGCTCGTCCACGACCGGCTCGCCGAGGTCTTCACCGTGAACGAGGAGTACGACCACCAGCTCTCCAACACGTATGCGGAGATCGACCGGTTGAATACGATCTTGAACCAGATCTACGGCTCGCACACGTGGAAGCTGCACCTCTTCCTGGACCGGGTCCGCGGCAGATGAACGACGTCTCGTCGAGCGTGGCCGTGCTCGCACCGGAGCCGATCCGTCCGCGGATGGCAGGGATGGGGATCCGCGCGCTGGAACTCGCCCGTACGCTGGCCCGCGAGCTCGAAGTGAGGCTGCTCGTTCCGAACGATCCGGCGGAAGCCGCGGAGGTCGCTGCCGACGTTCCGGTCGTCTTCGCTCCTCCGGAAGGGGACCTCGTCCGAGCCGCGCAGGGCGCGACGGCCGCCGTCGTTTCGGGCCACGCCGCCAACTACTGGTTTCATCAGGCTCCCGGGATTCCCGTCGCGGCGGACCTCTACGATCCGTTCCCGATCGAAAACCTGCACTACGTCGAAACGCTCGGGGAAGAGACGGCCCGGCACGATCGGGCAGCCCTCCATCTCGCGCTCGCGAGGTCCGACTTCTTTCTATGCGCCTCGGCGGAACAGCGTCTCTTCTACGCCGGAGCCCTCTTCGAAGCGGGCCGCATCGGCGCGGCGAACTTTCCGGAGGACCCGGCTCTCGAGAAACTTCTCGCCGTGGTTCCTTTCGGCGTGCCCGGGCGCCCCGCACGGGGGGATCGCGCCGCCGGGCGCCGGGCCGCGGGAGTCCCGGAGGATGGGCCGCTGGTCCTCTTCGGAGGGATCTACGACTGGAACGTCCCGGAGCTTCTTCTCGACGCGTGGCCCGCGGTCCGGCGGAAAGAGCCGGAGGCACGCCTGCTGTTCCTGGACAGTCCCAACCCCGAGACGACGCCTCAGCGCGTTTATGCAGAAGCCCGCCGCCGCGCCCGCACGCTCGATCCGGACGGCCGCTCGATCGTCTTCTCGCCTTGGCTTCCTTACGACGCGCGCGAAGACCTCTACGCCGCGGCGGATCTCCTGGTCTCGATCTCCTCTGACGGTCTCGAATCGGATCTCTCGTACCGGACCCGCCTGCTGGACGCAGCCTGGGGCGGCGTCCCATCGATCTCGATCTCCGCAGGAGCACTCGCGCGAGAGATCGAGGACGCCGGGGCCGGCCGCCGCGTGGACCGGTCGGCCGGCGCTCTCGCGGAAGCCGTCGTCACGGCGCTGTCCGACCACGCGCGGCTCTCGGCGGCGGCCCGGCGGTTCGCTCAAGAGAGAACGTGGGGCCGCGTGGCCCGGCCGCTCCTTTCCTGGTGCCGCGGCGCCCGCGTGAACGGCGGAAGGCTCCCGCTCCCGGAGTCTTCCGCGCCGCGCTTCTGGAGCCGATTCCGGCGGCGCACGGCGTCGTCGTCATGAAGTCTCCGGACGCATCGGTCGTCGTCGTGCACCATCGCGACCGCGAACGGCTCTTCGAGGCGCTCGCAGCGCTCGAGCAGGCCTGCCACGGCCGCCTCTCGGCGGAAATCCTGGTGGTGGACAACGCCTCGCAGCTCCCGGTCGACGAGCTCCTGCGGCGGCACCCGACGACGCGCCGCGTTGCCGCCGGCGCAAACGTGGGCTTTGCGGCGGGGTGTCGTCTGGGCGCCGAAGCCGCCCGCGGCCGGGACCTCGTCTTCGTCAACGACGATGCAGTGGTCGAGCCGGAGGCGCTCGAGCGGCTGGTCAAGACCCTGGATCGCTCCGATCGAGACGTGGTGGCAGTCGCCGGAAGGCTCACCGATGCGACCGGCGAGCGGAACGACTTCTCCGACGGTTTCCTGACGTTCGACGGTCACGCGTTTCAATGCGAGGTCGGGCGTCCGGTCGCCACGGTGCCCGAAGGGGTCTCCGGGGAGGAGAGGCTCTTCGCGTGCGGCGGACTGATGGCCGTCAAGCGCTCCGAGTTTCTGGCCTCGGGTGGATTCGACGACGATTACTTCGCGTACCTCGAAGACGTCGACTTCGGCTGGCGTCAGTGGATCTTCGGACGCCGCATCGTGGCCGAGCCCCGGGCGCGGGCGCGCCACCGCGGGGGGGCGACGGGGGAGGCGCTCGGCATCTATTCGCGCGGCTACCTCTTCGAGAAGAACGCGTTCGCCACGGCATACAAGAACTTCGACCGGGAATACTTCACGGCCCTGATGCCGTCGGTGCTGGCCGCCTTTCTCGTCCGGATTTCGGAGATGCTGGCCTCCCGCAATCCCGGCGCGGCCGAGCTCGCCCGCGATCCCTACGCGCCGGAACCCCGGTCCGCCTCCTTCGCCCGCCGGCTCTTCGGCATCGCCGGGAGCTCCCGTCCGCCGGTTCGGCTTGAAGATCCTCTGACGGTGGCGCACTTGAAGGCGCTCCTCTGGATCCATCGGAACCAGGAGTCGCTCGCGTCGAAGCGCCGGGCTGTCCAGTCGCGAAGGAAACGGCCCGACTCCGAGATCTTCGCGAAGTTTCCTCTGCGCCTCGTTCCGACGTACCCGGGGGATGACCGTCTCGAGTCCGAGTTCTTCCGCGAGTTCCTGGCCCGCGCGCCGCAGCTCGTCCGGACGACTCTCGAGGAGATCTTCGTGGGAGGCGCCGTCTGACCACTTTTTCCGTCGTCATCCCGACGCACCGCCGTCCCGACATTCTCGTGAAGGTACTCGATGCGCTCGACCACCAGGAGAACCCGCCCGAATTCGAGGTCGTGGTGGTCGACGACGGATCGGGCGATTCGACGCCGGATCGGCTGCACGCGCACCAGGCCTCCTATCCGCTGCGCTGTTTCTTTCAGGAGAGCTCGGGGCCCGCGCGCGCGCGCAATCGGGGAGTCCGGGAAGCGCGGGGCGACATCGTCGTCTTCCTGGGAGACGACACGGTACCGGAGCCGGTGCTCCTCGCCGTCCACGCGGCAACGCACGCGGAGAGGCGGGAGGGCGCGCTCGCGGTCCTCGGATACACGACGTGGCCGCGCGAGCAGTGGGTCTCTCCCTTTCTCCACCACATCAACGAGTACGGGCTTCAGTTCGGATACGGCCTGATCGAGGATCGCGACTCGGTCCCGTTCAACTTCTTCTACACGTCCAACATCTCTCTGCGGCGGAAGCTGCTCGAAGAGGCGGGTCTCTTCGACACGACGTTCCCGCACGCGGCGTGGGAAGACATCGAGATCGCCTACCGCCTGACGAAGCGGGGGATGCGGATCGTCTACCGCCCCGACGCGGTCGCGCGTCACTACCACGACCTCCGATTCGATTCCTTCCGCCGGCGCCAGCGGAGGTCGGGTGAGGCGGCCGCGATCTTCTTCGAAAAGCATCCGGAGCTCGGGGGTTTCTTAGGCGTGCCCCAGGCGCTCACGTTCGTGGACGGCTCCGGCTTCGCCGATCGACTCCGCGTCCTCTGGGCATCGCTGGCGGAACGGTGGGATCTCCCCGGCGGTCGGCAGGCCGTCGACCGCGTCCTGCGGGACGACTACCTGCGCGGTCTGGCGGGAAGCCTCGAAGCGCGGGGCTGGTCGGCGACGGGCGCGCCGCCGCGCGCTGCCGGGACGGCGGGCACGCCTGCAGAACGAGCGGGCGATTCCTCCAGATGACGCCGTGCCCTTTCGAGAGGTCAGGACGGAGTCTCGGGGATTCGGCCACCGATCTTCGATCCTTCTCAAAAGACGAGACTTCGTGACAGGGTCCGGGGAAGTCAACGTGGCGTCGGGTTTGCTCGTCTCATCTCTCGGAGGATTTGTATGAAAAGGCTGACACTCGCAATCGGCCTGCTGGTTCTGGCCGTCTCCGCGGCCCCGCTCTCCGCCGCCCCCGTCCGGGGAGGAGGCGGCTTTCGAGGCGGTTTCCGCGGCGGTTTCCGCGGCGGCCACCGGTCGGTCGTCATTCGACCTTCCTTCTGGGGCTGGGGCTACTGGTACGACCCGTTCTGGTACGGGCCCTGGTACGGGCCTTACCCCGGCTACTACGGCTATCGCTACGGCTACGGCTACGGCGCCGAATACGGCGGCTACGGCCGGTCGCGTGACTGGGCGATTCTCGACACCGACGTTTCTCCCGAAAGCGCCCGGGTCTACCTCGACGGCCAGTACATCGGGACCGCCGACGATTTCGACGGCTACCCGGACTACCTCTATCTTCGCGCCGGAAGCCACTACCGGGTGGAGTTCCGCCTCGACGGCTACGAGACCCGGACGATCGACGTGGACGCCCGCCCCGGCGTGAAGCTGGACGTCAACGACAAGCTCGCCAAGATTCCGGGGGCGAAACGGTATGGCAGCTACGAAGAGTCGCCGCCGCCCGGCGGAGTCCGGAGATTCTGGGCGAAGCGGGGCAACTCGACCGAAGCCTGGACCGGAGAAGACGAGAGGTACGGCAGCGGAGCGCCGTATTCTCGCGAGCGCGAACGGTACTCGGACGATCGCGACCGGGACAGCGCGCGCGACCGCGAAGAAGCGATCGAGCGGGAAGACGAAGGCGATCACCCGCGCGGGGAGGTTCGAGTCTGGCGGGAGCGCCGCGAGACGCAGAGAGGCGACACCTGGGTTCGGCTGACCGTCGAGCCTCCGGATGCGGCGATCTATCTGGACGATCGCTTCGTCGGAACCGCTTCGGAACTCGACGCCGAAACCGGATTTGCGGTGTCACCCGGAAAGCACACGCTCGTCATTTCACGGCCGGGATACCGCGACCGCCGCGTGCAGCTCGACATGACTCGCGGGAAAACGGAGAGATTGGACATTCGCCTCGAGCACTGAGGCGAGCGCAGGGAGTTCGACTTTCGTCGACCTCGACTACACCGACTTTTGTCGCGGATTCCGCGAAGAGTTTGGGTCTATACTTGTGCTCACTCGAAGGAACTAAGGGGAGGCGTAAAGACCAGGCGGCGTCTGTCACGGTGGGTTACCCCACCTTCTGCCAGTTTCGGTAGCTCCCAGGTCCGCACTCTTCCCGAATCCTTCCGATCCCGTCGGGTCGGAGCGCCTCCCCGCTGTTCCTTCGAGTTCTTCGGGGAGCTTCTCCCCGCTCCCTCTCTTCGAGCCGACTATCGCGTCGAGCTCGCCGCGAGCCACAACTCGAGCAGCACCATCTCGAAATGAAGGCGCCGATTTCCGCGTCGCGTGTCCGGCGGATGATCCGCCGCGACCCGCACGGCTTTCGTCAGCGCGGCTGAACCGATCCGCCGGCCGATCTGGACGAGCGGCCCGGCGGCGGCTCGGTGCGAAAAGAGCTCGGCGGAAACGCCGGCTGCGGCGAGCGCCGCGTCGGCGAGGAGCTCGATGAACGACGTGAGCTCGGCCGGCTCGGCCCGGCCGAGCCGCTCGGCGAGAAGCACGAGAGACGCGATCTTTCGATCGAGAAGGCCGGCGGCGAGCGCTTCGATCGCATCGGATCGGAAGCGCCGCGCCTCTTCCAGCCGTTCGCGGGCTTCCTTCTCTTCCGCGCCGGGCAGAAGAATCGCGAGGTCCGCGGCGTCCTCCGCGTCGAAGCCGCGCGCCTGCCATTCCCGAACGCGGTCGCTGCGGGTGCCGGATGCGACGGGCGCCGCGAGGCAGCGGGAGCGGATCGTCGCGAGGAGCGATTCTGGCCGCGTCGTCGTCAGGATCCAATGGAGCTGGGCACCCGGCTCTTCGAGCGACTTCAGCAGCGCGTTCGCGGCCTCGGGACCGAGGATCTCCGCCCGGGCAATACGGACGACGCGCCGCGCGCTCTCGTACGGCTTCCCGGCTCCGAACGCGATCGCCTCGCGCACGCGGTCGACCCGGATCTGGACCCCTTCCGGCTGGACGTTCAGGAGATCGGGGTGAAAGGCGTGGAGCGCGCGGCGGCAGGACTCGCACGATCGATCCGGATCTCCTCCCGGACAGAGCACGGACGCCGCTATGCGGAGCGACTCTTCTTCGAGCGCGCTTTCCGATGGCCCGTGAAGAAGGAGCGCTCCCGGGAAACGACCGCTTACCCCTTCGAGCCGCCGGAGAATCGGCGAGGACGACGCGGAGCTCAAACGCCGAACCTCTCCGACAGCGCCGACCAGGTCTCGCGGAAGAGCAACGCCGCCGGTTGACTCGCGTCGAAGACGCGTACGCGCGCCCGATCTCTCTTCGCGATCCGCAGGTAGGCGCGCCGGACATCCTCGTGAAACCGGATCTCCGTTTTCTCGAACCGGCCGACCGTGCCGCGCCCGCGGCGGCGAGCTCGCGCGAGCCCTTCGCGAGGATCGAGGTCGTACAGAAGGGTGAGATCCGGCACGATCCCGTCGCGTGCGAGCGCGTCGACCTTCCCGACGAGGCTCCGGTCGAGCCGCCGGCCCACCTGCTGGTAGGCCTCCGTGGCGTCGGAAAAGCGGTCGCAGAGAACGAAGAGTCCGGCAGCGAGCGCCGGGCGAATCACCTCGAGGACGTGCTGACGGCGATCGGCTTCAAAGAGAAGCCACTCCGTCACCGAATCGAGCTCCCGGCGCCCTTTCGTCAGCAGCAGACCCCGAAGAATCCGGCCGATTCGGGTGCCGCCCGGTTCGCGCGTGGCGAGAACGGGCCGGCGGCGGGCGCGGAGCCGGGCGGCCGCGAGCTTGACCTGGGTCGATTTGCCGGAGCCCTCGACCCCTTCGAACGTGATGAACGGCATTGGGCCGTCGAAGAATAAACGAGGCGGACGGGACGCACCCGCAAGCTCGGCTAACATTGCCTTCTTTTGAGCGTATCCGCTCCCATGAGGAGGTCCGCGGGGTTCACCGGGTCGGCGCGGGCGTTCTATCTCGCAATCGGGTTCGCCGGTCTCTCGCTGGCGGTCGCTTCGATCGCGGACATGTTCGCGCCGCGCCCTTACGACGGGATCGTGCCGGTGCCGTACAGCCGGGGGGGCATCGAGGTTCGCGCCTCCGTCTCCGGGGGGCCCGCCGACGCCGCCGGAATCCACGCGGGTGATTGCGTCCTCGGTATCGGAAAGCGCCTCGTCAATTCGACGTCCGACGCCTCAGCCGAGCTTCGGAAGCACGCGATCGGGGAAAGGGTGTCCTATCTCTACCATCGGGGACGCTGCGGTGGCGAGACGAAAGGCGAGATGCGCACGACGCAAGTCCGCCTCTCCTCGGAGCGGCTCGGCGGGACGACGTATGTCTACG
>Ga0066710_100001751_pt1 | contig 16671 bp, 10 predicted proteins | sample GraSoiAngelo_159_FD_79666 | JGI IMG/M metagenome (GOLD analysis project Ga0066710, IMG submission 79666) | Grasslands soil microbial communities from the Angelo Coastal Reserve, California, USA - 14_1009_16_40cm | ecosystem: Environmental > Terrestrial > Soil > Grasslands | place: USA... | reverse complement strand
ACAATACTTGGCAGGTGAAAAGTGCATCGGGGTGCCGTCGGCGCGGCGGCCCGCCCGGCGCTGGCTCGGTGTCACAGGTGCGCGCCTGCACAACCTCAAGGGCGTCGACGCCCGCATCCCGCTCGGTACCCTCACCGCCGTCACCGGCGTCTCGGGATCCGGCAAGTCGACGCTCGTACACGACGTCTTGTTCCGGCAGCTCGAATCGCGTCTCCAGGGAGGCCACACCGCCAAGCAACATCTGGGCGAGCCGGTGGGCGAGGTGCGGGCGCTCGATGGTTGGGAGGCGATCGCGGACGTCGTCCTCGTCGACCAGACCCCGATCGGTCGCACCCCACGTTCGAACCCCGTGACCTACATCAAAGCGTTCGACGAGTTGCGCGCGTTGTTCGCGGCCGAGCCGCTGGCGCGCGCGCGGGGATTCACGCCGAGCACCTTCTCGTTCAACGTCGCCGGGGGACGGTGTGAGGCGTGCGAGGGCGCGGGACACGTGCTGGTCGAGATGGTGTTCCTGGCGAACGTCTTCGTGCCGTGCGACATCTGCGCGGGTCGCCGCTTCAAGCGGGAGGTGCTAGAGGTGAAGCTCGGCGGCAGCTCGATTCACGACGTGCTGCAGTGGACGGTCGACCACGCGCTGCAGCGGTTTCACCGCCAGCCCCGACTGGCCCGCGCCCTGTGGCACCTGCAGCAGGTCGGCCTCGGCTACCTGCGGCTCGGCCAGCCCGCGACGACGCTGTCCGGCGGCGAAGCGCAGCGCCTCAAGATCGCCCGCGAGCTGGCGCTCGCCGGCGGCAGGGGCCGCACCGGACGCAAACTCTACATCCTCGACGAGCCGACGACGGGCCTCCATCTCGACGACGTCCGCACGCTGTGCCGCGTGCTCGATCGGCTCGTGGACGCCGGGCACACGGTCCTCGTGATCGAGCATCACCTCGACGTGATCAAGCGAGCGGACTGGGTCATCGAGATGGGTCCCGGCGCGGGCGACGCCGGCGGGTGTGTGGTCGCTCAGGGTACTCCAGAGGACGTGGCCCGTGTCGCGGAATCCACCACCGGGCGGTACCTGCAAGACCTCCTGTCTTGACTCGCCGCCAGGCCGACCTCGCGCTGCTGCTCGCGACCGCGTTGTGGGGCACGAGCTTCGTCGCGGTCAAGACCGCCCTCGCCGATGCAACGCCCTTCGCCTTCCTGACGGTGCGGTTTGGTGTCGCCGCCCTGGTGCTCCTGCCGGGAACGCGTCTCACTCCAGCCCCCGCCGGCCGCGAGCTGTGGGGAGGCCTCCTGCTCGGCGCACTCGTCGCCGTCGGGTTCCTGGCGCAAACGGCGGGCCTGGTGATCACGACGCCGTCGCGCTCGGCGTTCATCGTGGCCGCGTCTTCGGTGCTCGCCCCCGTCATCGCGCTGGGGCTCCGGAGCGAGCGGCCCGGCTCGCTGACGGTCGCGGCGCTGCTCCTCGCCACACTCGGGATCTACCTTCTGACGGCACCCGACGCCGGGGGCCTGAATCGCGGCGATCTGCTGACGCTCATCTGCGCCGCCTGTTTCGGTGGGCAGATCGTCGCGGTGACGGAGCTGACGAAGCAATACGACCCGCGCCGCCTGGTGTTCGTGCAGGTTGCCGCTACCGCCGTGGTCGCTGCGCTCGCCGCCATGCTGCTCGAGCGCCCGCGCATCGTCTGGACCCCGCGCTTCCTCGGCTCGCTCGGCTACACCGTGGCATTCGCGAGCACGATCTGCTTCCTGCTGCAGATGCGGGCCCAGCGCGCGATGTCCATCGCGCGCGCCGCGCTGATCTTTTGTTTCGAGCCGCTGTTCGCAGCCGTGACTGCGTGGCTGGTGCTGGGCGAGCGCCTGTCGCTCGTGCAGTGGGCCGGCGGTGCCTTGATTCTGGTCGGGATGGTGTTGCCGGAACTGCCGGGAGCGTCAGCCGTTGGCCGTGATCGATCATCCCTTCCTTCGGGGACCTCGCGCACAACAGATGACGGATGACCGAAGACAGACGATGGCTCACGGTTGAAGTCATCCGTCTAGTACGCGATATTTGTCCCGCGCATTCCCGAGTAGCTCAGCTGGTAGAGCAGCCGGCTGTTAACCGGCGGGTCGCAGGTTCGAGTCCTGCCTCGGGAGCTCGATATAGCCGTTGTCGCATTAAAGCGTTGCGCGTGCGCAACGTACTTGCCTACCTTCTCTCACTTTCTTATCGTGGCGGAGTTCGCGCAAGACGCGCCACGCGTCGCGCTCTGCGACGCACGAGTAAGAGCAAAACGAGGCGGCTTGGGTGGCAATCGCTGGAGGTCCAGAGGGAGGGACCGCACGCCCGACCTCGACGGTGATCCACCCCAAGCCGTCTCTCGTGTCTAGCCTTGCTGGGATGTCGCAAAAGCGCCCCCCGTTGCCGCAAAAACGCCCTAGCGTGGTCCGCCAATTCTCCCTAACTGCATGCCACGGTGCTATCTGGACCCGACTTCCCGACGCTGCGCCGCTGGCCGCTCTTTGTGCGCTCGTCCCCGCCGCCACGCGACGTGGATGAGCGGACGCGTCCTCTTGTCACGGCGAGTCAGCTTATGAACGTGCTTCCGGAAGTCGAGATCCTGTTGGTCGAAGACAATCCCAACGATGTGGATCTCACCCTGCGAGCGCTCAAGAGTCGCAACCTCGCGAACCAAGTGTTCGTCGCGCGCGACGGCGCCGAAGCGCTGGAATTCTTCTTCGGCGAGGACGGCCACCCGCTGCGCGACATCGGGGTCACGCCGCGCGTGATCCTCCTCGACCTGAAGCTTCCGAAGGTTGACGGCCTCGAGGTGCTGCGGCGCCTCAAGGGCGATGAGCGCACGAGCGCGCTGCCCGTGGTCGTGCTCACGTCGTCCCGAGAGGAGCCCGACATCGCCACGGCGTACCGCCTCGGGGCGAACAGTTACATCGTCAAGCCCGTCGACTTCGAGGCCTTCGCGCGCGCGGTATCCGAGGTCGGGCTGTACTGGCTCCTGTTGAACGAGCCGCCCCGCTGACGTGACGTCCGCCTTGGTGCGCGTCCTGATCGTTGAGGACGTACCGGACGACGCGGCGCTGATCGAGCAGGAACTGCGGCGTGCCGGAGTCAACGCCGCGACGCGCCGCGTCGAGTCCGAGCGGGCGTACCGGGAGGCGCTGCGCACCTTCGCACCCGATATCATCCTCACCGACCACTCCCTCCCCACGTTCGGTGCCGCCGCCGCGCTCCGCATCGCCCTCGTCGAATCGCCCGGCACCCCGGTCATGATTGTCACGGGCAGCCTCGACGAAGAGACCGCGGCGGAATACATCAAGGCCGGAGCCGCGGACTACGTGGTGAAGCACCACCTCGAACGCCTGGGGCCCGCGGTCCTCCGGGCGTTCGACCTGCGGCGCGCCCGCGAGGAGCAGGCGCGGGCCGAGGAGGCCCGCCGGCAGGGCGAGGAGCGCTTCCGCGCCCTCATCGAGCATGCCGCCGACGCAGTCGCCCTCGTCGCCTCCGACGGCACCCTGTTGTTCGCCAGCTCGCCGATCGCGCGCCTGTTGGGCGTCGCACCGGCCGACCTGGTGGGCCACCACGCCTTCGACCGTGTGCACTCCGACGACCTCCCGCGGGTGGCGGCCGTACTCGACGCCATCACCCGGAGCCCCGGGACGCCCGCGGCGCTCGAGCTCCGCTGGCATCACGCCGACGGCTCCTGGCGCTACATCGAGGCGGTCGCCGTCAACCGCCTCACCGAGCCCGCCGTAGGGGCGATCGTGGTGAACTTCCGCGACGTGTCGGAGCGTCGCACCGCCGAAGCGGCGCTGCGGGAGTCGGAAGAGCGCTTCCGCACGCTGGTCGAAGGCGTCCGGGACATTATCTTCGCGCTCTCGCCCGAGGGGACCATCACGTCCCTCAACCCGGCGTTCGAGACGATCACCGGCTGGCGTCGCGACGAATGGGTCGGCCGGCCGTTTGAGCGCCTGGTCCACGCCGAAGACCTGCCGCTCGCCCTCGAGCTGCTGGGACGGGTGGTGCGGGGCGAGCTCCGTCCCGCCAGCCAGTTTCGCGTCGGCACGGCCCGGGCGGACTACCGCATCGGCGAATTCGCCGCCACCCCGCTGCTCCACGAAGGCAGGCTCGTCAGCATCCTGGGCATCGGGCGCGACGTCACCGAGCGCGTACAGCTCGAGCAACAACTCCGACAGGCGCAGAAGATGGAAGCCATCGGCCGGTTGGCGGGTGGCATCGCGCACGACTTCAACAACATCCTCACCGCCATCACGGGCTACGCCGATCTCCTGCTCGAGGACCTGGGCTCCACCGACCCGCGCCGCCAGGATGCCGACGAGATCCACAAGGCCGCGGACCGGGCCGCGGGGCTCACGCGCCAGCTCCTGGCGTTCAGCCGCCAGCAGGTCCTCCAACCCACCGTGATCGAGGTCAACGCCGTCGTGAGCGACCTCGAGAAAATGCTGCGCCGCCTGTTGGGAGAAGACGTCGACCTGAACACCCGCCTCTCTCCCACCACCGGACGGGTCAAAGTCGATCCGGGCCAGCTCGAGCAGGTGATCATGAACCTGGCCGTGAACGCCCGCGACGCGATGCCGAACGGTGGGAAGCTCACGCTCGAGAGCGCGAACGTGGACCTCGACGAGCGGTACGCCGGCGACCATTACCCGGCCAAAGCGGGTCCCTTCGTGCTCATCGCGGTGAGCGACACCGGGATCGGAATGACCGAGGAAACGCAGGTCCACATGTTCGAGCCGTTCTTCACGACCAAAGAGAAAGGCAAGGGCACCGGGCTGGGGCTTGCCACGGTATATGGAATCGTCAAGCAGAGCGGCGGATTCATTTGGGTCTACAGTGAAGTCGGCCACGGCACGACCTTCAAGTTGTACCTGCCGCGCGTGGAGGAGCTGGCGGAGCGCGGCGCCGGTCCCGCGACGCCGCCCGCCCGCCCCTCGCGTGGCAGCGAGACGGTCCTGGTCGTCGAGGACGAGGCCCCGGTCCGCAGCGTGGCGCGCCAGGTCCTGGAGCGCCACGGCTACACGGTGCTCGAAGCTCCCACCGCCGAGACCGCGCTCGATCTCGCAACCCGCTATTCCGGAATCATCCACCTGCTCCTCACCGACGTCATCATGCCCGGCCTCAACGGCCGCGAGCTCGCGGTCCGTCTCACGAGCATGCGCCCGGATGCCCGTGTGATCTTCATGTCGGGCTACACCGATGAAGCCGTGAAGCGGCACGGAGTCCTCGAGCCCGGCTCGACCTACTTGCAGAAGCCGTTCACGCCCGACGCCGTCGCCCGCACGGTCCGGGAAGTGCTCGACCGATAGGCCGCACGAACGCATGATCCTGCTCGTCGAGGACAATCCGGACGACGAGGCGCTCACGCGACGAGCCCTTGCCAAGAACAACATTCAGCACGAAGTGCGCGTGGCGCGTGACGGCGCGGAGGCACTGGACCTCCTGTTCGGCAACGGCGCCTACGCCGGTCAGGCGATCGTCCCCGAGGTGGTGCTGCTCGACTTGAAACTCCCCAAAGTCGACGGCCTGGAAGTGCTGCGCCGCATCCGCGCGAACGAGCGGACCCGCTTGCTGCCCGTCGTGATTCTCACGTCATCGCGGGAGGAGCGGGATCTCGTCTCGGGGTACGGGTTGGGTGCCAACAGCTACATCCGCAAACCGGTGGACTTCGCCCAATTCGTCGAAGCGGTACGCCAGCTCGGGCTCTATTGGCTCGTGCTGAACGAGCCGCCGCCGTTCGGGCGACCCGCCGCCTGACCAGGGTCGCGCGCCGCTGCCGGGCGTGACCCGGGTCACGCCTGCCCTGCGCAGCAGGGAGTTGCCCCCCCGGGGTCCCCGGGTGAGTATTGGGCCCCGAACAATGACCACCGCGAAGTCCGCTCCACCCGGCTCGCTGTCCCGCGACGCCAACGCCGAGCTCGAGGCGTTGTTCGCGGCGATCAACGACGTGATCCTCGTGCTCGATTCCGAGGGCCGATACGTCAAGATCGCCCCGACCAATCCATCCCTCCTCTATCGCCCGGCCCCCGAGCTGCTCGGCCGTACGCTGCACGAGGTGTTCGACCCGGCACGGGCGGAGCAATTCCTGGGACACATCCGCACGGCCCTGCACAAACGGGAAACCGTGCACTTCGAGTACAGTCTCGTCATCGGCGAGCGGGAGATTTGGTTCGCGGGCGCGGTGTCACCCTTGGGCGCCGATCAGGTCGTGCTCGTCGGACGAGACATCACCGATCACCGCCGGGCCGCCGAAGCATTGGCGGCGAGCGAACGACGGTTCCGCGCTCTGGTCGAGCACGCCAGCGACGTGATCATGCTCCTCGGCCGCGACGGGGACGTGCTCTACGCCAGCCAGTCGACCGAGCCCGTCCTCGGCTATGGCTCCACGGAGAACGTAGGGCGCAGCGCCTTCGAGCTGGTCCACCCTGATGACCGGGCGCACGCACTGGAGCTGTTCGCTCAGCTCATGCAGCAGCCGAGCGACGTGGTACGGACGGAGCTGCGCGCCCTCCACAAGGATGGCGGCTGGCGACACCTCGAAGTCGTGGCGGTGAACCGCCTCCTCGACCCCGCCATCCGCGCGATCGTCGTCAACTACCGCGACGTCAGCGAGCGGCAGCGCGCCGAGCGGGACCTGCGTGAGACGCTGTCCCTGCTCACGGCCACGTTCGAAGCGACCGCCGACGGCATTCTGGTCGTGGACCTGACCGGACACATCGTCAGCTTCAATCGCAAGTTCGCCGAGCTGTGGCGGATCCCCGATTCCGTGCTCGACGCCCGCGACGACGCGCAAACGATCGCGTTCGTGCTCGAGCAGCTGGTTGATCCGGAGGGCTTCGTGAGCAAGGTGCGCGACCTGTACGCCCGCCCCGATGCCTCCAGCTTCGACGTGCTGCGCTTCAAGGACGGCCGAATTTTCGAGCGCTTCTCCCAGCCCCAGCAGATCGCCGGCAGGAGCGTCGGGCGCGTGTGGAGCTACCGCGACGTCACCGAGCCGACGCGGGCCGAACTGATTCAGCTCGCCACCTATCGCATCTCCGAAGCCGCGCACGCCGCGCACACCCTGCATGAGCTGTACGGGGCCATCCATCGCATCGTGGGCGAGCTGATGCCCGCGAAGAACTTCTATATCGCGCTGTACGATGCCTCGAGCGATCTCCTCACGTTCCCGTACTTCGTGGACGAATACGACCAGGACTTCCCCACCAAGCGGCCTGGCAAAGGGTTGACGGAGTACGTGCTCCGGACCGGCCGGCCGTTGCTCGTTACGCCGGAAGTGCAGGCCGAGCTCGAGCGGAGCGGCGAGGTGGAGCTGATCGGCCCGCCGTCCATCGATTGGGTCGGAGTACCCCTGAAAATCGGCGACCGGACCATCGGCGTCCTGGTCGCGCAGACGTACGCGCCGGGCGTGCGCTATGGCGAGACGGAGAAGCACATCCTGCAATTCGTCTCCACGCAGGTCGCCATGGCGATCGAGCGGAGGCGGACCGCGGAACAGCTACTCGAAAGCGAGCGCAAGTACCGGCTCCTGTTCGAGACCAACCCCGAGCCGATGTTCGTGTACGATTTCGACACCCTTCGCATCCTGGCCGTGAACGGGGCCGCGGTCGCACGGTACGGGTACTCCGAGCCCGAGTTCCTGCAGCTGACGCTGCGCGACATCCGGTCACCCGATCAGCAGGCACGGCTCGACGACGAGCTCGCGCGTCGCCCAGCCGGGGAGACGCTCCGCACGGGCGTGCGGCACCGCACCAAGGACGGCAAGCCCTTCGAAGTCGACCTCGTGGCCCGCCCGCTTGAGTTCGCCGGCCGGAGCGCCCGCCTCGTGCTCGCGCGCGATGTCACCACGCAGCGCCAGCTGGAGGAGCAGCTTCGGCAGTCGCAGAAGATGGAGGCCGTCGGCCAGCTCGCGGGCGGCATCGCCCACGATTTCAACAACCTGCTGACGGCCATCCTGGGGTCGACGCAACTGCTGTCGAACAACACCCCGGTCGGCGACCCGCGACGCGAGGACGTGGACGAAATCCGCCAGGCCGGCCTGCGGGCGGCGGAGCTCACGCGGCAACTGCTCGCGTTCAGCCGCCGGCAGGTCCTCGCGCCCAAGGTCCTCGACTTGAACGCCGTCGTCGCAAACATGGATCGGATGCTGCGGCGCGTGCTGGGCGAGGACGTGATGTTCGTGACGTCGCTCGACCCGGCCGCGGGGACGGTGAACGCCGATCCCGGCCAGCTGGAGCAGGTGCTCCTGAACCTCGCCGTGAACGCGCGCGACGCCATGCCCGCCGGCGGTCGGCTCAGCATCGAGACGACGCGAACCACCTTGCACGCCGAGCAGGTGGAGCGCCGACACCGCATGCCGCCTGGCGACTACGTGTGCCTCGCGGTGGCCGACACGGGCGTCGGGATGGACGACGGCACCCAGGCACACCTCTTCGAGCCCTTCTTCACGACAAAGGAGGTCGGCAAGGGGACCGGGTTGGGGCTCGCCACGGTGTACGGGATCGTCAAGCAAAGCGGCGGTTACATCTGGGTGTACAGCGAACCCGGGCACGGGACTACGGTCAAGGTCTACCTTCCGCGCGTGCCCGGCGTGGCGGAACCGCCCGCGCCTCCACCGGACATACGGCCGGTGCGCAGGGGCGACGAGACCGTACTCCTCGTCGAGGACGCGGCACCGGTCCGCGCCCTCGCCCGCCGCTCCCTCGAAGCCCATGGGTACATGGTGCTCGATGCGACCGACGGGCACACCGCACTGGAGATCTCCGCCCGCTTTGCCGGCGCGATCGATATCCTCGTGACCGACGTCGTCATGCCGGGGATGAGCGGCCGCGAGCTCGCCCAGCGGCTGGCTCCACTGCGGCCGTCCATGAAGGTGCTCTACACCTCCGGCTACACCGACGACGCCATGGTCCGGCAGGGAGTCTTGAACGCTGGTGTCGCGTTCCTACAGAAGCCGTTCGTGCCTGATAGCCTGGCGAGGAAGGTGCGGGACGTCCTGGACGGGGAGAAGGGACAGGGGAGCGGGACGATACGGTGACGAAGTCCCCTCACGCCGTCGCAGCGGACGCCCCTCCTCTCCCTTCGCCCTTTTCACGATCCAATATCTCTCTGATTCGGCCGAGCAGATCCGACTCCGTCCACGGCTTGTTGAGCAGTGGGATAGTCGGGTCGAGCTTCGCCGCCCGCTCGGGGTCCGAGTACCCGCTGGCGAACAGGAAGGGCGTCGTAAAGCCCTCGCGGCGTGCCGCGTCGTACAACGCGCGGCCGCTGAGTCGTGGCATCACGACGTCCGAGAAGACGAGCTGAACGCCCGCGGTATGGCGCAGCGCCTCGAGCGCCTCCAGCCCGTCCGTGGTGCTCACGACCTGGTACCCGGCGCCTTCCAGGATGCGCTTGGCGGCCCGGCGGAGCTGATCGTCGTCCTCCACCAGCAGCACCGTCTCGCGTCCGCCGCGAACGGGGACGTCCTCGGCGCGCGCCCGCGCGCGGGCGGTCGCCCCGTCGGCGATCGGGAAGAAGATCCGGAAGCGCGTTCCTTTCCCGGGTTCGCTCTCCACTTCGATGCCGCCGCCATGTTGCGTCACGAGACCGTAGACCGTGGCGAGCCCCAGGCCCGTGCCCTTCCCCGGCGGCTTGGTCGTGAAAAACGGCTCGAATATCCGAGTCTGCGTCTCCGCATCCATCCCGATTCCGGTGTCGCCCACCGTGAGGTAGACGTGGTCACCGAGTCGGCGGGCGCCTGAGACCTGGCGGCGCTCTTCGCTCAGGTGCGCGCGGCCGGTATCGATCCGGAGGACGCCACCGTCTGGCATCGCATCGCGCGCATTGGTAACGAGGTTGAAGAGGATCTGCTCGGTGGCGTGGATGTCGGCGTGCACTTCCGGAAGCTCCTCTTCGCTCGACATGACGATCTCGACGTCCGCCGGCAGAATGCGGCGCAGGAACCCCGCGAGATCTTCGACCAGCCCTGGCAGGGACACGGGTTGGAGGTCGAGGCTGGAGCGCCGCGCGAAGCCGAGCAACTCCTTCACCATCACGCGCCCGCGCAGCGCCGCCGACATCACGTCGCGGAGATCGGCGTGGCTGTCGGTCTGGCCCGATGGGAGGGCTTTGGCCACGAGCTGCGTGTTGGCCAGAATGATCGTGAGCAGGTTGTTGAAGTCGTGGGCGATCCCGCCTGTGAGCTGGCCGATGGCTTCCATCTTCTGGGACTGTCGCAGCTGCTCTTCCAACGCCCGCCGCTCGGTCACGTCTTCCGCAATGGTTTCGAAGCACTCGATCGTGCCGTCGGGCCGCCGGACCGCGCGCCCCGAGAGCCGCACGCGGATCTCGCTCCCGTCACGCCGCCTCCAAGTGACCTCCGCGCCCTCGACCGCGTCTCCCGCTTCGAACCGCGCCAGTATCCGCCGCCGCTCATCGGCGTCCGCGTACACGTCGCGCTCGAGGTCCACCGCCCGCAGCTGGTCCTCGGACTCGTAGCCGAGCATCCGGACCAGCGCAGGGTTCACCGTGAAGAATCGACCCGCGACCGAAGACCGGTAAATGCCGTAGGTGGCATGTTGCACCAGCGCGCGGTAACTCTCATCCGAGCGGCGGAGTGCGTCTTCGGCCCGGCGCCGTTCCGTGATGTCCGTCCCCACCCCGATCACACCCGCCACGCTCCCATCGGCGTCGCGCACCGGTGAGTACCAGGTCTCGAACACCACGCCGAACACTTCGACGATGGACGAGAACGTCTCTCCGGTGAGAGCGCGGCGTATGTCGGCGAGTGCCTGAGGCAGGTCCGCGTACAGCTCGAACGCCGATCGCCCGACGAGCAACGCGGGCCGGAGGCCGACCGCGTCGAGCCCGCGTCCCTCCACCATCGTGAACACGCCGTGACGGTCGAGCGCGAACAGGACGAGCGGGGCGCCGGCGATCACCGTCCGCAGGCGCTCCTTGTTCTCGCGGAGCGCGCGCTCCTGGCGCCGCCGCTCCGTGACGTCGCGGGCATTGACGATCAACTGGGCGCGGTTGTCCGGACCCACACGCGCCTGGCCCACGGCCTCCAGCACCCGCCAGGAGCCGACCCGCTCGCGGAACCGGAATTCGGCGGCCTGTGGGCTCCCCGGATTCTGAATGGCGCGTGCCAGCGTCTCACCGACGGCGGGAATATCGTCGGGATGGACGTAGTCGAAGGCGTTGCGCTCGAGCAACTCGCGCGGCTCGTAGCCGAGCACCCGATGCACGGACGGGCTCGCATACTGGAACACGCCGTTCTCGCCCACGATCGTCACGATGTCGGACGCGTTCTCGATCAGGGAGCGGAAGTGCTCCTCGCTCCGCCGCACCGCGTCTTCGGCGCGACCCCGATCGATGGCTGTGGCGATAACGCTCGCCACCGCCTGCATGAAATGCGTGTCGTGGATGGTGAAGTCGCGTCGGCGCGCCGTGTGCGCGCCCAGAATTCCGAAGGGGCGGTCCTTCCCGTGGACCACCACGCTGATACTAGAGACGGCCCCGTGCGGCGCCAGGAGCGGCGCGCTGCCGAACCGGGTGTCCGTCGCCAGATCCTCGACTACCACCGGCCCCCGCGAGCGAAGCACGTACTGCGCGTGCGAATCCGAGTCCGCGGACAAGACCGTGCGCCCCACGACGCCGTCACCCCACCCCACCCCCGCGCGGAGCACGAGGGTACGGCTCTCGGGGTGGAGCTCGAGCACGCTCCCGAACTCGACGTCGAGCACCCGCGCCACGAGGGCTACGGCCGCCCCGATCAACTCTTCGAGCGGCGCACCCGCCAAGGCTCGTTGGCCCAGGTGTGCCACGGCCTCCTGCTGCCGGGCCGTGGTGCGCAATTGCGCCTCCGTTCGCGATAACTCGTCGCCGCGAACGTCCTCTTCTTGTTCTTGCCGTAAGAGGCGAAATCGATTTATGCCCACGTGTCAAATGACGCCCGAGAGTGGTCCCGCGTAATGCTGCCCAAACTGCGCGCCGATCAACCTTGCAGGTCTCGACGCCCTTTTCCATTATGATCCCCACGGCGACCGTGTGCCCCACGTCACCGCAAAACGTCGTACTCCCCCCTCGTTGGCAGGACGCTCGCGGCCACAGGGCTGCGCACCCAGACCAGCGCCCTGGTTCTCGCCGTGGGCCGGGGGACGACAGAAGTGACGACGCCGGGACCACGGTTTCGCCTGGCCGCAGGGGATGTACTTGTGATCGTGGGCCAGCCCGCCCAGCTCGTCGCGGCAACGACGCTGGTGGGTTTGGGGGGAGTGCTGCACATCAGCCACACTAGTGTAGCTGGCTGTGGCGGCGCCCCAATACCCGAAGGAATACCGGAAATGTAAGGAAATTGAGCACTATCTCGTGAGTGTGTGCTCACTTTGGTTCGCAACGCACTGTCAGTCATCGTGTTCACCCAGCACAAGTCCCAGGGAGACGAGCTAAAATGTTGCAACATAGAGCATTACGTTTTCAACACCGCCCCCTCCTTCCACCCTAGGCTAGATTCCCGCCATGCCCATACCCCCCCTGTATGGCCATGAGGGAACCCGATACCGGCTGGTAGGCGCCATCGCCTCCGGCCGGTTGCCACAAGCGCTCCTGTTTGAGGGCCCTGAGGGCGTTGGCAAGCAGCGTCTGGCCCTGTGGCTTGCGCAGGCACTGGTCTGTGAGGGGGGACGCGGCACGGGTGAGGCCTGCGGGAAGTGCCAGCATTGTAAGCTGGTGCTCACGCTTTCGCATCCCGATGTGCACTGGTTCGTCCCGGTCGAGCCATCCAGGAAGGGCGCCGACGCGGACAAGCAGGTCGAGCTCGTCGAGGAGGCGATCGGGGAGGAAATCGCGGCGCGAAGGGAGCACCCGTTGTACGGGCCCCCGTCCGGGCTGGCGAGTTACGGGATCGCCGCCGTCCGACTCCTGTTGCGACGCCTGGCGCTCAAGCCGGCGCTGGGTCGGCGTAAGGTGCTCGTGATTGGCAATGCGGAGCGATTGGTGCCGCAAACGGGAGCCGAATCGGCGGCCACGGCGTTACTCAAGGCGCTGGAGGAGCCGCCTGCGGACACGGTCTTCGTGCTGACCACGGCTGCGCCCGAGTCGCTGCTCCCGACGATTCTGTCTCGCGTAGTGCGTGTCCGGCTGGCACGACTCGGGGACAGTGTCGTAGCAGCATTCGCGCAGCAAGAGCTGGGAGTCACGGACGAACGCGCTTTGGCGCAAAGAGTTGCGCTCGCCGATGGGCGCATAGGCAGACTCCTTGCAGAGGGGAACGGCGCCGGTGAAGCGGACGCGGCACACCAGTTCCTGGCTGCCGTAAAGGCAGGGGTGGCAGGTCGATATCGGTTCGCGCTCGGCGTGCAGCCGTTCCAAGCGCGTGGTGGATTCACCAGCATGCTCGACGGGCTGCTGGAGGAGCTGCGGGAACAGGCGCGTAACGGGGGCGCAACCCAAACGGTCGTGGCGGCGATCACCCAGGTGCTCGAGGCGCGTGCGCTCGCGCAAGGGAACGTGAACCCGCAGCTCGTCGCCGCCGTCTTGGTTGATGACCTGGCGGGAAGCGGGGTGGGGGAGGAGGCGCCGCGATGAAGCTGTCGCATGTGGACGAGGCCGGTCGGGCACGGATGGTCGATGTGGGCGGCAAGCCCATTACCGTCCGAACCGCCGTCGCGGAGGGCGGGATCCGAATGTCGGACGCCGCGTTCCGGCTGGTAGCGGAGCAGCACGTCACCAAGGGCGATGTGCTGGCCGTGAGCGAGGTGGCGGGGACACTGGCGGCGAAGCGCACAGCCGACCTGATCCCCCTGTGCCACCCCCTCGGCCTCGACCACGTGGAGGTCGCGGCGATGCTGGACGACGGGCTGCCGGGCGTTAGGGTGCGGGCGACGGCGAAGGCGGTAGGACGGACGGGCGTGGAGATGGAAGCGCTGACCGCCGTCTCGGTCGCCCTGCTGACGGTCTACGACATGGTGAAGGCGGCGGACCGGGGAATGGAAATCGAAAAGGTTCGCTTGTTGGAGAAGACGGGTGGGACGCACGGCGATTGGCGGCGCGACGCTGCCGATTGACGGCGGTTTGATGGGGCGGTGCCAGAATGAGACCGTCTGGGCATTACAAGAGAGGGCTATGCACACGACTACCCAGAAACTGATGCTGCAGGGAGGGCTCATTCTCCTTGGCGCTCTCGTCGTCAGCAGCATCGGCGGTTGGGCTCGACGCGCGACTGCGGACGACCAGCCGGCGCCTTTGACGGCGCCCGCGCTGATCGGTGAGCTGCGTTCCCTCGAGCAGTCGCTCGAGGCGACCCGGGGCGAGTTGGCGGTCGCCCGGCTGCAGCTCGAGCGCGCCAACGCGATCATCGACTATTCCACGCGGTACGGCATCGCGGCCGACCTGTCAGCGGCGATCTACGACGTCGCCCTGGCGGAGGGTGTGGATCCGGCGCTCGCCTTCCGGCTGGTGAAGGTGGAGTCCGGGTTCAAGGCTACCGCGCGCAGCAAAGTAGGCGCGATCGGCTACACGCAGGTGCTGCCCAGCACGGCTCGGTTGTACGAGCCGGGGCTCACCACCGCGCAGCTGTACGAACGCGGCACCAACTTGCGGCTGGGCTTCCGCTACCTCCGCGATCTCCTGGAGCGCTACGAAGGGAACCCCGACGCCAAGCTCCGGCTGGCGTTGCTGGCCTACAACCGCGGCCCGGCGCGCGTGCAGGAGCTGCTGGACGCCGGCAAGGACGTGGAGAACGGGTATGCTGCGGCTCTCATGAAAGGCTACAGGCGGAAGAGCTAACGACGTACCACGAAGACGTAGCACGAAGGCGTAGGGGTCGTCACCCTACGCCTTTCGTGTTACGCCTCATTGCTTCTGCGGAATCTTGAGAACATCCCCCGGCCGGATCAACGATCCCATCGTCAAGCCATTGTAGTTGAGCAGGGCCGTGAGCGACACGCGGTACCGGCGCGCGATCTCGCTCGTCGTCTCGCCCGACCGCACCCGGTGGGTGCCGGCGCTCGCGCTCGTGCTCGACACCCGCCGATAGCGCGTTTCCGGGGGCACCGACCAGGCCGACACCGGCACGACACGCCCGCTCATCGGGATGATCACGCGCTGCCCGACGCGCAACGCCCGAGAGCGAATCCCGGGGTTGGCGCTCTCGATCATCGTGACGCTCACGCGATACCGCTTGGCGACGTCCGACAGGGTCTGCCCCCGGGACACGTAGTGGTCGACGAAGGTGATGCGCTCGGTGACGGGGAGGCTGTCGTAGCGCTCGGCCACACGCGTCCCCACCCCACGCGGCACGCGCACCACCACACTCCGCCCGGGGGGCGTGACCCCCCGAACGAACTGCGGGTTGAGCTCGAGGAGTGCCGACACTGTCGTGTCAGCAAGGCGCGCGACGACATCGAGACCGGTGGCGTCGGGGATGGTGACCTCGTCGAACTCAAGCGGTGAGAGCGGCTCAACGTCGAAGCCGTACCGATCGGGCTGCTTCGCGATGAGAGACGCGGCGATCAGCTTGGGCACGTAGTCGCGCGTCTCGCGACGCAGGTAGCGGCGGTCGGACAGCAGGAAGAAGGTGTGATCGTCCACGGAGTCTTGCTCGCCGGGCAGGCGGTCGATCCCGCGCTCGATCCGGCCTACACCGGCGTTGTAGGCGGCGGCGGCGAGGTACACGCTCCCCAGGCGCTCGCGCAGGTCCGCAAGGTAGTTCACCGCCGCCTCCGTCGCGCGGAACGGGTCACGACGCTCATCCACCCACGGATCGACGGTCAGGCCGTACAGGCGTGCCGTGCTCGCCATGAACTGCCACATGCCCACCGCCTTCGCCCGACTCACCGCCGTGTTCGAGAAACCGCTCTCGATCAGGCACAGGTAGAGCAGGTCCTCGGGCAGCCGCTTCGCGCGGAGCCGCTCCCGGATCATTCCCTGGTAGCGCCCCAACCGCGCTAACCAGATCTCGAACCGATCACGCGAGTCGACTTGAAAGAACTCGAGATACTCGAGCACCCGTCGATTGGTCGCGAAGCTCGACACGTCGATGTCGAAGGTCGGCCCGGGCGCCGCCGCCGCTCCAATAGCCGTGCGGCCCTCGGGTCCGAACAGCTGGACGGCCTCTCGCTCGACTTCTTCACCTTTGATCGGCGGCTTCGCGGGCAGCGGCGCGTTCAGGCTATCGGCCGACGGGCGCCCCCGGTGCAAGCTGTCGAGCACCCGCTGGTCGGCGGCGGAGTCCGCCGCAGCGCGCGTCGCGAGGACGGCCGGGGACTCCGCGCTGCTGGCTGGCGGCTCCGCGCTGGGGGCGGGGGAGGTGGAGGTGGAGGTGGAGCTGGGCCGCACCGCAAAGGGCGAGGACGCGAGCGCCGTAGCCGTGTCCTGAGCGACCGGAGTCAGGCCGGCCGGGCTGACGCCCCCCCCCCGACCGCCGCCGCACGCGGCACCCAGCACAGCCGCGAGAGCCACGCTCAGGCGCGGGAACAGTCGCATCCGCTCGGTCTCCCTGATAGTCATCGCGTTGAGAAAAAATTGCCCAAAATGCGGTTCGTGGCGTTCAGCACAGCAAGGGCCGCGCCGCGGGGGGGGTCAGCTTCGGCAAGGTACGCGCCCACCAGTCGCGACGATCGCGACTCCTGGCGGGCCGAGAGCGATACGATCACCACCACGGCGTCGAACGCACGCACGGCCTT
>Ga0066710_100001747_pt1 | contig 16679 bp, 19 predicted proteins | sample GraSoiAngelo_159_FD_79666 | JGI IMG/M metagenome (GOLD analysis project Ga0066710, IMG submission 79666) | Grasslands soil microbial communities from the Angelo Coastal Reserve, California, USA - 14_1009_16_40cm | ecosystem: Environmental > Terrestrial > Soil > Grasslands | place: USA... | reverse complement strand
GTTGTGGGCGCTGAGGGACTCGAACCCCCGACCTCCTCCTTGTAAGGGAGATGCTCTAGCCAGCTGAGCTAAGCGCCCTCGAAACCGCCCTTGACTCGGGATCTCGCGGCGGAGATCGCTCTCACGTTCGAGTTCAACGCTCGGAGAGAAGATAACCATGGCCGTGATCACCCGACCGCGGGCGACGGTTCCCGCCATCAGCGTAGATGACCTCATCCCCTCCTTCCGCTTGTCGCTCAAGTCACGTCGAGAACGCGGGAGGCCAAGGGTGTTAGTTGGCCCCGCGTCCCCCTTGGGGAATGCGACAGGCGGGGCGGTACGAGGTCGCACCGACGTACCGCCTCCATTCATCGCGGGTGAGCTGACGGTTGGCCACCCGGCATGCCAAACGCGCCCAAGTGGCAGTCCGCAGGTCCCAGCTCGTGATCACGACGCGATTGCCGTTCGGGTCGGCGCCTGTCTGCGACACGAACGCCACGGTCAGAGCACGACCCGACGGGTCGAAGGCGATGCTCGTATCAAAGTAAGTCTGACTCGTTGCCTGGTCAGGCGTGAGTTGATCACCTGTCATCAGTGCTCTCCCGATGAGCAAGCCCGACTGAACGTCCCAGAGGGTGACGCCGTCTTGGCCTGCGGCCGCCAAGACCGTGCCATCGCGGCTGAAGGTGACGCGGCGTACGGATCTCGCCGCAAGCGACTCACCTGTGGATCGGGCGCGCCGAAGATCCCAGAAGGCAACTCGGCGGTCGTCGGCCCATGCGAGCACGTGTCCGTTCGACGCGAAGCTCACTGCGGAGCAACAGTCCTGCCGTCCTCCGGGTCCACGGAGCCGTCGCCCGGATGCAACGTCCCACAAGGCCGCTTCGCCGGCTGACCCGCCGCCGACGCCGGCGAGCGCCACGGTCTTGCCGTCGGGGCCGAACGCGATGTCTGAAGGCAGCGTGATGTCGGTCGGTACCGGCCAGTGTGGTCTGGGCGCGCCTGACCGCACGTCCCACAGCGCGACGGCTCCCGGCCCTGCGTGGCTGGGTGAGCACGCAGTCCCAAGCGTGCGATTCCCTGGAGCAACAGCCATGCTGACGACATTGCAGTCCGGAGGCAGCTTGCTGGCGCGCCCGACTGTTCGTCGGGAGGCCACGTCCCAGAGCTGGACGGCCCCCTCCTCGTTGATCGCGGCCAGGAGCCGACCGTCCGGACTGAACACGAGCGGCGTGAACGGCTTCGCCGTTGTTACGAGGCTGTTCTGGCGAACGGGCCGCGAAGGCTGCACGTCGAGGACCTCGATCCCGGACGTAGCACCCTTGACAGCAGCGAAGCTACCGAACGGATTGAGTCCCACTACGCCGCCCGGGCTATCGATTTGCATCACGCGTTTGGCGAGCAGCGGATCTTCTCGAGTGGCCCACAGCCGCACGGTGCCATCGGCGGTCGCCACCGCGAGGATGCTGCCGTCCGGGCTGAAGTCCGCCGTCTCCCGCACTCCCTCCATGCCCGTCACCAGCGGAGCGGGCAGACGATTCCCCACCGCTGTTCCGGAGGTGGCGTCCCAGAGCTGCACCGATCCGTCACCCGCTCGCGAGGCCAAGAAGCGTCCGTCTCGGCTGGCGGCAATGAGCTCGTCATCGGCCGCGAGCGTCGGCAACTTGCCTCTTGTCATGGCCCTGCCGGTGACGGTGTCCAACTCGATGATCGGTGCCACGGAGCCGACGTCGAGGGCAGTCAAGCGAGCGTTGTCGGGACTGAACGCAAGCTTGAGGCTCACGAATCCCCCGATCGAGCTGGAGCCAGGGCCCCGCCATGGTGGAGTGCGTAGCGCGCCCGTTCTCGAATCGCGGACGGCGATCGTAAGGCTGTCGTGCAGACCGATTTCCAAATGTGCCGATGCCAACAGCGCTCCGTCCGGGCTGAAAGCGATTGCCTGAGCCCCTTCGTCGAATGTGCTCAGCGCGCCGCCGGTAGCGAGGTCGAAGAGCTTCGTCGAGTGAGACCGACCCACCGCAAGGGCACGCCGGTCGGGGCTGAATGCGAGGGCGGAGCCTTCGAGCGATCCCGTCTCCAGTTGAGTGCCGAAGGGCCGTCGTTCTGGGAGGTCCATGAGTCGGATGCTTTCTCGCGACTGGCCTGCGGCGGTCGTGATCGTCGTCGCGCTGGCCAGAACCTTGCCGTCCGGCCGAACTGCGAGCTCGTGGACAAAGCCCCCATCTGGTGACGTCGGCGGTGACAGCTGGCGGCCACTGACCATGTTCCAGAGCCCTATCCCGTCGGAGGCGGCAATCGCGAGAAGGTTCCCGTCGGGGCTGAACTGCACCTTGTAGGGAACCCGCAAGCCATACAGGAAACGGCGCAGCGTCGGCTGCGCGAGCAGGCCGGCAAGCAGGCTGCCGCGCGCCTGGGCGTTCGGCTGCACGTGGTTCGCCTCCACCGCCAGGAGGAGACCCAAATCGATCTGTTCACCGCTCATCGCGTTGAGGGCGCTGGCGGCGAGCTGGCGCGAGAGGTTCGTGGTTGCCTCGGCTTCAGCCCGCCGCTCCGCACGACTTGAACTGCGAGCAGTTCGAATGGCGGACCCGCCGCTGATCGCCGCGGCGAGAAGCAAGACGACGAGAGTGATCACGGCGGCCCGGGCAAGCCGGATCGCACGACGATGGCGCCGGACATCTTCGGACTCGAGCTCGTCTTTGGCCATGCCATGTATCGGCGCGGCAAGCTCGGCTACGGCTTGTCGGAAGCGCGAATGCCGGAGGTCGAGTTGAGTCTCGTCGCGCGCCCAACGAAGATCGAGATGCCGGGGTTCCTCCTCAAACCGTCCGAGGAGTGCGGGCGGCAAAGCCGACGAGAGTGGCGAGTCGTAGTCCTTGCGCGCAGTGGACCAAACCAGCAGGCCGTCGGTAACGACAGGCAGGATGCGCTCGCATCCCGGTGCTCGCACCAGTACTCGATCTCGCGATTGACCCACGGAGAGGCAGCCGCCTCCGGCGAGGCCATGAGCAGGAACCATGCCGACTCGTCGAGGGCGCGAGCGATCGATCCCCACAGCTGAGGGTCTACGGACAAACCCGTGTCGTCACGAAAGACCCGCAATGCCCAGCGCCGGTACCACGGCCGGGCCAGGCGCTGCAGACCGGTCTGCACTGCGGGTGCGAGACGCCCGTCGGCCGCGTGCGAATAGGAGATGAACGCGTCGTAGGCGGAACCCGAAGTCGACATCGAATGGTCGCCCCCTCGTCGCCCGGTTCGACGTACGCGCATCACAGCTCGGCCGTGCCCAGCTCCTCGAGGACCTCCAGCAACATGCCGGCGGCGCGGGTGGGAGCGTACGCCGCTTGCAGGGCACCCGGGACGCCGTCGACCCACGCGCGACGGTCGCGGCGTCGAGTTGGTCGATGGCTACCACGAACCCCGAGGCGTGCGCCCGCTCGAACGCACGCAGGTGCTCGGTGGCGATCTGGGTGAGGCGGCCACCCAGGTCGTCGGGTCACACGTCTTCCTCGGACCGCACCCGCACACCGGCCGTGCGCAAGGCGACCGTGGTGACGCCCTCCTCGCCGCAGGACGGCGACCGCGCCTTGAGCACGGCATCCGTGGCCGAGGTGGCCGCTGCCAGCGCGACCGTGGCCCGCGCCCCGCGCACGAACGCGTCGGTGACGTCGACCCCGCCGTCGGTGACCACACGCCCGTCGGAGTGCGCCTCAGCCGCAGGTCGCGGTGTCGCGAGGCCACCCATCGTCTCGGGACACACGGGGATCAACCGATAGCGCGACGCGAGCGCCCGGACGACGTCGGACGGGTTGGCCTCGCCGCGATGGTTGCACCGAACCCCGAGCAGACACGCGGATACCAGGATCGCGGGGCGGGCGAGGCTACCCTCGGACACGGACCGACGCTACTTGGGAGTTCTACCGCGATGATGAGCCGCAGCGAGAACGACGCCGGCGAGGATCTCGTCCGTCAGTATCTGCGCGAGATCGGCTCGTACGACCTGTTGACCGCAGCCGACGAGGTGGAGCTGGCTCGAGCGATCGAGGCAGGCAACAAGGCGAAGCTCGAGCTCGACAGCGGAGCGACGCTCGGCGCGGCACGACGGCGCGAGCTCGAGTGCACGGCGACGACGGGCATGGCCGCCACGAAGCGCTTCATCCAATCCAACCTCCGCCTCGTGGTCTCGATCGCGAAGCGCTACCAGTCGTCGGGACTGCCCCTTCTCGACCTGGTGCAGGAGGGCAACCTGGGACTCATGCGCGCGGTCGAGAAGTTCGACCACCGCAAGGGGTTCAAGTTCTCCACCTACGCCACCTGGTGGATCCGCCAGGCCATCAGCCGCGCCATCGCGGACAAGGGCCGCACGATCCGCGTGCCGGTGCACATGGTCGAGACCGTGGCTCAGGTCGGGCGGGCCGCAACGAGACTCTCCCGCTCGCTCGGACGCGAGGCCACGCCCGAGGAGATCGCGCGCGAGACGGGTCTCACCCCCGATCGGGTGGTCGAGGCGCAGCGCGTCGCTCCCGACCCTGTCTCACTGTTCGAGCAGGTGGGAGACGACAACGCCGAGCTCGTCGACTTCCTCGAGGACCGCAACGCGGAAGCACCCTTCGAGGCGGCGGCAGCTGCGATACAGACGAGCGAGCTCCGTGCCGTGCTCCGATCGCTCTCCGACCGTGAGCAGCGCGTGCTCGAGCTGCGGTTCGGGTTGATCGGCGAGCGTCCCCGCACGCTCGAGGAGGTGGGACAGGAGTTCTGTCTCACGCGCGAGCGCATCCGTCAGATCGAGGCGAAGGCGCTGTCGAAGCTGCGCCACCCCTCGACGCCCCCCAGCCTGCGTGACCTAGCCGCGCTCTGACGCCGCCCGGGCCAGCGAGGCCAGGGCACCCGCGGTCTCGTGCTGCAGGTCGGGCAGCTCGTCGCGCGGGAACCATCTCGCCTCGACGATCTCCGGCGAGCTGGGGCGCACGGTGTCGAGAGACGCCGCCGCGATCGGGCGTGCGCGGAACACGATGTCGACGCGCCGCGCGCGCGCGTCGACGACGACCGCGGGCTCACCGATCGTCTCGATGTCGAGGGCCACCTCCTCGCGCGCCTCGCGGCGCGCCCCGGCCGCCGGCTCCTCGCCGCGGGACAGCAGCCCTCCCGGCACTCCCCACTGCCGACGGTACGAATGCCGAACGAAGAGAAGCGTGCCGTCAGGACGTTCGATGACGCACATGGCGCCGACAGTGAACGAGGGGTAGAGACGACGCACCGCGAACCGACGCGCCGGCCGGGGCAGGCGTCGAAACATGTGAAGGAGGAGCAGATGGCCCCGACGCAACATCCCAGCGATGCTAAACGCCTGGCGTGCGCGGTCTGATCACCCGCGCTCAGCCGCGCCGCTACGGTTCCGTCGTGACCGTGTGGTTGGGCACCGCGGGTTGGTCGTACTTCCCCGACTGGGTCGGCTCGTTCTACCCACCGGGCACGCAGCCCGCCGACGCCCTGGCCCGCTACGTCGAGGCGTTCTCGTTCGTCGAGATCGACTCCTCCTTCTACGCGGCCCCGGCCGCGCCGACGGTCGAGCACTGGGCGGAGGTCATGCCGCCGGAGTTCCGCGTCAGCGTGAAGGCGCCGCGCGAGCTCGTCCAGGAAACCGGCCTGTGCCCGCCCGAGCCCGCCTTCGCCCACTTCCTCGAGCGGCTCCTCGCCCCACTGCACTCGCGTCTCGCGTGCGTGGTCGTCCAGCTGCCTCCGTCGTTCGCACGCGAGGGCGAGACCGAGGCCGCGCTGCGCGGCTTCGTCGCCCGCTGGGCGCCCGTCGCACCGCTCGCGGTCGAGCTGCGCGACCCGTCGTGGCTGGACGACGAGATCCTCGCGCTCCTCGGTGACCACGGTGTGACCTGGGTGTGCAACGACCTTCCCGCCATGCCCCGCGCTGCCGCGCGGGCGTCGGCGTCGCCCGTCTACGTGCGGCTGCTCGGCCCTCATCGCGGGCTCGACGGGAAGGCCCGCGTGCAGCGGCCTCAGCCCGAGGGTCGGAGCTTCTGGGCGGACCGGTTGGTCGAGTGGGACGACGCCGGGGTGGACGACGCGTACGTCGTCGTCAACAACCACTACGAGGGCCACGCTCCGGCGACGGTGCGCGCCCTCGCTGCCGAGCTCCGGGAGCGACACGTCGCGGTGGCTGTCGGCCCGGGCCGTCCGGCCGGCCAGCAGCCGTTGTTCTGAACGCCTGCACACGCGCCTACGCTCACAGGCAATGGCCGCCATCGACGTCGCCGGTTACGTCACCGAGCTGAAGGACCACGCGGTCGACCACGGCTTCCACGTGCACGACGAGCGCCACTTCGTGGAGACGTACTCGTTGCGTCAGGTGTGGGAGGTCGACCTCCATCCCGAGGAAGGCTGCAACGGTCCCCTCGACCTCCACCTCACGCTGGAGGTCGAGCCGCGCATCCTCCTCGCGTTCGAGGACGTCGTCGCCGAGCTGGCCGACGAAGACGACCCGCCCGACGAGTTCCACTTCCCCCTCCAGTTCACCTGGGCGCTGCCGCCACTGCCCAGCGGCCCCGACCTCCTCGTCCTCGCGACCGAGCTCGCCGGCATCGGTGGGCCCGACCTGCCGCTCGAAGTGTCTGCGATCGACTCGTTCGGCTCGGTCACCGACGCCGCGGAGCGCAGCCTCACCATCGTCGCCCGGCAGCAGGTCTCGCTCGCCCGGGTCCTCGCGGGCGAGGAGCTGCTGTGCGACGTCCTCGACGCGTGCCTCAAGGTCAGCCGTTACCTGCTCGAGCGCGCGCCCGCCTGGTTGGGCTGACGCTCGGGACAGCCCGCGGCTCAGGGAGTCTGCAGCGGCGCGAGCCCGGCCATCTCGTCCATGGCCGCGAGGCGCGCGTCGTCGTCCATCGTCGTGGCCCGCTCGGCCGCGTCGAGCGCGAGCGGCAGGAGCCCGAGGTCTCCCGGTGTGCAGAACGCGTGCACGCCCGGCGTGGACAGCGCGAAGTGCACGCCTCGCGCGATCGAGTCGGGCTCGCGCCGCGGCTCGTACCACGTGGTCGCAAATCGATCGCGGTCGTCGTCGCCCCACGGTTGGCGGGCCACCGCCTTGATGGCCATGACGCCGAGGTCGCGCTCTGCGCAGATCGAGAGAAGCTGCTCGGCCGCTCGGCGGTAGTCGACATCGGCCCACAGCCGGGGGTAGACGGGGAACATCACGGTGTCGAGGTCGTAGCGGTCGAGCGCCTCAACGAAGGTCGCGGGCGCGGCGAGGCCGTGGCCGGTGATACCGACGAAGCGCGTCAACCCCTCGTCGCGCGCGCGCATGATCGTGGCGGCTGCGTCACGGCGCTCGTCGAGCACGTCGACACCGGTGACGGCGTGCATCTGGTAGAGGTCGACGTGGTCGGTGCCCAGTCGCTGCAGCGACTCGTCGAGCTGGGCGCGCACGCCGTCAGAAGCGCGGCGGGTGGTCTTCTCGCCGATGAACAGCCGGTCGCGCACCGGTGGGACGAGGGGGCCGACAGCCCGCTCGGCCTGGCCGTAGCGCGGGGCGATGTCGAGGTGGTTCACCCCCCGCGCCAGTGCCGACGCGAACGCCGGCTCCGCCTCGTCGGTGGTGGAGAGGGCGAAGGCCGCCCCGCCCAGGATGGCCACGCTGCTCTCGTGACCCGTGCGACCCAAGCGTCGACGCTGCATGGCCGACAGTATGCGTCGGCGGCCATGATCTGCGCGTGGGCCCGCTGCTCGTCCGTCGCCTCGCGCTGCTGGTCACGGTGCTGACGTTCGCCGGTGCCGGGCTCGCCGCCTGCAGCAGCGGCGCGAAGCCCGAGTCGTCGCCACTCGCGCTCACCGCGCTCCGCGCCGAGGCCGACCCGGTCCGGGGTGGGCGCATCGTCGACGGGGAAGGGCGCGAGGTGCTCCTGCGAGGTGTGAACGTGAACGCCCTCGCCGAGTACTGGAAGGGCGTCGACTTCCCGACCACGTTCCCTCTCGCCTCTGATGACACCGCGCGCATGCGCTCGATCGGTTGGGACGCGGTGCGCCTGCTCGTGTCGTGGTCGCGCATCGAGCCCGGCCCCGGCCACTACGACGAGGCGTACCTCGACCAGGTGGCGCGCACCGTCCGTCGCCTCGGACAAGCGGGGCTCTACTCGATCATCGACTTCCATCAGGACGCGTGGGGCCCGGCGACGGCCGCGCGGCCGGGCGAGCGGTGCGTCCCGCCCGCCGTGCCCGGTCTCGGCTGGGACGGAGCGCCGGCCTGGGCGACGCTCGACGGTGACCTGCCCCGCTGCACCTTGGGCGCGCGCGAGATCAACCCGGCGACGATGCGCGCATGGCAGGCCTTCTTCACGGACGAGAAGGCCTCCGACGGCGTGGGCGTGCAGACGCGTTACGTCGCCATGCTCGGCCACGTTGCCGGCCGCTTCGCCCGCTCGCCAGAGGTCGCCGGATACGACCTCATGAACGAGCCCAACGCCTTCGTCCCCGCTGACAACCAACGCCTCGCCACGATGTACCGGCTGGCGGTCGCCTCCATTCGCCGGGCGGAGCGAGCCGCTCACGGCTCTCCCCACCTGATCCTGTTCGAGCCGTCCGCGCTGTTCTCGGCCATCGGCTCGGGCCCGCCCCCGTCGTTCAGCCGCGACGCCGACCTCGTCTACGCACCTCACATCTACACCGGTGGCTTCACGGGTGGACCGATCACACGCGCGGCCTTCGAGACCGCACAGCGCGAGGCGCGCGCGCTCGGCGGGGTACCGGTGTTGTCCGGAGAATGGGGTGCCGACCCCGCCCGCGCCTCGCGACCGGACGACAGCTACTTCGTCGAGCATCAGCAGCTCCAGGACGACTTCCGCGCCGGCGCCACCTTGTGGACCTGGAGAGAGAGCTGCGGCGATCCCCACAAGGTGAGCGACCTGCGAGCCGGCCGGGTGCCCGGCGTGTGGGGCGAGTTCGAGGTGGACTGTCACGACAACTCGGTGACGGGCACGCGCGACGCGCTCGTCGCGCAGCTGCGCCGCGGCTACGTGCGCGCCGCCCCCGGCAGGCTCTCCCGCACCCGCTGGGACCCTGACCGCGCCAGCCTCGAGGCATCCGGGCGGGCGGGCAAGAACGGCGGCGGCGATGGCGCCCGACTCGTCGCGTTCCACCCCGCGGCCCGCCCCGCCGACGTGCGGGTCACCGTGCGGGGGCTCGACGCTCCCGATCTCCTGGCCGTGCGAGGCGGTGGCGTGCTCATCTCGGCCCGCGCCCACGGTGGCGCGTGGTCGATCAGGGTGGCGCGCCTCAACGGGCGGTGATCGGCGCTTAGGCTGGACGGGTGTTCACGGCGCGTATCCGCCTGACCGGAATCCTCGGCGTCGTCGGCGCGACCGCCCTGCTCGTCGCGGGCTGCGGTGGCTCCTCGGGGTCCGCCGCGCGGCCGACGACGAAGGCCAGGATGGAGATCGTGGCGCCCACGCCGAACGCCGTCACCGGCCCCGACTTCATTGTCAAGGTCGACGTGCTGGGCGGCCGGGTCGTGAGGCAGACGACGGGCAAGCTCACCTCCACCGAGGGCCACGTCCATCTCACGCTCGACGACACGCCCTACGTGATGTCCTTCAGCAAGGAGCAGGACTTCCACAACGTCGCTCCCGGCCAGCACTCGCTGCAGGCGGAGTTCGTGGCCAAGGACCACGCGCCCTTCACCAACCGGCCCCGCGCCTTCGTAAGCTTCAACGTCCAAGGTTGAGACCGCAGCCGGCGACGACGCCGTCGGACACATGGGCGCTTTCCGGCGGTGCGGTCGCGGCCGCGGGCTGCGTTCTCCTTCTCGTGCGACCGCAACTGCTGCGCGCGTCGTCGAACCCGACCGCCACGATCATCGTCGTCTTCGTCGCACTGCTCGCCGTCGGCCTGGCCTGGCCCGTCGGGCGCGAGCCCGCCGTGGCCGTCCGGACGACCGCGCTCGTCGTCGGGCTCGGCATCGTCGCGTTCGCGCTCGGGCGGCTCATCGGCGGCGGCACCGCCCCCGCCTCCCCCACCGCGAGGATCGTGGCGCTCAACACGCTCGCGGCCGTGGCCGAGGAGGCGTTCTTCCGGCGGCTCGTCTACAGCGCGCTCGTGGCGTCGGGCCCGGTCTTCGCGGTGGGAGGCTCCGCGCTGCTGTTCGCCCTCGTCCATCTGACCGTGTACGGCGCATGGGTACTCCCGATCGACCTGGCCGCAGGTCTCGTACTCGGCTGGCAGCGGTGGGCCGGCGGCTCGTGGCGTGCGCCCGCGATCACGCACGCGTTCGCCAACCTCCTGGTGGTGATCTGATTGCGTCGACTGGCCGCGCTCATGTTGACCGTGCTCGTCGTCACGACCGCGTGCGCAGGTGGCGGCGCGAAGCGCGACGCGCTCGTGCTCGGCGCGATCTACCCGACCTCGGGTCCCCAACAGGTCGGTGGCACCGACGAGGAACGGGGCGTCCGTCTCGCGGTCGAATGGGCCAACACCCACGGCGGCGTGCAGGGACGCCCGGCGCGGCTCGAGACAGCTGACGTCCCGCGGCCCGAGGCGGTTCCCTCGGCGATGCGCATGCTGCGCGACCGCGGCGCACGCGTCGTCGTCGGCAGCCATGGCAGCGCGACGTCGGTCGCGGCCGCGAAGGTGGCCGGTGAGACGGGCATGATGCTCTGGGAGACGGGTGCCGTCGGGGGGGCGACGCCCGTCGCGAACGGCGGCCGCAGCTTCTTTCGGCTCGCGCCGATGGGCGCCAACCTCGGTCGCAACGCCATCGCCTTCGTCCGCGACGAGCTCGCGCCCGAGCTGAAGCCGGCCGCTTCCCTCCGTTACGCGGTCGTCTACGTCGACGACCCCTACGGCCGCTCGGTGGGGAAGGGCGCGCTCGACGAGGTTCGAGGCAGCGGCCAAGTCCTGTCCGCGTCGCTCCCCTACGACGCGAGCCGCGCCGACTTCGCGACGATCGCCCGCCGGCTCGCGGAGACGCGCACCGATGTGCTGTTCGCGGTCTCCTATCTCGACGACGGAGTCGCGCTGGTGCGCGCGCTCACCACGGCCAAGGTGCCGCTCGTCGCCAGCATCGGCACCAGCTCGAGCTTCTGCCATCCCCAGTTCGGCCAGCGGCTCGGCCGGCTGGCGGTGGGCATGTTCGCATCCGACAAACCCGATCAGGCCCACGTGCGTCCCGACGCGTTGGAGCCCGAGGGCCGGCGGACGCTGGCGTGGGCGAGCGCGCGCTATCAACGCCGCTACGGCAAGAACATGAGCGCAGAGGCACTCGGCGGGTTCTCCAACGGCTACGGCCTGCTCGCCCACGTGCTCCCTGCGGCGACCTCGTTCGCCCCGACCGCCGTCGCGCGCGCCGCGCTCTCCACCAAGCTGCCGCGTGGCGCGCTCGCCAACGGAGGCGGCCTCGACCTGGCGCCGCCCGGTGCACCGGACGAGGGCGAGAACCGCAGGGCGGCCGGCGTCATCTGGGAGTGGGTGGCGCCGGGCGAGCGGGCGGTCGTGTGGCCCGCACTGTTCGCCACGCACGCGATAGAGCCCCTGCACGCCGGGTGAGCGCGAGCGTGGCCGCCCGACGACGACGGCCTGCCCTCATCGGGTTGGGACTGGCCGCGGCCTATGCGCTCGTGTGCCTCACGACGCTGCGCGTCACGGGCCACGACGTGCGCCCGCTCTTCGAGGGCGTCGGGCCCAGCTCGCCGTACCGCTGGGTGAATCCTCCGAAGGAATTCGCGCCGGGAAACGTCAAGCCCGGCGCATCGAGCACCGACGTCGACCTCCTCGCCAACGGATCGAAGGCGTCCGGGCTCCTCAGCTCCGACAGCCAGCTCGTGATCAACCTCCAAGCAGGTGCCGTGCCCGCGAACGCGGCTGACAACCGGGTCACGGTCAAGTTCGTGCCCCTCGATGCCTCCAAGCTCGGCAGGCTCACCCCTCCGATGCGGCCCGACGGCAACGCCTACCGCGTCGAGATGAGCTACAAGCCGTCGGGAGCCCCGGTCGCGACGCTGACCGCACCCGGCAACGTCCTCGTCGTCGTCCCCGAGCCCGCGGACACCATCTTGTTCTCCGAGGACGGTCGAGCGTGGAAGCAGCTCGCCTCACGACACGAATCCGCTTCCGGCGCCGAGAGCGCTGCGTTCGCCAGCCCCGGCTATTACCTCGCCGGCACCCGTCAACCGCTGCCCTCCCCCGTGGGGACGTCGGGCCGCGGGTACGGCACCGTCGTGGTCATCGTCGTGGTTGGCCTCCTGGCCATCGTGCTCGCGTGGACGCCGTACGTGCGGCAACGGCTACGCACACGCCGGTCGTCGCGAAAGCAGTTACAGCGAGGCGCCCGGGCGTCGCGCTCGCAACGCCGCCGGTGAACCGGGCGCGTCTCGCGCGAAGTCTCGCGGCAATCGCGCTCGTCGCCGGTGGAGTCGTCGCGACCACGCCACCGGCGGACGCACATGCCGTCACCGGCGTCCAGGCAACCAACTACAAGAGCGAGATCGTCGGCGTCACGGACCCCGCCGGGCAGCTCGACGTTCGTCTCCTCGATCTCGGCCGACGCATCGAGCTCGTGAACCGCGGTCCCACCGACATCGTCGTGGTCGGCTATGCGGGCGAGCCGTGGCTGCGCGTCGGTCCCCGAGGTGTGTTCGAGAACACGTACTCCAACAGCGCGTACCTGGAGCGCCAGCGCCCCGGTCGACCGACCGGGCCGCCGCCGGACCCGACGAAGGCGTCGGGCCCACCCCACTGGCGGCGGACGGGGGACGGCACCATGCTCGTGTGGAGCGACCGGCGCACGCGCTTCGAGGGCCCGACGCCCGATCAGGTCCTCCGGGCCCGGGGCCAGGGCCATCTCGTCGTGCCGCGATGGACGGTGGAACTGCGCCGGGGCGACACCGCGCTCGCGATCGCAGGCCGCATCAGCTACGTACCGCCGCCCAACCCGTTGCCATGGGCGCTGTTCGCGATCGCCCTCTTTGCCGCGACGGTCCTGGCGGTGCGCTACATCCGGTGGCCCGGGGTGCTCGGTCACTGCGTTGCCGTGCTCGTTGCGGTCGACGTCGTGCACAGCTTCGCCAACGCCGCGGTGTCCGGGGGCTCGCTGGTCACGCAGGCGGGGAACGTGCTGCGCGGAGGCCCGGTCAGCGTCCTCGCATGGGGTCTGGGCGTCGGTGCGGTCGCCACACTCTCGCAGCGGCGTACGGACGTCGGGATCATCCTCGGCGGCTCCGCGGCGCTCATGATCGCCGTCTACAGCGGGGTCACCGACGCAGGCGCGCTCGCGAGCTCGCAGGTTCCGAGCGCGCTTTCACCGCTCCTGTCGCGGGGGTCGGTCGCGCTCAGCCTCGGCCTCGGGTTCGGGATCGCCGTCGAGCTGGCGTACGAAGGCATGCGCGGGCCGGCGTTCGCCGCGCATGGCCATCAGCCGCGCGCCGCCACTACCGTGCGCGGTTGACGTGCTCGCCCCCACAACCGTGCTCTCGTACATCCCCAGTCCCGGACGGGACTCCATCGATCTCGGCCCTCTCCACCTGCGCGCGTACGGGCTCCTCATCGCCGTGGGCGTCTACGTGGCCGTGCAATGGGGCCGCGCCCGCTGGCAGGCGCGGGGAGGCAAGGGCTCCGACATCACCGACCTCGCGGTGTGGGCCGTGCCCGCCGGGCTCGTCGGAGCGCGCGCGTACCACGTGGTCACGGATTGGCAGCTGTTCCGCGGGCGCTGGTTCGACGTCGTCAAGATCTGGCAGGGAGGCCTCGGCATCTGGGGCGCCGTCGCGGGCGGCGCCATCGCCGCGATGGTCGTCGCCCAACGACGAGGGCTCGACAAGGCCGCGCTGTTCGACATGGCCGCGCCGGTGATCCCACTCGCGCAGGCCATCGGACGCTGGGGAAACTGGTTCAACCAGGAGCTCTTCGGCCGCCCGAGCACCCTGCCGTGGGCGCTGCGCATCGACCCCGGCCACCGGCCGTCGGGCTACCAGCAGTTCGCCACCTTCCATCCCACGTTCCTCTACGAGTGCCTGTGGGACCTCGCGGTGGTGGCGATCGTACTGCTCGTCGAACGGCGGATCCGCCTCCGCCCCGGACGGCTGTTCGCGGTGTACGTGGCTGCCTACACGTTCGGGCGCTTCTGGATCGAGCTCCTGCGCATCGACCCCGCCCACCGCATCGGCGGGCTCCGGATCAACGACTGGGTCAGCGTCTTCGTGTTCGCGGCGGCCGTCGGCGTGCTCGTCGTGAGCGGACGGCCCAAGCCCGAGTCTGCGTCCGTTCCCGCGCCCGCGGACCCGCAACCACTCGAGGCGGAACCGGAGCCCGACCCTCCCCGCTGACCGGCACCGCCGGCTTCCGGGCCCCACCCGGGCCCTTCTCGTCGCGCTCGACCACCGTCACGGGGGCTGAGCGCGACAGGAAGCCCGAATCGGTGGCTGTACATGAACACATGCACATGTATTAATGTATGAGGAATGCCCGCGGTCATCTCCGACACCGGCCTGCACGAAGCCACCGAGCTACTGCGCGCGCTCGCCAGCCCCCATCGCCTGGCCATCGTACGTGCGCTGGCCGCCGGGCCCCGCTGTGTCCACGAGCTGGTCGACTCGCTCGCCATCTCGCAGTCCCTCGTCTCCCAGCACCTCCGCGTGCTCCGTGGGGCGGGGTTGGTGAGCACGGAGCGCCGAGGTCGGGAGATCGCCTACTCGCTCAGCGACGAGCACGTCGCGCACATCGTCAACGACGCCATCATCCACGCACAGGAGAGAACCAGCTCATGACCACCGCACACGACACCCATGCCGGCCATCACCACAGCCACGCCCACGGCACGGACTGCGGGCACGTGGCCGTCCGTCACGACGACCACACCGACTACCTCCACGACGGTCACGCCCATCGTGAGCACGACGGTCACTGGGACGAGTGCTCACCGGACGCGCACGTCGCGCATGCGGCGCACGACCACGAGCACGCCGAGGGCTGCGGCCACGAGACCGTCGCCCACGACGACCACGTCGACTACGTGCACGACGGGCACCGTCACGCCGCGCACGACGACCACTGGGACGAGCACTGAGCCCATCGGCTGCCGACGCCTCGCGCGACAGCGAGCCTGACCGCCTGCACGTGCAGGTCGAGGTTCGGCTCGCCGCGCTCGACCAGCGCTACACGCGCGGGCGTCGTGCGTTGGTGGAGGTGCTCGGCGACACCGACCGCCCCCTCACGATCCCCGAGATCCTGGAGGCGGCCAACCGCTCGCTTCCGGGTGGCCACCGGCTGCCGCAGAGCTCCGCGTACCGCAGCCTCACCGCCCTCGCCGAGGCGGGGGTGGTGCGGCGACTGGCCGGCAACGACGACCTCGGCCGTTTCGAGCTGGCCGAGGATCTGAGCGGCCACCATCACCACCATCTGGTGTGCACCTCGTGCGGCCTCGTGGCCGACGTGCCGGCATCACCGCGGCTCGAGCGGGCGCTCTCGGAGGCCGGCCGGGTGGCGGCCGAGGAGACCGGCTTCGAGGTCAACGACCACCGCATCGACCTCGTCGGCCGCTGCGCCACCTGCCGTTAGCCTTCTTGTCAGCGCCGGCGCAGGAGCAATGACGCGCCGAGCGCGGCGGTGCAGGTAAGCGCGATCGCGCCACCGGCGGCGATGTCGAGCACCGACGAGAGGCACAGCCCGACGACGCCGCTCGCGGCGCCGGTGGCCGCGGCCAGCGCCATCGTCGGGCCGACCCGCTCCGCCCACAGGCGGGCGGTGAGCGCGGGCACGGTGAGCAGCGCCACCGCGAGCAGGGTCCCGACCGCGGGCACCGCGGTGACCAGCGCGAACGTCACGACGACGAGCACGAGGGCATCGAGCATCCCCGTGCGATAGCCCGCCGCGGCGGCGCCTCCGGGATCGAACGCGCCGAGCACCAGCTCCTTGTGGAGCGCGCCGAGGACGACGAGCAGGACGCCGCCCGTCACCGCGGTCGTGACGATGTCGGCACGGGTGACCGTCAACACCGAGCCGACGAGGAACGCGGACAGGTCGCGGGACGCGTCGGGACGGGCCGAGATGACGAGCACGCCCAGCGCGAAGGACCCCGCCAGCACCACGCCGACCGCGCTCGTCTCGTCGAGCGCCCGGTTGGCCCCCAGTGCCGCGACGAGAAGCGCGACAAGCAGGCCGAACGCCCAGCCTCCGACGAAGAGGCTCACGCCCGCGACCGACGCGAGCACCACGCCCGGAAAGGTGGCGTGCGACATGGCAACGACGAAGAACGGCAGTCGTCGGAGCAGCACGTGCACGCCGACGACGCCCGTGACCGCGCCCACGAGCACCGACTCGAGCAGTGCCCGCTGGAAGAACGGCGAACCGAGGCTGTCGACCAGCGCGCTCACCGGTTCACCGTCCTCGTCCCTCGGACGCTGCGCCGGCCTGCCACACGCGGCCGGGCGAGGGCGGAGCGGGCCGCAGCGGCGGCGCCGAGAAGGACGAAGCCCGCGGTGAGCGTCAGCACGACGGTGGCACCGGACGCGAGCCGCACGCCGTGGTGCACGGAGGCCTCGTAGCTGAGGGACAGCCCCACCCAACCACAGACGAGCGCGAGGACGACCGCCACCGCCATCATCGACGTGACGCCGCGACACACCAGGCGGGCCGCGGCCGCCGGCGTGACGAGGAAGGCGACGACCAGCACGGTGCCGAGCGCCCGTACCGCGGCGACGACCACCAGTGCG
>Ga0066710_100001744_pt1 | contig 16701 bp, 8 predicted proteins | sample GraSoiAngelo_159_FD_79666 | JGI IMG/M metagenome (GOLD analysis project Ga0066710, IMG submission 79666) | Grasslands soil microbial communities from the Angelo Coastal Reserve, California, USA - 14_1009_16_40cm | ecosystem: Environmental > Terrestrial > Soil > Grasslands | place: USA... | reverse complement strand
GCCTCGGCGTCCGAGACCGCGGGCACGATGATGACGTCGTCCCCCTGCTTCCAGTTCGCGGGCGTCGCGACCTTGTGCTTCGCCGTCAGCTGCACGGAATCGAGCAACCGCAGCACTTCGTCGAAGTTGCGGCCGGTCGACATCGGGTACGTCAGCATCGCCTTGACCTTCTTGTCCGGCCCGATGATGAACACCGACCGCACGGTCGCGTTGTCTGCGGCCGTCCGGCCCTGAGAAGTCGCGCCGGCATCCTCCGGCAGCATGTCGTAGGCTTTCGCGACGTCCAGGTTCGGGTCGCCGATCAACGGGTAGTTGATCGCGTGTCCCTGCGTCTCCTCGATGTCCTTCGACCATCTCTCGTGATCCGGCACCGGGTCCACGCTCAAGCCGAGGATCTTCGTGTTGCGTTTCTCGAACTCGGGCTTCAACCCCGCCATGTAGCCCAGCTCGGTCGTACAGACGGGCGTGAAGTTCTTCGGATGCGAGAACAGAATGGCCCAGCCGTTGCCGATCCACTCGTGGAAGTTGATCTTCCCCTGGGTGGTGTCCGCGGTGAAGTTCGGCGCTTCGCTGTTGATCCGCAATGCCATGACGACCTCCGTTAAGGGCACGAAGGCTATCGGGTCACGCGGCCGCGGGCAAGGGGCCGACCGAAATCCGGACGAAGCGCGGCGTTTCAGCCGCGCTTCTTCTCCTTTCCTCTCGGCGCCTGCGCCGCGGACTGCGGTGGAGGCTGCGGTCGAGCGGCCTGGGCCGCAGGCGCGGCATGCGGGTTGCCGTGCATCACCGGGGATGGGCCCGATGCGCGAGCGGGAACCGAAGATCTCATCGCGACGTGCCTCTCACGCGGCGCCATCGTGGCGCGCTCCTGCCGGACACGTTGCGGCCGGGCCTCGTGTCGGTATGCCGGCGCCTGGCGCACCGAGGCTCGCGGCATCCGCTCCACGCGACGCGAAACATGCCGCGCCGGGGCGGAACGAACCGCCTGGCGGTGAGTATTCGCTCGATGGACCGTCGCCGTGCGGACAGCCGGCCTTCCGTGCCGGAGAACGGTCTCGTGGGTGCGATGGACGACTTCGTGTCTCGACCGGCCCGCCGCTCGGACGCGTGCCGACGAAGCGGCCCGTTGCCGGACTCGCGTCTCCCGAGTCATCCGGGCGCCGTGCGCTTTCGTTCTCGCGGCAGATCCGGCGACCCGCGTCTCTCTCGCCCGCGCGGCGCGCGCGGCCTTCATCTCATGGGTGCTTCCCTTCGCCTGCGCGATCGCAGCGGACCTCTCGTGAGCCGGGGCCACGACCCCGATCCGGCGGCCGGAGACGTGCGCCGCCGAGAGCGGCGTCGGTCGGGCCTTCAGTTTCCCGATGCCGGCCGAAGCCAGCTGTTTTCCGCTGACGCGCTCGACGAAGCTCCGGGGCGGATCGGCCGTCGCGCGGACGATGCCGCCCGACACCGCGAAGCGGGTGCCCTTCTGCGCGCCCGACAGGATGGCGGCGTTCTGAGCCTGCGGCACGCTCACGGTCGAGACGTTGGTGCCCACGAATTGAGTCGCCGGCACGAACACGTACCGGGTCGGGGCGACGACGACCGCCGGTCCGGAGTAGCCGCTCGCCGTGATGGAGAAGGAGGATGGCACCGGTGCCCATCCGATGTAGTTGTCGGTCCAGGCCCAGGTCACCCACGCCGGCCCCCAGACGGTTCCGGGCTCCCACGCCCATCCGTAGGTGTCCACCCAGACCCACGTGCCGTAGTGGTAAGGGATGTCTCCCCAACGATCGTAGGAGACCCACGTCCAGCCGTAGTCGGTCCAGACCCACTCGCCGTCCCAGTAGGGATCCCACCGGGAAGAGACCCCCGCCGGAACCCAGACTTCGCCGTACGGCTCGGAAACGACCCAGCGGCCGTACGGCGCGAGCGATTCGTGAAAGTACGAGATGCTGACGCTCCACGACACCGACGCGGCTGCCGGCGGCGGAGCGAGCATCGCGAAAGCGACCGCGACAAGGATCGCGGCGAAAAGATTTTTTTGCATGCTCTCTCCTTTCGAGCTCCCAAGGAAAAGTAGAGCAACCGGGGTGCCATCCCGGAAGTCACGCTCCACCAGTGAAATGCGCGGAGGCCATCGCTCCCGGCGCCCTCGGAACTGATAGTCTCTGCATCCTTTCCGGAAATCCTTGGAGTCGAGCGCAAAAGAAGGATGCTGAGCACGAGGCTCGCCAATCGTTATGAGGTCGCGACCGAGTTGGGTCGCGGCGGCATGGGCGTTGTCTACCGCGCGCGCGATCCAATCCTCAATCGGGACGTCGCGGTCAAGCTGATCGCGTCCTCCGAGCTCACTCCGGAGATCGAAGAGCGCTTCCAGCGGGAGGCCCAGATCGTGGCCCAGATGGACCACGCCGGGATCGTCCCGATCCACGACCTCGGGCGCCACGAGGGCTCGCTTTTCTTCGTCATGCCGTTCGTCGAGGGCACGAACCTTCGCCGCCTTCTCTGGGAAGGGTCGCTCCGGCTCGGCGAAGTCCTCGACATCGCGATCCAGGTCGCCGACGCGCTCGACTACAGCCACTCGCGCAGCGTCGTTCACCGCGACATCAAGCCCGAGAACATCATGGTCCTGCGCGAGCCGGGCGGAAACCTCCGCGTCCGGGTCATGGATTTCGGTCTCGCCCACGCGTCCTCCGAGAACCGGCTGACGAAGACCGGCACGTTGATCGGCACGGTGAGCTATCTCTCTCCCGAGCAGGTCACCTCTCACGCGTTCGACGGCCGCTCGGACATCTACGCGCTCGGCGTCGTGCTCTACGAGTGCCTGACGGGCGAGCCCCCGTTCTCGGGCGAAGTGCAGTCCATCCTCTATCGAATCGTGCACGAGGTCCCGCAGCCGCCGCGCTCACTCGGTTCGGAGATCCGCGAGGAGCTTCAGTCGATCGTCCTTCAGTGTCTGGAGAAGGACCCGTCCCGTCGTCCCCAGAAGGCCGGGCAGCTCGCGGAGGCGCTGCGCCGCCACCGCTCCGGCCTCGCGAGCGACGAGTCCGGGATGTCGGTCATCGGAACGGCGAGCCGCACTTATCAGAGGCCGTCCCCGTCGGCGTTCATCGGCCGCGAAAAAGAATTCACCGAGCTGCAGCATCGGTTGAATTCCGCGGTCGCGGGCTCCTGTCAATTCGCCGTCCTGGCCGGTGAGCCGGGGATCGGCAAGACGAGGCTTCTGGAGGAGCTCAAAAAGCTCGCTACGATCCGCCGGATCCGCGTCCTGTACGGCCGATTCGTCGAGCAGGACCGGGCCTTCTCCTATCAAGGTTTCTGCGAGCTCATCCAGGACTACTTTCAGTCGAAAGACGCCGGGAGCTCCGCGGCCGAGCGGCCCGACTTTTCCGACCTCGCGCCGGAGCTGCTCTCCCTTTTCCCTCTGCTGACGGAGATCGGCGAGCTGCGTTCGGCCGTGAGCGGCGATTCGAAAGTCGCTTCGACCGGTGAGCGCAAAGCCGAAGATCGCGTCCAGATCTTCGAGCTGCTCGCGCGGACTCTCGCGCGAATCGCCGCCGGAAAGCCGCTCGTCCTGATCCTCGAGAACCTGCACGCCGCCGAGGTCTCGATCGAGGCCCTGCAGTACATCGTGCGCCGTCTCGGCCCGACGCCGACGTTCTTCGTCGGGAGCTACCGCCAGACCGAGACCGACAAGAGGCATCCTCTCATCCGCATGCTCGACTCCTTCGCGGATGATCCACGCTTCGCGCCGATCACGCTGGGCCCTTTTTCTCCCTCGGAGCATCGCGCCCTCGTCGAGTCGGTGGTCGGCGCCTCGAAGCTCTCCGAGGAGGTCTGTCGGAGACTCCACGAGGCAACCGAAGGAAACCCGTTCTTCACGAAGGAGCTGATCCACTCCCTGATCGACTCGGGCGGCATCGCGAAGGACGACACGGGGGCGTGGAGCTTCTCGAAGAGGGCCGGGATTTCTTCCGATGCGCTGCCCGCGACGATCCAGCAGGCGGTCGAAAAGCGGATCGAGCGCCTTCCCGCGGAGCTTCGTGACCTTCTGTCGACGGCTTCGGTCCTCGGAAGGAGCTTCGAGTCCCGCGACCTGGAGACCCTGTCCGAAGGCGCGCGGAACCTCGACGACTCGATCGACCGTCTGCTCGCCGAGGGGTTTCTCGAAGAAGAGCGTGAATCGCGGGGCGACCGGGTCGCGTTCTCGAGCGGAATCGTGCGCGACGTGCTGTACGGGACTCTTTCACGCCGCAAGCGGCGGTCACTCCATCGAAAATACGCGGAGCTGATTGAAAAGCGCTACACGGGCCGGCTGGATCGGATTTTCCCGGAGCTCGTCCATCATTTTTCCCAGGGGGACGTTCCCGAGAAAACGGTCGAATACGGATTGAAGCTCGCCCGGAAGTCTCTCGAGACCTTCAGTCCGGACGACACGGTCCGCGCGGCCCGGACCGCCCTCGAGTTCCTCGAAGACGACGAGTGGACGGGGGACCGATCGCTCCAGGGCGAGACGAGGCTCGTGCTCGCCGAGGCCCACCGGATGGCGGGCAACCTCGATGGGGCGCTGCGGGAAGCCGAAGAAGCCGCGGCGGCGTTCGAGCGCGAGAAGCAGCCGGACAAGGCCCTCGACGTCATTCTCTTCGCGACGGACACGGCGTGGCAGGGGCGGCGGACCGAGGAGACGCGCCGGTGGGCCGAGCGCGGGATCGAAATCGCGCGATCGCTCCAGAAGACCGACGCGCTTTCCAGGCTCGTCTCGCTCGCGGCGGCGGTCGCCAACATGCGCGGCGAGTATGCGAAGGCGAGCGCCTACCTCGCTGAAGTCGATCGGATGGTGCCGAAGGAGAAGCCTGCACAGGAGCAGATCCCGCGCGGAGGCACGCTCGTCGTCGCGATGGCGAATCCGATCGCCGACATCGAGCCGAGCACGTACCAGACCACCGAAGAGAGCGAAGTCGTGGCGAACGTCTTCGAGACACTCGTGACCACCGATTCACAGGGGAATCTCGTCCCCTCGCTCTGCGAGCGGTGGTCTCTGGAGCATGGCGGGAAGGCGGTGCGCCTGCGCCTTCGTCCGGAAGTCGTGTTCTCCGACGGCACCCCGCTGACCGCCGGCGCCGTCAAGGCTTCGCTCGAACGATCGATCCGGAATTCCCGTGATTCGACGCCCCCTGCGTTTGCGCCGATCTCCGGCCTCTCCGACTACCTCGAAGGAAGGGCTGCGGATGTTTCCGGCATCGCGGCGCCCTCGGAACGGGAGATCGAGATCCGCCTGACCGAGGCCCTTCCGATCTACCCGGCGCTTCTGACGGACGGAAGAACTTCGATTGCCTTCCAGGCTCCAGCGGAAGATGGGAAGCCGGCGAAGGTCCTCGGGACCGGACCCTTCGTCGTCGCCAGCCAGACGGCCGATCGAGCGGTTCTCGAGCGCAACGACCATTATCGAAAGGGCCCCTCCAGGCTGGATCGGCTCGAGTTTCGCGCTTCACTCACGGGATCCGCGATCGCGGAAGGGTTGAAGGCCGGCCAGATCGATCTCGCCCGGGACCTCCTTCCGCAGGATCGCGAAGCAATTCTCCGGGATCCGCGGTTCCGCTCCGGACTCGTCGAGCAGCCCAAGAAGAACACTTACTTCGTGCTGTTCAACTCGACGAGTCCCGTCGGCTCGAACGCCGGACTCCGTCAGGCGCTCGCGAACTCGGTCCGGTCGCAGGACTTCGTCTGGGGAGCGCTCGGACGCTTCGCGCTTCCCGCGACGGGTCTGCTTCCTCCGGGGATCCTCGGCCACGATCCGGGACGCCGGCAGCCGCACTTCCCGCACGACAAGGCGGCGGAGATGGTTCGCTCCTCGGCGCTCGAGCTTCCGATCCGCCTCCGGGCGTCCGTCCACCCGATCTTGCAGGACCAGTACAAAGCGCTCACGTCGGCCCTCTTCGGGAACTGGGCCGAGCTCGGCGTCGAAGTCTCCGTCTCGACCCGAACGATGCCCGAGTACCTTCAGAGCTGGAACGAGACCGGCGGAATCGACCTTCTCGTCGGGCGCTGGATCGCCGACTACGACGACCCGGACAATTTTTCGTTCACTCTGTTCCATTCCAATGAAGGCCTCCTGCGCGGATACTTTTCCTCTTCCGAGACCGATAAGACGCTGGAAGAAGCACGCCACGAGAGCGACTCCGACGCGCGGGAGCGCCTCTATCGGAAGTTCGAGGATCGGATGCTCGAATCCGGGATCCTCGTGCCGCTCTTCCACGACGTGGACTATCGGATCGCGAGCCCGGCCGTTCGCGGGCTGCAGCTTCGCGGCACCGCTCCGTGGGTCAACTATCCGGAGGTCGGGAAAGCGCCCTCAGCGGCAGGACCGGCTGCCGACCACCGTGCCGGCGGAGGAATCATCCACGTGCCGATCGCGGGGGTCGTCCGGTCTCTCGACCCCTCCATCGACAGCACGGTCGAGAAGGGAGAGACGCTCCCGAACGTCTTCGAGACGCTGACGCGCCAGACGGAAGGCGCCGTCGTGATTCCCTGGCTCGTCTCGGACGTCACCGCGGAGAACGAAGGCCTGCGGTACCGATTCCGCCTGCGGCCCGGGATCCGCTTTCACGACGGGCGACCGCTGACCGCCCGCGACGTCCGCCACTCGTTCGAACGGCTCCTCCAGGACGACGAAAGCGACACCCGCTGGCCTCTCTCGCCCATCCGCGGCGCTAGGCAGCTCATCGATCACGAAGCGACCGCCCTCGAAGGGTTTCATATCGTCTCGCCGACCGAGTTCTACATCGACCTCGTGAAGCCGGTTCCCTTCTTCCCCGCTCTCATGTCGGAGCCGGCGGCCGCCATCGTTCCCGAGGGCACCAGGAGAGTCTCGGGAACCTGGCGCGATCAGTGTGTGGGCACAGGCCCCTTCCGCGTCGTGAGTTTCGAGCCGGGGCGGCGCCTTCAGCTCGAAAAGAATCCGCATTACTGGCGCGAGGGGTATCCCCGCAGCGACGGCATCATCTTTCGATTCGGAATGTCTCCGGAGGAGATCCGGAGCGAGTTCCTCGAAGGCCGCCTCTCGATCGCCTCGGACCTCCTTCCCGCCGACGTCGAAGCGCTCCGGCGCGACCCGCGGCACGGCTCCGGATATCGCGAGTCTCCGCGGCTCTCGATTTACTGCGTCGCCTTCAACGTCCATCGAGGGATCTTCACCGACCCGGCGCTGCGTCGGGGTCTGGCACACGCGATCGACGCTGCAGGGATCGTCCGCCGGACGATCGGACGGCTCGCCGTTCCCGCGAACGGCCTGATTCCTCCGGGACTCCTGGGACACTCTTCGAGCTCGGGCCGGGGAGCCCGCAGGACGGGCCCTCTTCTCCAGGAGGAATCCGTCAACTACACGGTTTCCAAGGAGAAGCGGGAGGTCGCCGCCGCGGTCCATCCGTTGTTTTTCGGCGAGTTCGCCGCTTTCTATGAGGAGCTCACGAAGGCCTTCGGAGAGATGGGATTCGCGATCCGCGCTGTCAACGAGACGATGCCGGACTTCATCACGCACCAGAAGAACGCGGACGTGGACCTCGCCGTCATGCGGTGGGTCGCCGACTATCCCGATGCCGACACGTTCGTCAACGGGATCCTCCAGTCCGACGAGGGCATCCTCGGCCGGATGCTCGGGAGCCCGCAGATCGATGACCTCACCGAAAGAGGACGTTCCGAGGTCAATCCCGACGTCCGCCACGCGATCTATCGGCAGCTGGAGGATCTGATCGCGCGGGACGCACTTCTGATCCCGCTCTTCCACGAGCAGGTGTACCACTTCGTTCGTCCCGAGGTCGAAGGACATTCACTCGGTTTCGCGCTGCCGACCGTCGCCTACGAGAACCTCTCGATCCGGCGGTAATCGAACCACGGCCGGCGGCCGGCCCTCCGCATAGAGTAGGGACGTGAGATCCGATGGTCTCGGCGGCTGAGCCGGCGCGCGGGCGGCTGACGCGCGACGAGCTCGCGGCGCTCGTCGAACGCGGGGAAATCGAGACCGTGATCCCGGTCTTTCCCGACCTCTACGGGCGGCTCATGGGGAAGCGCCTCGTCGGCCGTTTCTTCGTCGAGACCGTCGCCACGCATGGGATGCACGCCTGCAACTACCTCCTCGCGTGCGACATGGAGATGGATCCGGTCCCGGGCTACCGCCTGACGAGCTGGGAGAGCGGCTACGGCGATTTCCGATGCGTTCCCGACTGGCGGACGCTCCGGCGCGCGGCGTGGCTCGAGAAATCCGCGATCGTTCTGTGCGACCTGGCGACCGAGCCGGGCGGCGAGCCGATCGAGGTCGCTCCGCGGCGGCTGCTCGAGCGCCAGATCGCGAGAGCCCGCGAGATGGGCTACGTCGCGCGCGCGGGCTCCGAGATCGAGCTCTATCTCTTCCGGGAGAGCTATGAATCGGCCCGCCGGAAGAACTATGAGGGTCTCGATCCGTTCTCCGGCTACATCGAGGACTACCACATCTTCCAGGGAACGAAGGAGGAGCCGCTCGTCGGAGCGATCGTGCGCGCCCTCGATCGTAGCGGCGTGCCGATGGAGGGCTCGAAGGGGGAGTGGGGCCGCGGCCAGCAGGAGCTGAACGCCGAGTATTGCGACCTCCTCGAGCAGGCCGACCGCAACGTCCTGACGAAGCACGCGGCCCGGGAGATCGCATACCAGCAGAACCTCGCGGTGACGTTCATGGCGAAGTGGGACGAGAAGATGGCCGGCAGCTCGATGCACCAGCACCTCTCGCTCTGGGAGAGCGACGGGCGCGAGAACGTCTTCGCCGGCGATCGACGGCTGGGCCGCGTGGCGGCGAGCGACGTCTTTCGCTGGTTCCTCGGCGGCTGGATGTCCCGCGCGGAAGAGCTCGCCGTCTGCTACGCGCCGTCGGTCAACTCGTACAAGCGCTTCCAGAGCTCTTCCTTCGCGCCGACCGCCATCGCGTGGAGCCACGACAACCGGACCGCGGGCTTCCGGGTGGTCGGAGAAGGCAATTCGCTGCGGATCGAGTGCCGGATCCCGGGCGCCGACGCGAACCCCTACGTCGCCTATGCGGCCGCGCTCGCCGCGGGCCTCGACGGCATCCGGCGGAAGGCCGAGCCGCCGGAGGAGTTCCGCGGCAACGCATACGAGGCCGAAAACCTTCCGCGTGTCCCGAAAAATCTGCGCGACGCGATCGGACGGTTCGAATCGAGCGCCTTCGCCCGCGAGGCGTTCGGCGAAGAGTTCGTCGAGCACTACCTGCATTACCTGCGCACGGAACAGAGGAAGTTCGACGGGACGGTCACGGATTGGGAGCGGGCGCGCTTTTTCGAGAGAGGTTGACGATGCGGCTGGAGAACAGGGTCGCTTTGATCACGGGCGCCGGAAGCGGGATCGGGCGCGAGGCCGCGCTGCTCTTCGCGCGCGAAGGGGCGAGCGTCGTCGTTGCCGAAGTCGCGGACGACGCCGGGAAACAGACCGTCGCGGAGATCGAAAAGGCGGGAGGCCGCGCCCATTTCGTCCACGCCGATGTCTCCCGGGGCGACGACGTCCGCGCGATGGTCGCGGAGGCCGAGAAGACGTATGGCCAACTGAACGTGCTCTTCAACAACGCGGGGGTGTTCCCGGACGCCGACGGATCGGTCCTCGACACCGACGAGGAGACGTGGGACTTCGTGCTCCGCGTGAACCTGAAGGGGATCTTCCTCGGCTGCAAGTACGGCATCCCCGCGCTCCTTCGCGCCGGCGGCGGGAGCATCGTCAACACCGCGTCGTTCGTGGCGCTCATGGGCGCGGCGACCCCGCAGATCGCGTACACGGCGTCCAAGGGAGGAGTCCTGGCGCTCACCCGGGAAATCGCGATCGAGTTCGCCCGTCGGGGAATCCGCGTGAACGCGCTCTGTCCCGGCCCCGTCGATACGCCGCTCCTCCAGGAGTTGTTCCGCGATCCGGAAAGGCGCAAGCGCCGCATCGTCCACATTCCGATGGGGCGGCTGGCGCGGGCCGACGAGGTGGCGAAGGCGGCTCTCTTTCTCGCTTCGGACGAGTCGTCCTACATCAACGGGGCCGCGTTCACCGTCGACGGCGGAATCACGGCCGCGTACACGACGCCGGAATAAGGCAGGGTCGGATCCGGATGCCGACCCGCGAAGAGCTCGTCCGTCAGGACGCCGAGGACCTGAAGCGCCTCGGTTACACGCAACAGCTCTTCCGCGAGATGGGCGGCTTCTCCAACTTCGCCGTCAGCTTCTCGATCATTTCGATCCTCACCGGGGCGATTCTTCTGTACGGATATGGGCTGAAGCTCGCCGGCCCGATCGTCAACACCGTCGGCTGGCCGGTGGTCAGCTTCTTCACGCTCGCGGTCGCGGCCAGCATGGCGGAGCTCGCGTCGGCATATCCCACGGCCGGCGGCCTGTACTTCTGGGCGTTCCGCCTGGGAGGAAGAGGATGGGCCTGGCTGACCGCGTGGTTGAACATGATCGGACAGGTCACGATCACCGCCGGCATCAACGTCGCCGCCGCCATCTACCTGATTGGAGCGGTGACGCGCGTCTTCGGACTCCCCCGCGACCTGAAGGTCCCGGTCTTCGGCTCCCTGACCAACTGGAACTTCCAGCTCTGCGTGATGGTCGTGATCATGCTGCCGCAGATCCTCCTGAACGTCCGCGGGATCCGATGGACCGCCCGGCTGAACGACTTCAGCGTCTGGTGGCACATCGTCGGGGTCGCGGTGATCGTGCTCCTGCTCGTCTTTTTCGCCAGCCACCGAAACCCGACGAGCTTCCTCTTCCGGTTCGAAAACGTCGCCAACCCGCTGGACGCGTCCTCCGCGGAGCTCGCCGGCGGGCGCGCGGGGCCCGCTCTCGTTTTCGGCAACGTCCACGTGCCCTCGCCGCTCTTCGCGATCTTCCCGGGTCTCGCGGGCTTCTACCGGTCGGCGCCGTTTGTGCTCTGTCTCGTGCTGTCGCTGCTCCAGGCGCAGTGGACCTACACGGGGTACGACGCCTCGGCCCACATGGCCGAAGAGACGGTGATGGCGCGCCTGAACAGCGCCTGGGGAGTCTTCCTCTCGGTCGCGGTCTCGGCCGTGGTCGGGCTCGTTCTGCTGGTCATGCTGACGTGGGCGATCCCGGGAGGCGACGTCCGTGCCACGGCGTCCGACCCGTATCCGGTCCTTTACATCGTGGACCACAACATGCCGCGGCTCTTCGCAAATCTCGTCGCGATCGTGATCGGCGGTGCGATGTGGCTCTGCGGCGCGTCCTCGGTGAGCTCGATGTCGCGGATGTGGTACGCCTTCGCGCGCGACGACGGGATGCCGGGCGCCCGGAAAATCCGGACCGTGCACGCCCGCTATGGAACACCGGTCGTGGCGATCCTGGTGACGAGCGCACTCGCGGTCGCGATCTCCTTCTACGCAGCGGCCTTCACGGTGATCACCTCGATCAGCACGATCGCGCTCTATCTCGCGTACGGGATCCCGATCTATCTGAACTTTCGAAACCGGCGGCGCCGGAGAGGCGAGTTCGCGAGCGCCGAGACCGCTCCCTGGAACCTCCGGCGCTGGGCGCCCCTCGTCAACATCATCTCGATCGTCTGGATCCTCTTCATCACGGTCGTCTTCAGCCTTCCGCCGAACGAGCTGGTCCTCTGGACGATGCTTCTCCTCGCCCTGGCGCTCTCCGCCTACTGGGTCATTTCGGCGCGGCGCCGCTTCCCGGGACCCGCGAGACCTCCCGAGTGACCGGCCCGCTGTTGACAAACCCCGGCGACCGCTCTATGAAGTGACCCAGAACGAGAGGAAAACCCCCTTCCATTAAGTCTTTTCACACGTTTCATACGAGGAGGGCCGACATGTTTCACCCACGGTCGCCATTCCTGATCGCTTGCGCGGCGCTCATCCTCTTCGCCTTCTGCAGCGTGCCAACTTCCGGACAGGCAACGGAAGGAAGGATCGCCGGCACCGTGCGGAACGCGAGCGGCCAGGCAATGCCGGGCGCCACGGTCACCATCGTCAACCGGCAGGCGAACTTCCGGCGCGTTGTGGTGGCTGGACCCGGCGGCGCTTTCGAGGTGACCGGGTTGACCCCCGGCCTTTACTCGGTCACGGCCGAGCTCTCCGGCTTCCGCTCGGCGGTCCAGTCCAGGGTTCTCGACGCCGGCGGAAGGCTCGACTTCGAACTCGTTCTCGAGGTACGGGTCTCGGAAGAGGTGACCGTCACGGCGATGAAGCGCGAGGAGACGGTGTTCAGCACTCCCGTCTCCATCGCGGCCCCGACCGAGGAGGTCTTGCGCGAGCGCGGCGCCGAGGACATCGAGGACGTGGCTGCCAACGTCGCCGGCTTCGCCGTGCAGAATCTGGGTCCCGGTCAGAGCCAGATCTCCATGCGGGGTGTCTCCTCGGGCCAGGTCGCGCGTGACCAGCCGGGCCCCAAGGAGGAGGTCGGGGCCTACCTGGACGAATCGGTCATTTCGTTCCTCCTTTTCACCCCCGACATCGACCTGTTCGACATGAACCGCGTCGAGGTGCTACGCGGCCCGCAGGGGACCCTGTTCGGCTCCGGGTCGCTGGCGGGCACGGTGCGCTACGTCACGAACCCTCCCCAGCTCGGCGCGACCCACTTTTTCGGAGAGCTTTCCGGAGACACCCTGACCGACGGCAACCAGGGGGGCAGCGTCAAGGCAGGCGTCAACGCTCCTCTGGGAGACAGCGCCGCCCTTCGGATCGTCGGGTACTACGACCGGCTTGCGGGTTGGATGGACGCCGTTCAGCCCGACCTCTCCGTCAAGAAAAACGTCAACACGGGTGACCGCTTCGGCTTGCGCGCTGCGGTCCAGATTGCTCCGAACGATCGGTTGACGGTGACCCCTCGATTCTTCTACCAGAAAGTCGAAGCAGACGGCTGGAACCGCATCGATATCTACAACATCCTGGCCAATCCCTTCACGACGACGCGGCCGAAGGTGACGCTCGGCGACCGCAAGTTGTTCACCCAGATCAAGGAGCCCTACACCGACAAGTTCTATCTAGGCGACCTGAACGTCCGGTACGACCTGGGAGGCGTCACCCTTACGTCGATCACGTCCTATACGAATCGGGACATCCTCGTGGTGCGCGACGCGGGGGCTCTGACCTCCAGCATTACCGGCGGCAGCCTCGGCCTGCCCGAGAACGTCTACACGCTCGACGCGCCTCTGAACGACGCCACGAAGGCGCACGGATGGACCGAGGAGCTTCGCTTCGCCGGCGGCCGCGATCGTTTCCAATGGGTGGTCGGCGGCTTCTACAGCGACGCGACCAAAAAGTACGGCCAGGACCTGGACGTTGCCGGGTTCACCGCATTGAGCGGCATTCCCTCACAAGGGCTTCGCGCGCCGACGGACCACCTGTTTTTTTCGGACTTGAGCTACAAGACGCGCCAGTACGCTTTCTTCGGCGAAGGGACCTTTTCTGTCACCCAGCAGTTCAGCCTCACGGGGGGCTTGCGCTACTACAACTACAAGGACGACAAGAAGCAGATCTTCGACGGGATCTTCGGTAACGACAACAACGGTGTCTCACTCGTCTCTAACCCCGGCACCACGAAGGGCGACGGCGTCGCGCCGCGGTTCATCGCGAGCTACAAGGTGACCGACTCGACGACCGTAAACGCCCAGGTCGCGAAGGGCTTCCGGCTGGGCGGGATCAACGATCCGTTGAACGTTCCGCTCTGCACGGCCCAGGACCTCGTGGTCTTCGGGGGCCGGCCGGGCTTCAAAGACGAGACGGCCTGGAACTACGAGATCGGGTCGAAATCGCGGCTCATGGGAGGTCGCGGTTCGTTCAATGTTTCGGCCTTCTACATCGACATCAAAGACCTCCAGGTCGTCGTGACCGCCGGGTCCTGTTCGTCCCGGCTCGTCTTCAGCGTTCCGAAGGCGCGCAGCGCCGGGGGCGAACTCGAGTTCGCTCTGGCGGCGAGCGACCGCTTCGACTTCGCGGTCTCGGCCGGCTACACCGATTCAAAGCTGCGGTCCACTGTGAGGGACGGAACGGGCGCCATCGTGTCCGGGATCGAGGAGGGGAGACGACTGCCGAGCATTCCCAAGTTCCAGGCGGCGCTCGCGGCGACGTACCAGCAGCCGATCACTCCCGAGTTCCGGGGTTACCTGACCGCGAACTATTCCCACGTCGGCGACCGCTATACCCAGGTCGGCGATGACCTCCCGGGCTTCGGCGTCGTGAACCTGCACGCGCCCGCGGTCGCCCACACGATCGGCGGTCCGCTGACCCAGAACTTTTTCACGTTCGATCCCAAGCTGCCGGCCTACGACATCATCAACGCGCGGGTGGGCGTCCGGCACGCGAACTGGGACATCGCGATCTTTGCCAACAACCTGACGGACGAGCGCGCCTTTCTCGCGCTGGACCGGGAGCGTGGACTCCTTGCCCGCGTGGGTTACCTGACGAACCAGCCCCGGACGATCGGCATCACGAGCCGAGTCGACTTCTGATGTAGCCGAGTATTCGTTCAGGCACACAAGAGTCGGAGGTGCCCAGGCTCTCCCGTCGCGCGCTCCTGGCGATGCTGCCGGCCGCGTCGATGGCGCATGCCTTTTCGGGACCGGGGAAGGCGCGTCCTGCGAGGGCTTCGAAGACGCGGTCCGGTTCCGCGCGCGGGATGAAGGTGGTCGTGGTGGGAGCGGGCGCCTTCGGGGGCTGGACGGCACTCCACCTCTTACGCAAGGGCGCGAAGGTCACTCTGGTCGACGCCTGGGGGCCGGGCAATTCGCGCGCGAGCTCGGGCGGCGAAACGCGCGTGATCCGCGGCGTCTACGGCAAGGACCGGATCTACACGGCGATGGCGCGGCGGGCCTTCGAGCTCTGGCACGAGAACGAGGCTCGCTGGAAGAAGAACCTTTACACGCGAACGGGCGCGCTCTGGATGGTCGCCGACTCCGGGGAGTTCGTGCGCTCCTCGATCCCCTTCCTGCGGGAGTTCCGGTTCGCGTACGAGGAAATCTCGACAGCCGAGGCACGTCGGCGCTACCCGCAGGTGGACTTCGCAGGAATCGAGTGGACGCTTGTCGAGAAAGAGGCCGGGTATCTGCTCGCCCGTCGGTCCTGCGCGGAAGTCCTGGAGGGGTTTCTCGCCGAGGGAGGCGCCTACCGCGAGGCCCTGGCTGCTCCGCCCGAGATCGCGGGCGGCCGTCTTGCCGGAGTGGCGCTTTCGGACGGGACGCACCTCTCCGCGGACGGGTACGTTTTCGCGTGCGGGCCGTGGCTGCCGAAGCTCTTTCCCGACGTGATCGGAGGCCGGATCGAGCCGACGCGGCAGGAGGTCTTCTACTTCGGCACGCCGGCCGGTGACGCGCGGTTCTCCGAAACCCAGATGCCGATCTGGGTGGAGACGCCGCGCTTCTTCTACGGCATTCCCGGAAACGAGCGGCGGGGTTTCAAGATCGCCGACGACGCGCGGGGAGTCGCATTCGACCCGACCTCGGGTGACCGCACTCCCTCCGCAGAGGCGCTCCGGACCGCGCGTGAGTACATCGCCCGCCGATTTCCGGCGCTCGCCGGCGCGCCTCTCCTCGAGTCGAGGGTGTGTCAGTACGAGAACTCGGCCGATCACCACTTCATCGTGGACCGCCATCCAGCAGCCGCGAACGTCTGGCTCGTCGGGGGAGGCTCGGGCCACGGCTTCAAGCACGGACCAGCTTTAGGAGAGCTCGTCGCGGGCAACGTCCTCGGGGAAAAGCCGACCGAGCCCCTGTTCTCGTTGTCTCGGTTCGAGGCCGGGAAACCGCCGGGCTAAGGCCGCTCCCCGCGGAGACGGGACTCCGCGCCGCCGCGATAACCGGGGCCGAACAGCGCGCGCCCCGGACGGGCGTCGGTGATCCGGCCGCCGTCCACCACGAGACGCCCGTTGACGCACACGAACGGGATGCCGGCGCTGTAGTGCACCGGGTCTGCGTACGTCGACCGCTCGCCGACCGTCGTCGGATCGAAGGCCACGAGATCCGCGGCCATGCCGGGCTTGACGATGCCCCGATCCGACAGGCCCATCCGGGACGCCGGCAGCGACGTCATCTTCCGGACCGCCTCCTCGAGCGAGAGCAGCTTCTCGTCCCGGACGTAACGGCCCAGGATGCGTGCGGTCGACGCCCAGGCGCGCGGATGAGACTTCTCTTCCGAATAGATTCCGTCCTCAGCCTTCGCCCCCGAGTCGGTTCCCATCGAGACGAGGGTGCGCGAGCGCGGTCTTCACGTCCTCCTCGCTCATCGAGAACGTGACCCGGCCGGTGTTCGCGCGATCCGCGATGACGATGTCCATCAGAGCGTCCAGCGGGTCCTTCCGCTCATCCCGGGCGATCTCGGCCACGGTCTTGCCCTCGTACCCTTTGAGCGCGGGATTCAGGACCTTCGTGATCAGGATCCGGGAGCCCGGCTCGGCGCTCCAGTCCGGGTTCTCTTTCACGAAGTCGGCCCGGACGCGCGCGCGGATCGCCGCGTCCTTCAGCCGCGCAACGAGTTTGTCGCGACCGCCCTCCCGGACCCAGATGGGCAGGCTTGCGTCGAGGTTGTTGGAGCTCGCCGCCCAGGGGTACTGGTTCGCCGACACGTCGAGGCCTTCCTCGCGCGCGTGGTCGATCCGCCGGAGCACCGCGGACATCCGGCCCCAGTTCCGCTTCCCCGCCGTCTTCAGGTGATAGATCTGCGCCGGGATCCGCGCTTCCCGCGCGATG
>Ga0066710_100001743_pt1 | contig 16701 bp, 14 predicted proteins | sample GraSoiAngelo_159_FD_79666 | JGI IMG/M metagenome (GOLD analysis project Ga0066710, IMG submission 79666) | Grasslands soil microbial communities from the Angelo Coastal Reserve, California, USA - 14_1009_16_40cm | ecosystem: Environmental > Terrestrial > Soil > Grasslands | place: USA... | reverse complement strand
GGGGGATGCTAGACAGGGTGAAAGCGTGCGCGGCCGTTGGGCGTCTCGAACCGCTCCGCAAACAGCCGCGGTGTCCCCGGATGATCGGGGGCTGGGCACGGCCAGAACACGCCGTCTTCCGCCTCGATCCGTTCGTACGTGATGCCGGAGTAGTCGGCGGGACCGCCACGAGTGGCGCGGCGCAGCTCATCGAATACGTCGCGGCTGTCGCTCGTGGCGAAATGGCGTCCTGAACCGAGGCGTTCAGCGAGCGTCGTCAGGATCTCGAGGTCAGTTCGCACACCGGGCGGTGGTGCGAACGCGCGGCGGCGCAGGAGAACACGTCCCTCGAGATTGGTCATGGTGCCCGTTTCCTCCGCCCACTGCGCGGCCGGCAACACCACGTCAGCCAGGGCTGCGGTCTCCGACAGGAAGAAGTCGGACACGACCAGAAAATCGAGCGCACGCAAACGCTGCTCGATCTGCGAGGCGTGGGGCGCCGAGACGACGACGTTGGAGCCCATGATGAAGAGTGCACGGATGCCTCCATCGCGACCCGGCGAGTCGAGCAACTCGTACGCCGACAAGCCAGGTCCTGGCAGCGAGGCTTCGGGAATCCCCCACACATCGGCGACGTGCTGCCGCCCCAGGGGGTCGTCGATCCGACGGTATCCAGGGAGCTGATCGGCTTTCTGCCCATGCTCGCGGCCGCCCTGTCCGTTACCCTGTCCTGTGAGGCACCCGTAGCCGCTTGATGGTTTCCCCGCGGCGCCGAGTGCGAGCGCGACGTTGATGTAGCTGAGCGTGTTGTTGACGCCCTGTGCCTGCTGCTCCGCACCGCGCGCCGTGAGGATCATTGGGTGTGTCGCGGTGCCCAGCAACCGGGCCGTTTCGACAATCGCCGCTTGCGGCACGCCCGAAATCTGCTCGACCCGTTCCGGCCAGTAACCCGTGACGAGTCGGCGGACCTCGTCGAAGCCCTCCGTTCGATCGCGGATGTAGGCCTGATCGATCAAACCGTCACGGATCAGGATGTGCAACAACCCATTCGCCAGTGCGGTGTCGGACCCCGGGCGAATGGCAAGGTGACGAGACGCCCACTGAGCCGTCGCGGATCGTCGAGGGTCGACGACCACGAGTGTTCCGCCCCGAGCCTGCTGCGCCTCGAAGTACTGCATGACTGGCGGCATCGTCTCGGCCACGTTGGCACCGACAAGGAGCACGATCGACGCCCCAGCGATATCGTTGAGCGGAAACGGCAAGCCGCGATCGAGGCCGAATGCTTTCGCGCTCGCCGCGGCGGCCGACGACATGCAGAAGCGGCCGTTGTAATCAATCCGAGACGTGCGAAGCGCCACGCGCGCGAACTTGCCGAGCCAATAGGCCTTCTCATTCGTCAACGAGCCGCCGCCGAACACGCCGACCGCATCACGACCGTGTTGTCGCTGCAGGGCCCGCAACTGGCGTGCGACCAGCTCCAGCGCGTCGTCCCAGGAGGCCGTCTCGAGGGCGCCTGCGCGGCTGCGGACGAGCGGCGCCAGGAGTCGCTCGGAATGGGCGAGGGTCGCGCCTGCGGTCCACCCTTTGATGCAGAGGCCGCCGTTGTTCACGGGGAACCTCGTGTTTCCGATGATGTCGGCCACCTCTGCAGTCCCGCCCAGGTGCAATCCGCACTGCAAGGCGCAGTACGGGCAGTGCGTCGGCGTCATGTCTATAGACACTGGGTTCAACCCTCTCCCGGTTCGTGCGCGAGTCGCTGTCGGCAATCGCGGCGGCCGATGGAAGGCGGTTCGACACGCTACCGCTCAACGGGCTGCAAAAAAGAGTCCCGAAGGAACGTGACGGTCCGGCGTCGGAATCGAGAGATTTATTTTGAAAAGTCACGCGAGGCGCGACGGCCCCACGGTCAGACAGCAGCGATCGAGCTTACGTAATTGTCGTAGATAGTCAGTAATACTACGGAATTGCATGATTGGTCTTCGTTCAGACTGCCGGAAGTCCCTCGACAGCTTGAGACGCGGGCAGCATGTAACGTCACCAGACCGCCTGCAGACGAATCGGGAGACATCGGTGCCATGGTCGGAGCTCACTACTACAGTTTCGTAGCATCGCCGTGGCGGGCTTTGTCAACGGTCCTCTGGGGGAGGCCACGGGCAGGGCGCTGACTTGGCGTTCGCCAATCCCATCGCGTCACATAAGGGCCCAGTCAAAGCTCAACGGGACTTCGCGTGGGAAGTGGCCTTGCGGGCCGAAGCGATCGAGCTCGACCCTTTGAGTTCACGCCCATCGCCACCGGCCGCCCGAGACGAGCGTGGCTTACTTCGGCGCGCTTACCACGTCGCCGAAGAGCTTGGTGTGGTTCGAACACTCCGGGCACGAAGCATTCGTTAGATTTCCTGCGAGGCACAGGAGTCAGAGCGCGACATAGACAGGCGGGGAGCCCATGTCCTCGAACCAGCAGATCCCTTCGTCGACGAGATCGAGCTTGAGCACATAGGGAACGTCGGGCCGCGGCAAGGTGACGTTCACTTCGATCTCCACCGCAGCGCCCGGAGGGACGTTCGCGCGGAAAGGAACCCTGCTGAATTCCATGTCCAGCAGGCGGTGATCGGACCCCAACAGCTGAATGCCAAGACGGACGTTCCCGACGGCGTCGCCTCCGCCCAGCCAGGTCGTGTTGCCCACGTTGCGGATCGTCGCCGCTCCTTGAACCCGCGCGCCGTCACGAAGAAGCCGCGGGGCGATCTCCGCTTTGAGCGTCTGCGGCAGTCGCGAGTCAACGGGCCTTCGGCCTTTGCTGAATACGATAATCGGCCGATCGAGGATGGACTGCAGAAGAAACTGCGGAAACAAGCCCGGACAATCGTGCCTGCGGATCACCCAGCGATCGGCCGAAGAGGTCATGGCGTGCCTGACGTCCTCCGGCGTCATCGACACCAGGGGTACGAAGTGTGGCACCACTCGTACGTCGCTGAACCCCGCCGCCCGACCGTGAGCAATCGCTTCGAAGAGGTGAATCTCCCGCTCCTGCACGCCGTGCTCGAGCCGTTCGCCGCGCGATTTCTCGCTTTCTGCGTGCCCCTCACCCGGCTCTGCGAGCACGAGCTGCCCCCCCTCCACGAGGACCCGATAGGCCTCTCCAAAGACTCCGCCCAGTACGGGCACGTGATGGAGCGCGTCGATGACGACCGCCGCATCCATTGAACGGCTGGCCACCGGCAGGCAGCCCATGTCGCCAACCGCAAGTCGTGGCGTCAGGCGCTCGCGCTCGAACCGACGCTTCCCCAGGGTCAGGAGCGCGAGCGAGAGGTCTAGGCTGATGGGACGGTATCCAAGCTTCGCCAGCAGTTCGCTGACCCAACCTGAGCCCGCTCCCAGGTCGAGAATCCGGCCGTTGGGCGGCACGTGGAGCTGCTCGGCGACCACCAAGAACGAATGGAGGAGACGGGCGTTTTGGGTGCGGTTGATATGGCTGAAAGGCTTGGTCAACAGGTACTCGGTCTGTCGAGTATCGATGTAGCGTCGGATCTCGGCCTCTCTACCGCCGTCTCGTTCCTCTGCGACCGGACCGGCTAGGAACGCCGCCCAGGCTTCCGGGGTTGTCCCGTCGGGTGCTTCCGCACCCTGGATGCGCAGCCACGCTGCGAGAACGTCCGCATGGGACGCTGCAAGGGTTGTGAGAAAGTCCATCGTGCGCGTCATGTCGCCGATCCGGGCGGGGGCCGGGAACGCGCCATCAAGTAGTGACGAATGAGCAGGGCTCACTGGTGCGCCGAGCGAGGCCAAGGCCGCAGCCGCCGCAATCCGCTCGGCGCGATAAGGAGCATCGAGAAGCGGCTCGAGCGCCGCGGCCATCGATGGTGCTCGACACTCGCCGAGCGCCAGGGCGGCCGTCATTCGAACCGTCCACATTCGATCGACGAGGGCGTTCGCAATGTAATCGCGCACGTACTTCCCTTGGTACCCGGCGCTCGGGAAGCGCCGCCGTAGACCAGGGACACGTCTGGCGATCCAGTGGCGGAACGGGTGAACCCGCCGCGCGAAGGGATCGGCGCCGCTGATTCGACCGGCAGCTGACAGGCACAGCGAGCGCGTCTGCCAGTCGCCACGCGCCGCCATCGGGAGAATCTCTTCGAGTCCCGTCGCGCCACGTTGAATCAGCCTCTGCACTACGCTGGCGGCAACAACAGGCTCCACGCAGGGAAGCGTAACACGTGCTGTCCGCAGGTCTTGACCGCCCGGGCATGCGTGCCGCTGAGTAAAATGCTCGTCTATAATCGGCCGAAAGTGCCCCCATCTCGCGTCGTCCGAGCGATAGTCCTGTCCGGCCCCGCCGCCTTGCTCTTCCGTTCGCATGTCTTCGTTGAATTCGAGCCCGTTCGCGTAAAGGTCGTTCAGGCGTCGGTCGCGGCAGAGGCTGGCGTTGTGCGCGTCAACACGGTTGCCTTTCCTCAAACCGCGCGACTGCAGCCGCCCTTCGCCTTGATCGCCCGCCTCACGAGCCGGTCCGCACGCGCTGATTCCTTTCAGGTTTCTGTCGACGGAAGGCCGGCATGCGAGCGAATCGTGGACGGCGGCCGCTCGCGACGAATCGATTGCGCCATCACGGGAGCGTGGACGGCGGCAGTCGATCACGAAGTGGTGATCCGCGGTCCGTCCATCGAGTGGACGTTGGATTACCTCGAGCTTGCAACCCACCATGGAAATACCACTGGCGCGGCGGTCCTGTTCATCCTTCCCCGTTCTTCAGAGCATTTCGGACAGCCCACCGTCGGCTGGACCCTGTGGACGTGGCTCGCGCTCATGGTCATGCTGCTGCCCAGCGTGCCTTCGTGGTCAGGCTGGATCCAGCCTCTGTTCCGAACGGTTGCGGGCGTGGTCGTCATCCTGCTGACGATCATTCAGTGCTCGCAGTGGATTTCCAGCTATCGAATCGTGCTGTCGGCGGGAACGTTTACCCGCTCCCTCATCGTTCTCTTCGCGCCTCAGGTTTGGGCTGCCTCACGCTGGCTGCTGCGAGGAAACGTGCCTTCGGCGAGCCGATGGGCCACTCTCGGCCGTTCCTCTCTGGTGGCTCTGCTGGTTCTGGTGGCATACGACAGCATCGTCCGGTCTCGCCTCCAGGACGATTACGGCGGGAGCTACAGTGGCTTTCTACTCGTGTCCAAGGAGAGGTTCGATGCCAACCCTCTGATGCACGACCGCGGCGACATTCGAAGCAGCCTCGTCCTTCTGGACGGTGCTGGGTACGATGGCCAGTTCATGTACTTCGCGACGTTCGATCCATTCCTGCGCGCGTACAGGAGCACGCCGGCCCAGTACAGTCTCGTCGTGGACGCCCCTCCCTACCGGTACGGCCGGATTGGATTCAGCCTCTTGACCTGGCTGTTTTCGGTCGGTCACTGGCAACGGTACCCGGCCACGATGGTGTGGTTGATTCTGTGGTCGTTGTTCGCGACGGCCCTGATTGTTGCAGTGATGGCGATCGACCGGGGGAAATCGCCGGCCTACGCGCTGCTGGTTCTGTTGATCCCAGGGTTCTGGCAATCGGTACAGGTCGGATTACCAGAACCCGTTGCCGCTGCAACGTTTCTGGGGGGCCTCTTCTGCTGCGCACGGCACAAATGGGTGGGGGGCGCTGCTCTGTTCGCACTCTCGCTGCTGGTTCGGGAAACAGGCATCGTCGCCCTGGGATGTGTGGTCGTCGCGGGCATGCGCTCCGAGCACCGACGCGAGGTGTTCAGGGTCGGGGTGATCGCCGTCGGTCTCCTGTTGATCTGGCGACTCTATCTCGGGTGGATCCTCTTCCCGGTGTGGGGTCTGCAAGGATTTCTCTTCCGACCGGATGATCTCGGATGGCCGTTTGCAGGCTTCTTGGATCTCTGGCGAGTGATTGCCCGGGGACAGTACTACCCGTGGATGCCGGAAATGGCACGAGCGGGAATCGTCTATCCCCTGCTTCTCATCTTCGGGCTCGCGCTCGCGGTCACGCTCGCGGTGGTTTCTCGCACGGCCGTGAATCTGGCGGCGTTGCTGTACGGTGTCATTGCCGTTAGCCTGAGTCTCCCAATGATTTGGGCGCACGTCAGAAACGGACAACGAGGCACGTACGAGTTGTTCGTCGTGCTTCTGTTGAGCTCACTGTCTATTGACACCTACCCGCCAATCGTTCGCCGTGGAGTCGTCGTGTTCTGGTGCTGCGCTGCCATATACGTGTTCGCTGGCGCTTTTGACGCCGCCGACATCAGGTCAGGGCTCACCAGTCGATAGTCGGCGACGAGCCCTCAAATCTTGACCGGGCCCTTCAGCGAGAACTGAAACAGCGTCTCGGCGGGTATCTCGACGTCCTTCTTGCCCGTAGCCGCCGCTGCGCCGGTTCCGGCCCCAGCGCCAACCGCCGCGCCAATGCCCGCGCCCTTGCCGCCGCCGGTCAACCCTCCGATCAAGGCTCGACGCCCGTGCTCCCTCCGATGATCTCGAGGTTCCTTCTTTTGTGGGCCTCCGTCGTTCTTTGCGCGAGCGACGTTTTGATCGGATGGTGCTGCCCGTCGGTGTCGAATGCATCGAGCGTAATGCCCAGCACCGCGCGGCCCTTCAGGCGGCCCGACGCCTCGGAGGTCGTCACGTGCCCAGTGAACTTGGTGCCGCGGGCGAGGATTTCCGTCCCGTCCACCACGACCGGCTCATCGAGCGTCGCCTCAAAGGTGTCTCCCGCCCTGTTGCGAACCGTCGAGAGCGCGCGTTCAAGACGAACCGTGACGATTGTCCCGGACTGAAGTTCAACGTCCCGCTTGGCGTCCTTCTCGGGTCTTGTGTCGTTCGCCGTGCTTGTTCCGGTCGATACGTCTTTCTGTGTCGAGGGGCTTCCGCATGCCACGATCGTCACGGTAAGACACATCATGGCTGTCGACATCACCGCTTTCATATGCCTCACAGTTAAGAGCAGAGCAGGCGTATGCCGCATGTAAGGGATCCTCCAAGGTGGCCTCGTGCCCGCCTGGGCTTATATTGGAGTCTGCAATCCTCGTTCCCTGCACTCCGAGAAACCCAGCCTCACGCGGTCAATCAGTTAGCCAGATGCTCTCCCCAGTGGGCGGTCGGGGATATGACAGAACGTGCGCGGTGAGCGGGATTTTGGATAGTGGGTCATCAGTTTGAACTCCTGGCCTTTAGACGAATTTTCGCCACGGCCACGGCCATCACCACCAATCCGCCGAGCGTTAATACGATTGGAATGGTGTAGCTGTAGTCCACAGATTCGGCAAAGAACCCGAGATCGCCGGTTCCTCCTCCGGAAGAGGCCCAGCGAACCTCAGACAGCTCCAACGGCTTCACGAAGCAGGCAGCCACACCCACGGCGGTCAGTACGAGACCAATCCTGAACAACCACGATTTGAAGTAGCGCATGGAAATCCTCACCTGAGTAAACCGACGATTTCCTCAATTCTCCGTGCTCGATGTGGCACTCATGATCAGCAGTCCGACGTTCCTTGTCGAGAAGCACTTGGTGGGTCACCCCGCTGACGAAATAGTGCGGGCGTGACGACCTGTGGTAACGAAGACAGGAGGGGACCCACCCGCGCGAGTCGGAAGCCAACGCGACCGCGTGCCCGATTGTCGGTACGACGCCTGCATCTGGAGGGTGGGGGTGTTGTGACTCACACTGCAATCGCGACAGTCTTCAATGCGGCTGGCCGTCGGTCGGTCGTCATCGCTCTCGGATGGGCCCTCCTGATCGTGGCCGGGTCCGTGGGCGCGACGATGGTCGTCGTTGGTCTATTTGAAGACCTAGTGGCAATTATTCGGGGGGCGGCGAACCGGATCGGCAGCCACCGGTGATCGCGCCCGTCGTCACGCTGGGTCTATGTTCATCGAGATAGATCAGTGCGGCTCGCCGACCCGAAGCGCGCCCGTCGCATCGTGAATCGTAGCGCCGCGGGCGCGCAACTGTTCCACATAGAAGCGGGCGGCCGCATCGGTTGCACTCACATGATCAAGATTGAGTTCGAGCGGCACAAGCTTGTGTTCGAGGGCATGACGGCACGCCCGCTCGAGGCGTTTGAGGTCTGCGGCCATCAGTCGGCCCGCGAGGGTGACGCGATACGTGCCCACCGTCCGCACGACGGAAATCCTTGCCATCGGCAGCTCTCATACGCAAACGTTGCGCCAGGGGCGTCGTCTCCTTACGACTCGGGGCGGCGGCGGATACCAAGCTTCTTCATCTTCGCGTGCAGGGTCGTCGGCCTCAGACCCAGCAGTTCGGCTGCCCCGCCGAGACCGCTGACACGCCCACCCGCCGCCACGAGGGCGGCGAGAATGGCACGACGCTCCGCATCCACGAGCGTGATCACGCTCGAGGCCGGTACAGCCGGGGCGGGGTGGAATGCCGACCCGGTCGTAATCGCGTCGATATCCACAACGGCCCCTTCAGCGAGGATGACAGCCCGCTCGATCACGTTTTGGAGCTCGCGGACGTTGCCTGGCCACCGGTACTCCTGGAGGCGTGTCAAGGCGGCCGCGGTCAGAGTGGTCACGGACTTCCGGAGAGTTGCCGAGAAGTGCGCGGTGAAGTACCGGGCGAGTGCCTCGATGTCCTCCGGCCGTTCGCGCAACGGCGGCACGTGGATGGGAAAGACGCTCAGCCGATAGAACAGGTCTGCCCGGAAGCGAGCGCTGGCGATCGCGTGCTCGAGGTCCTGGTTGGTGGCTGCGACGACCCGCACATCCACCTCGAAGGAGCGGGGCGAACCAACCCGCTGCACCTGGCGGTCTTGAAGGACCCGCAGGAGCTTGGCCTGCGCCTCCCGTGGCAGATCGCCGATTTCGTCCAGAAAGATCGTGCCCTGATGGGCAATCTCGAAGCTCCCGGGCTTGCGCGCGACGGCTCCCGTGAACGCGCCTTTCTCGTGCCCGAAGAGCTCGCTCTCGACCAGCGCCTCTGGCAACGCCGCGCAATTGACCGGCACGAAGGGACCGGTCGCCCGGCTGCTTCGCTCGTGGATGAATCTGGCCAGGAGCTCTTTGCCGCTTCCCGTTTCACCAAACAGCAGAATCGTGGTGTCGCCTGGCGCGGCGAGCGCGGCTTGCCTGACGGTTTCTTTCAAAGCCGCGCTGTCACCAACGATCTCCTTGAATCGGCCCGTTGCCTTGACATGGGCCTCGAGGTGCGTGACATGACGCCGCAGGCGCTGCTGCTCATCGAGCAGCGTGCGCAAACGGCGACGATCCTCCTCGCTGGCGTGGTAGAGGCGAGCGTTGGCAACGGCAATCGCCGTCTGAGCGGCGAGGGCTTCCAGGCGCGCGGTGTCGGTCTCGTCTGGGGGACGCGCTTCGTGAAAGCAGGGGGCGTCCATACCGATCACCCCAAGCGCCTCGCTGCCCGACACCAGCGGCACCGCAAAGACGCTCTTGAGAGGCGCTCGGTGGACACGCGGGGCATCGAACCAGCGGTCTTCTTCCCTCACGCACGGAACGAACACGGCCTTCCGGCTCGTAAAGGCGAGGCCGAGAATCCCGACATGAGGGGGAATCGCGAGACCCTGAAAAGCCTCACTGCCGCGCCCGCGCGACGCGATCGTTCTCAGCTGCCCCGCGTCGTGGAGCAAGATCCAGCTGGAAGTCGCGCCGAACACGTCTTCGACGGCATCGAGCACCGCGCGGCACACGGCGTCGATGTCCAGATGCGAAGTCAGCGTTCGCGCTGCTCTGACGAGGGCCTCTTCGACACCGTTTGGCTGTCGATCCGGCGCCACCAACGGAGACGCGTTCGAGGCCACGTTGGCCGACACAGCACTTTCAGTGTACGTCAGCCGCCACATCGGTGCCACGACGGACCAGGTCAGCCGCTTTGCCCAGGCAATCGCTCAACGACGCGGCGTCCATTCGTGACCAAATACCGTGACGACTCGCGAAATATCGAGGCGAGTGCGGACGCGCCTCCCTGATGAGCTGGAGTCATGCATGTTTGCTCGTGAGCGGCCCGAGCATTAGCGTGTTGTAAAGCCACGCGAACACCAGTCCACCGATCACCCCGTCGACGATTCCCTCCCCGGTGCCGACGAGCACATCGGGCAGTGTCCCCGAGGCATGAAATCCAGGGTAGAGCGAGCTCATCGTGCCGAGAAATCCCGCGCCGTATGAAGGCACCCAGAGATGAACGACGCCGACCAACAGGAGACAGCCACCCCATAACACGCCACACGCAACCGCCGCCGCTTTGAGTGAGAGTTTCATCAGCGACACCTCCATCACTTCCGTATGCGCCTCGCGTGCCAGAGCGAAACGTCGATCGAGGCATTGGTACAGCGGTTGCTCGATCCTGAAGCAGATCGGTCGGGCCACGTTCTCTTGACCAATACTTCGGCGGGTTTGCCATGACGATTGAATCAACGCTCGAACGTCTGCGTGGGGAGTATCTCGAAATGCCCGGGCTTCGACTGAGCATCTCACAGATCGAACGCTTATGTGGCATCGACCGCATCGCCTGCCAGGCGGTCCTCGACGCGCTGGTCGACGCCGGAGTGCTGTGCGTGAACGCCGATGGCACTTACGCCCGGCGCTCGGATGGACCACACCGGCACGATCGCAGGAGCACGTTCTTTCAAGCGGTCTGAGCGGTCTGAAGTCGTCGGTCGACACGAAAACGGCCACGATTGCTCGTGGCCATTTTCGATGCGCAGATTCGCGCCCTCTGGCGATTCAGGCCTTGCACGCCGACGTCCTCGAGCCCCCGCTGAAGGTCATCGGCGACCTCAGGACCAGGCGCGGAGCATCGCCGTGTCCTCAGCGAACACGGTAGTGGGGACACCATCGATCATGTTCAGCTCGTCGGCCTCGGCCATCAAGGGGAACGCCGGGAACTCGCCCTCCAGATCCACCCGTGTCTTCTGGCCCGTTGGCGTGTACGAGTGCACGAACCGGGCGCCGTCGAAGGGCCCGCCAGCCATCGTGGTCACGACCCCGCTCGGCGGACGTGCCCTCGCGCACTCCATCGTACGTGTAAAACCTGTGTGGGGAGTCGAGGGGGACGTCTCCACGCGGACTGGCGCCGGACTGGAGCGCCAGTCGAATGTTCGCAGGCGTATACATGGGATAGAGTTGGTAGTAGCGAGCGACAACTCCGGCCACGTGAGCTGATGCCACGCTGGTGCCGGACATCCACGTCGTTACCCCGCCAAGGCGGGTTGACAGGAGGCCGATGGAATCGAGGCAAACCTTGGTCACATCTTCGTGGTCCTCGCCGGGCGCCGATACGGCGACGCCCGTCCCGTCGGTCGTAAAGCATAAAGTAGGATGCCGTGTCTGCCGCGGGAGACTTCAACGAACGGCATTGGTTCGAGTTCGAGCCGATCTCGACGTTCGGGTCGTTTCCAGGTGAAATCCCGTGCCCGGTAGCTTTCTGGGCTGACGCCCGGCAGGGTCACGGCGCACGCCCAGCAGAGCGGCGAACAGAGGTTGACTGACCCAATTGGTGGCGGAGCGCTGGATTCGCTCCTCGCCGCGAACGCACGGATGGCCCTGGTCACCGTCCCGAAGGATGCCGCGGCCGTCCGGCGGCGCCGCGTCCGCCACGCAGGCGTGAGACGAGAAGGCGCGCCCTGAGGCGTTCGTCCCCACCGCTTGAGCTGCGCCCAGCGCTGAGGAGACACGTACGCATCTCAAACAGCCTGCTCAGCAGTAGATAGCCACCACTCTGCCGACAGATACGCCATCGTGTAGATCTTTCGCGTTCTTGTCAGATTTACTCTGCGGGAGCACAGCTTCTGCCGGTTTTTCCGGGCTACGTGGCACCTCTGCGATACGTGCACGCTTGCCCCGTTAGCATGCGTATTGCGTCAATGGCGGAGAGACGACCAGGAGAAGGAGGTCAAATATGGCTCTTGGCGAGCCACGACCAATGTCGACGCTCCGCGGGACATCGGCGCGAACCGTCGAGGGAGAGGACGTTGGAACCGTTCACGATGTGGTGCTCGACGATTCCAGCGATCGCATTCGTTTCGCCGTCATTGAACGTGACGGCGACGCGAGACTCCTGGTTGTGCCGTGGGCACTTGCCACCTTCAATCCTGGAGAACGGGTGCTGCAGCTCAGTGCTTCTGCCACCGAGCTCAATGCGGCACCAGCGTTGAACCGAACCGAGTCGGGGCTGGTCGAGAACCCATCCTGGCAGCGCGAGGTCTGTGCCTTTTACGGCAGTCGGCCGTACTGGGAGGAGCCGTGGGATGTGGGGACTCCGCTCGCCGGGGGGAGTGTTCGCCCTCGAAGGCGTGGGCAAAACTGGGTTCGGGGCCTGTTGCTGCTGGTTTTGGCTGCTGGCCTCGGTTATATCGCGCTCAGACAAGGATGGACCACGACGGCCGGCCAAGTCGTGAGTTTTGCTGCGGCGGTGCGAAACACCACACAGGGGTTTCGGAATACCTCCGCTGATGCGGCGACAACGGCGAAGGTGAAGACCGCCTTGACCTTGGCAAAGAACGTGGCCGCTCTTGATATCAATGTGGACACGCACGACGGTGTCACGACACTGACGGGCAAGGTGGCGTCGCCCGAAAATCGGGAATTGGTCGGCCACATCGCGGCGGATACGGCAGGCGTACGGGAGCTGCGAAATCAGCTGACGGTTGATCCGGAGATTCGCCCCGAACTGGGTCGTCAGTACCTGGTACACCGGATTGAGGAGTTGCAGCTGCAGAACGGGATTCTTGAAGCGCTGCAGAATAGTCCGGAGATGGAGGGGGCCAAAGTGAAGGTTCGAGTCAACGGCGGAGAGGTGTCACTCGAGGGCACGGTGACCTCAGACGCTCAGAAGCTCCGGGCCGATCTGGTCGCTCGCTCGTTTAGCGGTGTTCGGAGTGTCGACAATAGATTGCAGAGTGTTCCGCCAGCGCTCTAGGCGCCGCTGCTCCGCGCGCGATCGACATCTTGGCCACCAGTTTTGATCACGAACGCGTCGCTGAGTCGTAAATGGGACTGACGACGGACAGCTCAGGCGCCTCCCACTCAAGGCGTCTGGGAACGGATATCTCACCAGAACCCTTCCTTTTGAGTCTGCGCCTGTGACCGGCTGGCGGTGCGTGGCACTCGCCTTGCTGAATGAAGGGCCAGACAGGCCAGTCGCGCTCCTGACATTTGCGACCTGCCTTCTCGACCAATTGTGAGGAGTCGACATGAAGACCGTTACTCGAGTCACGATCGGGATGTTGTTGGTGCTCGGGACGTGGGCTTCCGATGCATCTGCGGATAGCTGGATCAGCCCGTTGGTCGGCGTGAATTTCGGTGGAGATGCGGGCGGTACGTTTACACAGGTGGCCAACGAGCGCCAACACGTGACGTACGGATTCGACGGGGGCGGGATGCTCGGGGGCGTGTTTGGCCTCGAGTTCGATTTCGCGTACACGAAACACTTCTACGGCAAGGGGCCTGGCGTCGGCGACAACAGTGTGCTGACGGCCATGCCCATGCTTCTCATCGGCATTCCAATCGGTGGGCAGAAAGGCGCAGGATTCCGTCCGTACGGCACCGTGGGAGCTGGACTGATCCACAGATCGCTCACCGTGGGATCTCTGTCTGTTTTCGACGGAGAGAACAGCTTCGGTTACAGCGTTGGCGGTGGCGCGATGATCTTTTTCGCCGACCACATTGGGATCAGGGGCGACTACCGGTATATCCGCAACTTCTCGGTAGACGACCTGCTCGCGCTGGATATCCGACGCGGTACGTTCGATTTCTCGCGTGCCGTCGGGGCGGTGGTGTTCCGATTCTAGAGGGATGGATCGTGGACGGGCGCCCGCTCACGGCAAGTCGCGCCTGATGAGCCTCTGGCAGCATCCATCGGCTGCTCAGCACGGTGGCCTCCTCCGTCCTGGGCTGGTCAGGCCAAGGCCTCGGCAGGTGTGCGCGTTTCTACAAACCGTGGCCAGGATTTACAACACGGAGCGGCGTTCGCCCGGTCGGAACGACGAGCGCCAGAGCGAGCTGACGCCGCGTCGATGCCCCCTAAACGCTCGATGGACGGCCTCCTCCAGCGCGTTTGCCGTGAATTGCTGGCTCCCCGATCGAGCTTCAGAGTCCCTCGAGGAGACCCTGCTTTGGCTGGCACCTCCCTTGATAAACAAGGGCGTGCCGCTAAGGGGAAGAGAAAGCGGCTGGGCTTTCGATGCGGCGCGTTTCGAGCGACGTCGTGGTTTGGTTACCGCTTCGGGTTCGTAAAGCTCCCCCCCGAGCCAACCTCAAAGAAGCCTGGCCTTGGCAGAACGCTGCTCAAGGCCGGGTCCCTCCTCATCTCTTGTTCGTGAGCGAGATCCTGCCTGACGACAGCGTCAGATCGGTTTATGACGGAGCCACTGATGGGGGACCTGGAACGTCTGGAGTGGCCGCAGGAGCATCAACCACACGAAGACCGGAAATCGATGTCGCTCAAGATAGAGTGTGCCAGTCGTTTAGCTCCGACGGCAGGTCGACGTCACAGCCGCTCGGCGCCTTCAATCCGCCCCGCGACAACCTCCCGCAGTCTTCGGACATCAATCGGTTTCCGCATGCGAGCCGAGACTTCGACCGAGCTGGAGAACGCCTCATCTGAGGACGAGGTAATGATGATCGGCACGTTCGGACGCCTGCGCCGAATCGCGCCGCACAACCGCTCGCCACAGAGCCCTGACACCCGCCAGTCCATTATGACCATTTGGGGATTGAAGTCCTTCAGAACCCTGAGCGCGCGCAAGCCGTTTCCGGTGGCGCGGACGTCGTACCCGTCCAGCTCCAATATCAATCTCAACGCTCCGCGTGCGAGCTTGTCGTCCTCAACGACTAGAACTCGCAAACTGGGCGGTTTGGCAACTGTCGAGCCGCTGCATTGACTCTCCACGGGCCGTTACCTCGCCATCGATACTCAGGTGCTTCTGGCTGTGATGGCCTGAACCACCGATTCACCGGTATGGTGGTGCCGGCTCAACTGTTGCAAGGTTCGCGCCGATACAGGTTCCTCGCCTACAGGCCCTCTTGAAGTCATTGGCATCAGAAGCTTTGTAGCTTTTGCAAGAACGGCAGCGACGCGTGACGGTACTTGCGGATTCGACGATGGCATTTCTTGTGCTCAGGAGCGTTTATTTCGAACGAGATGTGGTGTGTGAGGCTGACAGCGCGAACGCGCCTGATCATTGGACGCTGTCCCGCCCCTGTGAAGGGCCTGCCAGGTGTCGAGTGTTTCAGTGGGTTCTTGGCGAATGCGCCAATCGTATGATGTGCATCTACCGGGAGAGCAGAGCGGTATGGGCGTTCTGAGGCGCGTGTCCGCGCAAGGCTGGGCGACCCGTCTGTCCGATGTGTGGGATGTGGGCATCGTCGTCCTTGGATCCGACGAACGCCTGGACTTCGTCAGCACGCGCGCACAAATCCTCTTGAGGACATCCGCTGACGACGATCTCGAAGAACGGTGGCTGCTGGTCAGACGCCAGATCGAACCGGCGCTTCAGGCAGTGCGCGTGCCCAACGCAGGGCCTGTCGAACTACAGGTACGCACCGCGGGCTCGTTCACACCAGACCTTCGCGTCCAGGTGCACCTGGTCGAAGAGCCCGAGGGCGTCTGCTACCTGTTGTTGTTCCAGAACGCCGCTCGAGCCGAGTCAGTAGACCGGTCGATGCGTCACGCCGTCAATGATCAGTCGCTGCGGTCCCTTGCGCAGGATACGGCACACAACCTGAAGGACGTCTTGAACGTGATTGCGATGAATATGGAGGTGCTGTCCCGAATCGCTGCGAACGGCGCGCTCGATTCCGCGCAGAGCCGATCGGCCACCCGCTCAGCCGATGTGGTCAGCCGAGAGCTGCGCCGGCTGGACCGGTCGCTCGATGCACTGCTCGAGCGCGACTTCGTGGAGCGCGAGTTCCCGCGGACGTTCGACTTGAAGATTCTAATGTCCTCGCTGCTCGACCTGATAGCTGCACGAGCCGCGCGACAGCAGGTCGAGGTCCGCGCGACCATGCACGAGGAAACTGTCGAAATGCGGGGGTTTCCAGACCGCGTGCACGGGGCTCTCTTGAGCCTCATGGTCAATGCCCTGGACGCGATGCCCAACGGCGGAACCTTGAACCTGTCGGTCACGAAGACAACGACCATTCAGGTGCGCCTTTGCGACAGCGGTCCCGGAATCCCGTTAGACCGATTTCCGGATCTCTGGAAGGCTCACGTCACGACGAAGCCGCTGGGCACCGGGCTTGGGTTGTACCTGGCGCGGTCAACGATCGAGGCGCACGGAGGAACGATCGTCTATCAACCAAACCCCGGGCGCGGCAGCTGCTTCGTCATCGAGCTGCCCAAGGCGGTGAACGACTAGAGACGACGATGCCACATGCCCTTCTCGTTGACGACAACATCGACACGCTCAGCGCCCTGTCCGAGTTGGTCCGCGCTGAAGGCTACACGGCGTCAGTGGCTCCAACGGTTGAAGGCGCGTGCCTCGAGCTAGGCAAGAAGACGCCCGATGTCGTCCTGGTTGACTTGAACCTCCCCGACGGCAGCGGAATGACGCTCCTCGATTCAATTCGAAGCATTGGCGGGCCGGCCGTGGTGCTCATCACCGGCTACGCCAGTGTGGATACCGCCATCGAGGCCCTGCGGCGCGGTGTCACCGACTACTTGACCAAGCCGGTGGACATCAAAAGACTCAGGCAAATTCTGGGAGACATCGCGAAGACCAGTGGTCTGCCCGCGGAGATCAGTGATCT
>Ga0066710_100001742_pt1 | contig 16702 bp, 14 predicted proteins | sample GraSoiAngelo_159_FD_79666 | JGI IMG/M metagenome (GOLD analysis project Ga0066710, IMG submission 79666) | Grasslands soil microbial communities from the Angelo Coastal Reserve, California, USA - 14_1009_16_40cm | ecosystem: Environmental > Terrestrial > Soil > Grasslands | place: USA... | reverse complement strand
GCCAGCGGCGGCGTTTCACTTTTCCTCTCGACCTTCGAGGCACAGACTTCCAACTAGCCTGCTGGCGCGCCCTCCAAGCCATACCCTATGGCGAGACGCGAACCTACGCTGACATCGCCCGAGCTGTCGGCAAGCCGAACGCCTTCCGAGCCGTGGGCATGGCGAACAATCGCAACCCGATCGCGATCGTAGTCCCCTGCCACCGCGTAATCGCCTCCGACGGCACACTCTGCGGATACGGTGGAGGCCTCGACCTCAAGCGCCGCCTGCTCGAACTCGAAGGCGCGCTCACCGGAACTCTCGCCGCCTGACCGGCAACGATGACCTCACCTGAGCGCACTCTCCGCAAGGCTGGCCTCTTCTACCTCGTCTTCGTAATGTTCTCCTACACCACGGGTGGTCCCTTCGGCATCGAGGATATGGTCACCACCGCCGGTCCGGGGATGACGATTCTCTATCTCATGGTGCTGCCGTTTTTCTGGTGCATCCCGGTCTCGCTTGTCTCCGCCGAATTGACCGCAGCCATGCCCGTCGAAGGCGGCTTCTATCGCTGGACCCGCGCCGCCTTCGGAGATTTCTGGGGATTTCTCGCTGGATGGTGGAACTGGACCGCATCGTTCCTGCTCGGCGGAGCCTACGCGGTTCTCTTCACCGACTACCTCGTCTACTACTTCCCGCAGATCACGGGATGGAAGCATTACCTGGTTTCACTGGCGCTGATCGCCGTCATTACCTGGATCAACGTTCGCGGCATCCAGATGGTCGGCCAGTTCGCCACCGCGCTGGAGATTTTCATCTTCATCCCGGTGATGGTGATGGTCGTCATCGCTTTCACCAAATGGAACCACAATCCGCTCGTGCCCTTCGTGCCTCCGCATCAGGCGCTATTCAAGATTTTTGGCGTGGGGTTGGCCCTGGGCTTGTGGTCGTACTCCGGATACGAACAGCTCTCGACGGTCGCCGAAGAAGTGGAAGACCCACAGCGCAGCTATCCGCGAGCGCTCGCGTTAGTCGTTCCGCTCTCAATCGCAACGTACCTGCTTCCCACAATCACCGGCCTGGCTGCGCTCGGCAACTGGCAGAGCTGGCACACGGGATATTTCGCCGATGCCGCCGGCCTTATCGGAGGCCCATGGCTGGGCACGTGGATGACGCTCGCAGCCATGGTCACCAACGTTGCCTTGCTCAACGGCACGGTACTCACTACGACGCGAATGCCTTTCGCCATGGCGCAAGATGGATATCTCCCGCACATCCTCACCCGGCGGCATCCTCGCTACGGCACTCCGTGGATCGCCGTCGTGGCCTCGGCGATCATCTATGGCCTGCTCGCCCGGCACAGCCTGACTCAACTCATCTCCGTCTACATCTGGTTGCGCTCGGCGACTACGGTACTGACCGTGCTCTCCGCGTGGAAACTTCGGCGCTTGCGTCCTGATATGCCCCGCGCCTTCCACGTCCCGGGAGGGCGCGCAGGATTGCTCTACGTGGTAGTCGCCCCGGTGGTGATGGCCATCCTCGCGCTGCTGGGGAGCGACCGCTTCGCGGTGATCGGGGGCTCGATTGCCATGTTGCTGGGACCGGCGGTGTATTGGCTGCTGAAAGGGCGACATAGTCGACGGGCATCTTCAACAGCCTGAGCGTTGTAGCGTCAGTGACCAGCGATCCGCGTAGTCCCGGACGCAATCGTTCGGGGGCGGGCGGACGAAAGCGTCCGCCCCTACGTAGTCAGATACACACGATTATGTACGTACACCGGTTCACGCATCGTCATTGCTTTCAGCATGTTATCTGTAAGTTATTGAAAACACGCGCGACATACGGCGGCCGGATTGCCTGCAACGCTGCTTGCAGCCATGCGTAGGATAGCCCTGGAACGCACAGAATTGCCCTTGTAAGCTCGGCGGCGGCCCGAGGAGGACTCAGAGTACGCGCTGCTGGCCCTTAAATCGCTCCTAATCACAAAGTTATCTTTTAGCTAATATCCAGCCTCAGCGGCGAATCATAATGGCCCTTTACCTTCGTCCTCCGTGGATATACAATACGATGTATATTATTCTGGAGGTCCTATGCAGGTATCAAAATGGGGAAACAGTCTGGCGGTTCGCTTGCCATCTACGGTCGTGGAGGCGCTGGAGCTGAAAGAGGGAGATCAGATCGAGATTAGCGTCGCCGGGAACCGAACCTTCGAAGTAAGCCGCGATCCCGCCAGAGAACGCGCGCTGGCGCGTCTACGCAAGTTACGACGTCCTTTGCCTCCAGGATTCGTCTTCGACCGGGCTGACGCGAATGCCCGGTAAGGCATTCTTCGACACCAACATTCTGATTTATTCCATCGCTCAGGACGATCCTCGCGGCCCTCGCGCCGAGGAGTTACTTGCGGCAGGCGGGGTCATCAGTGTCCAGGTGCTGAACGAGTTTGCCTCAGTAGCTCGGCGCAAGATACACATGCCATGGCAGGAAGTACGAGAGGCGCTGGCCGCGATCCGCCTGTTGTGTAGATCGCCGCTCGCAGTCACTGTCGGAACGCACGAAGCAGGATTGAGGATTGCGGAGCAGGACGGCTTTGGCATCCATGACGCACTCATCGCAGCCGCCGCGTTGCGGGCTGGATGCCGGACACTCTATTCCGAAGCTTTTCAGGACGGTCAAATCATCGATGGCCAACTGACCGTTTGTAATCCGTTCAAGTGAACGCTTGCAGCTAACTTGCACTTCGGAACAAGTAATTGTTGCGGGTGTCCGGATATTCGTGCTGCCAGTAGCGCACAAGTTCCAGACCAGCGTCTTGCGCCATGGCGATGAAATCGGATGGTTCAGCGTAGAACGAAATCGCAGTGCCGGGGCATACAACGGCAGGCTTTCCTGTAGCCGCCCACCAACCCATCCTTCGCAGCATCCCGAACCACGTTCTCAGCCCGTGCTTGCGATATAGATGGGAGAGCAACTCCCGGCGGGAGATAAACTGCGGAGTTGGGTCAGGCGGCTGCGCAAACGGAATCTCCCCCAAAAAAACGCGCGCACCCGGCTTGGCGATGCGCTGAATCTCACGCAAACTCGCTGGAATCTTTTCCCGCGGCACCACCAACAACACGTTATTGCATACCACCACCGAGGCGCTCTCATCGGGGAGCGGAAGTCTGTCGGTAAGCGCTTGTTGTGCGTGCAAGCCAAACCGACGGAGGACAGCAACCTCTTCGTCGGTGGCGAGCAGGCCAAGGGCGCTTCGAGCACCGGCCTTCTTCGCCATTCGAAGCAGCGTGCCGTCCCCGCAGCCGACGTCTACCAGATCATCGCCGGGATGAAGATCGACCTCGGCGACGATGCGTTCGTGGACGAGCCGCGTAATTTCCCGTTTGTCTCTGCCCCGAAGCGCCAAGTCGTAAGGGTCCCTGGCGCCCTTCGCGGTCTCGCGGCAATATTCCAGGTAGTCGTCTGAACGGGTGATCATTGGCAATTTGGATTCTAGCTGATCCAATCCAGCACTTTGTACCACGCTCCAGCGAACGGCGGGAACAGGGCTTGCCGTTATACATGCCCAGCGGCACGCCAGGAAATGGGATGCCCACAAATAATCAGAGTACTTACACGATGGTCAGATCATCGAAAAGCAATTGACGATTCGAAATCCCTTCCGAGTCTCAAAGTACCTCCACCATCAGTGATGTCCGAACAGCCAATCGACGAATGCGGCAAACAGTATCAACCAAATCACAGAAGCAAAACCACAGCCGACAAGTTGTACGCGGTCAATCGCCCAAGGTCGTGCTCTCAGGCGCGGAGCCTCTCTCCCCTGGCACGGATTACTTCCTCCGTCAACGCCACGATAGTCGCATAGTTCTGATCGCCCGCCCACATTGCAGAGTTACCGAGACTCCGAGGATCATCTGGCTCGGGCCTCGTGATCGAAAGTCTGTTCGATAAGCTTTCTCGCCTTTGCTTCCAAATCCTCCGGGACGATAGTTTTCGGGTCCCAGTCACGAGGGAGAATTTGCTTCTCGGCTTCTGTAAGTGGAGTTTCTGCCCTCTCTGCCTCGGCAGAAATCAGCGTGATCATGTGCGCGGTGGGGTCTTCGCCGCCTACAAAAGGGCTTGTGCGAATCCAACTCATTTAAGACCAATCAGCTCACCCAATCCAACGCCTTGTACCAGGCGCCCGCGAACGGCAGGAACCAGGGCTTGCCGTTGAACATTCCCAGCGGCGCGCCGGGAAACGGGATACCCACAAAGGGATTCTCCGGCTTGTCGCCGGCAATCAGCTCGGCCATCTTCTGGCCCTGATAGGTGGCCATGGCGACGCCGTGTCCAGCATATCCCAGTGCGTAGTACATCCCATCCATCTGGCCGGCGTGAGGCATGATGTCAAAAGCGAAATCGAGCGTGCCGCCCCAGACATAGTCGACCTTGGCATCCCGCAGTTGCGGGTACACGTCGATCATTCCCCGCCGCAGAATTTCCGCGCTCCGCCGCACCGTCCGGTCGTTCTCCGGAAAGAACGCCGCGCGTCCGCCAAACAACATGCGGCGGTCCGGCGTGAGCCGGTAATAGTAGAGATAATTTTTCGAGTCATAGATCATGCGGTTGCGCGGGCTGAGTTCTCGCGCCAGGGCTTCCGGCAAAACTTCTGTCGTAATGATGAACGAGCCGATCGGAATAATCTTCTTCTGCAGAGAGGGAGTTGCGCGCCCGGTGTAGCCGCTGGTCGCCACAAACACTTCGCGCGCCCACAACGGACCGCGCGAATTCATGATCTTCCATCCCGGTTCGCCCTGGCGGGACTCGCGCTGCATGTTCTCAACCCGCGCATGTTCGAAGATTTCCGCCCCCGCTTTCATCGCCGCGCGTCCCAGGCCCGCAACGTAGCGCGCCGGATTCAGCCCGGCGCTGACGTCATCGACCATTCCACCGAAGTAGATGGTTGAGCCGATCTCCGCACCCAGTTCCCCGCGCCGCACTACGCGCAACTCGTGGTTGAACTCGCGTGCAATTACTTCCACTTGGCGCGCGTAGTCGTCGAAGTGGCTTTGCTTGCAAGCGACTTCCAGATGGCCGCAGCGCGCAGAGTCGCACTCAATGCCTTCTTCGCGAACAATCTGCTCCACGCAATCCATCGAGGCCAGCGACGCGGCATACATACGCCGGGTCAGCTCCCGCCCGTACATCGAGATCACCTTGTTGACACCCAGCTTCATTCCGGTAAGAACCATGCCGCCGTTGCGCGAACTGGCGCCCCAGCCGACGGTTTCGGACTCGAGCACCGCGACCTTGGCGCCCCGCTTCGCCAGGGTGCGTGCCGCCGACAGGCCGGTGAAACCGGCACCGATCACGGCGACATCCACGCGCTCCGGCAGCGTCGGCGCGCCATTCCCATGCGGCATCGCGACTGTAGTTAACCAGTAGTTCTGTTCCAGCATTCGTTATTCCCCACACAGACGTGCAGTTCTCGGCGATCTCTGCGATGAAGGCTCTTCGCCCGTTCCTCAGAGCACTGCCGTTTCGTGAATCAGGCGCCGCTCGGCGAATCGCGCCAGGTTCAACAAGGACACGTCAATCAGATCCGTCCTTCCCGTCAGGATCAGATCGCTAAGAATTCTGCCCGTGGCCGGAGCATGCATCACTCCATGACCACTGAATCCGTTCGCCAGAAAGAATCCCGGCATGGTGGGCGCTTCGCCCAGAATCGGATGATGATCTGGCGTCATTTCGTAGAGTCCCGCCCACGCCCGCTTCGGATTGACCGGCAGATTGGCGAAGCAAGGCACGCGGTCTGCCGCACGCGTAAGAATTTTTTCCACGAACGCCGGGTCGAAATCGGTTTTGAATCCCGTTGTTTCTTCCGGGTCGTTCCACGCCAGCAGGAATCCGCGGCTCTCGGGACGGAAGTGGAAGCCATTCGACATATCGATGATCATCGGCGCCGAGTGCGGAAATTCGTCGAAGGGCTCGCTGGGTACTAACATCCGCCGCAGTGGCTGGACGGGCAATTCCACGCCCGCCAGCTTCGCTACGTCTGCAGCCCATGCTCCAGCACAGTTCACAACCTTTCGCGTAACCACGGGACCGCGACTGGTGTCCACCGCCGCTATTCCGTGCTCATCTTGTGCCACACCCATGACCGCTGTGTTCTTCCACAATGTGGCGCCATGATCTGCGGCCCAGGTCATGAAGCCGATCATGGCGCTGTAGGGATCCACAAAGCCATCGGTCGAACAGAAGCTGCCGCCGGCAATGTCGTCGGCACGTAAATGCGGAAACATGCCGCGAATCTCGTCCCCGTCAACCAGTCGGACATTCTTCAATCCTAACGCCACCTGTTGCTCAAAATTTGCGCGAAGGTAAGCCATGTGCCCCTCGCTGGTCGCGCAGAACAAATAACCTTGCGGGCGATAGTCGCAGGGGTATCCCAGCCGTTCGTCGAAGCTGGCGTAAAAGGGAATTGAGTACAGCGACAGCTGAATGTTGATGGGAGTCGAAAATTGGGCCCGCACGCCACCCATACTTTTGCCGGTGGATCCCTTACCCTGCGCCGACTCGCGCTCGATGACGAGGACATTGCGGCATCCGGCGGCAGTCCGGTGGTAGGCGATGCTTGACCCCACAATCCCGCCGCCGATGATGACCACGTCCGCAGTTTGCATGAGAGGCTCAGGCCGAACGACCGAGCATTCTAGCGCGGCGCACTCCGGAGGTACATGTACTTCCGGTTCGGGCCGTCTCCCATAGCGCGCGGTTTCGTCCCACCTCGGTAATCTTGCCCCCGATTACTGCTCCCCCTAGTCTGGAGGAGCATGGCCCTTCGTTGCCTTCTGTTCTGCTCCGATGAGGGAACAGCTTTGCCGGTTTGTCAGATCCTTGCCGGTCTCGGCATTGAGGCAGAGCACTGTCCGGTGGCGCAGGCGGTCGAACGGGTCACAACCCAAGCTTTGCAGCTTCTAATTGTCGACTGGGACAACCAGCCAGAAGCGGCATTTCTTTTGAATACAGCTCGCGAGCGGAAGGCCGGCGAGCGACCTTTGACTCTGGCTATTGTCGGTAATGATGCCAGTGTCCCGCAGGCCCTGCAGGCGGGCGCGAACTCGATTTTGCGCAAGCCGATTCACGCCCCCCAAGCCCGAGAGACGCTGACTACGGCACATGGGCTGCTTCGCGCCAAATATGAATCAGCAGCACTGGCTGCAGCTGCCTCCGCGTCTGGAGGCTCTGCCGTCAAGGCGCCGGGCACCGCCGACCAGGCCGCTGTGATCGCGAAAGAGAAGACGCTGCGCGCGGGTGAATTTCTGCAGTCTGGGAAAACACCGGGCACGCAGTTCGTAACCGAGTCCGAAGTTCCGAAGTCGTTCCATCATGCGGCCGGAACCGAGATCGATCCGCTAAGCGAGTTGGAGCCGATGGCGGCCTCCGTAGAAACGCAGGACACCGCTCCTCAGCCGCCGCCACAAGAGCAAGGCGAACCTCGCGGCCTGTCCTGGTACTTGAAGGCGCGTCCGGCACCGGCGCCTGCTCCCCCAGCTGAACGCGCACCTGCAAAGGCCGAGTTGCTCAGCTTCTCGGAAACGCCCTCGTACCAGAAACCGTCTGAGGACACTCTCCCGTCCGACGTGGCGCCCGCTGAAGCTGCTGCAAAGACGAATGAGCACGAGCAGCGAGCCGAAGCTGCACTCTTCGCCTATATTTCCGGAGAGGGGCCTGAAAAAAGCGACCCGAAGCCACGGCGCAGGTTGGGCAAACTCGCGGTGGCAGGGATATTGGCAGCAGTCATCGCAATCGCTTACGTAGCGGTTCCCCAATCGCTGTGGCGGCCAAAGGTGCAGTCGCTACTCGCTCGTGCCGCCCGCGCGGGACACACCTGGCTCAATCCCCAGCCGGTAACCACTCCGCAGGCGCCGACCTCGCATGAAAACTTTGGCCGAGCCGGCGATGAATACACGTTGCCGGTGGCCGAGAACATTCCCGATGCGACCACGGACCCGTCTCAGATCCGCGTGCTTCCTAACATCGACCCGACCGCGAAGCAGCCGAACGGAGCTAACGCGGGTACCGGGCAGAATGCCTTGCCGTTGGATACGGCAGCCAAGGACGTTCCCGATCCATCTCAGCCAGATGCGGTTCAGGTTCAAGAAAATCAGAGCCCGGAGGGTCAGTCGCCCCAGGCTCCGCAACCCGGATCGACGGGCCAGACCCAGGAAAGCCAGCCCGCAGCTGGTGTCGTTCAGACTCCTGTGCAAAGCATCCCGGCCGAGGTCCAGCCGGAAACACCGGTTCCTTCTGTGACTATGCCGGTTACGCCAGCACCTTCCACCGCGCACAGAAATCCGCCGCCGCGCAGCACACCAGTCAACAACAACACCGCGATTCCGTCGAGCCTGAAGTCGCAGATGGCATCGATGACTTCGGCAGCCGGAGGCAACAAGCCGGTGGAGGCAGCCTTGCCCTCGATTGAACCGGTCGATCTGCCCGAGGCTGCGGCCCGCGCTCTGCTTTTGCAGCAGCCCGATCCCGTCTACCCTGAAAGCGCAAAAGGTCGGCAGGGAACAGTTGTTCTGCAGTTGCTGATTGGCCGCGATGGCTCCGTGCAGGATGCCAAGTTCTTGCAAGGTTCGCTGGCCTTTGCCCGCGCCGCAACCGACGCGGTCAGGCAGTGGCGGTTCAAACCCTACACTCTCAACACACATCCCGCTTCGGTTCGAACTGTTCTCACGCTGAATTTCAAACCTGCATCCTAGGTTCGGAGAAACAGATCTGGCCAATTGCGGAGTCCTAAACCCTTTGTTTTCTTTGCGCCTCAGGAATGGTGAGCATGGCGCGATAACACAACCGTTCCTCATCCGTCTGTTGTGGAGCGCGGCCCGTGCCCAGTTACCGACGAGGAGCAATTTGAGCAGCCGAGGGGTTCAAAACCGCATCTCTACAGATATAATGGAATGACTTCCTCAGGAAGCAGTTCCTTCCCGAAGATAAAGAAGACAAATCGGATGTCGATGAAAACTAAAGCAGCGATTCTCGTTTCGTCCTTCGCCGTACTACTGTTCGTGGTGGTGGGTTCGATGGGCGGCGTGCATGCCTCCTCGAACGACGGCGCTTACCGGCAATTGCAGGTCTATAGTGAAGTTCTCTCGCGCGTGCGCAGCGAATACGTCGAGGAGCCGAATATCCCGAAGGTTACCGACGGCGCCCTGCACGGTCTGCTCGAGTCGCTCGATTCGAACTCCAGCTACATGACTGCTGATGCCTATAAGCAGTACAAAGCGCATCGGAAAGAATCGAAAGGCGAGATCGGCGCGACAGTGTCCAAGCGCTTCGGCTATGCCGCGGTCGTTTCAGTCCTGCCAGGATCGCCGGCGGAGAAGGCCGGCATTGAGGCCACCGACATTTTCGAGTCCATCGAAGGCCAGAGCACGCGGGATATGTCGTTGCCCGAGATTCACAACCTGCTGGCGGGAGCGCCCGGATCGAACGTGAACGTCTCGGTCGTCCGCGCGCGCCGCGCCGAGCCGCAGAAGGTTGTAATCACGCGCGATGTGGTCACGATTCCGCCCGTATCCGACAAGATGGTCGAAGAGGGCATCGGCTACGTCAAGGTCGACGCCTTGACCAAGGGCAAGGCGCAGGAGATTGCAGGCAAGGTTAAGTCGCTGGAAAAGTCCGGGGCGAAGAAGCTGGTGCTCGATCTCCGCAACGCATCCGATGGTGACGAAGGCGAGGGCGTGGCCGTCGCTAACCTGTTCCTCAACCATGGCACGATCACGTACTTGCAGGGACAAAAGTATCCTCGCGAAGCTTTCAACGCTGATCCGGCGAAGGCGGTTACCACGCTCCCTCTCGCGGTGCTGGTGAATAAGGGTACGGCGGGTCCGGCCGAGATCGTTGCTGCTGCCGTCCTCGAGAACGCTCGCGGCGACGTGGTCGGCGACAAGACCTTTGGCGACGGCTCCGTGCAGAAGACTATCGATCTGCCGGACGGAGGAGCACTGATCCTCTCCGTAGCCAAGTACTATTCACCCAGCGGCAAGGCTATTCAGGATGCCGCCGTCACGCCGAACGTGGTCGTAGCCGACGAAGCCGACAACATCGTTCCTGAAGACGAAGAGCAGCCCACCGCACCCGATCAGGAAGCCAAGCCCAAGAACACTGTAGATGATCAGCTGAAGAAGGCAGTCGAAGTCCTGAAGAGCCGCGCCAGCTAGGCAACTCACGGAGCGACAGCCGCCTCGGCTGTCCTGCTCTGGGCGAAGCCCGGCGGCCCGGGAATACTTGTCGTCGGTTCCAACGCCTCTCATCGCGCGCGGCCAGGCGCGCGTTTTGTTTGTAGCGCCAGCGTTCTTACAGTCATTCCCAGCCAATGCATTCCAACCAGGTGCTATCCTGACTCTTCCCGAATGAAGTCTCTCTACGAACATCTTCCTCCCGTCGAAATCGCGGGGCGTAAGCTCGTAGGCCGCGTACTCTTCGGCCTGCTCGTCCTGATTTCCGCGCTGGTGGGAGCGACCGCCGGCCTTCTCCTCGTCTACACCACCGACCTTCCGCAAGTCGACGCGCTCGAGGCCTACCGTCCCAGCTCGATCACTGAACTCTACGACGATCACGGACGCGTCATTGGCTCCTTCGCTCTGCAGCGCCGCGTGGTCGCCGGCTACGACGACTTTCCTCCTGTTCTGCGCGACGCTCTGGTTTCCATCGAGGACAAAGATTTCTACCGCCACTCCGGAATCAATTTCTGGCGCATCATCGGCGCAGCCTATCGCGACATCGAATCCGGAGGCAAAGTGCAGGGCGCATCCACGCTGACCATGCAGCTGGCCCGCAATCTCTTCCTCTCGCCCGACCGCTCCTTCCATCGCAAGGTGCAGGAGACGATGCTCGCCATCCAGATCGAGCGCCGCTTCACCAAGCCGCAAATCTTCACCTTGTACGCCAATCAGATCTTCCTGGGCCACGGCGTCTACGGGTTCGAGGCTGCCTCCGAGTTCTACTTCAGCAAGCCCGCCAAAAAACTCACGCTCGAGGAAGCCGCATTGCTGGCCGGAGTTCCCAAGGGCCCAGGAATCTATTCTCCGATCTACCATCCCGATCGCGCCCAGAAGCGCCGCAATCTTGTGATCAACGCCATGCTCGAAGACGGGAAGATCACCGCGGCACAAGCGGCCGACGCCCGCTCAGCTCCGCTCATTCTGCATCTCGCGCATGACTCCAATTCGCTTGCGCCTTACTTCGTCGAAGAAATCCGCCGCTACCTCGAAAGCAAATACGGCTCCGACCAGGTTCACGAAGGCGGCCTCAGGGTCTACACGTCACTCGACGTCGACCTGCAAAGAGCTGCGAATCAGGCCGTGCTGGATGGTCTCGCTGCCTACGAGCGGCGCCACGGATGGAAGGCACACCTCGAAAATGTTCGAGTGCAGGGACTCACAATCGAGAAATACTCGCATCCTGATTGGGACGATGAACCTGAGGTCAACGGTTATGTGCACGCCGTGGTGACTTCCTCCGGCACGGGGATCGCGACGCTGAAGTTCGGACGCTACGCAGCTGCGCTCACGCAGGCGGATGCCGCCTGGACGCAACAGAAGTTGCAGAACATTTTGAAGACCGGCGACCTCTGCTATGTGAAGATTGTTTCCCTCGCGCCCAATGGAGCCGCCAGGGTTAGCCTGGAGCAGGACTCCGGCGCGCAGGGCGCGCTCGTTGCCATCGACCACACCACCGGCGGCATCAAGGCCATGGTTGGCGGACGCGACTTCAACACATCCAAGTTCGATCGCGCCACGCAGGCCCTCCGGCAGGTCGGTTCGTCCTTTAAGCCTTACGTTTACACGACCGTGATCGACCAGGGCGCCAGTCCTGACGACACTATTCTCGACGAGCCTGTCAGCTTTGAAACTGCGTCCGGCCCATATTCTCCGCACAATTACGATGAAAAATTCGAGGGCATCATCTCATTGCGCCGCGCGCTCGCCCAATCGCGAAACATCCCCGCACTCAAGCTCGCCAGTAAAGTGGGGATAAAGACCGTCATCGACTATGCCGGACGCTTCGGCATCACCGCGAAACTACCGCCATATTTGCCGGTCGCGCTCGGTTCCGCCGAGATCACGCTGATGGAACAGACCGCAGCCTACAGCGTTTTTCCGAACGATGGCGTGCGCGTGGCCCCGCACTACATCACGCGTGTGACCGACTACGATGGGCGCGTGCTGGAAGAGAACTTCCCCGAAGTCAGAGACGCGATCAGCACCCGCACTGCCCGCATCATGACCGCGATGCTGCGGGAAGTGGTTCTCCACGGCACTGGGGTCGCGGCCGCGAAGCTGGCTTTCCCGGTGGCGGGCAAAACTGGAACCACCAATGACTTTACCGACGCCTGGTTCGTCGGATTCTCTCCTACGATGAGCTGCGGCGTCTGGGTGGGCTACGACGAGAAGAAATCTCTGGGTGCGAAAGAGACGGGAGCGCATGCCGCGCTCCCCATCTGGATGAGCTTTATGAATGTGGCCATGTCAGGTAAAGAGCCTGGCGACTTTCAGCCGCCTCCGAGCACGGCACACGCTGCCGAGAAGCTGGACACTCCCGATACTGCGCCCGCCACGGAAGAAGCGCACTAGCACGGGTAGCGCTACATCGGAGCCTTGGCGGACATCCTCACAACAAACGGGCCCATCTTCTCATCCACAACCTTGTAATCGCTGGGCACTGTGAACATGGTCCGGTCGGGTTCCGATGTATTCACATTCGTAAACTGAGTTTTCAATTCTCCCGCCCAGGGATCGACGTGCTTAGTCATGACCGTTGCCTTGAGTTCTGATGAGTACCAATTCTCTGAAGTCACCAGGATGGGTTGCTCATTCCCCATGCTGCCCGCAGCAATCGTGGTGGTAATGCGCGTGCCCGTGGCATGCAGCCCGCCGATAGTTTGATCACCCAGATTCTCGGTCGACGGCTCCGGCCCATTCGCGCTAGGCCCAATCTTCCTCATGAACACGTGGCCAGACGACCTGCCGCCCTCGGTGTAGAAAAAGGTGTCCTCGGCCTCGAGTTTGGCAGCTTCCCCAGGTTTCCCGGCTGCGCCCACGTGAGGCAGAATCGGCATTTTGCGCGCGACCTTGTCTTTTGTGTCGAGCACATAGCGGAAACCTGCGACCGGATCGACGATCGTAATCATCTTGTGCGACGAGGTTTGCGGCACAGCGCCCATCAGATCGAGTTCAGCCTCGCGCCGCGTGCGTCCTTCACTGTCGCGGCACAGCGTTGCCTCGTGGGCGGTATGGATGCGATTGCCATCGGCGAACGTCTGCGTGTGCTCCGTGGAGACGTTGGCGCAGAACGGTGAGCCTTTAACCGGCGCCGCCTCCATGTTGTCCATGTGAAGACCCATGGTAGTTTTCGCTTGCATGCCCACGGGTGGGGGCAACGGAAGATGAAATTCGCCCGACTCCTCGGGCAACGTCTGCGCGGTTAAGCTGCCAAGAAATACAGTAATACTCATCAGGACAAGGCTTTTGAATCTCCACTGCATACTGGTTTCCTCCAGAAATTGACTTCATTCCACAAAGCGAATGCCACGAGCCACACCGTCGGAGCCGATGACAACGTCGGCGTAGACGATTCCCTGCGATTGCTGCCGCGCTGATGCGCGGCCCCGTACGCCGGTTGGTAGTTGCAAGCGGATAACCTCCATGGTCCCCGCACAACTCAACGGATCGCAGTACATCAGGCGGTCGAACTCGGCCGGAAATTGAGTCGATGCAACTGCGGCCGGGACTGCCGCTGCAGCAGGGCGCGACTTGCGCCTGGCACGGTGCGGAAGCAAGCCCTTCGCCGGACTCTTCTCTTTCACAAAGTTAGAAGCCGAGTTCTCCACGAGCGTCGGCTGAGACGGTGCGGCCACGTCAACAGTCGGTAGCGAGTGTTTCGCTGTGTCGCGTCTTCGGTACGCCCAAGGCAGCATCACGACAAGCAGAATCACGGCTGCGATGGCACCGCGCCAAAATAAGGACGCCGATACCCTGCGAAACGCCACCCCACCAGAAACCGGAGCCCGCTCCACACGTTTGCGGAAGTTAGCCAGCATCGCTGAATCCAGCGAGGGAGCGATCTGAGGAGCAGCATCCCGGACCAGGTTCAAGAGACCTCTTACCTCAGTCTGTTCCCCGGCGAAACGGCTGCATTCCTCACAGATCCGGATATGCTCCGCAGCCTCGGTAGCATACTCATGGTCCCGGGACGTGGCGGATGCCAGCTCTTCAAGATGAGAACGAAGTTCAGTGCAAGTCATATGAGGCATCCCTCGGTGCCTGTGATGGGGAACTCAGTCTGGGGAGTCCCGGCGGTCTTCAGTTTTTGTGAGAGCAGGGCATGTCCTCGATTGAGACGCGACCGGACCGTCCCCACCGCACACTCCAAGCGCGAAGCTGCTTCGGCATAGGACAGCTCACACAGATCGCAAAGCACCACCACTTGGCGATAGTGTTCGGGCAGAGAGGCGATGGCAGCGCGAACACTTTCCACCAGTTCGCCTCGAATCATCTGCTCCGGCAAGATCTCAGGCTCCGACGCAAGTCTTCTGGACAACTTCTCCACCGTCTCATCAGCTGGAAGCGGCTGGTAAGCGCTCTCGCGGCGTTCCACCCGCCGGACGAAGTTGCGCGCCATCCCGAATACGAACGCCGCGACATTCCCCTGAGTCTCCCGGTAACGTTTTCCACTCTCAAGAAGCGCGATGAAGACTTCTTGTATAACCTCTTCAGCCGCGGGCTTGGAGTTCGTCATATAGAAGGCGTACCGGAAAACTCCCCCCTTCAGCCTTTCATACAGCAGAAGAAATGCGCTTTCTTCCCCAGCCAGGGCGAGCCGCAGGAGTTCGGCATCAGAACGATGTTCAAGGTTGTCCATGCTCGCTGGCTGCTTGAGGACTTGGACGGCTGAGCTTTCATTATGTATTCGCAGCAGGAAGCGGAATGGTTCCAGAGAATTTGGCGAGGAGGCCTTCTTCACAGAATGGCCTGGCAACCAGCCCTGAGCGACTTGGTCAGCCTTTCACCTTTGCCAGTTGCAGCACACTCCACACGGCGTATGCCAGCAGCATACCGAAGACACTCGCCGTCACCAGCGGACGATACTGCGTCTCCATCAGATCGGCGAGAACGCCGGACACGAAGATGAACAGAAACGGAATAGCCTCGAGAAGAAATCCTGTGCCGGCCTCATGCGGATGCGCCATGCCCAGAATGACGAACAGCACCGCCAGCAGGAGGGGCGCGGTATTGCCGAAGTAGCGTGTGCGCGGCCACGCCGCATAAGTTGCAATCGCCACCGGGAGTGCCAACAACAGCGCCGGACATGCGCGTCCAATTTGCGCGGCAACCTGCCTGTAGACGCCCAGCACGGTGAAGCCGCGCCAGGTAGCTCCCCAAAATGTGGCGTGGCGCATGCTCTCGGCGAAGGCGTGCGGATTGAAGAAGTAAATCGCAAAGAGCAGCACGAAGCCTACGGCACACGCCGCCATCCCGATCGCAAGTGCTGCCCGGCGCCGAACGGGCGCTACGTAGAGCAGAAATGCCAGCGCCAGCGGCACAACGACGATCATCGAAAATTGCGAACCAACCGCGATCGCCAGCGAGGTTCCCAGCAGCACGATGCGCCGCCAGTTCCATAGCACCACTTCACGCGGCGCGTACAACGTGTGGGCGACGGCGATTGCGGTGAAGATGGTGCCGAAGGCTCCCCACGCGGCAACGATTTCAGGTTCAGTATGCCAAACTGAACTCGCCTGGATCATTGCGGGTGAAAAACAGTAAAACGTGAGCGCGACGTATCCTCCGGTGTTACCGCAGAGCCGCCGCGCGACATACCACAACGACGCGCCCAGAAATACTCCGCACGCCAGAAATGGCAACCGGGGAAGCCATTCCCAGTAGCCGGCGGCTGCGCTTTCCAGCCCGCGCTGCGGCAATATCAGCAAAGGGGCGGCGGACGCGAGGTAGAGCAGGGGTGAGTGTTCCGTGTCGAATCCGTCTTTGTCGCGGCCGGGAACCATCTCCGGTTGCATGGCGGGGGCGTCGTTCCCGCTGAAACCGATATTCGTCGCTACATCGGCTAACGGAGCGCCCGCTATGCCGCCCCCGTGCCACTGCTTCCAACCCTCGCGAATGCGAACTGCTTCCAGCCCATCGGGACCGTTCGCCGCCCGCAACTCTGCATGCACCAGCCAAAGCACCTGCGCCAGAAATGCCAGCAGCAGCAGTCCCGCAAGGAATTGCGGACGTCCAAAGCGTTCACGGGTGAAATATCCGCGCATAAGGTCGAGCCGAGTGTTTTACCATGTCGCAGCCCCCTAGGGGGGAACTTCTGCAATGGACGACCTTCACGACAGCACTGAATCTGGATCGCCGCCTGGCCCGGGCGTGGAACCGAACTTCGCTGCCATCGCCCAGCCGTCCTACGCTCACGCCCTCTTCTTCGGCCCCGATGGCCTGCGTCCCGGCTGGGGATTTGCGTTTTACGTGGCCATGTTCTTCCCGCTGTGGGGGCTTGCCAGCGTGTGGGCAGATTGGTGGCACTTTGGTTCGGCAAGCTGGCTGTGGTCGATGATGGTGGAGGAACTGGGCGATGTTTTAGCGGCCCTGATTCCGGCACTAATCCTTGCGCGCGTCGAGCATCGTCCGTGGGGAGCCTACGGTCTGGCAGTGCGCCGCGCCTTCGGCAAGCT
>Ga0066710_100001740_pt1 | contig 16708 bp, 15 predicted proteins | sample GraSoiAngelo_159_FD_79666 | JGI IMG/M metagenome (GOLD analysis project Ga0066710, IMG submission 79666) | Grasslands soil microbial communities from the Angelo Coastal Reserve, California, USA - 14_1009_16_40cm | ecosystem: Environmental > Terrestrial > Soil > Grasslands | place: USA... | reverse complement strand
GTAGAAAGCCAGGATGCATCTTCCGACTTCGTCAAGGCATCGGTGCCGGAGCTCGAGACGCGCCTGGTCACCATCCAGCAAGAAATTCTTAGCCGCTCACGCTTGAGCGACTTGATCAATCGCCTCAACCTCTATCCGCGGATGCGCGGTCAAGTCCCCACCGATGCCCTCGTGGAGCGGATGCGCCGGGATATTCATGTGGAGTTCACCGGCACAGACCAGAACCGGGGGCGTCCGACAACCATCGGACTGAAGATCAGCTACATCGGACTGGACCCGAAGAGCGCGGCCGAAGTGCCGAACGCGCTGGCATCCCTTTACGTCCAGGAAAACAGCAGGATGCGCGAACGGCAGACCGGACAGATGGCCCAATTCCTCAAGAGTCAACTGGCCACCGCAGCGCAGGAGCTCGAGCGTCAGGACGGCCGGCTCAAGGCCTTCAAGGAGCAACGCGCGGGCGAGTTGCCTGACCAGGTCTCCATCAACCTGGTGACACTCGAACGGCTGAACACCCAGTTGCGGATCAACACCGAGAATCAGCAGAAGGCCCGCGAACGGCATGATCATCTCGTCGAGCAGTTCGCCAGGGGAGGAGAATCACACGACGAGCTTGCCGCCCTCAGGCAAAAGCTCAATGACCTCCAGGTCAAATTCACCGACAAATATCCGGAGGTCATCCAGATCAAAGCACAGATCAGCGAACTGGAGCGCAAGCGAGTCAACGAAAGCTCGAGTCAAACCAGTCGCCTGCCGCGGCTGACAGAAACAGTCCGCAGCACGGAAGGGGAGCTTTCCGCCCTCCAACGGGAAGAGCAGATGCTCCGGACCCAGATTGCGACCTACGACCAGCGCCTCCAGCTGGCACCCAAGCACGAACAGGAACTCGAAAAGCTCGAGAGCGACTACAAGACCGCCAAGGCTACATACGATTCTCTGCAGTCACGCTATGAGGAGGCTCAGCTCGCCGACAGCCTGGAACAGACGAAAAAAGGAGAATCGTTCCGCGTCCTCGATACGGCGATTGCCCCCACCCAACCGGCGGCGCCAAATCGTTTCCGCCTGCTCCTTATGGCGCTTGGCTTTGCCCTGGGGTCAGCCGTTGGAGTGATGTTGCTGGCTGAGCACCGCGATACCTCGTTTCACTCCATAGGAGAGTTACGCCAGTTCACCAGTATCCCGGTTCTGGCGAGCATCCCTTACCTAAAGGTCCAAACCAATCTCGGGCCGCAGCTTCTTCGCGTCGCGCTGTCCGTCGGCGTGGTTGTAGCTGTGTGTGCCTTGCTGGCTGTCGCTTCCTATCATGCAGCTCGAGAAAACACCCAGCTCGTTTGGATGCTGGCCGGCTCACAACTATGACTTCATTGGACACTGACGAACGAGGCCCTTCATTCGACGCCGTCAAGCGACGCCCGGAGATCTCCTGGTGGCGTGATGCGCAAGCGGATCCCGATCCGCGTCTGGTCAGCTTGCTCAGGCCCGATTCATTCGAGGCCGATCAGTACCGGACGCTCCGATACGGCGTCGAGAGGGCGTGTCCCACTGATGGATGTCGGGTGCTGGCAATCACTTCTCCCATCGCTGGTGATGGCAAGACATTGACGGCTATCAATCTCGCGGGAGCCATTGCAAAGGCCGGGCAGCTCCGAGTGCTGCTGCTCGACACCGACCTCCGGCGTCCCGCCGTCGCGCAAATGCTCGGCCGAAAGGGCCGTGGCGATCCGGGACTAGTCGATGCGATTCTGGAACCGGTGCAGACGCTGGAGAAGACGATCTGGCGTCTCGACCCGTTCAATTTGTCCGTGGTCACGACGCGCCGCGTGGAGGCAGACACGTACGACCTGCTCGCCTCGAGCCGGTTGGGCGAGCTGATTAGCGACGCCCGTCAGCACTACGACTATGTACTGTTGGACAGCCCTCCGGTTCTTCCCGCTCCCGATTGCAGGCTGCTGGCTGAGTGGATCGATGGATTCCTCATCGTAGTGGCAGCCGACAAAACCCCCCGCAAGCTGCTGGAAGAGACTCTGCTCAGTCTGGGGCCCACCAAGATCCTCGGGCTGATCTTCAATGGCGAATCCTACCGCCACTCCCGTTACGGAAAGTACTACTACGCCTATTACGGCCGCAGATGACTCCTGCGAATAGCCACAAACCAATTTGCGGGAGCGTCGAGTAGACCACGCCTCGGGCCGCTGATTGGATCACTCTATGTCAACTCATTTCCTGCTTCGGCGCGCACTGGTGTCGTTGGTCTTAACAGGCGGGCTCATGGTCGCGCTGCATCGGTCAGTTCCCGGCTTGAGGACTCCATTTGCTTCGGGCCTTCTGGCCGTGACCGCGCTATTGCTGGTACTGCGCCCCATCGCGCGCGAGGGTCGATGGAGCTCGCACTTGCGAACCAGAGTGCTTCTGATCGGCAACGGGCCGATGGCTCAGAAGCTCATGGACGAGATCGAAGCCAATCCGAAGCGCGGCTACACCATCATCGGAGTGGTCGAAGAGACCCCCTGCTACGAGACTCGATACTCCTTGTGGCTGATTCTGGGACAGATCAGCGACTTGCGCACCATCGTGCGGGCAGTTAGACCGGATCGGATCATTCTTGCCCTGTCCGACCGGCGAGGGCGAATGCCCGCCTCTGAGCTGCTCGAATTCCAGTTGAATGGAATCGTCGTTGAAGACATCGCGGATGCCTACGAGCGGTTCAGCGGAAAGCTGGCCATCGAGGCCGTCACGCCGGGCCAACTGATTGCTTCCCAGAGACTCCGGAAGTCCCGACTGCTCAAAGCGACGCAACGAGTGCTGAGCTTCAGCGTGGCGTTGGTCGGTCTCGTGGTGTTTGCCCCGCTCCTGGGGCTCATTGCCTTAGCTATCAAACTCGATTCGGGGGGCGCGGTGCTGTTCCGACAGACGAGGCTCGGAAAGGGAGGGCGACCTTTCCAGCTGATCAAGTTCCGAACGATGCAGCCGGTCGACAGTCCCACGTCCGAATGGGTTCAGGACAACCTGGCGCGGATCACCAGGGTGGGAAGGTGGCTGCGCAGGCTCCGACTCGATGAGTTGCCGCAGCTCGTCAACGTCATCCGTGGCCAAATGAATCTGGTCGGCCCGCGACCGCACCCCGTTTGCAACTTCGGGCTTTTCCGCGAGGCGATCCCGTATTACGCGGCGCGCTGCTCGGTGCTGCCGGGAATCACAGGCTGGGCGCAAATTCGCTACCGCTACGCCAACAATCTCGAACAGGAAACCGAGAAGATGCGGTACGACCTGTACTACATCAAGCAGATGTCACTCTGGCTGGATCTACGCATCATCCTCCAAACCGGCCGCTTGTTCCTCTCCAGCCTCACATCAGCCCCGGGCGATGCGGACTTTTACACAGCACCGGTCACCCAACAAGAATGTGCGCGCCTCGAAGCGGAATGGCGTCCGAAACGGCCTGCGCCGGCCCTCCAGCCTGTGCCGCGCCTCCGCTACGCGGGCGATACGGAAACGCGTTCAGCATTACAGGCACCATGAAAGTCCGTGCGCTGAATTTTCTGGTCTGCCCCAGCTGCCAGTCGACGCTGAAGCTGACCACGGACGAACAGGACGGGTCGGAGGTGCTCACTGGCACATTGCGCTGCCTCGAGTGCGATGCGACATACCCTGTGGTCCGGGGAATCCCGCGTTTCGTCGATGCAGACTCATATGCCTCGAGCTTCGGACGGCAATGGACGTGGTTCCGAAAGGTTCAACTCGATTCGATGAATGGGACGTGCGAGTCGGAGCGGGCCCTTCTGGCCACGACCGGATGGCAGGAGAGCGATTATGCCGGCGCTCTGGTGCTCGATGCGGGTGTAGGAGCGGGCCGATTCGCGGAATGCGTGGCGCGAAAAGATGCCGAGGTTTTCGGAGTGGACATCTCGAGCGCCATCGACGCCGCGTATCTCAACATCGGCCGGCTTCCAAACGTTCACCTCGCGCAGGCCGACATCTTCGCGCTCCCCTTTCGCGAGCGTACGTTTGACCTGGCGTACTCGATCGGAGTGCTCCATCACACCCCCGACCCGCGCGCGGCGTTCGATCGCCTTGCCGCAAATGTCAAGGTCGGTGGAGGGCTGGCCGTTTACCTTTACGACCGATACGGCTTCGCGCACCGATTTCCCGATTTGGCGCGGAAGATTACAACGCGACTCCCGCTCCGAGTCATGGGCGTCATTTCGGCGCTCTCCATTCCGCTCTACTACGTCTACCGCCTTCCAGTGATCGGCAAGTTGCTCAATCTGTTGTTCCCCATTTCGATGCTGCCTGACTGGCGCTGGCGCTGGTTGGACACGTTCGATTGGTACACGCCGCGATACCAGTGGAAGTTTCTCTATCCGGAGGTCTTCCGCTGGTTTCGAGAGAACCGATTCAAAGAGGTCGAGATCTTCGACGGCCCGATTCGCATGCGAGGCGTGAAGGCCGCTTAGCGCTGACATGACTGCTCTAACGAATTTCCCCATGAGTGACGTTGCGTGGTGGCAGCCGCACGCGAATCGTGCGACGACTCACCCGGCGATGAGACGTGTCCGTTCGAATGGTTCAGCGGCATTTATCGCTGTGGTCATCTTCACTTTCATCCTGTTGCTTTCGCCCCAAAACTGGTTTCCAGCACTGGCACCGTTCCGAATCGCGCTGATGGCAGCCGGCGCGGCGACCGTCTGCCTTCTGTGGGACCGCTGGCGGCAGCGAGCGACGCTGCTGCACATCAACAAAGAGCTGTTGGTCTCGGCAGCTCTTGCAGCGTGGGCGATTCTCACGCTGCCGCTTTCTCTCTGGCCCGGAGGCAGCTTCAACATCCTGACCGACCCATACCTCAAGGCGCTCACCATCTTCTGGTTGCTGTCGAACATCGTGACGAGCGTGCCGCGGCTTCGCTTTGTCGCCGTGTCGCTGTTCCTATGCACCGTCCCGCTTGCTGCCGGCGGTCTCAAAAACTTCATGACCGGAAAGCACGTCGTCAATGGCGACCGCATCCTCGGCTATAACACCGCCCTCACCCTCAATCCGAACGATATGGCCCTCATGCTCAATCTGGTGATACCGCTGGGCGTCGCCATCTTCCTGAACACCACCAGGTCATCGATCCGGATTTTCTGCCTTCTGGTGATCGCGTTCGATGTGGTCGGCGTGATTCTGACCTTTTCCCGAGCAGGATTCCTGAGCCTGGCCACGATTTGCGTGGTCTATTCCGTCAAGCTGTTCCAGCGAGCTTCGGATCGGAAGTGGGCGGTTGCAGTATTGCTGCTCACGCTTGTCTTCCTGCCGTTGTTGCCTTCCACTTACGTCGATCGAATCTCGACGATCAGGTCAATCGACGCCGATCCGACCGGATCGGCCCAGGCCCGTTGGCGCGACTCCGTCGCCGCCATTCACTTCGTGACGGAGCATCCGATCATCGGCGCGGGCATCGGCATGGATATTCTGGCGCTCAATCAGGTGCGGGGACCGCAGTGGAAACAGGTCCATAACATCTATCTGCAGTATGCCGTTGACCTCGGACTGCCTGGCCTCATCATGTTCCTCATTCTCTTTTGGGGAGTTTTCAGAGCGGCGCGTTCCTCCCGCCAGCGAGCGGCTTCAGTGCCGGAACTTCGCAGCCTCTTCCTCCTGACCGAGGCTCTGGAGGTCAGCCTGATCGTCTTCCTGGTCGCCGGTTTTTTTCATCCTGTCGCCTACCACTTCTACTTCTTCTACATCGGCGGGCTGGCGCTGGCCGCCCGATCCGCGACAGACGACGCGATCAGCAGAACCAACTTGGTGGAGGACAGCCGCCCGCGGCTGTCCGTTCTCACAACCCTCGACGAGGAGAGCCGATGGCGGCCGTCATCCGCGGGCGTCATTGCATGATTTCTCCTCGTCCGGACAAACCAGTTGTGAAACTCATGAAGCTCGTGGCCGTGTTTGCCTTCGGAGGCACCGAGCGCCAGTTCGTGAATCTGGGCCTGGCGCTGGACCCGTCCCGTTTTTCCCTTTATTTCGGATGCCTTCGTCGCATAGGCCAGCTCCTCGAAGAGATCGATGCCCGAGGCGTCCCCATCCTCGATTACAACGTGTGGACCTTCAAACATCCCCGCGTATTGGCTGCCCAGCTACGGCTAGCGCGCGACATCCAGCGGCTGGGAATCGATATCGTGCACACCTATAACTTCTACGCCAATGTGTTCGGCATCTTGCCGGCGAAGCTCGCCGGCGCGCGCGTCGTCGCATCCATCCGCGATATGGGACCGTACCTGTCGCCAAGGCGGCGATGGATCCAGCGATATGCCTGCGGATTCGCCGATCGCATCCTGGTCAACGCGAATGCCATCAAAGACTGGCTGGTCGCGGATGGCTACGATGGCGGTCGAATTACAGTGATCCCGAATGGCGTTGACGTCGTTCGTTTCGACCAGCCGGTGCAAACCGGAAGTCTGCACCGCGAGCTGGGACTTCCTGCCGATGCCCCGCTGATTGGTGTCGTCGGTAGGGTGATGCCTCTTAAGGGCCTCGAAGATTTTCTCAGCGCCGCGGCCATCGTTGCTTCCCGCTGTCCCGCGGCGCGTTTTGTCATCATCGGCGATCGCTTCACCGCCACTGCTCAATGCCCGGCCGTGAGACGAGACGACACCTATCAGCAGGAACTAATGCGTATCGTTGCGCACCTCGGTTTGCAGGAGAGGGTCGTCTTTACCGGATTCCGTTCCGATGTGGAACGCATCCTTCCTGAGCTTTCCGTCTCGGTGCTGGCATCGCTGAGTGAAGGTTTATCCAATACCTTGTTGGAGTCGATGGCCGCCGGTGTGCCGGTGGTCGCTACGCGGGTAGGCGGGACCGGTGAGGCGGTTCAGGATGGCGAAAACGGTTTGCTGGTGCGCTCCGGCGATCCCTGTTCGCTAGCCGATGCCATTTGTCGTTTTCTCGAAACGCCTGCTTTCGCCGCCCGCCTGGCGCAGGCCGGCCGCCTCTCGGTTACCGAGCAGTTTTCGATGAGCCGAATGGTGGAAGCGACCAGCCTTTCCTACGAATCGCTGTTGAGACGGGACATCGGTACCCGAAGAATGCCCGCGCTCGTCAACCCGATCTGACCTGCAGCGCGGCAGCTGCCATCCGCCGCTTCAACGAACCTTTGATCTGACCTGGAGAGCCGCCATGCCGAATGTTTCCGATCAGCCAATTCATCTGTTCACAACCTGTCCCGCGTCGAACGGCGTCGATCCGATGGAGTACGTGCAGCGGGTCATTGAGGTCGCCCAATGGAGCGAATGGTGCGGCTGCACCGGCATTCTCGTCTACTCCGACAACTCGCTCGTCGACCCGTGGGTCGTCTCGCAGATCATCATTCAGAACACCAGGACACTTTGTCCGCTGGTGGCGATCCAGCCCGTCTACATGCACCCGTACACCGTGGCCAAGCTGGCGGCTTCCTTCGGCTCTCTGTACGGTCGGCGCATCTATCTGAATATGGTGGCCGGCGGGTTCAAGAATGATCTCGATGCGTTGAACGATCCGACACCACATGATCAGCGCTATGAGCGCCTGGTCGAGTACACCACGATCATTCTCTGTCTGCTGCAGACGGCAGGCCCCATCAGTTACTCCGGTCAGTTCTACAAGGTTGATAAGCTGAAAATGACCCCGCCGCTTCGATCGGACCTGGCGCCGGGAGTTTTTGTCTCCGGCTCGTCGGAGGCTGGTCTCGCCGCGGCACGCGCGCTCGGCGCGACTGCCGTGAAATATCCCAAGTCCGCCGCGGAAGAGGCAGGACTGCCCGAAACGGGCGACTGGGGTCTTCGGGTCGGCATCATCGCCAGGCCGGAGGGGAGAGAGGCCTGGAAAATCGCGCGGGCCCGCTTTCCGGAAGACCGAAAGGGGCAATTGACGCACCAGTTGGCCATGAAGGTCTCCGACTCGGTGTGGCACGAGCAACTTTCAACACTTCCCGGCGAAGTGCCCGACAACCCCTACTGGCTCGTGCCCTTCCAGAACTACAAGACGATGTGTCCTTATCTGGTGGGCAGTTTCGACGTCGTCGGCGACGAGATCGCCCGCTATGTGGCACTCGGCTACAGCACCTTCATTCTCGACATTCCTCCCAGCCTCGAAGATCTCGAATACCAGACCTCTGCATTCAGCCGGGCCTTGGAGCCGGCGGTGGCGCGATGAAAACACTTCTCCAGGACTACGTCACCGAGCGCGCCGAGCGTGGGCCCGACGCTGCGGCGGTGGTCTCCGATGAGACGACGATGACATACGGCGAGCTGGAAGCACGCTCCAATCAGCTGGCTCACCTGCTCCGGGAGGCGGGCTGCCGTAAGGGCGATCGTATCTGTCTGCTGGCGCCGAAATCGGCGGCTTCGATCACGGCCATCCTGGCAATCTATAAGTGCGATGGCATCTACGTGCCGCTCGATGCCGGCAGCCCGGCTCCTCGCTTGTTGAAGATGCTCGACAACAGTGAGCCCCGTTGGATTCTGGCTGCCGGTCAAGTGGCGCCGCTGATCGACAACCTTTTTGCCAGCCCAACGATCCGGAAGGAAACCCGCATCGGTTGGCTGGATGACCAACCTGTATCTGGCAATCGCTTCCGGGCGGCCTTCGATCTTCGTGATGTACTGACCTACCCGACCGCAGCGAATTCGTATCAAAATCACGACCACGATGTTGCTCATCTCTTGTTCACCTCCGGGTCGACAGGGACACCAAAAGGCGTACTCATCACACACGCCAACGTGATTCACTTCATTGAGTGGGCGATGGAATACTTCGGAATCACCGAGAGCGACCGGCAATCGTGTCACCCGCCACTGCATTTCGACCTTTCGGTCTTCGATATCTTCGGCACGCTGGCGGCGGGAGCGGCGCTGTACCTCGTGCCGCCGGACCTGAGTCTGTTCCCCACCAGGCTCGCCGATTTCATCAGAAGCAATCAGCTGACGCAGTGGTTCTCGGTTCCTTCGCTGCTCACATACATGGCCAACCTGGATGCGATCCGCTTCGGCGATTTTCCGGATCTGAAGCGGCTTCTGTGGTGTGGCGAGGTTCTCCCGACCCCGACGCTGATTCACTGGATGCGCCGGCTTCCGCACGTCACGTTCACGAACCTCTATGGTCCAACCGAAGCGACGATCGCCAGCAGCTACTACACCATTCCAGCCTGTCCGCAGAAAGAGAATGATCTGATTCCCATCGGAACTCCGTGCGCGGGTGAGTCGCTGCATGTTTTCGATTCCGAGTTTCGACCGGTATCTCCTGGCGTGGTCGGCGATCTCTACATCGGAGGAGTGGGCCTCAGTCCCGGATATTGGCGCAATTCCGAAGCGACTTCCTCAGCCTTCATCTCGAATGGTTCGGAGCGACTGTATCGGACGGGAGACCTCGCGTCGCGGGGGCTGGACGGTCAGGTCTACTTTCACGGACGCTCGGATTCGCAGGTGAAGACTCGCGGGCATCGCGTGGAGCTCGGCGAGATTGAGGTGGCGCTCGCCGCCTCGTGCGTCGTGCAGGATAGTGCAGTGGTGGCCATTCCTTCACAGGGATTCGAAGGCCACACGATCTGCTGCGCGTACGTAGCAAGGCAAGGGCAGGCCGTAACGCCGGTGATGTTGCGCAAAGAACTGATGGCGAAGCTTCCGGCCTACATGGTGCCCAGCGAATGGCTCGAGTTGCCGGCGTTGCCGAAGAACGCCAACGGCAAGGTGGACCGGCCGCTTCTGAAGAGCCGTTTTCGCGACCTGACCGCTCAGCCTCGTCCGCGAGTCGATAGCGGAGCGACTGTTGAAGGACAACTCGCGGCCCGCTAACAAACAGAGAATCCGGCAATGGATACCCAGGCGAAGCATCTTGTCCTGCTGATGTTCTCCAACGGCATCTACATCCTGACTGCGAAAAGCGGTGAGCGATACGGAGGAGCGACAGTGACCTGGGTCTCACAGGCGTCCTTCAATCCACCTCTGGTGATGGCCGCCGTCCGGCCCCGCAGCAATGTCTATCAGTGCTTGTCCGAGAGCGGCGTTGCCGCGCTGCATGTGGTGAGCGTCGAGCAGCGCGATCTGGCCCAACGATTCTTTACGCCGACCGACGTGAACGACGGCCTATTCAACAAGGAGCCGTTTACTCTCGGCAAGACCGGCGCGCCGGTGCTGCGGAATGCCGCGGCATACCTCGAGTGCCGCGTCCGTCACTGTCTGCCGACAGAGGGGGACCATTTCGTGGTGGTCATGGAAGTAGTGGAGGCGGAGACGCGCCACGAGATGGCTCCGCTCACCGTTGCTGAATCGCCCTGGCAATACGGGGGATGAACAAGATGGATTTGAAACCGATCGATGGCTCAGAGCTGCTCGAGCAGGTAGCCGGCTGGCTTTCCCGGAAAGAGAACTGCCAGTGGCTGGACTTCGGAGATGGACAAAAAGTCCTCACTCCGCAGTGGCTGAAGGTGATGGCTCACAGCAATCGGCATGAGCTTCGGGTATTCACGTCCGATAGCGGCGAACCGGTGGGAGTAGTCGCCCTCAGCAACATCGATCGGGCCTCCCGCACCGCAACGCTGTGGGCGGCTCTGGGAGACAAACGCTACACCCGAAATGGCTACTCGACGCGCGCCCTGGCCGAGATGCTGCGCTTCGGGTTTCGGGAGCTCGGACTCCATGCCATCAACACCTGGATTGTCGAGCACAACCAGTCCCTCAAGATCGCCCTCCGGCTGAAGTTCCGGCAGGTGGGGCGGCAACGAGAATGCCACTGGATCGACGGCCGTCCCTACGATCGGCTGATCCTCGATGTACTTGCATCAGAGTTTTCGGAGGACGAGATACAGCATGAGTGAACTCAACGAACTCAGTCGCCAAATTTCCAATCTGTTCGAGATGATGAACCTGGAAGTCCCCACCGAAGACACCGACTTGTTTGAAACGGGCCTTCTCGATTCACTGAGCTTCATTGAGCTGCTGGTGCAGCTCGAAGAGCAGTTGGGTGTCTCCGTATCTCTCGACCAGCTCGAACCCGATAACTTCCGTTCGATTCAACACATCGTGTCATTCGTACTGGCCAATCAGCGGTTCCCGAAGTCCGCGGCCGCCATCTGATCTCCATATGAGCTCCACGACCACAATGCTTTCCTCCGAAACCGGTCACAGTTCTCACGCGGCCGGGAGATCACGCCGGGGACCCATTCGACCGCTCTCCGAGAACGACCTGATGCAAGTCACCGATCTATACCAGCGCGTTTTCGGCGGAACGGTGCAGCCGGCGCTTCTGAAGCGAATCTTCTTCGAACCGCCGTGGCGCGACGACTCTTTGCCCTCACTGGCCTACGAAGACGAGAGAGGGCGCATCATCGGGTGCGTCGGAATCATGCCTCGCCAGATGAAGTTTCGTGGACGTGCTGTTCGGGCCGCAGTGGGGCACCACTTCATGGTGGACCCTTCGAAGAGAGGCACACTGGCCGGCGTGGAGCTGGCCCGTCAATTCCTCCGAGGCTCTCAGGATCTCGCCCTGGCGGAAGGCAATGAGTTTTCTCGCCGCATTTGGGAGTTCCTCGGCGGGAGCGTCTGTCTGTTGTACAGCTTCAACTGGACCCGTGCTCTGCGACCCGCTCAGTATGCCCTGACGTTTCTCAATCACCGAGGATTGAGCGGGGCGATGGCGCGGACGCTCAATCCGCTCTGTCGAATCGTCGATGGAACTCTTAACGTGATCCCTCAGCGTGTCTTTCGATTTCAGCCACCCGAAGTGCTCGCTGACGATCTCGACGTTGTGACCATGCTTGCTTTTCTGTCGACGTTTGCCAATGGCCGTTCGCTGCAGCCTGTCTACGACGTTCCTTCGCTCGCCTGGCTGATCGAGGTATTGGAAGCGAAGCGTCATCGCGGCACGCTGCACAAGGTGGCTGTGCGCACCGCTGCTGGTCGTCCGCTCGGCTGGTACTTGTACTACCTCGGACCTTCCGGCGTCGCGGAGGTGCTGCAGCTGGGCGGCAAAGAAGAGAGCATGGGCGACGTTCTCAATCACCTCTTCTACCATGCGTGGCAGCGGGGCGCTGTTGCTGCCACCGGCCCGATGGATCCGGGCTTGTGTCGCACTCTTTCTGAAAATCACTGCGTCTTTCATCGAACCGACAATTGCTGGATGCTGATCCACTCCCGCGATGAACGGATCGTCAACACCATCCAGGCCGGAGACGCCTTTCTCACCAGGTTGGAAGGTGAGTGGTGGATCGCAGCCTGACCTGAACCTGACTCTCATCCGATCGTCCGCCCCTGCGCGGATTCATTGTCTCTTCATCTCATAACCTAAAGGAGAACATTCCATGATTACGCAACATCAACATCATTCGTGTCGATTCAGGTTTCCGCCAGGTCCTGCATTATGTGTGCTGGCCCTGGCCAGCGTTCTTATAGCGTTACCGGCGTCAGCGGCTTCATATGCAGGGCGCGCTGTCGGCGCGTACGTCAATGTCCCAACGGCGGGCGTCGGCCCGCTCTATCTTTCAGATACCGGTGCACTGGCATCCACTGGCGGTTGGGAAGGTGCTGGGTCGCCCAGTGAAAACGTCCCCGCCGTGTTGACGGCGAGCGTGTTGAACGCCTCGACCAGCGGTGCGAACGGCAACGGGAGCGGTTCCGCCTCACTGGCAGACCTCGTGGTGTTCGCGGGGCAACCCGCGCAGCTCACCGCATCGTTTGTCTACGCTCAGGCGGGGTCGGGTGCGAGTGGCGGCAGCGCTTCGACCCAGGTTTACGACTTGACCCTGGGAGGTCTTCCGGTGACGGTTACCGGTCTTCCCAATCAAGTCGTCAGTCTGCCGGGAGTGGCGACGCTGACCATCAACGAGCAAACCATCTCGCCGGACGGCAATTCGGCCACGATCAATGGGCTGCGGCTGACCTTGATTACCGGTGACGAGGTGAAGCTGGCCAGCGCGTCCACGCAGGTCAATCCGCTTGGCGGGAGCGGGCTGGCCAAAGCCTCTCTCGCCTCGTTTTCATCCTGCAACTCTTCCGCTGCGCGCGGCGTATTCGCCGCCTCGTGGCGGCCAAGAAAGATTTTCCCGGTGTGGGCGTCCGAGTGCATTGACTTCGTCACCGGCGGCGGATGGTTCGAGCCGCCCAATTCCACCCGCCCGGGCCGGGTCAATTTCGGCTTCAACGCCGGTCCGCGCAGCCCGAACAATACTGAGCTGAAAGGAAATATCAACGTCGTTGATCATGACGGCATCCACATCCAGGGGTACAACGTTGATTCGTACTATCCCTATGGCGGTGACCCTGAGCACTGCCGAATGTTTACCGGTGACGCCAAAGTGAACGGCGACACCGGATACCGATACACAGCCGGTGTCTGTGATTATGGCGAACCGGGACGGGACGATCGGTTTCAAATTCACGTCACTGGACCGGGTGGCTTCGACTACCTCGCTGACAACGGCAATGCCGCAAAGCCAGCATTCGAAGGCGATCTGGACGGCGGCAACATCCAGCTGCATAAGTCCAAGTGTCCGAACAACTCTTCAACTTCCAGCGGCTCGAGCATCTGAGCCTCCACGTTGGCGCTGAGGAGGAATTCCTCTCCTCAGCGCCGTTGGGCGTGCGACCATGCGCTTGAACACAATTCGAGAGAGCATCGAGAATTTCGGGCTTCCCAAAACGGTGGCCGATCTCGGCATGCGCGCTGCCAACCGCGTTGTCCGCTTCAAGATCCTGAAAGGGATCCGCATCGAGAGCGTCGACCCATCCTTCCTCCAGTGCAACGGGAAATACCGCGGCCTCTTCCTCGATGAGACCATGTTGCGGGAGTTCGCCGTCGACCCGAAGAACGGGCTTCCGACGGGGTTCCTCGACGAGGCTCTGGGAAAAGGCGACGAATGCTATGGCTTCCTGGCCGGACCCGCTCTCGCCGCGTACGGCTGGTACTCGACGCAGCCGACCAACCTCGAACTCCCCGGACTGCGGCTGCACTTCAGCAACCAATACGTCTACATGTACAAGGGCTTCACCGCCACGGAACACCGCGGGCAACGGCTGCACGCCATCGGCATGACGCGCGCGCTGCAGGCCTATCTGGCCCGCGGGTATCGCGGCATCGTCTCCTACGTCGACTGGAACAACTTCGCCTCTCTGAAGTCGTGTGCCCGGATGGGCTACCACGACTTCGGCAACATCACCATCGCCGGCCTCGGCAGGCACTACGTTCTCCATCACGATGCTGGTTGTCGGCAGTACGACTTCCGGCTGCAATCGAACGGCGCCAATCATTCATGACACCCGCATCCAGATCGAGTCACATCATCGCGAGGTTCAAATCGTGAGCGGTGCGCAGTCGACCGCATCGTTAGGCGAATGCCTTCCTCTCGACCTCCCCTTCACTGTGAAGAGCGACTTCAGGATCGAGATTGTGGAGAAGGCTCACGACTTCGCAGCGATGCGAGATGAGTGGAACGAGCTCCTCTCTTCCAGCAGATCGGACTGCCTGTTTCTGACATGGGAATGGCTTCACACCTGGTGGACCCACTTCGGCCATGGCAAACGGCTGTTCATCGTGACCGTCCGATCCGGCCGTCAGTTAGTAGCCATCGCACCGCTTACCGTGACTCGCGCCTGGGCCGGCGTGCTGGCCATTCCCTTACTGCAGTTTGCCGGTACCGGCACGATTGGATCGGACTATCTCGACTTCATTGTGAGCTCCGCGTGCGAGACAGCGGCGCTCACCGCCCTGACCGCTTTCCTGGCCGACATCGGGCTGAGCATACGACTGCCGCGTGTGAAGGAAGGATCGCTTGTGGCGACAACCCTGAGTCGAGGGCTTGCCGATCGAGGATGGGAAAGTCTGGAAATCCCAATGGATGTCTGCCCCATCATCGATGTCTCCGTCGGCTCCTGGGAGTCATACCTCATGGATCTTGGCCCGAGGCATCGGTACAACTTCAGACGACGTCTGCGCAATCTTCACAGAGATCACGCAGTTCGCTTTGAATCCGTCGATTGCGAAGGGGCACGACAGCAGGCGCTCAAGCATCTGGTGAGTTTGCATCTGCTGCGGTGGCGCGCACGCGGAGGCTCCAACGCGTTTGACGACCCACGGTTGCTCGCCTTCCACGACGAGTTGAGTCGCCTGGCACTGGACCGCGGATGGCTCCGTCTTTTTGTCCTCCGACTCGACGGAGCCGCTGCGGCAGCTTTCTACGGATTCCGATATGGTCGAACCTTTCATTTCTACCAGTCCGGCTTCGATCCGGCGTTCCGACGATACAGCGTCGGCCTGGTCATGATGGGCCTGACAATCCAAAAGGCCATTGAAGAAGGGGCCGGCGAATACGATCTGCTGCACGGCAGGGAAGCGTACAAGTTCCTGTGGGCCACACGGGTTTGCCCTCTGGTCCGCCTCGAGCTCTACCCGCCAGGGCGTATCGGTCGCATCCATCGAAATAGTGAGCGCGCAGTGACCGCAGCCAAGAAGTTTGCAAAGCGTGTTCTTCTGCGCGCCCTGGGGCCGGCGACGGCCGCAACTTTGGAACTGATGTCTCAAGACTAATCGTGCTTCGCGCGTTTGTGAAAAATGTCACTGCCCACGCCGTATCCTGGGCGGGCCTCGATGAGATGGCTCGCGCCGGTTTGTATCGCGAGGTTCCGTTCGTTCTCAGCTACCATCGCGTTGTGGAGCGGCTCGACGGCAGTGACGGTCTTGCCCTTCCGGCCATGGAGATCAGCGTAGCGATGCTGGAAGGGCATCTCGACTGGCTGGGGAAACACTATCGCATCGTTTCCCCCGATGATCTCGCAACGAACAACGATTCTCGGCCGCGCGCTGCGGTGACTTTTGATGATGGCTACAGCGACATCTATCATCACGCCTTTCCTCTTCTAAAGCGTAAGGGGATCCCGGCGGGGATCTTCGTTCTTACCGACCTGTTGGGCTCTTCAGAGGTACCGATGCATGAGCGGCTGCACGCGCTGCTGGTCGGAGCTTCGCGGCAGTGGACGTCGATCCCGGACGAGCTGACCGACCTGTTGCGCAGAGCGAATGTGGAATCCTCCGTGGAGGAGCGAGCTCACAAAGTCGCCCCCCATCCGTTCTCGGCGACGCGTTTTCTGCTGGATCGCCTTCCGCAAGCCGATCTACAGCGCGTCATCGACTGTCTGGAGGTGGCTTGCGATATCGGGGAGGCCTGGCGGCTTCCGCTCCAGCCGCTGAGCTGGGAGATGCTCGCCGAAATGCGCGACAGCGGGATGACCATCGGATCGCATAGCAGGAGCCATCCTTTCCTAACCAATGAGAGCGAAGAACGTGTGTTCGAAGAGGCCGCCATTTCGCGCCGGGAGTTGCGCCGCAGGCTGGGAGTGGACGCCGCCTGCTTCGCCTATCCAGGCGGTGGTTTCAACCCCTCTGTCGTCCAGGCGGTGGCGAACGCCGGATACCGTTATGGCTTCACTGTCTGCCGCCATCGCGATCCCCAATACCCCTTGCTCACCATTCCTCGCACGGCGCTGTGGGAGCAATCGTGTCTCGACCCATTCGGCCGGTTTTCACCGGCCATCATGAGTTGTCAGGCTTCCGGCGCCTTCAACCTGTTGTCCAGGTGTACGCGAGCGCATTAGCAACACATGTGTGGCATTGCAGGAATCTTGAGCCTTGACGGCCGCCCGGTCGCCGGAGACGAGGTGCGGAGCATGTGCGAGACGATGATCCATCGCGGCCCGGATGACGATGGATT